>JACCED011647683.1_pt1 | contig 28848 bp, 26 predicted proteins | sample 7455021 | NCBI WGS metagenome assembly JACCED01 (sample SAMN15323456, study PRJNA562643) | freshwater metagenome | isolation source: river surface water | place: USA:Blue River Watershed | collected 2017-08-19 | reverse complement strand
TATTAAATATAATTAATAATTCTATAAAATATTCAAGAAATGATATTACAAACAATATACAGTTAAATATTAAATACAATGAAGATTCTATAAATTTTCATATATCAGATACAGGAATAGGAATTAAAAAGGATAAATTATCAGAATTAATGGAATTAAAACCATCAATAACATTAAATAAAACAAATAGTAATGGTATTGGGTTATATTTATGCAATAAATTAGCAATATTATTAGGTGGAAGTATTCAAATAAAAAGCGAATATATGAATTTTACAGAAATTATATTTACTCATCCTTTAAATATATCATTTAATAATTCAATACTGCAAAAACAAATAGAAAATTTTAAAGTTTTTGATAAAATACTAATTATTGATTCTGATAATTTATTATTAAGTGTTTTTAAAGATATTATTATGAATTTAAAATATAAATATTCACTTAATAATAATTTTTTAATTGTTTTGTGTGATAATGTTAATTTAGTTTGTGATATGGTAAAATTAAATGATTATGATATTATATTTATGGATTTATATGTTTGTGATATTAATGGAATTACACTTGCAAAGTTATTAAGAAAACAATATTATAATAAAAAAATTATTGGAATGACAACAGATTCTAAAGATATTTACTGTAATGATTCCCTTCAAACATCGATATATGAAAATGTATTAGATGAAAATAAAAGAAAAATTATACAATTATATGATGATATTATGTTAAAACCATTTACTGAAAATGATATATTGGATAGATTAAAATATTAAATTCTATTTAGAATGAAATCTTATTTTTTCTAAAAAAAAATAACATCACTTGATACTTTTTTATTAGTTATATTTTCATTTTCAATATCAATTATTATATTATTAATTTTTTTTAGATTTAATGGTTTAATTAAAACTCCATTCATTCCAATTTCTTTAAATTTTTTAATAGCTGTTGGACTATTATCCCCCGTATATGCATAAATTTTTGACTCTGTTTTTAAAACATCTTTTAAGCAATCAGCTAATTCTACTCCATCTATATCGCCTATGTGATAATCTAAGAAAATTATATCATATTTATTTTTCATACATTGGGATATACACTTAATACCCTCATTAAGGCTAAGTACATTATGACCCCTTAATGATAGATACTCCTTAAACAACTCAGATGACATTTCATCATCATCTACTATTAATATATTAAGCCCTTTACTCTTATTCATATATAAACTATCGACACCATATTTATATGCCATTATATATATATTATTTTATATATAAAAAAAAATGAAATTTAATGTATTTGACATTTAAACCAAACATATATGAAGTATATTATATAAAATGCCATCTAAATCTAAAGCTAATAAAGGAAGCGTCGGAATCGTATCTGGCGGTGTTCTTAAAGTATCAACTGTTTATGTATTTAAACATGATGAAACTGAGCAAGAAGAATTCGCTCAAACTCTATCCCAATATTATGGTAATGAATTTGAAATGAAATATGTTCTTGTTGAGGATGTTGAAGATGTATATGAAAAGTTTCTAGAAGCACTTGATAAGGAAAGCCGTGTTGGAGAAACTTCTGTATTCCGTGTAAGCGTTTCTGATGCATCAAAGATTCTTAAAGAAGAATCTGGTGCAAAAGCATGCAAGACATTCTCACTTAAACGTAAATCTAAAGCTGATAAAGATGAATCAGGTGATGAAGAGGATGAAAAACCTAAGAAGAAATCTTCCTCTAAAAAGGCAAAAGATGAATCTGATGGTGAGGCCGAAGAAGAAGATGAAAAACCTAAGAAGAAATCTTCCTCTAAAAAGGCAAAAGATGAATCTGAAGATGAGGCTGAATCTGGAGAGGATGAAAAACCTAAGAAGAAATCTTCCTCCAAAAAGGCAAAAGATGAATCTGAAGATGAAGCTGAATCTGGAGATGAAGAAGATTCTAAAGATAAGAAGCTTAAAAAGAAAGGTGATAAGGCTGAAAAGAGTGAAAAGGGAAAAGGTAAGTCTAAATCCAAATGAATCTAATTTATTTAATTTTAATTTAATCTAAATTTAATTTTAATTTAATTTTAATTTAATCTAAATTTAATTTATTTAATTTATCAAGTACTTCAAAATACATTTGTTTATATTTTTTATATTTATTTCTATAATCAACTTTACCACCTTTTTGAATTAATTTATCTTTTTTTATTACCTTTGCAATAAATTTTAATATATTTCTCATAGTTCTTTCACCATTATATTTATAATAAAGATCATTTATTTTTATAAAAATAGCTGGAAATGAATCAATTTGTAGATTAAGTGTTGATTTTATTTTTTCTGCTTCCTTTGAATTTTCAATATTAGAACTTTCACATTCATAATTTGCAAATAAATCTTTTAAATCTTCCCAAAGAGAATTAAATTTTTCACACCATTTGCAATTATTCATATAAAAATAATATAATTTTACATTTTTTTTTGAGTTGTCTGATATACTTATGTCGGAAGATGAATTTGATTTATCTTTAATTGATTTATCTTTAATTGATTTATCTTTAATTGATTTATTTGTCTTTGATTCTACAAAATTTAAAAGATCTTCTTCTGTTCTATTTCCTTCATATTTATAATATTTATTATCAACTTTACAAAATATAGATGGAAAACCAGTAATATCTATATTTAATTGTGCTTTTATATCTTGTGCTTCTTTTGAACTGTTAAGATTATCACTTTCACATTTAATAAAATCATATTTATTTCCATGATTATTTTTAAGTTCATTCCATATCGGTTCGAACATTACACAATATCCACAACCATTCATATAAAATAATATAAATTGCGACTTCATAATATAAATTTATATTTTAATTTTATTTTAACTTAACTTATTATTATATAATAATGGTTAAATTATCTAAAAATGTTAAAATAGGTATAGCAGTTATAGCGGTTGTAGTTGGAATTGTTGTAATTGTGTTATCTGTATATTTTTCTATGCGTTGTCCTTTTAAACCTATAGTTGGAGAATGTAATTATGGGTGTCATTGTAAAGGTAAAAAAAAAGGTTATTATTGTAATACCGTATATAATAAATGTATACCTGAATCAAAATGTGGTTTACTTACTAAAAAACGTTATAACAAAACATGCAGAGCTTATATTTTATAATGTATTAATACTTATCTTAATAAATAACAATATTAATAATTTCATTTAATTCATCATTATTTTCATCAGATACAGTTACATTTAAAATACATTCTTTCATATTTAAATAATTAAGTATATCCTTTTTAATTATTTCTTTCTTCTTCTTTTCATTCATAAAAATGCTGAATAAATTTTTATCAGAATGCATTATCTGTTCTACATTTAGATTATATTCTATTTTAAAAAAGTCAATTAACTCATGAAATGTCATATTTTTAAATTTTAATTGTGTCCATAAAGATACATTTAAATTTCCTATTTTTTTAGATTTACATTCAACTGGCTCAGAAGAGCCGATATAAGATATACCTTGACTTATAAATGTATTTTTAAAACATTCAAGTTTTTGATTTGAAATGACCTTATACAATTCAATTGCGACTAGCCCAGACACGATACTCGTGGTAGTTGCAAGTGCTGGAATAATCTTTCCTGCTATACCTTTTGTTTCAAATTTATCGGCTGTTTTGATTGAATAATTTAAAGCTCTTAAATTAGAAGCACTTGTGATAAAATCTATATGAGCATTAGTATCGTCATCCTTTTCAAATTCTATCAAATTAAAGTTGAATTCATTATTTTTCATAAAACTAATAATATTATTTATTAGTTCTGTTCCATCTATAGTTAAAAGATCTTTTTCTTTATTCTTTTTATCTTCATCTTCTGTTAAAGCTATTTCAGTACTTTCATTTTTTAATTCAAAATTAGCTGGTGGAAATGATTTCTTTTCAGTTTTTCCTAATATATATTGAGTGATTTGCATAAAAGCATTATAATTATCCATACATATTTGTTCATTTTTATCGAAATCAAATATTTTTGGAAATTTTTTTGTCCCTGACCAAAATTTCTCTCCATCTTCTGTCATATGATTTTCTGGAAATTTATTAATAAGATTATAAATATTCTGTCTGTAATTAATATTATAAAACTTTTCATATTTTGTTGTGATGTCTTCTGAAAGGAAATCTAAATTAGAATTAATCTCAATAAGTTCATTTAATTGAAATGATTTTAATTTATTTAAAAGATTATCAGATTTCTTAAGCTCCATATATGTTTTATATGGAATTGAAAATAGATTTTCAAATTGTTCTCTTGCCCATTGAATACAGTGAGCGATTTCATAAGGGAAATTTTTTAATGTGCATACTGGAATAAATTCTTCTGTTTTATCAGTAGATGATTGATATGATTCTGTGCGATCTGGAAGGATTACCTGGACATTGCCCTTTAATCCAAGTGTTCCAGATTCTAAAAGTGGTTTTTTATAAGAAATAGCCTGATTATCCATATAAATACGTGCATTCACATTATCTAATGCATTAATAATACAAGCAATCTTACTATAAAAGTCGGAATTAAAAATATGTTCTGTATCTGTACCCATCTTATTTAATTTATATTGAAACTTAATAGATGGATTCATCTTCTTGGCCTTATTAATGGCTACCTCTGCCTTTGATTTACCGACATCTGAATTTCTAAAAAGAAATTGTCTTGATAAGTTAGAACGTTCAATTGTGTCCATATCAGTTATTGTAATATTTCCAATACCCATCATCGAAAAGTTTTTAAGATGTTCACATCCAATAGCACCAGACCCTACTATAAAAACAGAATATGAATTAAGTTTGGATTGTAATTCCGAACCAATAACTTTGATCTGATTTAAATACATATCATTCAATTTAATAGGAATATCAAAATTTGGCTGAACAATATCATTGCATTCATAATACATCCATTGTTTTATAGGTGTATATTTATTTGAAATTCCAGATATAATTTGATTTGAAACAATTCCACCAATTATAGAATTTATCGGTACGAGTTGTCCATCCCATGCTTTTATAATTTTCTTTTCAAATTCATTCTGTTCGTATTGAATATTTTTCATTTGATTTATATTAATTTTATGAAGTTTTGATGGCATATCAAAGTCCTTATAATCAATGTATACATATTCAGGGTCTTCTGAGGAGTCTTTAAAAGTTTTAAAATCTATTTTGACTGTTTCTTTAACTTCTACATATTCACCAAGTTTTAATATTGGTCTATCTGTGCTAAATGTAGTAGTATTTTTAATTGATTTTATAGTGTAGATATTATCAGAAACCTTAATTTTAGTTCCTACTTCAAAATCATGTGTTTTGTCGGTTGTATAGAATGAATCTTTTTCACTCAAAACAATCCCTGATCTTAATTTTTCACCATTAATATCATTTGTTTCAAAATTTACAAAATCACAAAACACATAACCCATAAATCCTCTTGAAGAACAAGCAATTGTTTTAATATTTTTAGAATGACAATAATTATTCCATTTTGAAATAAAATCATAATCACAATCTACAAATACAACAAGATTAAATTTTGACAATAGTTTTTCACTAATCGAATTTGTATATTTTGTAATATTTACATTTGGATTTAATTCTTTTAATCTAAATCCAACAACATCAACTCTATTCTTATTCATATCATCTGAATTAATATAATAATTACCATAATCTTTTTCACTAATTTTTTCAGTATCCGCAATTGTAATATTGCCAACACCACTTAAAATTATATTTTTACATATTTCTACTGATAGAGGATCCATATTTATTATTAGAACTTTTCCATTTATGATAGAATTCATAGTATCCTTACCAATCGCATATAATTGGCGGGAATAAAGAGATTCGTCGATTTTATTCATTATGTATATATTTATTATATTTAAATTATAATAAAGATATAAAATATCAACTTTTTTCTAATTGTAATGTATAAAAATATGCCAGTAAAACTATTACCACAACCTGATCCAAATGGTATTCATCTTTCTAAATATGGATATTCAACTTCTAAAAAAGAATCACAAAGAAGAGCTTCTCTTAAAAAAACTAGTAAAAAATATGGTGCTTTGCCGGTTTTAAAAAGATTAAATTTGATTAGAAATATAACATCTACTACAACTAGTGAAAAAACAAAAAAAGCACACAATGTAATGTCAAGAGATGTTAATTATATGAAAAAATTATATGCTAAAGAAAAGAAAAATTCAAAAAAACCTTCTAAAAAAACTTCTAAAAAGAAATCCAAAAAGAACTAATAATTAAAATTTAATATTTTTTAAATATTTTAATAATACATTTAGTTTTTTATTAACTTTATAATCTTTTATTTCTGTATCTGTTTCATATCCTAAATCATCAATTTGTGGCATTTTCCTTATAATATATATTATAATGTCTTTTATAATATATATTAATTTCATTTTTTATTTTAATATATAATATATGAATAATATATCTGTAAAAACAACAACCGATATAAGTATATTTATTCAAATTGTTACTTTAATAACAAGTTTTCTTGGTTTACGTTACAAATTACCAAAAGAACACCAAATTATAAATAGACTTTTAATTATGGAAACAAGTGTTCAAATTATTGAATTATCATTTTATATTTTATTTTTAAATAAAATGTCAGAAACAGTTACAGGAATGGCAAAAACTAGATATTATGATTGGGTTATAACAACACCAACAATGCTTTTAACAACAATAATATATTTTGATTATATAAATAGAATAGAAAATAAACTTAATCCGATTAGTTTTATTGATTTTATTAAAAATAATATGAAAAATATACAAATAATATTTATTGCTAACTTTTTTATGTTGTTGTGTGGATTTTTATATGAAACCGGCAAGTTATCAAAAGATAAAGCAGTAATAATTGGATTTATATTCTTTTTAATATCATTTGGTACAATATATAATGAATATGCGAAATATACTGATTTTGGAAGAAAATTATTTTATACTCTTTTTATAATATGGGGTTCATATGGTATCGCATTTCTTTTTAATGATGTTGCTAAAAATAATTCTATTAACTTTTTGGATTTATTTGCAAAGAACTTTTTTGGTATTTACTTGTTCTTTGTAGCAAGAAAACACGCAATATAAATTTTTTTTATTATTTATTAATATATGGAAACATCTATAAGATATATAATTCTTATATTAAGTACCGTTGTATTTGAGGGATTTGGACAATATAGTCTTAAACAAAGTAAATTAAATAATAATAGTATAAAATATTTAATAATGGGAATAATAGGATATATTTTTGTATGTTTATTATTAAGAAAATGTTATACTTATTCTGGTGTTGGAATGACTAATTTTATATGGTCTATTGCAAGTATTATCACAATGTTAATAGTTGGATCATATATTTTTCATGAAAACATAACTAAAAATGATATTATTGGTATTTTAATATGTTTTGTTGGATTATATTTTATATTTGTTATGGATCATAAAACAATTAAAAAAATATAATGTATAATATTATAATATGACTAAAACATTAGTATTATTACCAAATCAATTATTTAATTCACATGAAGTTGAATTTGATAAAATTATATTATATGAACATCCAAAATTCTTCACATATTATAATTATCATAAAGCAAAACTTGTATTTCATCGTTCTACTATAAAAGCATATTATGATATGATGAAAAAAAAATATGATATAAAATATATTGAATTTGATCAGAAATTAAAATTAAATGGAGATATCATAATATATGACCCAATAGATTTTGAAATTAAAGAAGAATTTGAAAAATATAAAAACATTACAATAATAGAATCAAAGTTATTTATTTTGACTAATTCTGAATTAGAAGAATATCCCTCTAAAACCTACTTTAATGCTGTTTTTTATAAATGGATTAGAACTAAAAAAAATATTCTTATGAAAGGAACTAAACCTATTGGAGGAAAATGGTCTTTTGATACTGAAAATAGATTACCATTTGATAAAAAATATGAAGAAAAAGAACTAAGATATAATCTGAATACTTATATTAAAGAAGCAACAAAATATGTAGAACATAATTTTAAAAATAATATAGGTGAAATAAATATATTTCTCCCAATCACACACAAAGACTCAGAAAAATATTTGGAAAACTTTTTAAAATCTAAATTAAATAATTTTGGCCCGTATGAAGATGCAATTTCATCAGATGTAAAAATAGGTTATCATTCTGGAATATCAGCATTATTAAATATCGGTCTTTTAGATCCAAATGAAGTCATTGATAAAGCTATTAAAATAAAAGCAAAAATAGAGTCTATTGAAGGATTTATTAGACAAATTTTATCATGGAGAGAATATGTGCGTTTTCTTTATATAAAAGAACATAAAACATTTAATAAAATGAACTTTTTAAATCATCGAAATAAACTTTCAAAAAAATGGTACACTGCAAGCACGGGAATAACACCAGTTGATAATGCAATTAAAAAGGCTTTAGAAATATCATATTGTCATCATATTGAAAGATTAATGATTTTAGGAAATTTTATGTTAATTTGTCAGATAAAGCCAACTGATGTATATAAATGGTTTATAGAAGTAGTATCGATTGATGCATATGAGTGGGTTATGGAACCAAATGTTTATGGTATGTCACAACATTCGGTTGGACAACTTATGATGAATAGACCATATTATTCTTCATCTAATTATATTTTTAAAATGAGTAATTATAAAAAGTCAGATAATACAAATAAAATCAAATTAAAAGACGAAGAATATGAATGGTATGAAGTATTTGATGCATTATATTATAATTTTATTAACACTCATAAAACTTATCTAAAAAAAATATATGCAACAGCCAATTCTGTTAGTATATTAAATAAAAAATCAGAAACAGAAAAAAAGAAATTATTTAAAATAGCAGAATTGTATATTGAAAATTATATTTAATTTTTAATTATAAAAATAAAACCAAAAATGCTTCTTTATTTATAAAAAAGCATGTACTTCATAGATGTTTTTTACTTGTAAAAAAGCATGTACTTTAATTTTTAATTATAAAAATAAAACCAGAATGCTTCTTTTACTTGTAAAAAAGCATGTACTTCATAGATGTTTTTTACTTGTAAAAAAGCATATACAATAATATTAATAATATAATAAATACTAATATATTCATCATTGTTAATTTTGAACACGAATAGTGACATATATCACGCACAGGTCTCATATTTTTATTTTCTTCATTTTGATTCATTTATATATATATTTATTATATATAAATATTTTTATGGTTGAAATTAATAAATCTATAAAAGATAAACTTTTAGAATATCAAGTAGAACATTCTGAAAACATTATAAGAATATTAATAAATAATAATTGTTGTTTAGATGCATCAGATACTGGAACAGGAAAAACATACACAGCTATCGCCTCGTGTAGTCATTTAAAACTTATACCTATAATTATTTGTCCAAAATCTGTTATATCTACTTGGAAAAATGTATGTAGATATTTTGAGTTAAAAGATTTTATAGTTGTGAATTACGAGCTTATAAAAAATGGAAAAATGTATGATAAAAAGCAAGACAAAATTAAATCAAATTTTATAAAAATAAATGATAACAATTTTATTATCAATATAGAAAAGAATAAATATGTTTTTATATTTGATGAAGTTCATAGATGTTCAAATTTAGAATCTGAAAATTGTAAACTTATGCTTTCTGTAAAAAATACTGGTGAAAAAATGCTTTTATTGAGTGCAACTATTGCAGATTTTCCTGATAAATTTAAACCATTTTTTTACATATTAAATTTTATTAGTCCTTCTCAAGTAAAAGAAATGAATATTGATTATAAAAAATATATTAATATTGTAACAAAATGGATAGAAAGAGATTCAAAACCAATGGTTAGAATTCATCTTATGCTTTTTCCAGAAAGAGGAAGTAGAATGAGAATTGATGTATTGGGAGATATGTTTCCACAAACACAAATTAATGCTTTACCATATACAATGGGAAAAAATAGAGAACAAGAGATTGAAAAAGAATATAAAAAATTAGCACAAGAATTAAAAGAAATAAAAGATAAAAAGAAGAAAGATAAAATAAATCCATTAACAATAACTTTAAGAACTCAACAAAAAATAGAAATACTTAAAATTCCTACTTTTATTGAATTGACAAATGATTTTATACATAATAAATTTAGTGTAGTAATCTTTGTTAATTTTACACAAACATTAAGAACATTAGCTGATTTTTTAAAAACAGATAGCGTTGTATATGGTGAACAAAGTACAGAAGATCGAATGAGGATTATCGATAATTTTCAAAATAATAAAACAAATATTATAATATTAAATATTAAAGCAGGTGGAATTGGAATATCTTTACATGATATACATGGTGGACATCCAAGAGTTTCTCTTATATCTCCATCGTGGAGTTCAATTGATTTAATTCAAGCATTGGGAAGAATCCATAGAGCAGGTGGAAAAACAAAAACATTACAAAGAATTATATATGCTGCAAATACAGTAGAAGAAAGAATAGCTGATAAATTAAAAATTAAACTTAGTAATATAAATTCTATTAATAATGGAGATCTTGATTTAACAAATATAGAATTTAAAAATGACTATAATAAAATGTAATATTATATTATAATATTATATGGATATAATTAATGCTTTGGTATTTAGTGAGATTAATAATAATATACCAATTAATAATAAAAGATATAAAAATTTATTAAAAGCGGCAAATATTACTGATTCTGGTGAAGAGGCTCGCAAAAAAAAATTAAAAGAATTATTATCAAATACAACAATAAAAAGAGCATATTGTTTGAACTTGGGTAAAGAAAAAGAACAATCTGATTTATATGATTCTGAAAAAAAAGCATATAAAGTTAATGTAAAAATACCATTTACTCCGAATTATAAGGCTACAGATGATGAAAAAAAATTAGGATTTCGTACTGTAGAATTATATGTTCCTGAAAATTTAGCCAGAAAAAAAAATGAGGGGGGGATGATAGAAAATGCATTTTCGTGTGATAGTTTTTATGGAGCATATTGTGAAAATATGAAATATTTATTAGGAATTGAAACCGGAGATGATCGAATATCTATAACAAATCCAGAACTTTTTAATGAATATTGCGAATGTGCCTGTTTTGGTGATGTTCCATATGAAGTAGAAGGCGTTATAGCAAATATTGGAAATGTTGGTGGAGGCATTGCTCCAATGTGTTATATTCCTAATTGTAGCAAAGGTGGAAAAAATTATTTAGATGCGGTATCAAGAAATACTCCTCAATGTAGCACTGTAATTTGTCAAAGTGTAACACAATTAGGTGATATTTCTGGTACTGATTCTGGTGTTGCTTCATTTAATCAAAAAATTAATCAAGAATGTAATAAAAGTACTTCAAGTAGTAGAACAGATGAAAAAGAAGGAGAAACATCTAAAAATGAAAAACAAGAAAATACTCAAAATTCAAAACAATCTGATACAAAAGAAAATATATCTGTAGAAAAGGGTGGAGATTCAAAAATTAAAAATATTGGGTTCAGTTCTAATACAAATATTATTGGCATAATTAGTTTTGTTGTATTATGTCTTTCATGTATTTTTATAGTACTTGCATTAATTATGAGAAGATAAATTAAAATATAATAAAATATTATCTTATATTTTATTATATGGGAGCAGCAAAATCAAAGTCTGTAATTCAACAATCTGTAACAAATAAACAAATAAGTAAAACTGATATAGAACAATTAAATCAACAAGTTTCTGAATTTATTTCTGAAACTGCCACAAGTAATGCTACATCATGTTCAGCTTCTTCATCACAAGCAGCTAAATTAAAGATAGGTAAAATAACAGCAAAAGGTCCGGGTTCTACTGTAAAAGTTGGAGATGAAACTGATCAAAAAACAACAATAACATTATCATGTTTAATACAAAATTTACAACAATCAAAAATAGATAATAGCATTGCTTCTGCAATTATGACAAGTCTTAGTAAAAGTGTTGAACAAGATACAATGACAAAATTAGTAAATGAAGCTGAATCAAAAGCTAAACAAGGTTTTGGTGGAATTGGGTTTTCTCAATCAGATAGCAAAGTTAATACAAATATTAATAATGAAAGTTTAAGTTATACAAATACAAAATTAAATAATTTAATTAAAAATGCTGTAACAAATAAATCAAAAACAAAAAATGCTTCGGAATGTGGAACAAAAATTGCGCAAAATCTTGCAAGAGAATTTGGAGATCTTGAGGCAACAGATGGTGGTGTAATTGAATTACAATTTACTACAAAACAAGTTGCGGATAGTATTGCAAAATGTCAAATAATTACATCACAAGTATCTGATGTAACAAGTAATATAGCAAACACCCTTGGAATTGCAATTACAGAAGATAATAAACAAAAAACAGCGACAGAATCTAGTGCAAAAGCAACTTCAAAAGCTGAAAATGAAGGTGCTGCTGGTTTTTTTGCTGCTCTTTTTGGTATGGCAATGTTACCATATATTTTAAGTGGTTGTGCAGCTATATGTCTTATAATCATTGTATTATTTGTATTAAAATCTGTAATGGGAACAAAAATAGATGATAGTTCATTTAATCAAATGGGAGCACCAATGGATGGACTAATGAGTCAAATGGGACCACCGATGGGACCACAAATGGGATCACAGATGGGACCACCGATGGGACCACCGATGGGTAAATATCCAAATTATTAAAAACTAATGACAATATTATTAATAAAATAAAAAAATAATAAATTTAAATTTAATTTGTTCTTTGCTGACGTTTTGGTCTTACTTGTTGCCATTGTTCTTCATTGGCAGAAGTATTTACTTTACGAACTGGTTTATATTCTTTTTGTGGTCTTTCAGCTCTTTCAGTACGTTCACCACGTTGAGTATGATGAGTTTGATTAGTACGTTGATTATGGTGAACACGTTGTGTTCTTTGTGGTCTTTCTTTTCTTTCTGGTTCTTCAACTGCATGTTTAGTTCTTGTTGATTTAACAAATGTATCCCATTCAGTTGAGAGTGTTTCGAGATATGTAAGAAATTCTGTACATTTGGTTTGTAATGATTGATAAGCTACACTTTCATCATTTGAATCTTTATATCTTTGTACACTTCCAGCATCACGATTTACAACAAAGCGAAGTCTTCCAGATAATACTCTGAGAAGTTGTCCAAATTGAGCATAATTGTAAGTAAGATTACGATTTACTCCACTTGGAATTGAACGATAAAGTGAACCAGAGTTGCGATTACCATTAAGGTTTGCACCATATACTTGACGTTCTACATCACTTGTAAATTTAGTGAGAAAAGTTTCATTGTATTTATTATAAAGATTCATACACATTTCTTTAAGTCTTGGATATAATTCTTGTTGATATTCATTTTGTGGATCTTGAAGTCTAGATGCCATTGATTTAAATCCAAGAACAACTTGGGATGATGATCCTTTTGATACTTTATATGTATCATTGAAAGATTTTTGAAGTGATTCAAGGGAAACATCATCAAAAGAAACTGGTGTTGTTTGAGCATTATTGTTTGTTGGAGAATTTTTTGTTTGTTCAGAAGTAGCCATTTTAATATAACTTATTTAGTATAATATATCCTTAAATATTTTTATAATAAAAAATGAATTTATTATAAAATTATATTATATATATATAATAAATGAGTAATAAAACTAGACAAACTGTTATCGAGATTTCAGCTGATTATATATATTTTGTTATAATTGGTCAAAAAGAAAATCTTAAAGATTTCGCTAAAAATTTAGAAAAATATTGTAAGGATAGTTCTAAAAAATTTATAATAACTAGACTTGATATACCAATATTATTTAGATATGAAAAACTTAAAAGACATCATGATAATATAGAAATAATTGATATAGGTATTGAATCAGCACAATCTTATGCATTTGCACAAGAACAATTTATTTTTCCAAAAAATAATAAAAAATTTAAAGAAAATGACACCACTATCAATTATATGCTTATGGTTGTAGATGATAATATATTAAGATTTCCAAAAATAGATTTAATTGATGAAGACCCTGAAAAAATGATTTATGATTGGGTAAAAAAAAGTTATGGTTCTATTCCAGATGAAATTAAAAAAACTATTAAACCATTATCACTTGTAGGATATGATAATGATATATTGGTGTACACAGCTAAAATATAATTTATATTATAAATATAAAATTTATAATATAAATTATATTTTAGTGTGCAATTGTATTAAATATAAATATTTAATGGTACACAGCTAAAATATAAATTTTACTGCGAATGGTATTAAATATAAATATTTAATGGTACACAGCTAAAATATAAAATATAATCTGTTACTATAATTTTAATTTTGTTAATATTTTTCTTTATTTAATAATATATATGAAACATAAAAATAAATATAATTATGTGATTTATCATAAAAAATGTCCAGATGGATTTACTGGATTTTTTCTTTTACATCAAGCACAAACCATTAAAATGAATGCTAAAATTATGCCAGATGTTCCTAGTGCTAAATTTCCACCAAATGATATTAATGGTGATGTTGTAATTGTTGATGTTGCATATAAATATGAAGTACTTGAACAAATAATAAAAAGAGCAAAATCTGTTTTATTTATAGATCATCATATTACAATAAGAGATGATGTAATTAAACTAGAAAACCTTTATAAGGATCGATTTAAAAGTATTTATAATGAAAAAAAAAGTGGTGCTACGTTGGTATGGGAATTTTTATATCCAAATAAATCTCATCCTAAATTTATTGATTTGATTGAAGATAATGATACTGGTACATGGAAACTTCCAAATGTTAAAGATTTTATGACAGGATTTAATGTAAAATATGATCTAAGATTAAATAATGAAAATATCTTAAAATTTAAATCTGTTTTTAAAAATTCAACGATATCTAAACTTATAAAAATAGGAAAAATATATAATGAATATAGACAATTTTTAGTAGATGAAAATAGTACACGTATTTCTATTCAAAAATTTCCATCAAAATTAATTTATGATAAATTTAATAATACATTTAAAAAACCAGGTGAATTTAAAGCCGCTGTATATTGTGGTTCATCCTGTCCAAATCCATCTGAGCTTGCAAAAAAAGTTTTTGAAAGTTATAAATGTGATATTTTTATATCATGGGTATTAAATTTAGATCGCAATGAATATGTTTTAACATTAAGAAGTGAAACAATTGATGTTGGTAAAATTGCAAAAATATTTGGTGGCGGTGGTCATACTTATGCAGCTGCGTGTTCATTTAAAGCAGATAAATATAATATAATTGATTTATTTGGAGAAAATTTACCAAGATTATGAATTTATTAAAATAAAAAAAATATATGATTTTATGGTTTTATGGTTAAAAAAATTTATGCATATGATTTAAATAAATTTACAAGTTCTTTTCTTACTTGACTTGCGCTATCACTTGATACAGCAGCAGAAACTGATGCGCTGCTTGGAATAGAGACAGATGATACAGTTGCAACTCCGGGTAAAGCTGTTTGTTTATTTGCGGCCTCAAGATTTTGTCTATTTTCAGTAACTAATTCAACTTTTGTTACTTTTTTATTATTTCCAAATACAAGCCAAAGAATAATTACAACAACTACAACTAAAATTGCCCATAAAAGCATTCTTTGATTTTTATTTACATTATCAACAGGAGTAGGTGTAGGTTCTACTTTTTGAACAGTTGGTTGTGGTAAAACATTAGTTACATCTTTTTTTAAATCATTTTCATGAGTTAATTCAGCAGGTACAGACATTATATATATATTATAATATATATTTTTTTATATATTTCATAATTTTTTAGAATTAATTATAAAAATATTTATTTTTTATATTTATTTTTTTATATTTATTTTTATAATTATTTTATTATATAATAATATATTAATGGGATCTCAAATAATTAGTTGTGATAAAACAATAATTATATTCTATTTATTAATATTTTTATTAGGTTTTGTAACATCATCAATGGTTATCAATTCTGGTAAAAGTGATAAAAAAATAAGTTGGGTATTATATGTATTTGCTATTATGTTTGGTATAGGTGTTATCTTAGTATCTTTTCTTGTAAAATGCGATAGCCCTGTTAAAAAACAATTTAAAAAAGCCATGATAATTGTATTTACAATTGTTACTGTATTATCTAATATGATTGCAATGTTTATGTCAAAACCATCGATGAGTGGGAAAGACTTATTTATACCACATATATTAAATATTATATTATTGTTTTCCGGTGTATTTATGGGTTTATCATTATGTGGAGAGCCGACAGAAGTCGAATGTTCTAGATTTATAACAACTGATACTACTACAGAAACCAAACCACAATAAATAAAAAATTGAATAATAATTTAATTATATTTATAAGGTATATATCTTATAAATATATAATGTCTATACTATGCGAGTTATGTCAAATGAAATTTAATAAAGATATGATAGTAGATAATGATGAAACTGATATTGTTCAATGTTATGATTGTCTTTTTAGTATGAATTATAATAACGAAAAAATATTAAATGGTGCATTTGGTTATAATTTAGATAAATATATTGAAATATCTTCTAAATATCATGCAGAACTTTATGATATGCCATGTTTCAGATTAACTGATAATGGTGGATGTTATGTATGTATGAAACTATTAGATATACCTTTTGAAAAACCAAAAACACAAATTAATGATAAATTAAAAGACAATACTAATAAAGACAATACTAATAAAGACAATACTAATAAATACAATACTAATAAAGACAAAATTAATAATGAAAATGTTGAAGATAATGTGAATATTATAAATATTAATTATGTTAATAAGGACGATATTGTAATTAATCTATAATATTTGTATTTAAAAAATTGATTTTTTTTTAATAAATTTGTTTTCCCTCACAAACATAATAAAATGAATCGTTTAACTTATGGTATAATATTTTACGAATATTATAAAAAGAGATTCTACTTATATCTTAGAAAAAATTCAAAAGATTATTATGAAGATCTTCTTATAACAGATGAAGATATTATAAATTTATTAAAAAAAAATATATTATACAAAATTTATAATAATGAACAAAATCATACAGTATTTTTGATAAATAGAAATAATAATAAATATTCATATTTATTTGATGATATTAAATTAAATGAAAAAATAACATATTCTAAATTTATCTCAAAACCTTTTCACAAAACAGTTAAGCATAAAAGATTAAAAATAGATGAACTTGATAGGTCATTAAATTTAATTAGAATAAATTATATATTAAGATCTAAACTTATTTTTAATCCATAAAAATAATAATAATTTTCTTTATTTTTAATAGAATCATATATATTTTTATGATATTTATTAAATTCCTTTGAGTTTTCTTTAGTTATTCTTGTAAAATGAAATCCATTTTTTCCACATAAATTTTCATTTATTAAATTTTCTAAATTTTTCTCATATTCACTTGAATCATTTCCATTCGACATAAATATCCCCTCTATTTTATTTATTACTTTTTTTCCAAGTGAACCCTGATGTATATCTCCAAAAAGTATAAATCTATCTTTTTCATATATTGTAAGATTAGAATTTATCCAATTACATAATGTATGTATATATAATAAATTTATATTCATATTTGGTTTAATTAAACTTTCAATATCTAAATTTTCTAAAAATTCTAAATTATTTTTACATAATATCTGTTCGGCTAAATTCATATTTATATTTAGATTTTTTTCTTTGTTTTTTATAAATTTTATCTCTAATTCAATAAAATCATCATTTATTGTGTTTTGAATTCGTTCATTATAAGATATATTCTGTAATTTGAAAAAGTTAAGATTTTGATATACTTTTTTTGAACATTTTAATATTTTTTTATAAATTATATTTTCATTTAAATTTTCATTAATATGAATACTAATATTATTTCCATTAACACTCTTAATATAACTCAGCATTTCATCATCATTATTTATATTTTTTTCTGATTCACTTGAATTAACAATATTATCGTTTAATAATGGTTCAAAATCTCTTAATATATGATAATATTTTTTTAAATTAATATGTATTTCATTAGTTTCATATATATTTTTAATATCAGATATTTCTGTTTCTTTTAGTGTGGTACTTCTGCTTAATTTATTTTTCATAATATGTGTTAACATTTTGTTTGTTCCACTTAATAAATTATTTGAAATCAAATGTGGAAAATGTCCTAACATTTCTTCATAAATATTAAACCATAATAGATAAATATCATCGATATTAATATCCGCAAATGTAATATTGATTGGTGAAAATGTATAATAGATATATTTAATTCTGTCAATATTAATCAAGTTTGTGCCTTGATAAAAATAATCTTTTTCAATTTGATTCCACTTTCTTGAATAATAATAATTATAAATAAATTCAGATTCATCTACGCGTGACATTTGATTTGACAGTATAGAAATCATTGTGTCAAATTGATTAATTTCAGGTTCTAATAATATTAATTCATTTGAAATATAATTTGAAGATTTAAAATATGCACTTGGAGCATGTAATTTAAATAAAAAATCTGGATTGTATAATATTAAAAAATTTGGATTTATTATTAATATTTTTTTATAATTTGTTAAATTTAAAGACATATATTTTAAATATGATGTATTATGTATATCATAATCAATTGATTTTATTACTTTATAAAATAATTTTAATACATCAATATAATCATCAGAAATATCATTTGAAACAATACATACACGGTCAGTTTTTGAACCAGTTTTTATAAGTGTATATGCTAATACTAATAATTTTGGAAAATTAAATAAATTATTTTTATGTAATGATGTTACATACGCATATATATTATTTCCATATATATCTATTGTTCTATTTGGTTTATCGTACATATATATATTATATTATATTATTTTTATTATTATTTTTTAATATCATTTTGAGTACATATATTTTTTTTAATTAAATATTCACTTATAAATTTAACATGATCTCCTGCAAAACCATAAACATTATTATCTAAATTATCTTTCTTTTCAATCATTGATGTACCAAGTAATTTTTTTATACTTTTAATAAATTCATTTATTTTTTCTGTAGATTCTATATAATTATTTAGTCCAAATATATAAGTTCTTGATGTTTTTACTTCCTTCATATATTTTATTTTAATATTTTTATCTATTTGTTTTAATATATCTTTTGAATCTTCAGTAATTTCTTCATTCTTATTTGAATTAATCTCAGACTCATCAAAGTCATTTGTATCAAAGTCATTTGTATCAAAGTCATTTGTATCAAAGTCATTCGTATCAAAGTCACCCATATTATATTATTATTATATATTGTATTATATATATTTAAATTGTAATTTTATCAATTTTTTATTTCATTATAAAAGGAAAAAAGTAATAGACTTAATTAAAAGGAAATCAATTAAAAGGAAATCAATTTTTTTATTTCATTTTAAAGGGAATAGGTATTTAATAATTTTACAAATCTTTTTGGTTTAAATTTAATAATTGGTTCTTCCTCTTCTCTTTTATTAATATTATATGACCATATAAATTCATCAACCTCATCATCTGTTTTATTTATTGTATTTGTATTAGTTGAATTTATTGAATTTAGTTTATTTGATTGTGGTCTTGTTATTTTAAATTTGTTTATTTCATTAAAATATGCTTCTTCATCGTCTGCTATTTCATTTATATCATTTATTGTGTCGTTTAATGTATCTGAATCAAAATCATTATAAATATCTGAATCACTGCGAATAATATAGCTTTCATGTTGATCCATTACAAATTCTTTATTTTTTGATGATATTGCTAAAAATTCTTTCCAGTCTTCTTTTTCGGGATCAAAATCTATATTATCATTGCTAGATATATCAATATATTTTAGATGTGAAAAATTCTTTGGTAATTCCTTTAAATTATTAAAACTAATATCAAGCCATTCTAAACTATCAGGTATATATGGAAAATGTTCAAATTTATTATGATATAAATCTAATTTTTTTAATTTTTCTGGAAATATATCAATCTTACTAATTTTATTTGAATATGCAATAAATTCAATTAGATTTTGAGGCAATGAATTAATTTCAGAAATATCATTTCTTGAAATTATTAAAATTTCCAACGAATCAAGAATATTATTTAATTCTACAATAGAATTATTTGATATATCAAGTTCTCTAAGATATTTTATATTTTTTAAAAAATTTAAATTTTTAAATTTATTACTTTTTAATGAAACCTTATCCATTATTTCTGGTAACTCTATTTGTTCTAGTTTATTATCATCTAAAATTAATGTTTTTACATTAATTCCAATATTTATAATTACCTGGATATCATTATCTGATAAATTCATAAATGTTAATGAATTTGGAAATGTTTCACAATTTAAAAAATTAATATTTGATTTTTTAATTGTTAGATTTTCTATATTTGGTGGCAAAAATTCAATTGTCTCAAGATTTGATTTTTCAATTACTAATTCTTTTAAATTTTGTAAATCTAATATATTTATTGGAAGTTTTGAAAATTTAAAATTAACTTCTGTAAACTCACATCGATTTTCATTTGTTTCTTTATATATATTTATTAATTGATCAATTATATCAGTACTGTATTCATTATTATATTCAGTTATATTGAATAATTCTTTTGTAGATTCAAAATCATTCTCTTTACTTTTTTCAATCTGATTAAAATTTTTATTTATTCTTTCTGTGGGATTTACAGGAACATATTCATTTAAAAATGAATCATAATACATTTCCTTATTTTCAAAATAAGGATTATCCATATGTTCAGATGAAGAAAAATTATTATAATTTTGTCCAAATTTGTTATAATTTATTTCTTCCTTTTTAGTAAATTCTTCATGTTGAGCCTTTAATACCTCAACTGGAACATCTCCATCTAAAACACAATCTACAAAATCATCATATAATTTATCATCATTATTAAACGGATTATGTATTTTTTGAGCTTCAATATATGATGGTGGTACATCATCATTTAGTTGATTTTCAAATATTATCATATCATCGTAATTCATATTATTATATAAAGTATTACTATTTATTATAAAAAGTCTTATTTATTCAATTTTTTTTACTTTATATAATGTATATATGAATAAAATAAATTATCCAGTATTAACAGATTATGATGTAAATGATGAACCTATAAAATCTCTTGCACTAAGTGATCCAGTTGCTTGTTTTAATAATCAAAAAGATTGGGTTTTAATTGATTTAAAACAATTTTTAAAAACACCTGTAATATGGACAACATATTATTCTGATGAAAAGCCAATAGATGTTTCTATAATAGTATGCCCTAGAACATTAAGGAGTGTTATTTATGAGGGTAAATTAACCCCAATTTATTATAAAAATGAAGATTTAATTTTAGAAAATAAAGATAAAAAAATAATATCAATTGATTCAAATATAACTGTTGATAAAAATTCAGAAATTGAAATAAATAAAAGATATCATCTGACAATTCAAACTTTGCGCAATTCACTTGTTGATTATTATGATATAAAATATCTTCATTCAAAATCAAATGAAAAATATATTATAAATAAAAATTATATTAATAACCGATTGGATGAGTTTGACCAGGAGATTCCTAAATTAAATGAAATAGAAATACATCCTAAAACATTAGTTCATATTATTCAATATCTTTCTGATAAAGGTGAAAGAAAAAATACAATTATTATTGGTTCAGATGCTATTAATACTGAAAATTTAGGATATGATAATAAAAAATCTGGTTTTGATAAATATCTTAATGAATATGAAGAAAAAATTATAGAAAAAGATTCTTTTATTATACCAATATTATATTATAAAGCAGTCAAAATTTATCCCAATGCTAAAAAAATTACATTATAATCTAAGTTCACTAAGAGTTTCTTCCAAATTTGTAATATCGCATACTGTTTTTCCTTCATCTGTTTGAATATATTTTCTAAGTATATCTTTAAAATTATTAAATAAATTTAAATCATTTGATATATCTTTTTTACATTCATATACATAAACTACTTTATCTGAATCTAAATTTGGAAGTATATATTCAAAAAGTTTTATAATTTTATCAATACTTATATAATGATATTTATTTAAATATTGAGTAAATTTATCCTCTTTTTTAATTGAAGTAAATTTTTTCATAATCTTATAAAGTATTTCTAAATATTTTTTTATAATTTTTTCAGATATATATTTAAAAACAAAAATTTGCTGATTTTGTTGATTTTGCTGAGTAGATTGTAATACGATATGTATTAAATATACAATATAATAATTATATCTTACATGTAATTGTTTTAAATATTGTGAATCTGTCATTACATTATCAATAATTTCATATAGTTTTTGTAATTTATCCATCATAAGTAATAATTCTTTATTTGTTTCGTTATTAACTATAAAAGACCCACCCTTCATACTAATTTCTGTGGTTGGTTTTTTAAAATTAAGTGCATCATCAATATTTAATATATTTGTTAAATCACTCCCTGATATAATTATATCAAATTTATTTAATTCATTCATTTCTGATTTTATATCAATACCATTTATTAAACCTTTTATTAAATTTTGTAAATTATGTATCTCTTTAATATCTAATTTACTATCTTCAGATATTTTAATTTCTTTTAATTCTTCAACATATGATTCAGGTTTTATATTATTTTCTGTTATACTTATAATATGTAATGATTTTTGATCGTAATTTGATTTTACTAATAAATCAATATCGTTTTTCTTTCTTTTGATATATTTTACAAATTCCCTAGCTATGTCTATTAATTGATTTAATTTAATATTTTCATCTCCAAGATTTTTATTCAGATCATTATTCAGATCATTATTAGTTGAATTAATAAATGGTGAAAATAATTCAGTCAATTGAGAATTAAAGTTTTCGATCGAATTTAAATTGTCTATAAATATATCGTCTTGTTCTGTAAACATTTCTTTTGTCCATATTTTTTCATTTATTTTAGTATTATATTGATTGATAAAAGTGTTAAATTTGTTAGATTTTTTTTCATCGAATAAATCTAATTTAATAGTTTTCGATTTTAATTCAGTCTCTCTTGAAATATAATTTTTTGCTAGTTCATTTACTTCTGATAAAATAGTTTTATATTTTTTTATATTTTGTGTTAATGATTCACTACCTTTAAATTTATTAATATCATTTATTACTGCTGATAGTTTATCCAAGTTTTTTAACATTTCTCCTTTTTTAAATTCATTTAATGATACATTTTGATTTATAATTTTTTTATCATCACCAAAATCTAAATTATTTATACTTCCCATTATAATATTATTATATTATAATATTATTATAAACTTATCTTGTAATTGCTTCAATAAAATTATTTGTTGTTTCAAGTAAATCATATTGTTGTACACATTTTAATTCACGTGTTGGTTTTGTATAATTACCAAATAAGTAAAATATTTTAAAATCTCCAATTAAATCTAAATATGGTTCTAATATTGATTTTATAATAGGATTATCATCTGAAAATATTCTATCACTATAATAACTTTCTTTTAATTTTGCATAAGCGCTTTCTAATGCTGTTATATCATAATAATAATCTACGATTGAATCATATTTTGCTTTATAATTGTTACCAGTTTGCTTATTAGTTTGCTTATCAGATGGTTGATTGAATATTTTTCTACCCTCAGATACTGACATTGTAGCTTCTTCCTTTTTAGATTCAGAAGATTCAGGTTTTGATTGTTTATTTATTTCTATAAATATTTCAGTTTTTGATGTTTTTTTATATAATTGTGTATATAATTTATCTCTGTTTATATCAAAATATAACATTTTTCTATCATTGGAATATGACCATAATGTTGGATTTAATTGTCTTATTTTACTTGAAGGATTTTTGTCACCTTTATCTATACTTGATTCGATTTCTATATTTGATTTTAATTCTGATTTTTGAATTATATTGTCTATAAAATTTTCCGTATATAATGAAATTTTGCTTTTTCCACTAACATACTCCGTATTTCTCAATATATATAATCCTTTTTTAATAAATTCACTTTGTATTTCTGGAGAATAACTGGCAAAATCAATTTCTGGCAAAATTTTTCCATCTTCTTTTATTCTTGACATTTGCAACATTTTTCCTATTTTTTTTCCATATTCAAATGTATTTTCTTCTTGTTTTGATATTTTTATACTATTTCTATCTGCTTTATCTTTTATTAATTTATCATTTCTACCAAGATATTTTATTAAACCAATAATATTTTCATTAATATATATACCTTCAAATCCAGTTGTATAAAAATCATATTTAACTGATTCATATACATATTCTTTCAAAAGTTTGCTTTCAGTAATATTTATTAAGTTATTATTATTATATTTATAATAACCATCTGGTTTAAGTTCATATATATCATCTAATGTAATAGTGATATTTTTAGTAATATCTCCACTATATTTAAAATTATTTTTATCAAAAAATTTACCACTAAGTGCTTCTTTTTTGAAATTATAATTCATTAATGTTTCAATAAATGTTTTTATTCCATTACTATCTAAGCTTTCTATATGTGATTTAATATATTTATTTATTTTTCTGTCAATAATATATTCAAATAATTCATCAAGTATATCATATCTTTCTAATTCAATTAGTCTTTCTATAAAATTCATAAAAAACATAGATTTTATTTGTCTATCTGATTGTGTACCATATGGATATTTATTTATATTAGGATCATCTATTATTTTCTCACTATTGGTATCTTGTTTTAATTTTTTATATGGTACTTTTCCTTCTATTTTAATTTTATCATTATTCGTATTAATATTATTATCATGTTTATCTTTTTTAAATATTAATTCACCTTTTTCATTTATTTCTATTATATTTTTAAATGTATACCATCCTAATCCGCATTTAAATATTATATTATTTAATATATATGTTTTTTTTATATCATCACTAGATAATGTATTTTTTTTAGTAGTATCAATAGATGATGTATAATTTAATTTTAAGTCTTTAGTAGTTGAGTTTAGTGGTATTTGAATATTTATATCTACATTTTCAATTGAATCTCTTTTATCGTAAAACTCAAAATATTTTTCATTATTAATAAATATTTTTTCATTATAATTAAACTCATAAAATTCATCCATTAGTGTCATATCATTTTCATATATTATTGTATTTCCAGTAAATCTATTATTCCATTCTCCTCTTAATTTGTATTTTCTCTTTATCTTTTTATCTATAATTTCTTCTTTTAATCTGTTATAATTCTTTTTAAAATAACTTTCAATAATCTCACATGCAAATACTGGAACAGATACAGGATTTAATGAAATACATCCTAATAATAATTTTAATTCTTTCATGTATTTTTCACCAACCTTATCCTTTTCTATTTCTTGAATTGTTTCCTTTCCATCATTTAATATCTTTTTGTATTCAACGGGAAATTCATTAAATTTAGATATAAATTGTGTTTTAATAATATCATATAAATATTTATTTGTGTTTAGGTCAACATATTTATTTATAAATGTAGCTTCTATATCTTCTCTTCCTGGTAAATCAACTATTAAAAAGTTTACTGGTTTAATTTCTCCATTAATATTAATCATCAATACAAAATCATATATTAATATAGATCTAGAACTTACTCTATTATTGGGTGTTTCTCTTACTCTTTTTGTTTTAATTCTAATTTGTTCTATTTTATCTGTAAATATTTTAAATGACTGAAATATATCTTTATATTCATCGGAACCAATCTCGAGATAATTTAATATGTCACTTCCAGCTTGATATGATTCTGGTTGATTATTTGTAAATTTAACTTTATCAATATAATCCTTAATTTGTTCGTTTTTTAATTTTACTGCCCATTCATCTCCCGTAGAATTATTTGCTTTATCTATACCAATTTTATCAGAATCTCTTGATGTATCTTTTTTTAATTTATATGCATATAAATAATTATATATATTTGTTTTTAATTTACCTGTATCATCAACCCAATAATCTGTGTATGATAATCCTTTTCCATATATCTCAAATAATCTAAAATATATTTTCTCAAGACCATTTAATTTATTTAATGTTCCTTGTAATAATCCATCAACCATAGGTCGTCCAAATAATGTATATGATTTACCAGTACCAGAATAACCATATGTAATTACACATACACTATTTCCATTTGTTATTCTACTATTTAAACACATATAAGCAGACATATCTGAATTATTTTGAAAATTTTTTGAATCAAAAACTTCTGTAAATTTATAACTATTTAAATAAGGTATGTCTTCTTTTGAAAAATTACATACTTGTGGTCCATCAGCTTCAGCAATATATGGTGGATTTAATCCACTAGCATCACATGCAGTAGTATTTTTTTGCGCATCACATGTAAAATTACGTATCCACATTAATTTTTCATTTACTTCTTTTCGAGTTGCATATAAATATTCTATTGCAATTTTTATTACATATAATATATTTTTAATATCTTCTTTATTATTTTTAACAGTTTCTTCACCATTTTCGCTTAATTTTTTTTTTAATTTTTCAATGTAAATATCAATATTAATTGATTTTCCATTTTCTTTTATAATATTATTATCTTTATCTGTCGCATATTGTGTATCATTTATTATATTTAACATTGTATCTTTCTTTAAATTTTCTCCCATTACTTCATCGTCTCTCGCATCATATAATTGTTCTATTGCTTCTTCTTTTTTATTTTCTAATCGTTCAATATCATTTTTTATTAATTCTATATTCTTTTCTAAAGTTATTGTATCTGTATATATTTTATTTATTAATTCTGATAATTTTGATTTTTTATATGCTTCAAGTTCTTCTATATTTTTTTTTTCATAAAAATCTTTTATTATTGTATATGCTTCTTTTAAAGAATCATTACTAAAATATACAGTATTTTTTTTAGTTGTTTTACTATCTGATATATCTGGTAACGTTCTCAATTCTTTCTTTAGTAATGTATTTTGATCTGGATTGGTATAATTTCCATCAGTATTTGTTTTTTTATAATATCCTTCATAAATAAATTGTCTATCATAATCTGAAATAAATAATTTGTTATCGATATAAAATTGTACATTTTCATTATTATCAGTAAATTCCTTTCCTATATCATTAATACGACTATATATTGTAAGTTTATTCATTTGTAATTCATTATATTTTTCAAGAATAGATTTAAAATGATTTAATATCATAAAATTATTTTTAACCACTTCTGTTGAATTATCTATATCTATTATCTCTTTCGAATTTAGTTGTTTTGATATATTGTTTAAAAATGAATTTAATCTTGAAATTACTAAGAAATATTTTTTTCTAATTTCCATTATTATAAATTGTTCTTCTTGTGTTTTTTTTAATATTTCTGATTTTGGTAATTTTAAATCTTTATATATCTTCTCAATAATTCTTTTATAAAAATTAATCATACCTCTCCCAATATATTTATAAATTTGAAAACTTGACTTTACAAATAATGAATTTGATAAGATTGATAATAAATATAATGAATGTGTAATATCATATATTGAATATTTATTGAATTTTTCTGTATTTTTTACATATTCTAAATATACAGATCTGTATTCTTGTGTTTTTGTAGTAATTTCGTCTTTTAGACTTTTAATCTTTTCCACAATACCTCCATTTTTTTCATCATTTCCACCTTTTATAGGAATTTTAAAATCAGGATTATAAATATTTTTAAATTCTTCTTCTTCTATTTTATCTTTTTTTTCAAATTCATCCAAGTTTATATTTAATAATTTTTTTATAGATTCCATCATTCCTTTTGAATCTGTTGTAGATTGTGTATCTTTAAGAATATTATTTGATATTGTTCTTGTATCAATACCATTATATCTATATTGTAAATTGTCTGAAGTTTTTGCAATTTCATTATATTCATTTATAAATTTTAGTAAAGAATAATTTGAATCAGGCTTAAAATAACCTTTTTCAAGAGTTGATTCTGTAATATTATCATTCAATTCATTATTTAATTTTTTTAATTCATCTGTTGTATTTGATTTTACTTCATTTAAAAACTCATATATTGATTTTACCGTTTTTATATCATTTTTTTCAATTTTAATCTCAAGAGATGTGTCAAACTCCAGATTTTTTTTATTAATATCTTCATTTTTTTCCTTCATTTTTACAATATCTTCGTTCATTTTTTTTATATTTGATTCTGTAGCGTTCTTTAATTTGTCATACAATGTATTTATTGCTTTATCATCTGTATTTTTGTTTATTTCATTTAGACTTTCTGTAAATTCTTCTAATATTTTATTTAATGCACTTGAATTCATTACATTATCTAATTTTTGAAATGGTACATATAAACTATTTAATTCTCTATTTAATTTTATTGACCCTTCTTTATTTTCAAGATATACTCTTATAGTTTCTAATTTTTGTGGTATTTTATCTCTAATATCTTCTACATCTACAGTTGGAATAATTTTATTTATTTCTTCAATTACTTTTAATATTTCTTCTGTTTTTTTTTGTAT
>JACCED010892743.1_pt1 | contig 28857 bp, 32 predicted proteins | sample 7455021 | NCBI WGS metagenome assembly JACCED01 (sample SAMN15323456, study PRJNA562643) | freshwater metagenome | isolation source: river surface water | place: USA:Blue River Watershed | collected 2017-08-19 | reverse complement strand
TTATTGATGAAGTAAGGAAAAGTCATTTGTACGTAGCCTGATTCAGCTTCTAGACGCTTTACCATTTCACGAAGTATCGTTTCAAAAGACTCAATTGAAATCTCTCGCTCATTCATGTTGAGAATTTCAACAAAGCGCGACATGTGGGTACCCTTGAAGTTATGGGGTAAATGCACATACATATCGAATAGTGCAACCGTATGCTGCACACCACCTGTTTTATCTTTCACCTTAACTGGATGGCGAATAGACTTAATTCCCACTTTGTCGATGGCAAGATGTCTAACATCAGGCGTATTTTGTACGTCTTCGATTGCAGAATTGTTGGTTTTGCTCATGGCGATCCTGAAAATAATTTGCTTGGTAAACGATCGATAATACTTGAGTATATCACTAGGTTAATTGTTTCTCAATTGCGGCTTTGATTCCTTTAGCATCTAGACCACATTCAGCGAGCATGGTTTCATGTATCCCGTGTTCAATAAATCTGTCTGGTAACCCAAGGCATAAGACATTGTTATTTTTCCGCATAGCTTGTAAAGCTTCTATAACTGCGGCACCTGCTCCACCCATCACAGCATTTTCTTCCACAGTGACAATCAAATCATGGCTATTTGCTATCTGCATGACGAGATCCACATCTAATGGTTTTACGAATCGCATATTTGCAACAGTTGCATCAAGCTCTTCGGCTGCGGCTAGAGATGGTGTAAGCATGCTACCAAAAGCAAGAATAGCGATTTTTTTACCCTGGCGACGAATCTCGCCTTTGCCAATTTTTATGCTGGTTAAATCCTGTTTAATTTCAGTACCTGGACCACCCCCTCGAGGGTAGCGAACAGCGCTAGGGCCATTGAATTGATATGCTGTCGTCAGCATTTGGCGACATTCATTTTCATCGCTAGGCGCCATAACTATCATGTTAGGAATGCAACGCAAATAACTTAAGTCAAAACTACCCGCATGTGTGGGTCCATCTGCACCGACTAGACCTGCACGATCAATAGCAAAAACGACAGGTAAATTCTGTAACGCAATATCATGAATCAGTTGATCGTAAGCGCGTTGCAAAAAAGTTGAATATATAGCAACAACAGGCTTTAATCCTTCACATGCTAAACCTGCGGCAAAGGTTAGTGCATGCTGCTCTGCAATACCTACATCGTAAAAGCGTTCAGGGTGAATTTCGGCAAAAGCATTAAGGCCAGAACCGTCACACATGGCTGGTGTTATACCAATGAGGCGATTGTCTGTGGCTGCCATATCGACTAACCAATCACCAAAGACTTGGGTGTAAGTTTTTTTCCCGTTATTTGGAACGGCACAGCCATCATCAGGATTGAATTTTCCTACGCCATGGAATTTACCAGGTTCAGATTCTGCTGGTGCATAGCCATGGCCTTTTTGCGTCACAATATGTAAGAACTGCGGTCCTTTTAATTGCTTAATATTATTGAGTGTTGCGATCAATGTATCTAAATCGTGACCATCGATAGGACCAATATAATTAAAACCAAATTCTTCAAATAAAGTGCTTGGTGTCATCATCCCCTTCATATGTTCCTCAGCCCGTTTTGCGAACTCGAGGACTGGTGGCATCACCCCTAATACTTTTTCTCCAGATTTCCTAACGCTAGTGTACAAGCGGCTTGAAAGTAGTTTTGCTAAGTAGTTCTGCAGTGCGCCAACATTGGGTGAAATCGACATGTCGTTATCGTTCAAGATGACCAATAAATTAGCATCCATTGCACCAGCGTTATTGAGTGCTTCAAATGCCATTCCTGCTGTCATTGCACCATCACCAATAATTGCTACTGCGCGTTTATCCAAGCCCTGTTTTTGTGCGGCAATTGCCATGCCAAGTGCGGCTGAAATTGATGTGCTGGAATGACCTACTCCGAATGTGTCATACTCACTTTCATGGCGGCGTGGGAAGCCAGCAATTCCGCTTGCTTTCCGTAAGCCAGCCATAGCGGAACGCCTCCCGGTAAGAATTTTATGGGGGTAGGTTTGATGTCCCACATCCCATACTAAACGGTCTTCTGGAGTGTTAAAAACATAATGTAGCGCAATCGTAAGTTCAACTACGCCAAGATTGGATGATAGATGCCCACCTGTTTGTGAAACGCTCTCAACTAAAAATTCTCGTAATTCGGAGGCTAATTGTGGGAGCTGTTTTCGACTAAGCTGGCGCAATTGCTCTGGCATATCGACGGTGTCGAGTAGCGGGGTATGAATGGCCATTAAAAATCTCGCTCAGTAATAAATTGGGCTAATTGCACTAATCTTATAGCCTCCTCACCATATGCTTTCAGTGGAGCGATTGCTTCGTTTAGCAACTCCTTAGACAACTCTTTCGCACGAACAATACCCAAAATCGTGACATAAGTTGGTTTGTTTGCATCAGCATCTTTTCCAGCAGTTTTTCCTAAAGTCTTGGTGTCGGCTTCGGCATCTAAAACGTCATCCACTACTTGAAAAGCCAATCCAATATTTTGAGCGTATTGATCAATTGCCCTCACTCGATCAGCGTGTTCACTTGGGCTGCAATATGCGCCTAGTAATGCAGCAGCGCGAATGAGTGCTCCTGTTTTATGGATATGCATGTACTCAAGTTCAGTTTGAGATAAAGATTGGCCTACACTTGCTAAGTCGATGGCTTGTCCGCCTGCCATGCCACGTGAGCCACTTGCGACGGCCAGTAAATGCAAAATTTTTAATTGATGTTGATTCGTATGCAATTCCGGAGTGGATAAAATTTCGAATGCTAGACTTTGCAATGCATCCCCAACCAAAAGTGCTGTGGCATCATCAAATTGCTTATGGCAAGAAGGCTTCCCACGTCTTAAATCATCATCATCCATACATGGCATGTCATCATGCACTAAAGAGTATGCATGAATCATTTCAACAGCAGCAGCAGCAATATCTATTTTATTCGCAGGAGCTTGGCAAAACTCGCCTGCCGCATGAGCCAGTAAAGCACGCACCCTTTTCCCACCCCCTAGGGTTACATAGCGCATCGCGGCATGTAAGCGTTGTGGGACAATATTTTCGGAAGGAATAAGCTGACTCAGCGTATGCTCTGTACGCGTCTGAATGGCAGTAAGCCATGTCTGAAAATCGATATTAGAATGATTCGTCATCAAATACGTTCTTTAGTTAATCGCTTAATATTATTCTTGTTTGTCTTGATGGTTTTGCAATTGATTTGCATCACTTAGTATGCGAACCTGCTGCTCAACGTCAGCTAATGTTTTTTGGCATTGCTGCAATAGGGCTGTGCCATGTTTGAATGCATTCAATGCATCTTGTAATGGCAATTGATTTGTTTCCATTTGATTTACAATCGCTTCAAGCTCTCTTACTGCGCTCTCGAAGCTTATGTTGCTTATTTCTGATAATGTATTTTTAGTCATTACTTATTTTAACCTATTCAGCACTAAAATATTTCGTTCAAGAACTGATTGATATTTTCAATTTCCTCATCACATACTCCATGAGCCATAGGATACTCATGCCACTGGACAGGGAGGTGTAGGCTACCTAATAAATCTAAAGAAACTTTGCAGGTATCTAGTGTGATGACGCTGTCAAAACTTCCGTGAGCCATGAAAATTGGGGTGTTGGCATTAGCCCGATTTACTTCGCTTGCTAAAGTTTGTTTGAGCGGAACATAAGTCGATAGTGCTAAAATTCCAGCCAACTTTTCTTGATGTCTTAGTGCGGTAAAAAGTGCCATTGCTCCACCTTGAGAAAAACCTGCAAGCACAATATGACTAGCCAGAATTCCTTTAGATTTTTCCTGAGCAATTAATGCTTCTATGGTGCTTTGCATTTCACGCATACCTGTTTCATCTTGCTTGTCTTGCATGCTTAGGCCATATAGATCATACCAAGCGCGCATTTCATAACCATTATTCATAGAAATAGGGCGATGTGGAGCATGTGGAAAGATGAAGCGCGTATTGGGTATGTTAAAGCGATCTACAATAGGCACAAAATCATAACCGTCAGCACCAAGGCCGTGCAGCCATATCACCGTATTTTTAATAGGCTGTGAAGTCTCAACGATTTCGTACTGTAAATTTATTTGCATACCAAGCATTCTCGTGAACATAAAAGAGTATTGAAATAAAAAAAGCCCCGTGAGGGGCTTTGGGGCTCACTCGAAAGTGATTATTTAGCTTCAGCTGCTTTTTTCAAACCAGCTAAACCAGCATCAAATACGCCGTTAACTGCTTTTACAGCGCTTTCGTCATCTTGACCAGCTGGAATTGGTGGGTTTAATTTATAAACGCGATAGAAACGAGCCATCCAAGTAACAGTTGTTTCACCTGCGCCAGGGCCTGCTTTAACAGTCATTTTTGCTGTGTAATCAGCAACTGGCAAAACGCCTTCAACGATTTCATATTTTAATTGCATATCTTTGTCGTCGGCACTGCGAAGTTTTTCATACACAGTTCCGCCTGACTTTAAGGTTAGAAGGCGAAAAGTAGCCATTTCACCATTCGCATCTTTTTTAGACTCTAATTTTGTTGTGGCGACTGGGGTTAACCATGTTTGAGGGTTGCCAAAATCCTTAACAATTGCCCAAACCTTTGATGGATCAGCTTTGATGACAATTTCTTTTTCTACTTTTTGTGGGCTAGGGCCGTGAGCAGCAGCTGTTAATGGAAGAATTGCTAAAGCAATTAAGGCTAGTACTTTTTTCATCAGAGTTTCTCCAAAATTAAAAACTAAAAAACATCACTTATAAACAGAAGCATTAAAAAACATCGCCCGTAACTTTACCTAAATTTGCTGATTTTTACGATGTTTTTTCAATATAAATCTACAGAGACTTTTCACCTTTTAAAATGAAGTTTCCAAAAGCGCGGCTTTTGTCGCCAGTCTTAATTTGCATCATTAAGATTTGCTTTTTCCCATCGATCACTGAAACTTGATTGCTTGACCAGTTCGCCACATAAATATTGCCAGTTTGCTGGTCGACGTTAATCCCTTCCGGTACTTCGCCTACTTTTATTTTTGTAATGGTCTCTTTGGTGCCAAGGTCAATAACCGAAACATTGTCGTCTTGGGTATTTGTGACATATAGAAATTTACCATCTGCACTAGCAGCCACGCAGTAGGGATGCTCACCAACTTTGAGTGTTTCTTTTTTTAAAGATATTGTGTTGATGATGGAAATTGAATTTTCCATCACATTAACTGTATAAAGTTGTTCTCCGTTTTCGCTAACACTAACTCCAAAAGGATGTTTTCCTACTGGAATGCGGGCACTTATTTGACGAGTTTTTGTATCGATAACAGCGATGTCATCGCTATCACGATTTGCTACATATAACTTTTTGCCATCAGGGCTAACGATCATGCCGGCTGGCGCTTTGCCAGCTTTAATTTCATAAAGTGCCTGCATACTGCTGGTTTCAAATGCCAAAATTCGATCGCTGACCCAATCTGCTATATAGAGTATTTTTTCATCTGGTGTTAGCGCCAGTCCCACAGGAGAGCCTTTTACGCTGATGTTCCGTATAACTTTTTGATTGACGCCGTCAATGACGGAGATGCTTTGGCCATCAACATTAGAAATAAAAACCCGGTGTAACTTTGATGCAGTTGCGACGCCAACGGGTCCTTTGGGGACTGCAATGGTTTTGATAACTTTATTCGAATCAATATCAATTATTGATACTGTGTTGTCGCCTTGGTTAGTAATATAGGCAGTATTCTTTGCACTTGCTACGTTTGCCATCAGGCAATAGCTCGCTGCAATAAGTAATATAAAATTTTTGAGTATGCTTTTCAAAATTACAGGCTTTTTAGTTTGCTTATAAAGATTAACGTTTACCATTTAATGGGGTTGACACTAGATTTTTAGCATAACTTAAAAAAGATATAAAAGCAGAGTTTTTTGCAGAATCATTTACAAGCATCGCTTTCAATAAGTTTCGAAGTGTGAAAAAATTACGTTAAATTATTAAGGTTGTTTTTCATGATAGATCGCGATGGATATCGACCTAACGTAGGCATTATTTTAAGTAATGCACACAATCAGGTTTTTTGGGGTAAACGCATACGCGAACACTCTTGGCAATTTCCTCAAGGTGGTATTAAACAAGGCGAAAGCCCTGAAGAAGCCATGTATCGGGAGTTGATGGAAGAGGTTGGTTTGCGTCCTGAGCATGTGAAAATTCTAGGGCGCACTCGTGATTGGTTGCGTTATGACGTGCCTACTAGCTGGATTAAGCGTGAGTGGCGTGGTAGTTATAAAGGCCAAAAACAAATTTGGTTTTTATTACGTTTAGTTGGGCGCGATAGTGATGTATCTTTGCGTGCAAGTTCACATCCTGAGTTTGATGCATGGCGTTGGAGTGAATACTGGGTGCCAATGGAAAGTGTGATTGAATTTAAGCGTGATGTGTATCGTTTGGCACTTAATGAGTTGGTTGTGCATTTGGGTAGCAGCGAGCGAACAAAACATAGGGCGCAAGCTAATCAAAAGATAGAACATGCTGAATAATAAAAAAGGCCGCTATGTAGCGGCCTTTTTTATTAGGACTTGTTAAGCCATTCTTTCACCTAGTTGAACAGGTTTTGCTGCAGTCCAATTGGTATTGAATTTTACCGTGTCTTTTGGAAACAACATGACGACCGTTGATCCCAGTAAAAATCTTCCCATTTCTTCACCTTGTTTAAGCGTGATGTTTTGATCTGAGTATGACCATTCCTTAATATTTCCAATTCTAGGTGGGTTAACCACACCATGCCAAACAGTGGCCATGCTCCCAACAATTGTTGCCCCTACTAGCACTAAAATGAAATTGCCTTGGGCTGATTCAAATTCACATACGACGCGTTCATTTCTGGCAAATAAGCCTGGGACGCCTTGAGCTGTTGTTGGATTAACAGAGAATAAGTCTCCTGGTACGTAAACCATTCGCAATAAACGACCATCGCAAGGCATATGAATGCGATGGTAATCGCGAGGGCTTAAATATATCGTTGCAAAACTTCCATCTTGATATTGTGCCGCCGCGCTTTGATTTCCGCCAACTAAGGCTTCGATTGAATAGCTATGGCCTTTTGCTTGAAAAATTTGATTGGCCTTAATGTCACCAAACTGACTGATTGCTCCATCAACGGGGCAAATGTACTTGGCTTTACTAAGTTTTCTTGCACCAGTCTTTAATGGGCGTGTAAAAAATTCATTAAAGCTTGAATAAGCACCAATATCTTCTTGGGCAGCTTCTGACATGTTGACCTGATAGCGTTTTACAAACCATCGAATAACTGCTGTTGTTAACTTGCCAGCTTGTGCAGATGCTAATTGACCTGCTAAAGCTGTAATGGCTTGCTTAGGAATGAGGTATTGAGGTAAAACTTTTAATCGATTAATCACAAGTATCTCGAAAATGTAAAAGTAAAAAAGGGCAAGGCGTTTTACGCCGTGCCCTTGTATTTTAAGCTGATTAAGGCTTAATTAGTTCTTAGATTGATCAACTAATTTGTTTTTAGCAATCCAAGGCATCATAGAACGTAATTGGCCGCCCACTTTCTCGATTGGGTGCATTGCGTTTAAACGACGACGTGCTGTCATTTCTGGATAGTTTGTACGGCCTTCCAAGATGAATTTCTTAGCGTATTCACCGTTTTGGATGTTTTCCAAAGCTTCTTTCATTGCCCAACGTGATTCATCATTAATCACTTTAGGACCAGTCACGTATTCGCCGTATTCAGCGTTATTTGAGATTGAGTAGTTCATGTTGGCAATACCGCCTTCGTACATCAAGTCCACAATCAATTTCAATTCGTGTAGACATTCGAAGTATGCCATTTCAGGTGCGTAACCAGCTTCAACCAAAGTCTCGAAACCAGCTTTAACCAACTCAACAGCGCCACCACACAATACAGCTTGTTCACCGAACAAATCTGTTTCTGTTTCTTCGCGGAAGTCAGTTTCAATCACGCCGCCTTTGGTGCCGCCGTTAGCTGCAGCATATGATAATGCGATATCTTTTGCTTTGCCGGATGCATCTTGGTAAACCGCGATTAATGAAGGAACGCCGCCGCCTTTTAAGTATTCAGAACGCACTGTGTGGCCAGGGCCTTTTGGTGCAATCATGATAACGTCCATATCTTGGCGTGGCACGATTTGGTTGTAATGAATGTTAAAGCCATGAGCGAATGCTAAAGCAGCGCCTTTTTTCAAATTAGGTGCAACTTCAGCTTCGTAGATTTGTGCCATATTTTCATCGGGCAACAAAATCATCACAACGTCAGCGGCTTTAACTGCATCAGCAATTTCAGCTACGTTATGGCCAGCTTTTTCAGCTTTAGCCCATGAGCTACCTGATTTACGAATACCGACTGTGACGTTAACGCCAGAGTCTTTTAAGTTTTGGGCGTGTGCGTGACCTTGTGAACCATAACCAACGATGGTTACCTTTAGGTTCTTAATGATTGAGAGGTCAGCGTCTTTATCGTAATAAACTTTCATTTGTTTGCCTTTCGGTGCTTTTTTGCTTAAATAATTTAATGAGTGCTAATTGGGTAATTCTAAACCTTTAAAATTCTGTCGCCACGACCAATGCCTGATGCGCCTGTGCGCACTGTTTCTAGAATCACTGTTTTATCCAATGCTTCTAAGAATGCATCCAATTTTGAGCCAGAACCTGTCAGTTCAATAGTGTAGCTACCGTCAGCTACATCGATAATACGACCACGGAAAATGTCGCTAATGCGCTTCATTTCTTCGCGCAAAGCGCCAGTGGCTTTTACCTTGACCAACATCAGTTCGCGTTCAATATAGCGACCGTCATTCAGGTCTAGGACTTTCACAACATCGACCAGCTTGTTGAGCTGTTTGATGATTTGCTCGATCACGTCATCCGATCCGGAAGTGACAATGGTCATACGTGACAAAGTAGCATCTTCAGTAGGCGCTACAGTCAGGGATTCAATATTATAAGCACGTGCTGAAAACAAACCGGCGACGCGTGAAAGTGCGCCAGCCTCGTTTTCCATTAATAAAGAGATAATGTGTTTCATATTAGCCTTCCATTTTATTGGCAGGATCATTTGCGTTAGGATCTGTACCTAAAATCATTTCATTAATCCCTTTGCCATTTGGCACCATTGGGAAAACGTTTTCCTTCTGGTCTGTTAGGAAATTCATGAATACAAAACGATCTTTCATAGCAAAAGCGTCTTGCAATGCGCCTTCAACATCTGCTGGTTTTTCAATATTCATGCCAACATGGCCATAAGACTCAGCAAGTTTTACAAAGTCAGGCAAGCTGTCCATGTACGACTCTGAATAACGGTTCTCATAGAAAAACTCTTGCCATTGACGAACCATGCCAAGATAACGGTTATTTAATAAGATGACTTTGATTGGCAAATGAAATTGATTGCAGGTTGAAAGCTCTTGAATATTCATTTGAATACTACCTTCACCTGTCACACATGCAACTTGCGCTTTAGGATCAGCTAATTGACAGCCCATTGCGTAAGGCAAGCCAACACCCATCGTGCCTAAGCCACCTGAGTTAATCCAGCGACGTGGTTTGTCAAACTTGTAATATTGCGCTGCCCACATTTGATGTTGACCAACGTCAGAAGTAACGTAAGCATCACCTTTAGTCACTTCCCAAAGTTTTTCAATCACGTATTGTGGTTTTATGATGCTGCTACTTGAGCCATCATAACTCAATGATTTTTTAGTGCGCCAACCATCAATCTTTGCCCACCAAGTCTTTAATGCAGAAGCGTCTGGTTTTTTGGCTTCAGTAGCTAAAATTTCATTCATCTCACTCAGTACTGACTGAACGTTACCAACGATAGGCACATCTACTTTTACGCGTTTAGAGATCGATGAAGGGTCAACATCAATATGAATAATTGTTCGAGGAACACTTAAAAAGTGATCTGGATTGCCAATTACGCGGTCATCAAATCTTGCCCCAACTGCAAGTAATACATCACAATCTTGCATTGCATTATTAGCTTCATAGGTTCCGTGCATACCTAGCATGCCTACAAATTGGCTATCTGTGGCTGGATATCCACCTAAACCCATTAGGGTGTTAGTTACTGGATAACCTAATTTTCTTGCTAACTTAACTAATTGGTTAGATGCATCACCTAATACCAAGCCGCCTCCTGTATAAATCATTGGGCGCTTAGCTTCTAACAAAATTTTCACTGCTTTTTTAATTTGACCAGAATGCCCTTTAGTTACAGGTGTATATGAGCGCATCTCGACGGTCTTGGGATAATTAAACTCAGCAAACTCAGCGGTGATGTCTTTAGGAATATCGACAACAACAGGGCCTGGACGCCCGCTTGCTGCGATATAAAATGCTTTTTTGATGGTGCTTGCAATATCCCTTACGTCTTTAATCAAGAAGTTATGCTTAACGCATGGGCGAGTGACACCTACCATATCGACTTCTTGGAATGCGTCCATGCCGATTGCCGCTGTTGGAACTTGACCGCTAATGACTACCATAGGGATAGAGTCCATATAAGCAGTTGCAATACCAGTTACAGCATTTGTAGCTCCTGGACCTGAAGTTACCAAAGCTACACCGACTTCACCTGTGGCACGGGCAAAAGCATCAGCTGCGTGAACAGCTGCTTGCTCGTGGCGGACTAAAATATGTTTGAATTTATCTTGCTTGAAGATTGCATCGTAGATGTGTAGCACAGCGCCGCCCGGATATCCGAAGACGAACTTAACATTCTCTTCTTGGAGGCATCGCATGATGATTTCAGCGCCACTGATTTGGCCTGCTTGCTGTTGTGTACTATCGTCCATAAACGTGCTTGTTTTTACTGATTATTGGGGAACCCTGAACAGTAAACGTTTACGGCGTTTTGGTCAAGGCTAGAAGGGTAGATTTTGGGTCAAATAAGCCCTAAAACACATGGGGTTAGTTGAATTAATTAACAGCTTTCGAATGATGAGGGCAATCAGATGGAAAGCAATTATTCAAAACGCATTGATAAATCGATAGCTTTGATGTGTTTTGTCAGCGCCCCGATTGAGATTCTATCTACGCCAGTGCGAGCAATTTCATGGATATTTTTTAACTCTATTCCACCTGACGCCTCTAAAACAGCGCGTTTATTGTTAATTTCCACCGCTTTTTTTAATGTCGTAATATCGAAGTTATCAAGCAAAATTAGTTTTGCACCTGCTTGGATTGCCGTTTCTAATTGCGCTAGTGTTTCCACTTCAATTTGAATCGGCAAGTTTTTATCTTGACCTAGCACTTCTGCTGCTTTAAGTGCAGTCTCAATACTGCCCGCTGCGGCAATATGATTTTCTTTAATTAAAATACCATCGTAAAGCCCAATTCTCTGATTTAGTCCTCCGCCTATAAATACTGCATATTTTTGAGCGAGCCTTAATCCTGGAATTGTTTTTCGTGTATCCATAATACGTGCTGAAGTGCCTACTGTTTCATTGACGTATTGTTGAGTGAGTGTTGCTGAGGCAGAAAGCGTTTGTAAGAAATTAAGTGCGGTACGTTCAGCAGTTAGTATACCGCGCGCATTACCATGAATGTGGCAAATAATTTGATTTTCTGTAACGTTGTCACCTTCTTTGATTAACCAGTCAATCTTAGTTGAAGGGCTAATTTGTTTGAAGCACTCATTGACCCAGGGAATCCCACATATTAAGGCATTTTCTCTTGCGATGATTTTTGCATTCACTTGTGTTGAGGCGACTATCAACATAGCGGTGAAGTCTTGATCGCCTAAATCTTCAGAGATTGCCGAGCGAACTTGTTCAGCAATTGCTTCTTTAAATTTAGCAGTGTTATATAGTGCTGATGATTCGTTCATATTTTCCATTATAATGGCAACCCTTTCAGGCGCGTAGCTGAACTTTCCAAATAAAGTCGACTCTGTACATACATGAAACTATTATATTCACTCACTAGCCCATACGCTCGCAAAGTCCGAATTGTTGCAGCAGAAAAACGCATCGCTGTCGACTTGGTTGAGGTTGTGCTTGCCGACCCAGACTGTCCTGTTCAGCAATATAATCCCCTAGGAAAAATCCCAGTTCTGGTGTTGGATGATGGTGACAGTTTGTATGACTCAAGTGTGATTGTTGATTATTTAGATCAACGTACGCCGATATCACATTTAATTCCTCAAGAGACTAAACCGAAATTCCAAGTGAAGCGTTGGGAATCGCTATCTGATGGTGTGTGTGATGCAGCCGTTGCTGTGATGCTTGAAAATCGACGCCCAGAAAATTTTCGCGATCCAGCCTGGATAGCAAAGCAGATGACAAAAGTAGGCCGTGGCCTGAAACTGTTAAATGATGATTTAGGTGATAGTGAATTTTGTGTTGCCGATAGATTCAGTTTGGCTGATATTGCTTTAGGTTGTTTGTTGGGTTACTTGAATTTGCGTTTTGCTGATTTGGATATAGCTAAAAATTATCCAAATCTAAATCGACACTATAACGTCATGATGGCGAGGGTTTCATTTCAGGAAACCGCTCCGCCAGTCTAACTTTAATTATTGCGGACTAAATAGCCTGCGTAATAATTCCGCCGCCTAGACAGACATTGCTTTCATACACGACCGCAGATTGGCCAGGCGTAATTGCCCATTGTTTTTGGCCAAATTTAATTTCTACAAAATCATCACCTAATCGCTCAATTTCACAAGGCGCATCTGGCTGACGATAACGCGTCTTAGCTGCGTATACCCAATTGGTTTTCGGCTCTTCGCCGCTAATCCAATGTACTTGACCAGCTTGTAGTCCATCGTTGAGCAGTAGTGGATGTTCATGGCCTTGTACAACAATCAATATATTGTTTTTCATATCTTTTTGAGCAACAAACCAAGGTTCGCCATTACTTTCTTTAGACCCACCAATTTTTAAGCCTTGACGTTGCCCTAGTGTGTAATACATCAATCCGTCATGTTTTCCGACCACCTTGCCATCAGGTGTTTGCATCTCACCTGGTTCGCGCGGTAAATAACGGCTTAGAAACTCTTGAAATGGGCGTTCACCGATGAAGCAAATGCCTGTGGAGTCTTTCTTTTCACTCGTGGCGAGACCAGCTTCTCGGGCGATTTCACGTACTTCACGTTTAAGTAAGTGGCCTAGCGGGAATAAAGTTTTTGAAAGCTGTGCTTGATTGAGGCGGTGCAAGAAGTAGCTTTGATCTTTGCTGCCATCTTCGGCTTTGAGTAGTTGGTACTTGCCTGCCTCAAACGGGTTTTCTCGAACTTGAGCGTAATGCCCGGTTGCAATTAAATCGGCACCTAAGCCCATTGCATGATCTAAAAAAGCTTTGAATTTAATTTCAGCATTACACAAAATATCTGGGTTAGGGGTTCTTCCTGCCTGATATTCATCTAAGAAATTCTGAAAGACGCGTTCTTTGTATTCTTTGCTGAAGTTAACAGCCTCTATTTCAATACCTATTTTGTCAGCGACAGATACAGCATCAATTAAATCTTGTTTTGATGAGCAGTAATCATCAGTGTCGTCGTCTTCCCAATTTTTCATGAATAGGCCGACAACGTCATAACCTTGTTGCTTAAGCAGTAAGGCGGTGACAGAAGAATCTACCCCGCCGGATAAGCCAACGACTACTTTTTTGTTTTTCATAGGATATTGATTATGCTTTTTTATATTAATTTACAGATGTGTTAGAACTGATAAAGGGAAAGCTTTTCCGAACAAATAGTCTTCAACACATTTCAGTACTTGAGGACTTCTATGAATTGCATGTGAAGATTTCAATTCTTCTAAGTTCATCCATACTGCACGAATAATACCTTTGTCTAAAGATTTTCCGACATGGTGTTGACCAAGTTCACCAATAAATGCAAATCGTAAATAAGTGATGTCTCGATCTGTACGTTGCCAGTGATAAACACCTAACAGTTGTTTGGGTGTAAATTCATATGCTGTTTCTTCCATGGTCTCACGGCGTACGGCATCAAACAGCGTTTCACCATCCTCTAAATGCCCCGCTGGTTGATTAATCCTGATGCCGTCGGCAGTTTGTTCTTCAACCATTAAAAATCGACCATCTTTTTCAATTACGGCGGCAACGGTAGTGTTTGGTTTCCAAATCATCAGGTAATTAATACATGGCTGTAAAGTTGACATTTTACAGGGTGGGCGCCGAGTAAACCAGCATGTGATTGAGCACTAAAGAATTTAACTGATGTTTATGACTTGTGGTGCAAGCTTGCAGTGGGTATTCTTGCTTATTAATTTAACGAATATTTAAATTCTTCAATGTTATTGAAAACTCAATCACCAAGTATTTACTTGGCTTCTCGATCTCCTCGTCGTGCTGAATTGTTGCAACAAATGGGCGTCTTATTCACAGTTGTGCCTGCTGATATTGATGAAACGCCACATGCAATGGAACAGTCTGATGCTTATGTGAAAAGATTGGCGATAGAGAAAGCACAAGCTGGCTATGCCTTAGTGCTTCAAAAAGCTTGGTTTGAAATGCCTGTATTAGCAGCAGATACTACAGTGAGTATTGATGGTGAGATTTTAGGTAAGCCACAAGATGATGAAGATGCATATCGCATGTTGAGTTTGATGTCAGGTCGGTGGCATGAAGTGCATACGGGAATCGCGGTCGCGCAGGCTGGTCATCTCGCTATGGAGATTTCTAGCACAATGGTGCAAATGGATGATTTGTCCGATGCTGTGATTCACGCTTATATTGCCACCGGGGAGCCTAAAGATAAGGCGGGTGCTTATGGCATACAAGGGATCGCTGGATCCTTAATTAAACGAATTGAAGGTAGTTATTCAGGAGTCATGGGGCTTCCTGTTTATGAAACTGCAAAGTTATTAAAGCACGCCGGCATTACATTTTTGTAGATGATGCAAAAAAGTTTTTTTGCGGTGCTGGGCGCATAGAAGATTTTAAAAAATGAAGCAAGGTAGTGAAAGATGAGTGAAGAAATTTTAATTAACGTGACACCACAAGAAACAAGGGTGGCGATCGTAGAGCAGGGCGTTGTGCAAGAGTTGCATATCGAGCGTAGTAGCTCACTTGGGCTTGTTGGTAACATTTATCGTGGAACGGTTTGCCGTGTGTTACCTGGCATGCAATCTGCATTTGTTGAAATTGGATTACAAAGGGCTGCATTTTTGCATGTTGCCGATGTGCTGGAATGCACAAGCGCTGACCAAGAAAAAACAATTCAAGAAGTCTTGCACGAAGGCCAGCCTTTGATGGTGCAAGTTGTGAAGGAGCCTATAGGCACAAAAGGTGCGCGTCTGACCACCCAAATTAGTATTGCTGGGCGTTTTTTAGTGTATTTGCCGCAACAAGATCACATTGGTGTATCGCAACGTATTGAAGATGAATCTGAACGTGAAATGTTACGTGATAGATTAATAGGGCTGTTACCCCAAGACCATGCTGGCGGATACATCATTCGTACCATGTCTGAGACTGCGAGTGATGAGGAATTGATCGCGGACATTGCCTACCTCGATAAGGTGTGGAGCAATATTCAAGCGGCGAGTCATGGCGCACAAGAGCGTTCCCTTGTTTTTCAAGATTTGAATTTACCGATGCGAGTGTTGCGTGATGTAGTAAATGAAACTACTGATCGTATCGTAGTGGACTCACGCGAAACCTTTCAAAAACTTTCTGAATTCGCAACACTTTATGCGGCAAGTGCTCTTAAGCGCTTGGAGCATTATCAGGGCGATCGTCCTTTGTTTGACGTTTACCACGTTGAGCACGAAATTGATAAAGCCATGTCTCGAAAAGTTGAATTGACCTCTGGTGGGTATTTGATCTTCGATCAAACCGAAGCGTTAACGACAGTGGATGTGAATACAGGCGGCTTTGTAACAGGGAAAAGTTTATCAGACACTATTTTTAAAACAAACCTTGAAGCTTCTCAGTGTATTGCAAGGCAATTGCGGTTGCGTAATTTAGGTGGGATCATCATTATTGATTTTATTGATATGGATGAAGATGCACAGCGTGAAGCAGTGCTCACTGAATTGAAGCGAGCAGTTGAAAAAGATCGCGCGCGGATTGGCGTGAACGGATTTTCTGCTTTAGGATTGGTAGAAATGACACGTAAACGAACGCGTGAGAGTTTGGCGCATATTTTGTGTGAGCCTTGTCCAAGCTGTCGAGGGCGTGGTGAATTAAAAACTGCACAAACTGTGTGTTATGAAATTTTGCGTGAGTTACTTAGACATGCGAGGCAGTTTAGTGCGCGTGAATTTAGAGTGCTCGCTTCGCAAAAGGTGATCTCACTTCTGATGGATGAAGAATCACAGAGTTTGGCGAACTTATCTGACTTTATTGGCAAACCAGTATCACTACAGGTTGAAAATCAATATTCACAAGAAGCTTTTGATATCGTTTTGATGTAAATATTTAGGATCAGAATAGACTCTTAACTTTTTCTGAGCACCACCGCAAATTTGTAGCCATTACCTTTTAGTAAGGCTTTGGTGCGAGTAATCTCATCATCGTTTTCAAGTGGCCCTAGTCTGACTACAAACCACTGGCCACCTTTGTCTTTCAAGAACAGTGACTCTACGGTTGGATTCAACTCAATCATTTTGATTCTTACTTGAAAGTCATCGGCTTCCGCGGCAGTTTTAAATGCATTGAGTTGTAAGAAAACTTTGTTGCTTGCCGCAGCAGCAAATAACTGTTCTTCATCCTGAATAATTGTTTCACCTGTCGCTAAAATGTCGTAAAACGTAAAACGTTTGACTACATCTGCTTCATTTATTGCACTTGTTGTTTCTGCAGGTACCGTTTTTATTTGATTTGTAGCTTCAATAAAAGCAAGGCCAGACTTTTTAAGGTAGATACTTGCTGGCACTGCGACAGAGGCGATTACTAATAACATAATAAGAAGCTTCTTTGGCCAATTGCTTTTAGTTTGTTTTGATTTGTAATGAAGATATTTGTAGTCTTGCATGATGTTTTCTTTTTTGGTTAAAACAATCTTGATAGGCTGGACTCAATTGGAGTAATTAAGAGAATCTCGATTAATTTTGCGCCAACTAAAACAATAATCGGAGATAAATCCAAACCGTTTGGTTGAGGAATCCAACGATGGATGCGACTTAACAATGGGTATGTGAGGGCGCCTAATATTGGGCTAATTGCCGTGTGTGGATTAATCCAACTCAGGATTGCTTGTGCAATCACTGAATATAAAAAGATATCAATACTGAGCTTGATAATTGCTAACACTGCTAAGCCAAGTAGTCCAGACCAAACTGCCTGACCTGCAACCAAGAATGGAAAATCAGCAAGCCATTTTAAACTGATGATGAGAATCAACTGTGTTAGAAATGCCAATACTAATGTCGATGAGTCTAATCTAAAAGCTGCTGGAATGATTTTTCGTGTCGGGACTACAGCAAAATTTGTAAGGCTAACGATGGTTTGTCCAAAACTATTTTTAAATGGCGCATTTGTCGCTTGCATGTAGAAACGCAATAAAAAAGCTAGGCTTAATAGGCCAAGTAAAGTTTGGATGATGAATGCCAACGCGTTAATCCACATAATTTAGTCTTTTCCTAATATGTCGCCAAGTTCCTGAGAGCGATTTGCTGCGGCTTTTGCTGCTTTGATAATTGCAGATTTTACTGCTGCAGCTTCCATGCTTTGAATCGCCTGTTCGGTAGTGCCACCTTTTGATGTTACTTGACTACGTAATGTTGCTGGTGTTTCTAGGCTTTGCGCTGCTAATAAGCTGGCACCTATAAAAGTTTCTAAGCTTAATGTCTTGGCTTGTTCTTCAGTCAATCCAAGTTCTAGCGCGGCTTGTTGCATGGCTTCAATAAAATAAAAAACATAGGCTGGACCACTACCTGAAATAGCAGTAACCGCGTCCATTTTCGATTCTTCGTCTAGCCATAAAACTTCGCCAACCGCTCTCATAATTGTTTCTGCTTGAGTGTGTTGATTTTCAGTAACTTCTGGCATTGCATAAAGACCTGAAACCCCTGCTTGGATTTGTGCAGGCGTGTTTGGCATTACTCTAACAATTGATTGATAACCACCTAGCCAGCGTGCGATATCTTGTGCTCGTATGCCAGCAGCGATTGACATTAATAATTGTTGTTGAAGTAGACTGCCCAAGAAAATAGATAAATCTCGGAGTTGTTGAGGCTTGACCGCCAATACTACAATGTCTGCCATTGTTACGCTTGGGAGCTGTTCTGTAACATTCACTCCAAAGTCAGCTTGTAGTTGAGCGCGCTTTTCTGCTTCTGGCTCAATTACATTAATATCGTTCATCAGGTAGCCATTATTTTTTAGCCCACCAATCAAGGCACGCGCCATATTGCCGCCACCAATGAAACATATTTTTCCTACAGTTTGACTTGTCATGCTCTGATTTCCATTTATTTTCTGACTAATGCTTAGGTGGGCGTGCGCCAAATATCGCAGATCCTACCCGCACTATGGTTGCACCTTCTTCTATAGCAACCATGTAATCATTAGACATCCCCATTGAGAGTGTATCAAGTTGATGGCCTAGTTGGTTTAATTGCTCAAGCAGTGTGCGCATTTTGATAAATTGCGTGCGTTGAATGGTTGGATCTTCCGTGGGCTCGGGAATCGCCATTAATCCACGTAACTTGATATGCGGTAATTTAGTAACCTCTTGCGCCAGTGATATTAACTCTTCAGGGTTTACTCCGCTTTTGCTTTCCTCACCGCTGATATTAACTTGTAAACATATTTGTAGCGGTGATTGATGAGCTCTAGCATCATTTAATCGTTGTGCAATTTTTAAGCGGTCTACGCCATGAACCCATTCAAAATGTTGGGCAATCGATTGCGTTTTATTGCTTTGAATTGGGCCAATGAAGTGCCACTCAATTTCAAGATCTTTTAATTCAGCTTGCTTATTAATCGCTTCTTGTAAGTAGTTTTCGCCAAAACAAGTTTGACCTGCAGCGTAAGCTTCTCGAAGTGCATCGCTTGATTGGGCTTTGCTGACTGCGAGCAATATGACTGCTTGATTATAAGATCCAAGATTAATCGCTTGATTAATCTTGGATCTTATTAAGGTTAAATTTTCAGCAATCGATGGCATATCCAATAAATTTTTGGCTTATGTACTTTGGTGAATGATGTGACCATTCACCAAAGTGTATTTAACTTTACCAGCCAACTCTAAACCAAGGAATGGAGAGTTTTTACCTTGACTGAAGAGGGCGTTAGCTTCGACTTTCCAGTATTTTTTAGGGTCAAAGATACAAATATCAGCATTTGAATTGACACTTAAATCGCCAGCCGCTACACCAAGTATCTTGGCAGGCATTTGAGTTGCCACGGTGATCGCTTGCTTTAAATTAAGTTTGTTATCTTCCGCCCATTTTAAAATAAGTGGCAATAGTAACTCTAAGCCTGTGGCGCCTGCTTCAGCTTCAGCAAATGGATAAAGCTTGGCATCATCATCTACAGGTGTGTGGTCGGAGCAAATAGCATCAATTGTGCCATCTATTAATCCTGCGCTTAATGCTTCTTTATCTCGCTGACTTCTTAGCGGTGGTCTTAAGTGTGCATTGGAATCGAAGAAGCCAATATCAAAATCAGTGAGATGTAGGTGGTTTGCACTGACGTCACAACTGATTTTTTGACCTGCTTTTTTAGCAGCTCTTACCATATCTACGCCTTCTGCTGTGGATAAGCGACATAAGTGTACTTTTGCGCCAGTTTCTTTGGCAATTCGCAAGATGCTTGCAATTGCCAATGTTTCTGCTGCTGCAGGGATGCCTTTTAGGCCAAGTCTTGCGGCTACTTCTCCATCGTGCGCCACGCCGTCCTTTGCAAGATAAGGCTCTTCTGGACGAAGCCAAACTGTAAAGCCAAAAGTTGCTGCGTATTGCATAGCGCGCCACAACACTTGGGTATCCTTAATTGCGACGTCCGCTTGTGAGAAACCTACACAACCGGCTTCAGTCAGCTCACACATTTCAGTGATTTCTTGGCCGTTTAATTGGTGGGTTAAAGCGCCGAGTGGATATACATGGGCTAGATTAAGTTGTTTAGCACGATGTTTGAGCATTTCAACCAATCCAGGCTCATCTAAAACAGGATCGGTGTCAGGTGGGCAAGCTAAGCTGGTGATTCCGCCAGCTACCGCTGCTTGCATTTCACTTTCCAATGTTGCCTTATGTTCAAAGCCTGGTTCACGTAATCTTGCAGAAAGATCTACCAGGCCTGGGATCACAATCAAATCATTCGCATCGATGGTTTGATTCGCCACAAAACCGTCAGGAATGCTGCCTATGGCAACAACTTTCCCTGCGGCAATGAATAAGTCTTTTTTTGAATCGATCCCATTTTTAGGGTCGATTAAATGGCCATTTTTGATATGTATCTTCATTATGAATTTCCCGCCAAAATGCTCATGACAGCCATTCGAACTGCGATCCCGTAAGTCACTTGCGGGAGGATGACTGATTGTTTGCCATCAGCCACCGCACTGTCAATTTCTACACCACGATTCATAGGGCCAGGATGCATCACAATCGCATCTGGTTTAGCTAAAGCCAACTTTTCGGGCGTAAGGCCATAAGTTTTAAAGTACTCTTGAGAGCTTGGCAACATTGCACCAGCCATACGCTCATTTTGTAACCTTAACATCATGACGACATCTACATCTTTCAATCCTTCACGCATGTCGTGAAAAACATGTACGCCAAGTTTTTCGACGTTTTCTGGAAGTAATGTTTTGGGTGCGATGACTCGAACTTCTGGAACACCCAAAGAGGTGAGGGCGTGTATTTCTGAGCGCGCAACACGTGAGTGCAATATATCACCGACTATGGCAACACGTAGGTTGTGCATTTCAGGTTTATAACGACGTATTGTAAATGCGTCTAATAATCCTTGGGTTGGGTGAGCGTGACGACCATCTCCAGCATTAATCACATGAATGTGAGGTGCTACGTGTTTTGCAATCATATGTGCTGCACCTGATTGCGCGTGACGTACCACGAACATATCTGCTTGCATTGCAGTTAAGTTGTCAATGGTGTCGAGAATGGTTTCACCTTTTGATTGAGATGATGTGCTTACGTTAAGTGAAATGACGTCAGCTGATAAGCGTTTCGCAGCAATCTCAAAAGTGGTTCGAGTGCGAGTGCTATTCTCGAAAAATAAGTTACAGACAGTCTTACCTCTAAGCAATGGTACTTTTTTGACTTCTCTCTCAGCGACGCCCACAAAAGATTCAGCCGTGTCTAAAATTTGTTTGATGATGGCTTTAGGTAAGCCTTCAATAGACAGTAGATGCTTGAGTTTGCCGTCATTAGTTAGTTGAGGGTTTTGCATTAAGAATTCTCTTCCAATGTCAGGTAAAAATGTCCATCTGCATGGCGTAGCAATTGCAAGTTCTGGGCTGGCGTTAAAGTCGTTTCATAAGCGCTAATTTGAGGAGTGATGGGTAATTCACGACCACCACGATTCACCAAAACTGCCAAGCTAATACTAGCTGGGCGGCCGTAATCGAATAGTTCATTCATTGCTGCTCTAATCGTACGCCCCGTGTAAAAGACATCGTCGATCAGAATAATATGGCGACCTTCAACTTCGAATGGAATTTGTGAGGGCCTAGTCTCCGTGTGAAGTCCTCTTTGGCTGTAATCATCGCGATAAAATGAAACATCTAAAATCCCATTTGCCAATTGCTTACCAGCCGGACTTATTGAAGGTAAGAGTCTTTCCAACAACCAGGCCCCGCCACTATGAATACCAACAAGCGCCGTCTCAGATTTAATGAGAGGCTTTATTTTTTCGGCCAGCTGTTCGAATAAAACTTCTGCGTCAGGTAGATTGTTCATTTTGAAGAGGTGTTCGTCTCATGCGTCATAGTGTCAAAGTAAGATTGTAATATGAGTTGTGCTGCAATTTGATCTAACATTGGTTTTTGTTTGCGGCCAGCAATTCCGATCTCTTTCAGTGATTGGCTCGCTTCAGCTGAGCTTAGGCGTTCATCTATCATAACGATAGGTAAGCCAAAACGACCATCCATTCGGCGTGCAAATTTTTGACATAAGGCCGTTACTTCATGTTCTTCGCCATCTAAACTCAAAGGAAGTCCAACAACTAACGTGCTTGGGTTCCACTCTTTTATTAATGCCTCGATTAGTTTAAATCGATCTTCGTTGGATTCAACATTAAGCGTTGTGAGTGGGTGTGCGATGCCTAGCATGTGTTCGCCAGAAGCAACGCCGATTCGTTTTAAACCAAAATCAAACCCTAATACTGTGCCTTCGAAAGAAAGCTGGATGGTTTTGTCGTTATTGATAGCTTTTAAGGTTGTTGAGTTATGCATGCCCAGCTACCTCAGACAGGCTTGCATAGTCGACACCAAGTAAATTCATTGCGGCGCTTAATTTTTCTTTATTAGGAATGTCGAAAATAATATCGTCGGTTGCTTCTACCGTTAGCCAAGCATTCTTGCTCATTTCTTCCTCGAGTTGCCCTGCTGACCATCCGGCAAAACCTAGTGCAACTAAGAATTTCTCCGGTCCCGTTCCGTTGGCGACCGCTTCTAAAATGTCTTTGGAAATAGTGAGTGCGGTATCGCCATGAATTGCAATAGTTGAGTCCCAGCTCCCTGCGGGTTGATGCAAAATGAAGCCGCGCTCTATCTGCACTGGTCCACCGAATTGCGCAGCCTGACTGGCAATTTTTTGTTCTGAAATATCTAAATTAAGTTGCGCAAAGAGCGCTTCGAGATTGAGTTCAATAGGCCTATTGATGACGATGCCCATGGCACCAGTATCGTTGTGTTCGCATATGTAAGTAACAGACTTTACAAAATGTGGGTCTGTCATTGCGGGCATTGCAATGAGAAAGTGTCCAGTAAGGTTGACGTTTTCCACGTTGCGAATTATATCGTTAATTGCTTGCTTATGTCGATTCTAAATATCCTGTGACTTCAAGGCCAAAGCCAGCCATGCTCGGCATTTTTCTTGGTGTCGCCATTAATTTCATTTTGCGCACGCCTAAGTCGAGCAGAATCTGTGACCCTATGCCGTAATTTCTTAGGTCTTGTTTTGAGCGAATTGGGTCATCTGCGTGCTGGATTCGATTAAGTAAATCTTCCCCATTTTCATCGCGATGCAACAACACCATGACCCCGCAATCGGAATTTTGAATCACTTTAAGAGCATTTAGTGTGTTCCATGAATGACTTTTACTACTGCTGTCTAAAAAGTCAAATGCGGAGAGCGGTTCGTGAACGCGCACTAGTACTTCGTGATCTTTATTGGGTTTGCCTTTTACTAGAGCCAAGTGGGTTTCGTGTGCAATTTTATCTTTGTAAGCAATGAGTTTCATTGGCCCATAAGGCGTTTGAATTTCCCTTTCTAAAGCACGTTCTATCAGGCTTTCATTTTCGCTACGATAGTGAATTAAATCTGCAATTGTGCCTATTTTAAGTTGGTGTTCTTTAGCAAAGGCAATCAGGTCTGGAAGCCTAGCCATGCTGCCGTCGTCTTTTAAAATTTCACAAATTACCGATGCCGGCTCTAATCCTGCTAGTGCTGCTAAATCACAGCCTGCTTCAGTATGGCCAGCCCGGACTAATACCCCGCCATTTTCCGCTGCTAATGGGAACACATGGCCAGGGCTTACTATGTCTTTAGCTACCGCATTTTTAGCAACGGCTGCTTGTATGGTCCGTGAGCGGTCGGCTGCAGAAATGCCCGTGGTAACACCTTCAGCGGCTTCAATTGAGATTGTGAAGTTGGTGTGCATACTCGAACCATTTTTTTCTACCATAGAAGATAGTTTTAATTGGCGGCAACGTTTTTCGGTTAATGTTAGGCAAATTAAACCTCTACCATGCTTGGCCATAAAGTTGATATGCTCAGGCGTTGCAAATTCTGCGGCTAAAACTAAATCACCTTCGTTTTCTCTATCTTCCTCATCGACCAGAATGACCATGCGGCCCAAACGAATTTCATTAATGATTTCAATGCTTGGGCTAATATTTAAACTGCTCATGTTGTTTCACTTTCTTTGCCCCATTGCGTCATACGTTCAACGTAACGAGCAATCAAGTCGACTTCTAAGTTAACTCGGCTACCAACCCCCAAATATTGGAGGGATGTTTTTTCTAAGGTATGAGGAATGAGATTCATGCTAAAAACATCTTTTTCTATAGTATTCACTGTTAGGCTGACGCCATCGATAGCAATGGATCCTTTTACAGCGATATAGCGAGAAATGTTGTGAGGCGCACGGACCATTAATAACCAACAGTCACCCACAGATTCAAAACGAACAACTTGCCCCACCCCGTCAACATGACCGCTCACTAAATGGCCACCTAATCTCTCGGAGAGTTGTAAGGCTTTTTCTAAGTTGATAATTTTTGGGCTGTCTAAGCCCACTGTACAGTTAAGTGTTTCTTTTGAAACGTGGGCCTCAAAGCTAGTTGCATCGAACTTAATTGCTGTTAAGCACACGCCATTAACCGCAATACTATCGCCAGTTCTGACATCAGACATGTCCATACCACCAACTTCAATTTGAAGTTTTACATCATCGCCAGATGGAGTGATGGACATGATTTTGCCGGTTGCTTGAATTATTCCTGTAAACATCCAGTAATTTTAACAGATTGGGGACTTAAGCCTGTTAAAATTCTCTAGTGGATTTTGGCATGAGTTTCAAAAGCTTTTCTTAGGTAAGTTTGTTTAAAGCGCTGAATATCCAAAAATAATTTGAAATGGATGATGAGTTTAATGAAGAAGATACAGCCGTTTGAGTTTTTTGTGGGTATGCGCTATACGCGTGCTAAACGCCGCAATCATTTCATTTCTTTCATCTCATTAACTTCTATGGTTGGCATTGGCTTAGGCGTCGCTGCGCTCATTGTTGTACTTTCTGTCATGAATGGTTTCCAGGAGGAGTTACGCTCACGCATTTTAGGTGTCGCTTCACATTTGCAAATTACAGGGCCCAACAATACGTTGATGGGTTGGTCTGATTTGAAAGGGATGGTTCAATCCACCAAACATGTTGAGGGTGCAGCTCCATATATTATGGCGCAGGGCATGCTTTCTAATGGGCAAGCTGTTCAGGGTGCTATTGTTAGGGGTGTTTTGCCGGAGGCTGAAACGCAAGTGTCAGATTTAGGCCTTAAAATGCGCGCTGGTCAGCTTGGTGATTTAAAGCCGGGTGAGTTTGGTATTGTTTTAGGTGCTGAGTTGGCACAGTCATTAGGTGTGATTCTAGGTGATAAGGTTGTATTAATGGCACCTCAAGGTCAATTTACACCAACAGGCGTAGTCCCTCGTATTAAGCAATTTACTGTTGTTGGTTTGTTTCAGATTGGGATGTACGAATATGACTCAGGTCTCGCTTTGATTCATATTGACGATGCAGCAAAGCTTTATCGTATGGGCAATCAGGTTTCTGGATTGCGTTTGAAACTGGATGATTTGTTTCTTGCTCCGCAAGTTTCAAATCAGCTTGCACGAAGTTTGAGTGAATCTGGTCATGATGACTATTATTTAACTGATTGGACGCAAGAACACGCGAATTTTTTCCGTGCAGTGCAAATGGAAAAGCGAGTCATGTTTATCATTTTGGCACTGATTGTTGCGGTTGCTGCCTTTAATATTGTTTCAACATTGGTGATGGCAGTCACGGATAAGCGAGCCGATATTGCTATTATGAGGACGTTTGGTGCAAGCCCTGCAAGCATTATGGCTATCTTCATTGTTCAAGGCGCGCTAATTGGGATTGTTGGCACCATTGTTGGAGGTTTCTTAGGTGTGTTAATCGCACTAAATATCAGTACGATTGTGCCGTTCATTGAGCATTTATTTAATGTTCAGTTTTTAGCAAAAGATGTTTATTACATTAGTGAGCTTCCTTCTCATTTGATTTGGAGTGATGTAATCACTATCGTAGTTATGTCATTTTTATTAAGTTTATTGGCGACTTTATATCCAAGCTGGAAGGCTTCGCAAATGAATCCAGCGGAGGCGTTACGTTATGACTAATCCAATTATTCAAGCAAAAGATTTGCAGAAAACTTACATGGGCCTGGATGTCTCCGTGTTGAACGGCATTAGTCTTGAAGTGAAAGCGGGTGAACAAATAGCGATAGTCGGTACTTCTGGATCGGGCAAAAGTACACTCTTGCATTTGTTGGGTGGTTTAGATGCCCCAAGTGCTGGTGATGTGAGCGTCATGGGAAATATGCTGGCTAACCTGAATGAAACAAAGCGTGGTGAGTTGCGTAATCAGTCATTGGGTTTTGTTTATCAATTCCATCACTTATTGCCTGAATTCACGGCACTTGAGAATGTTGCAATGCCCTTGTTGATTCGTCGCATGGACAACCCCCTTGCATTAGCGCTCGCTCAAGAAATGCTTGAAAAAGTAGGCTTGGGTCATCGGACTGAGCATATGCCCAGTGAGTTGTCAGGCGGCGAGCGTCAGAGGGCGGCGGTTGCGCGCGCTTTAGTGACGCAGCCTCAATGTATTTTGGCTGATGAGCCAACGGGCAATCTCGATCGGCATACAGCGCATGCTGTTTTTGATTTGTTATTAGAGATGAATCAAAGTCGGAACGTCGCTTTGATTGTCGTAACTCATGATTTGGAGCTTGCAGCCAAATTAAAGCAGCAATATAAACTCATTGATGGCAAATTATTGCCATTTTCATAAATTAGCTTTAATTGCTAATACAAAATCTTTGACTTTCTTTAATGATAGTTTGTTTCATTTTAGTGTGTTCCTAATATTTTCCTTTTTTCTGCTTTTGCTTGGGCTTAAATAGAATTAACGTAATGGTGAAAGTTCGCGAAACGTTATTGGCATAATCCTTTCGAGCTTGCTGAAAAGACAGTGACGCGCTAAAGTAATGGGAGTTTATGCAAACTAATAATTTGTATAGTTTGATTTTAAAAAAGAACATTTAGGAGTGTTGTGTGTTAGAAATTATTAAAGCTGCAGGATGGCCGATTTATCCACTTATTCTTGCTTCAGTTCTTGCAATTGCAATTATTGCTGAGCGCTTTTGGACATTACGTTCTGAAATTATTGCGCCTCCTAATCTGTTGCCGGAAATCAAAAAATGGGTTGAGCAGGGCAAAATTTCTAAAGAAGCTTGTGATAAATTGCATCAACATTCTCTATCCGGTGAGATTTTTGCTAGCGCGCTAAGTAACGCTTCAGCTTCTCGGGAGTTGGTTAAAGAGTCGATTGAGGAAGCTGGTCGCTCTGTCGCTCACAAATTAGATAAGCATTTAACAACATTGGGTACTATTGCAACAGTTAGTCCTTTGTTAGGTTTGTTGGGAACAGTTATTGGTATGGTGGAGTTGTTTGGGGCATTTAATGCTGCCGGCTCTGGCCATGATGTTGCGCAATTCGCCAAAGGCATTTCAGTGGCTTTGTACAATACAGCTGGCGGGATTGTCGTGGCTGTGCCGGCAATGATTTTCTATCGATATTTCCGCGCTAAAGTTGATGGATTGATTGTTGAAATGGAGCAACAGGCCGTTGCCTTGGTAGAGTTTATGCATGGCGGGCGCAAATAATTATGAATTTTCAACGTGGTAAAAAGCACGAAGATTTGGAAATGAATTTAGTGCCACTGATTGACGTCTTGTTAGTCATTATTATTTTCCTGGTGGTCAATGCGACTTTCTCTAGAATGAGTGAGTTGCAAATTAATTTGCCAACTGCAGAGGCTAGTCCAGTTGAACAAAAGCCGGTCATTGTTAATGTTGGGATAGATGCGACTGGCCACTACGTAGTTGAGAAGACGGCGGTAGCAGGTAGCGATGTTAGTTTGCTAGCAGCTGCTCTTCAAAAAGCTGTTGCTGGAGGTAAAGAGCCGACGATTATTATTAATGCGGATGCTAAAACTAGCCATCAGTCAGTGATTAATGTGATGGAAGCGGCACGTCAGGCGGGTTATACACATATAACTTTTGCCACTCAACAAAGTTCAGGATCGTAGCCCATTTTTGAATCTTGGCTGATGATTATTTTGACAAAAGCCTTTTAATGAAAGCCTCAGCATTCTTTTGCTGGGGCTGTTTCTTTTATTGCCCCTATTATTTATGACTCAAAACAAAAAGACTTCCGAACTAACCCCCCCCACAGCTAATTTGAGCATGAAGCTCTATTTTAGAATGGTGAAGTATGCCATTCGTTATTGGAAAGTATTTGTTTTTAGTATTCTATCTTTAGTAGTTTTGTCTGCGACAAACACCGGTTTTTTAGCAACTATTAAGATGGTGACCGATGAAGGCTTTGTGAAGCAGGACTCAACTAAGCTTCATGTTTTGCCTTTAATGCTTTTTGGTTTATTAGCATTGCGCGCATTTTCTGGTTTTTCAGCCGGTTTTGCGATGCGATGGGTCTCAAGGCGTGTTGTTGAAGATTTGAGATTGGATGCCTTTAAGAAATTGATGATGCTCCCCGTTAGTTTTTTTGATGCTAATTCTGCTGGTGTAGTGGTATCAAAACTTACTTACGATACTGAGCAAATGTCTAAGGCTGCAACAAGCGTTGCAGTTACCGTTGTCCGAGATACTTTAACCATCATCGGGATGGTGGCTTATATGATTTATCTTGATTGGCGCTTGACCCTGATTTTTGCTTTGATCGCTCCACTCATGGCTTTTTATTTAAAGGCAATGACGCCAAAGTTGCGATTCGCAGGCAAGGCCGTTCAGGGGTCGATGGGTGAGATGACTCAGGTAGGTGAGGAAGCTGTTTCAGGTCAGCGTATGGTCAAGATTTTTGGTGGTGCTGAGTATGAGTTCAAGCGATTCGCAGGTGCGGTTGGTCGTAA
>JACCED010557939.1_pt1 | contig 28873 bp, 18 predicted proteins | sample 7455021 | NCBI WGS metagenome assembly JACCED01 (sample SAMN15323456, study PRJNA562643) | freshwater metagenome | isolation source: river surface water | place: USA:Blue River Watershed | collected 2017-08-19 | reverse complement strand
TGCTCGGGCACGAGGTGGCCGCGGTGGCCGGCGGGGCGGAAGCGGTCGCGGAGTTTCGCGCCGGGCGGGAGCGTGGCCGGCCCTACGATGCGGTGGTGCTCGATCTGACGGTGCCCGGAGGCTTCGGGGCGATCCGGGTCCTCGAGGAGCTGCGGGGGATCGATCCGCAGGTGCGGGCGATCGTGATGAGCGGTTATTCGGACGACGTCGTGCTGCACGATTGGGCGCAGAGCGGATTCATCGGCGCCCTGATCAAGCCCTTTGACGAAGGCAGGCTGCGGGCGGTGCTGGCCCGGGCGCTGACGCCCCCCGCGGCGAGCGCCGGCGGGTGAGCGGGGGCGGCGGTCGGGCGGGAAAAAATTCCGGCGGCGCCTGCAGCCTCGACCGGGCCGGCGACGTCTTTATCCTCATGCGTGCCATGCATCGCCTGATTTTTGCTGCCCTCGCCCTGTCGCTGGCCCTTCCGGTGCAGGCGGGTTTCCTCGACTGGCTGCTGCCCCGGCATGAGGTCGAGGTGATCGCGGTGACGGATACGACGGCGGCCGGCCTGCTGCGGCGCGCGCCGACGCCGGCGAATCCGATCTATTACGCGGCGTTGAGCGCGGGCTACCGCGATTTCGGCGGCATCGTCGCGGGCGAGAAGATCCCGCCGAAGGAGGCGGTGCATGCCTCGCTGGCCAAGGTCCTCGCCAAGCTCGGCTATCTCCCCGCGAGCGAACAGCACCCGCCGACGATCCTGCTTTTCTGGGCGTGGGGCACGATGAACACCGACATGGAGCTCTCGATGAATCCCGAGCAGCCCGACCGGCAGCTCAACCGCCAGCAGCTACTGCGTTTCATGGGCGCCTACAAGCTCGGCATGATTTCCAAGGAGCCCGGCATGCTGGCGGGCGAGTTGTTTCCCGGCTCGCTCTTCCAGGACGTGGACCAGCAGCAGCTGAGCAACCTCGCCACCGAGGATCTCTACGTGATCGCGGTGTCGGCCTACGATTATGCCGCGATGGCGCGGAAGGAGAAACTCCTGCTCTGGACCACGAAGATCAGCTGCCCGTCGCGCGGTCTCGCGATGCCCGAGACGCTGCCGGCGATGCTCGCGCTGGCGTCGCCGTATATCGGCCGCGAGACGGCGCGGCCGATGTCGGTCCGCGCGAGCGAGAAGTTCAAGGCCGAGGTGAAGATCGGCGACCCGCAGGTGGTGGAATACCTGCAGTCGACGCCGCTCCCTGTCGCGAATGCCCCCGAAGCCAAGCCGGGCGAGTCGGTCGGCCGGGCGAAGAAGGCCGCGCCGAAGAAGAAATCGTAGGCGCGGGCGGGACCGCCGCGCTGCGAACCCGGACCGACGCCGCCGTCGGCGACCGGCGCCGGCGAAAAAACATGTCCAATTTCCGCGCGCCGGCGCCAATAGGAGGTAAACGCATCCATGCAGGCCGACCCCCGCCAGGGCGCAGACGACGAGATGTTTCTCCGGCAGTTCATGCAGGAGGAGCGGCCGCTGCTGCGTTTCATCCTGCGTTATGTGCCGTCGGTGCCGGACGCGCGTGACGTGCTGCAGGAGACGCTCGTGACGCTCTGGGCGAAACGGGCCGAGTTCGACGCGAGCCGTGAATTCCTGCCCTGGGCCTGCGGCATCGCGCGCTACAAGGTCCGCGAGTTCTGGCGCCGCCAGCCGCGGTGGCAGGCGTTTGCGGAAGACGATTTGACCGACCTGCTCGATGGGCGCCGCGAAGCGCTTTCGCCGGAGCTCGCGCTCCGGACCGAGAAGCTCCGCGAGTGCCTCGCGAAACTCCCGCCCGACCAGCGCGCGAGCCTCGACCGTTACTACGCGGGCGAGGAATCCGTGGAGACGATCGCGCTGCGCGAAGGCCGCTCCGTCGATGCGTTCTACAAGCTGCTGCAGCGCACGCGGCGCACCCTGCTCGAGTGCATCGAGCGCGGTCTGCGGGCCGAACGTTTCCCCGCATGAAGCCGACTCCGGACCACGAGGCCCTGTTTGCCCGCGCCTGCGACGGCCGGGCGTCGGCCGCCGATCTCGCGGAGCTGCACCGCCGGCTCCGGCACGACCCCGCCGTGCTTGACGCGTGGCTGCACTACACCGAGCTGCATGGCGAACTGGCGGCCGGCACCGCCCTCGGGCCGGAGGCGGCCGCGGCCGATCCGGAGCGCGGGCCGCGCAGGACGGCGCCCGGTCCTTTGCACCGCTGGCTGCCGTGGTCCGCGCAGGCGGCGGCGGGTCTGGTGGTCGGCCTTTTTGCGGCGACGATGGTGTGGGCGTATGTGCGGCCGCCGGCGCCGCGGGTGGAGACGCTGGTCGAGGAGGATTTCGAGGACCATGCGGCGCCGCTGGCGAGCCGCACGCCTTTGACCGCGGGCGTCTGGCGGAGCGATGAGGCGGAAATCGTGGCAGCGACGGACGGCGTGCAACCGGAGGCGGGGCAGCGGATGCTGCGTTTCCTGCGCGCCGATCACGACGGCCGGACCAAGCCGACCGGCGGACACATCGCGACCGCCTACCGGCTGATCGACCTGCGCCCCTTCCGCGAGGAGATCGCCGCGGGCGCGGGCGTCGTCGAGGTCGCGGCAAGTTTCAACGCCGCCGTGTTTCCCACCGGCGAGCGTTACGGCTGCGCGATCTCCGTCTTTGCGCTCGACGAGGATGCGCTGCCCGACCGCCCCGGTCGCCTCGGCAGCACGCTCACCAACGAGGCGCTGGCGATGGCCCGCAGCAGCCGCACCTCGCTCGACCGTGATCCGGCCACGTGGCAGCGCGTCACGACCGAGCTCCGACTCCCGGCCGACGCCGAGTATCTCGCGGTGCGACTGCACATCAACCAGTCGTTCGAGACCGAAGACCGGCCCGTGTTCACCGGCAGCTTTGTGGACAACGTGCGGATCTCCCTCACCCGCCGGTCCCCGCTCCCGTAGCCGCCGGCACGCCCGGCCGCGTGCATTGCCCTGACTTTCCTTAACCCCGACATGAAGCCAACCGTCACCCCTCCCTCCCTCCGTCCGCGCTCCGGCTCGCTGCTCGCCGGCGTGCTGGCGACCGTCTCCGCCGCTGCGCTCCACGGCCAGGCGGCGCCGGCCTCCCCGCGCGCGCCCGCCCGCGAGGACGTCGTGGAACTCTCGCCCTTCGTGCTCGCCGCCGAGCGCGACACCGGCTGGTCCGCCAACGACACGCTCTCCGCCAACCGCACCAAGCAGGCGCTGAAGGATGTGCCCGTCGCGATCGATGCGATCACGCGCGATTTCATGGAGGACCTCGGGCTCGAATCGGCGGACGACGTCGCGCAGTTCGTCGCCGGCGTGTGGGCGCTGCCGATCATGGAGAACGACAACCACAAGGGTAACTTCTCCTTCCGCGGCCTCGCGCAGACGAACAACATCAGCCGAAACTACTTCCGGTGGTATATCCCGTCCGACACCTACAACGTCGAGCGGATCGACTTCGGCAAGGGCTCCAATTCGCTCATCTTCGGCGAGGTCGAGCCGGGCGGGCAGGGCGCCGTGTTCACCAAGCGGCCGCTGTTGCGGAATTTCGCCGAGGCCTACGCGCAGTATAACAGCGAGGGCGCCTACCGCTTCACCTTCGACGTCAACCGCCGGCTCCGCTCCAACCTCGCCGTGCGCGCCAACGTCGTGCGGCGCCTCCAGCGCACGTTCCAGGATGCCTCCGATTACCGCTTCGGCGGCGAGACGATCGCGGCGGCATGGCAGCCGTTCCGGCGGACCAATGTCCGCGTCGAATACGAACAGGGAAAATACCAGAACGTCCGCGGCTTCGCCGGCATCTGGGTCCGCGAGAACTCCGCCCGCAGCCTCGGCTTCGGCACCGCAGGCACCTACTACACGTCGGACGGCCGATGGATCGTCTCGACGACGCTGCCCGCCGCGGACCGCGCCTCCGCCAACAATCCCTCGGGCGGCTCGCCGTCCCTTGTTGAAGGCGGATCCTTCGACGTGAAGATGCTCAACGCCGCCGGCGCCGTGGTCGGCACGAAGCGGATCGCCGGCTTCCCCAAGGAATACAACATCCGCGGCTCCTTCGATAACCACAGCCGCCCGTTCCGCACGTGGTCGTTCACGGTCGAGCAGCAGGTCGGGCCGGTCGCGGCGGAGTTCGGCTACAATTTCCAGACGCAGCAGGAAGAGCGGAACGACAACGCGTTCGACCAGACGATCAGCGTCGACGTCAACGGCCGCGCCTACATCGACAGCCGCGGCGACCGGAAATGGTTCCGCAACGACGTGCACGCCTTCCGCGGCTCCGCAGCCTACAAGTTCGACCGTTGGAAGTGGATGGAGCAGCTCTTCGTGGCCGGCGCCGAGTATCGCGAGGACCAGACGCTCAATCTCCGCTGGCAGTATTTCAACATCGCCCCGGCGCTCGCCGGCGCCCCGGGCGCGCTGCCCAACACCACCAACGACCGCCTCGTGCTGCGCCTCTACCTCGACGACCCGCAGTTCTACTCGCGCGCCGTCTTCGACCGCATGCAGAAAGACGGCCTGCCCGTCACGCCGGCGGTCAACATGGTCCCGCTGCGCTACTTCGCGTCCGGCACCTCGGCCGCCGACGGCACCGCCTGGCGGCAGAACTACTCCACGTCCCTCTCCGCCAGCGGTCGCTACTTCAAGGGCCGGCTGCAATCCCTCGCCGGCGCCCGCACCGACTGGGGCCGCACCTGGGACTACTTCGCCGCGCGCAAGGAGGGCCGCTGGTCCGAGGACATCCAGCCGCCGTCGCGCGCCGAGGCCCTCGCCGGCGAATATCTCCAGAACACCGCGCTCCGGCAGTCGCAGACCACGCTGACCGGCGGGCTCACCTTCGCCCTCACGCGCGACCTGAATCTCTACACGATCTATTCGGAATCGTTCCGTTTCCAGGATGCGCGCACCTTTGACCGCGCGACCATCGGGCCGATCTTCGGCGTCTCGAAGGAGATCGGCCTCAAGGGCAACCTCTGGTCCGACAAACTCGCGTTCAGCTTCGGCCTCTTCGAGATCGACCGCCAGAACGTCGTCCGCTCCTGGAACAACCTCATCGCCTTCTCCGACACCGCGACGGAGGACCTGATGAATCCGAACGACGTCCTCCCTGGCGATCCGCGCTACCGGTATCGCGAGCCCGGCACGGCCAGCGCCTCGCGCAACTACACCGCCACCGAGCAGTCGAAGGGCGCCGACCTCACCGTCACCTTCCGGCCGCTGCGTGCGTTGCAGATGCGCTTCACCGCCGGTTACGCCGACGTGTTTTCGCAGCCCGACCTCGGCTCGTTCCGCGGCTACTACAACGCGGCGGTCGAGCGCACGCGCGCGGCCCAGGCACCGGGCGGCAATCCGGCCCTGGCCGAGAGCCCCGCGCTGCTCGCCGACGCGAAGCTCCTGCTCGACACGCTCGACATCGCCGACCGCGCCACCGGCGCCCGCGCCGCGCCGTGGTCCGCGAGCTGGGTGATCGACTACACCTTCTCCCGCGAGGGCTGGACGGCGCTGCGCGGCATGCGCGCCGGCATCAACGGCAGCTGGCGCGACGACTACCTCTTCGGCATCGCCAACGGCCAGCAGCTCATCGGCGGCTCCACGCACCTCGTGAACGCCTACCTCATGCGCGACCAGAAGCTCTGGGGCCAGCAGGTCCGCGTGCGCGTCGGCGTGCGCAACCTCGTCGACCTCGAGAACTCCGACGTGCGCAAGACCGGGTTCACGACGATGGCGAATGGCGCCAACGTTTACCGCGTCTCCTACGTCATGCCGCCCCAATACGACCTCTCGGTCACGGTGAAATTCTGAGCCCCGCTCCGCCGCCATGAAACTCCGCCTCGCGCTCGCGTCCCTCGCGTTTGCCCTCGTCGCCGTCACGGCGGCCCGGGCCGCCGCCGGGAAACCCAACCTCCTCTTCATCCTCGCCGACGACTACGGCGTGGGTGAAGTCGGCTGCTACGGCGCCGACCACTACCGCACGCCGAACCTCGATGCACTCGCGCGCAGCGGCATGCGTTTCACCCGCGCCTTCACGGTCCCGCTGTGCGGTCCTTCGCGCGCGCAGATCCTCACCGGCCGCTATCCGTTCCGCACCGGCGCCACAAACCAGGATGCGACCGGCAACTACACGCCCGCCCAGTGGACGATGCTGCCGGCCGTGCTCAAGTCCGCGGGCTACGCCAGCGCCGCGATCGGCAAATGGGGCCAGCTTCCGCTCGGGCCGGGCGAGTTCGGCTTCGATTACCACCTGAAGTTCCAGGGCAGCGGCGTGTATTGGAATACCCAGGACAAGGGGAAAACCTACCTGCTCAACGGCGAGAAGGTCGCCCTCCGCGACGGCGAGTATCTGCCCGATGTCATGCACGCGCGCGCGGTCGACTTCATGACCGCGCACCGCGACCGGCCGTTCTTCCTCTATTATTCGCTCTCGCATGTGCACGGGGAGATCCTGCCCACGCCGGACTCGAAACCGGGCGCGGGCGACACCGAGATCTACGCCGACAACGTCGCCTACATGGACAAGCTCGTCGGCCGGATCGTGGGCGAACTCGACCGGCTGAAGCTGCGCGAAAAAACCCTGATCGTCTTCTTCGGCGACAACGGCACGACCAATGGCCGGGCCGAGCGCGCCACCATCGGCGGCCGGCGGCTCAGCGGCCAGAAGGGCAGCATGCTCGAGGGCGGCGGGCTCGTGCCGATGATCGTGAACTGGCCGGGCGTCACGCCGGCGGGCCGCGTCGCGGCGGACCTCGTGGACTCGAGCGATTTCTTCCCGACGTTTGCCGAGCTCGCGGGCGCGAAACTCCCCGCCGGCCTCCAGCTCGACGGCCGCAGCCTCGCGCCGCAGTTCCGTGGTGAGCCGGGCACGCCGCGGCCGTGGGCGTTCAACCAGCTCGCGCGCATGTGGTATGTCCGCGAGGCCGATTGGAAACTCAACGAGCGCGGCGAGCTCTTCGCCATGCACGACGCTCCGTTCACCGAGAAACTCGTGCCGGCCGACTCGGCCGATCCGGCCGCCGTCGCCGCCCGCCAGCGGCTTGGCGCCGTGCTCGCCCAGCTCAATCCCGCCGGCGGAATCCTCGACGACGGCGACCCCTCCGGCCGCCACGCCAAGAACGCCGAGCGCAAGGCCAAGCGCGAGAAAGCCAAATGAGCCCGCGTTCACTCCATCCGTTTCGTCCTCTCCGCATGAAGTCCCTGCTGCCTCTCCTCGCGTTGGCGTCGCTCGCCACGCTCGTCCGCGCCGCCGAGCGGCCCAATGTCCTCTTCATCGCGGTCGACGACCTGCGGCCCGAATTCGGCGCCTACGGTGCCGACTACGTGAAGAGCCCCAACCTCGATCGTCTCGCGCGCGCCGGCATGACGTTCAACCGGTCCTACTGCCAGCAGGCCGTCTGCTCGCCCACGCGCTCGAGCCTGCTTACCGGCACGCGGCCCGATACGACCAAGGTCTGGGACCTCGTCACGCATTTCCGCGATGCGCTGCCCGACGTCGTGACGCTCCCGCAGCACTTCAAAAACAACGGCTACCACGCCCAGGGCATGGGCAAGATCTACCACGGCGGCTTCGACGACCCCGCGAGCTGGTCCGTGCCGTGGCAGTCGCCCAAGGCTCCCACCTACGCGCGCCCGGAAAATCTCGTCCACAATCGGGGCCAGAGCACCGAGCCCGATGCCGAGCCCAAGGCGAAAGGCGCGAAGGAGAGCGGCGGCAAAAAGCGGCCGAAGGAACCGACGCCGAAAAACTCCCGCGGCCCGGCCTTCGAGGCCGGCGAGGTCGCCGACAATTATTACCAGGACGGCAAGGTCGCCGACCTCGCCGTCGCCACGCTCCGCGACCTCGGCGGCAAAAAGCAGCCCTTCTTCCTCGCGGTCGGCTTCGTGAAGCCGCACCTGCCGTTCATCGCGCCGAAGAAATACTGGGACCTCTACGATCCGGCGAAAATCCAGCTCGCGCCCAATCGCTACCGGCCGAAGGACGCGCCCGACTACGCGATCCTGCCCGGCGGCGAGCTGCGCAACTACCGCGGTATTCCCGAAGGCAGCATCCCCGACGACCTCGCGCGCCAGCTGCGGCACGGCTACTACGCCGCGATTTCCTACATGGACGCGCAGGTCGGCCGCCTGCTCGACGAACTCGAACGCCTCGATCTGCACCGCAACACGATCGTCGTCCTCTGGGGCGACCACGGCTGGAAACTCGGCGAGCACGATGCGTGGTGCAAACACAGCAACTGCGAGAACGACACCAACACCGCGCTCCTCCTCTCCGTGCCGGGCATGAAACACGCCGGCGCCAGGACCAATGGCATCGTCGAGTTCGTGGACATCTATCCCACGCTCGCCGACCTCGCCGGCCTCCCGCTCCCGTCGCACCTCGAAGGCCTGAGTTTCAAACCGCTGCTCGAAAATCCCGTTCGGACGTGGAAGCAGGCGGCGTTCAGCCAGTATCCGCGGCCGGGCAGCCGCTCCGGCTCCGGCCAGCTCATGGGCTACGCGATGCGCACGGAGCAGCACCGCTTCGTGGTGTGGGTGAGCCGCAACGACCACAGCAAGGTCGATGCGATCGAGCTCTACGACCACCGGACCGACCCGCAGGAGAACCAGAACCTCGCCGGCCGGCCCGAACACGCCGCGCTCGTGGAGAAACTCATGGGTCAGTGGAAAGCCGGCTGGCGCGGCGCGCTCCCGCGCTCGTGACCGACCGTAGGGCCGCCGCTTTCCGGCGTGCCGTTGCGACCCTCGTGCGCGCCGCGTCGGCGTTCCTGTAGGCGGGGTGCCCGCACCCCGCGAGGCATGGCGTCGCCTGCAATCCGCGGGGTGAGGGCACCCCGCCCACAGCCAAACCATCACCGCGCTCCCGCCCGTGCGTGCGGTGCCGGATTAACGCGTTTTAATCCAAACCCCTGCGTCGGCTTCATGCTGGCCGGCTAGGGTCGCGGCATGCGGCTCCCACGCGCGTTGGCGTTCCTCTTGCTCCCGCTTCCCTCGCGGGGTGATACGCTCCGCCGGCTGGGTATCGGCGCGGTGCTTGCCGTCGGATTCCCGGTCCTCGGCAGCTCGGCGGAACCCGGCGGTCCGGACCGGCGCGACCGGGCGAGCGCGAGCGCCGGGCCGCACGTGACGATCTCGCCGCCGCACTCAGGCAAGATGGCTCTCACCAGCTCCGCCGTCGGCGAAGGCGGAGCGTTGCCCGCTGAATTCAACGGCGATGGCGCGGGCGCCACGCTGCCGCTCGCGTGGTCGGGCGCGCCCGAGGGCACACGGAGCTTCGCGCTCGTCATGGATCACCTCGATCGCGACGGGGTGATGAAAGTTTACTGGGTTCTCCACGGCATCCCCCCGACGGTGTCGGAGCTCCCGAAAAACGTGCAGGGCATCGGCCAGTTCGGCGCGACGTGGAAACGCGGCCAGCGTTATGTGCCGCCCCATTCTGCCGGCGTTGGCAAACAGACCTACACGCTGCACCTCTACGCGCTCGCGAGCGTGCCGGAGTTCGACGCCGGTCCCAGCCCGGTGACGCGTGACGCGCTGCTGACCCACATCAAGGACAGCATTCTCGACAGCGCGGATCTGCGGGTCACCTACCAACGCGCGCCGGATGCGGCGCCCGGCGCGGGCCAGGCCCGCAAGGGCGGCCGGAAGGAGAAATCCCGCTGAACTGCCTTTTGGCCAGGCGTGCGTCCGGACACCCCCAACTGCCCTTCCCTCGATGAAAAACGTCCTCCTGCGCTTCCGACTCGCCCGGCTGTTTCTGCTCCTCCCGTTGGCGGCCGCGCTCGTCGCGGCCGCGCTGGCCCAGGACGCCGCCCCACCTGCGGGCAAAAAGAAGGGCGGCGGCGGCCGGAAGGGCGGCGCCGACCCCAAGGGGCTCGTGAAGCCCACGATCGCCGACACGATCCGGCTCAACGTCTACGCGGACAATTGGTTCGTTCTCTTCATCAACGGCCGCCTGGTCGCCGTGGACTCGATCCAGTTCACGCCGCACAACGTCATCTCCGTCGATTTTCTCCCCGAGTATCCGATGACCATCGCCGTCATGGCGAAGGACAACGCCGACCCGAAGACCGGCCTCGAATATGGCGACCACATCGGCGACGGCGGCTTCATCATCAAATTCGGCGACGGCACCGTCTCCAACGCCACCTGGAAGGCGAAGAGCTTCTTCCACGGTCCGCGCAACGGCGACGTGAAGAACCCGACGGTCGAGCACACGCCGATTCCCGACCGGTGGTGGGCGCCGGACTTCGATGACGGCGCGTGGCCCAACGCCGTGGAATACGCGGAGGAGCGCGTGAGCCCGAAGGCACCCTTTTACGAAGCGGACTTCAAAGGGGCGAAGTTCATCTGGAGCGCCAATCTCGACCTCGACAACACGGTCATCTTCCGCACGCGCATCGAGCGGCCGGGCTGGAAGCCACGCTGGAATACCGCGCCCGATCTCGATGTCGGCGGCGCGCCGTTCAAGTGAAGCAGAGCGCACCCACCTTTCCGACGATGACGCTGCGTCTTGTGCTCCTCTCCTTCCTGTTGGCGGGCCGCTTGGCGGCCGTCGATTTCAGCGCGCCCATCGAGCGGCTCGCTGCGGGTTTCCAGAATTCCGAAGGGCCCGTGTGGGTCGCCGCACGCCGCGAGCTGCTCTTCAGCGACGTGAACGGCAATGCCATCCATCGCTGGCAGGATGGCCAGCTCTCGACCTTCCGTGCGCCGAGCAACAATGCAAACGGCCTCGCCCTCGACCCCCAGGGCCGGCTCGTCAGCTGCGAGCGCGGCCTGCGCCGCGTTGCCCGCACCGAGGCCGACGGCAGCGTGACCGTGCTTGCGGACCGCTACGAGGGGCGGCGTTTCAACGCGCCGAACGATCTGGCGGTCCGGCGCGACGGCTCCGTGTATTTCACCGATCCCACGTTCGGCGCCGTGGCCGGCTCGTTGGAGCTGGATTTCCAGGGCGTGTATCGGATTTCCGCGGACGGCCGGTCGGTCACGCTTCTGATCCGCGATCTCGCGCTCCCCAACGGCCTGGCGTTCTCGCCCGACGAGCGCCAACTCTACGTCAACGACAACCAGAGCGGCATCATCCGCGTCTACGACGTCGCCGCCGACGGTTCGCTCGCCAATGGCCGGACCTTCACCGATCAGGTGCCCGGCGCCGACGGCATGAAGGTCGACGTGGAGGGCAACGTCTACTGCACCTCCACCCCCGGCGTCCGTGTGTTCGACCGCTCCGGGCGGCTGCTCGGCACGTTTGTCCCGCCCGAGCGCGCGGCCAACTGCGCCTTTGGCGACACGGACGGGAAGTCGCTCTTCATGACGTGCCGGACCGGCCTGTATCGGGTGCGCCTCGACACCGCGGGGCCGACCGGACTCGCGCCGCTCGGAAGCGGGTCGGCCGGCGCCGCTTCCGCCGGCGGGCGGCTCGTGAACCTCGCGGTGCGTTCCACGGCGGGAGGCAACGGGGGGCCGCTGATCATGGGGTTCGCCGTCGGCGCGGGTCCGGCGCCGGCACTGCTCGTGCGCGGCGTGGGTCCGACGCTCTCGGCTTTCGGCGTGGGCGGGACGCTCGCGGATCCGGTGCTGACCGTCTTCGGTTCCAATGGCGCCGTGCTCGCGGGCAATGACGACTGGGGCAACGCGGGCAACTCCCCGCAGATTGCGGCCGCCGGTGCCCAAGCCGGTGCGTTTGCGTTGCCGGCCGCCAGTCGCGACGCCGCCCTCCTCGCGAGTCTGGGTGGGTCGGCCTACACGGTGCAGCTGGCCGGCAAGACCGCCGGCGCCGGGGCGGCGCTGGTCGAGGCTTACGACGTGTCCGCCGGCGGCGGCGTGGCTCCGCTCGTGAATCTCTCCGCCCGCGCGACGATCGGGGCGGGTGGCGACGCGTTGATCGGCGGTTTCGTGATCGGCGGCCCGGGCGCGCAGCGCCTCCTGATCCGCGCGGCCGGACCCACCCTTGCCGCCTTCGGCGTGGGCGGAGCGCTTGCCGATCCGGCCCTCACCGTGTTTCGCGACGGCACGCCGCTGGCGGCCAACGACAACTGGGGGACGGCGCCGAACGCCGCGCAGGTGACCGCGACTGCCGTGCAGGTGGGCGCCTTTCCCTTCGGTTTCGAGAGCCGCGATGCCGCGGTGCTGGTGACCCTCGCTCCGGGAGCCTATTCCGCCGTCGTCTCCGGCGTCGGTGGTGCCACGGGCAACGCCTTGGTCGAACTCTACGCGGTGCCGCCGCAGCCCACCGTGCTCGCCGAGGGAGCCTGGGCGCTGCGCGCGGATTTGCCGGAAGCCAACTCCGAGATGTCCGTCGCCGAACTGAACGGCAAAATCTACGTCGTCGGCGGTTATCCCGCGTCGCGCGTAAGCGTGCGGACCGTCCAGGTCTACGATGTCGCGACCGACACGTGGAGCCTGACCACGCCGCTGCCGGTGGCGCTCAATCACACCGTCACCGCTGCGGTCGGCGGGAAACTCTACGTGATCGGCGGTCAGACTTCCGCCGGCGGCGCCGGGCCGTTCGTCGACACGGTCTACGCTTACGATCCGGCGACGAGGGTGTGGACGCCGCGCGCGCCGATGCCGACGCAACGCGGGGGCGGGGCGGGGGCCGTGATCGACGGCCGGATCTACGTCGCAGGCGGGCGGCCGCCGCGCGGCAGCGACTTCGCGGTCTACGATCCAGCGACCGACACCTGGCGCACCTTGCCCGATCTGCCCACGCAGCGGAACCATGTCGGCGCAGCGGCGATCGGCGGTCGGCTTTACGTGGTGGGCGGCCGGCTCGCGGCCGGCTTCGAGAGCGAGATGACGGACCGCGTGGAAGTTTTCGATCCGATCGCCGGGACGTGGAGCGCGCGGGCCCCGCTGCCGCGGCCGCGCGGCGGCGTGAATGCCGTGGCGGCGAACGGCTACCTGCACGTGCTCGGCGGCGAGGGCACGAAGGACACCCCGAGCGGTGTGTTTCCCGATCACGACGTCTACAATCCGGCGACGAATCGCTGGACGCGGCTGCCGAACATGCCGGTGCCCGTGCACGGTGTCACCGGTGCCACGTTCATCAACGGCCTGATTCATCTGACCGGCGGCGGCATCTCCGACGGCGGCGAGAGCGGCACGACGCTCCACCAGGTCTATCGTCCGGGCACAAGTTACCCCTGAGCGCGGTTCGGTGGAGTGGGAGCGGGTCAATCCCGCGACTGGCTCCGCGCGCGTTCCGTCGGGGCATAAAGCCCTTCCCACCGTCGAGCCGATCGGTCTCTGGAGAGGGGAGGGCGGTGCCGGATTAACGCGTTTTAATCGAAACCCCTGCGTCGGCTTCATCCAGCGCGGCTAACGTGGGCGCATGCGGTTATTTCGCGTGCTGACTCCTCTTGTCCTCCTGCTTTCGGCCCTCGGTATGCACGCGCAGTCCGACCGGGCCCGGCTGATCAACATCGCCACCCGCGTCGCGGTCGGCGGCAATGCGGGCACGCCGATCCCCGGCTTCGTCCTCGGCGGCGGCGGCAGCAAGCCGGTCGTCATCCGCGCCGTGGGGCCGACGCTCTCTTCCTTCGGCGTCTCCGGCGTCCTCTCCGACCCGCGACTCGCGGTGCTCAACGGCACGGCCACGGTCGCCGCCAACGACAACTGGCTCGCCGCCGATGCCGCCACGATGCGCAACGCGGGCGCGTTTGCCCTCGTCGCCGGCAGCCGCGACGCCGCGCTCGTCGCGCCGCTCACCGCCGGTAGCTACACCGCCCCCGTCACCGCCGTCGACGGCGGCAGCGGTGTCGCGCTCGTCGAGGTCTACGACGCCGCGCCGGACACCGGCCCCGCGATCCTCAACGCCTCCACGCGCGCCTTTGTCGGCACCGGCAACAGCGTGATGATCCCGGGCTTCGTCATTTCCGGCAACGGCTCGCTCCGGCTCCTCATCCGCGCGATCGGGCCGTCGCTCACGGCCTTCGGCGTCACAGGCGCGCTCGCCGATCCCGCCCTCGCGCTCTTCAACGGCCAGACCCGGATGGCGACCAACGACAACTGGTCGACCGCACCCGATGCCGCGGAAATCGCCGCCGCCGCATCCGCCGCCGGCGCGTTTCCGCTCACTGCCGGCAGCCGCGATGCCGCGCTGCTCGTCACGCTGCCTGCGGGATCGTATTCGGCCGTGATCAACGGCGTGGGCGACACGACCGGCACCGCGCTGGTCGAACTCTACGTGCTCCCCGCGCCGCCGGCGCCCACCGGACTCGCCGCGGTGGGCATCGCCGCCGCTCCGGCCGCCGCGACCTACCTCGACAAGGTCTTCGTGACCGCCCGCGCCCAGGCCGAGGCCGGCGGTTCCGTGGCGCAGCTGCGGCTGAGTTATACGACCGCGGCCGGCGGCACGCCGACCGTGCTCCCGATGCTCGACGACGGCGCCCACGGCGACGGCGCGGCGGGCGACGGAGTGTTCGGCGCGACGATCCCCGCCCAGGCCGCCGGCACGGTCGTCGGCTACCGCGTGACCGCGGTGGCGCCGGGTGGTGCGACCGCGGATTCGCCGGTCACCAGCTATACCGTCGCCTCCTCGCTCCTCGACGCGTCGTTCTCCGCGCCCGAATTCCTCGGCATCGCCACCGACCGCAGCGCCGTGCTCAACCTCGAGGCCAAGGCCGCGGTCGAACTCTACGCCGAGATCGGCCTCGCCTCCGGCACCTACACGATGCGCACGCCGTTGGTCGCCTATCCCGCCGGCGCGCCCGCGGAACTCGTGCTCGAGGCGCCGGCCGGCCAGCCCGCGCTGTTGCCCAATCGCCGCTATTTCTACCGCGTGCGCCACCGCGCGCCGGGCGAGACGGAGTTTCGCGCCCGCGGCGAGCGGTCGTTCGTCACGCAGCGCCCGCGCGGGCAGTCGTTCACGTTCAGCATCACCGCGGACCCGCACCTCGACGAGGTCACGAGCCCGCCGCTCTTCAGCCTCGCGATGCGCAACATCCTCGCCGACAGCCCCGACTTCAACGTCGACCTCGGCGACATCCTGATGTCCGACAAACTCGCGACGATCCTGCCCGGACTGCAGATCAACTACGGCCTCGTGGAATTCCGGGCGCTCGCGCTGCGCAACAGTTTCGCCGAGGCCTGCCATTCGGTGCCGTTCTTCTTCACGCTCGGCAACCACGAGGCGGAGTATCGCTACGTCTACGACGCGGACCGTTCCGCAGCGAAGGACAACAACGTCGCGAGCTGGAACCTCATCGCCCGGAAGCGCTACTTCCCGACGCCGGTGCCGGACGCGTTTTTCACCGGCAGCCGCGAGACGCGCGCGATCTCCGGCCGGAACGAACTGCTCGAAAACTACTACGCGTGGGAGTGGGGCGACGCCCTTTTCGTCGTGCTCGATCCGTTCAACAACACGCTCACCAATCCGAACTCCAATCCGCCCGACAACTGGCGCTGGTCGCTCGGCAAGACCCAATACGACTGGCTGAAGGCCACGCTCCAGGGCAGCCGCGCGAAATACAAATTCCTTTTCCTGCACCACCTCGTCGGCGGCATCGCGTCCGCCCGCGGCGGCGTGGAGGCCGCGCACCGCTACGAATGGGGCGGGAAAAATGCCGACGGCACCGAGGGCTTCGCCGCCAAGCGGCCCGGTTGGGACATGCCGATCCACGCGCTGCTCGTCGCCAACAAGGTGAGCGCCGTTTTCCACGGGCACGACCACTTCTACGGCTACCAGACCCTCGACGGGATCGTGTATCAGGAGTGCCCGCAGCCCGGCACCGCGAACTTCTCCACCGGCAGCGCCCGCGACGGCGAATACATCCAGGGTGTGATCCTGCCCAACTCGGGCCACCTGCGCGTGACCGTCTCTCCGGAAAACACGCGCGTCGAATACGTGCGCGCCGCGCTGCCCAACCAGGAAACTGCCGCGCTGCGCAACCGCACGATCTCCCACACCTACACGATCGCCCCCGCGACCACCCCATGAGCCTGCGCCTTGTTTTTCTGCTGCTCGCCGTCGCGGCGGGCGCCCGCGCCGCGGATTTTCCCGGCACGATCGTCCTCGGCCGGCCGACCGACAAATCCGTCGCCGCCAACCTGCTCTCGTCGGGCGCGCTGTCCGTCTATGTCGAATACGGCGCGCGCGCGGGCACCTACACCGCGCAGAGCACGCCCGTGGACCTCGCCGCCAATGTGCCGCAGGTCGTCACGCTCACGGGCCTCACCGGCAACACGCGGCATTACTACCGCATCCGTTTCCGCTCGCCCACCGCCACGACCTACGAGGCGAGCCCGGAGTATGCCTTCATGACGCAGCGTGCGCCGGGCAGCACCTTCGTCTTCGGCGTGCAGGGCGATTCGCATCCCGAGCGGGCCAACACGCAGTTCAACGCCGCGTTCTACACGCGCACGATGAACACCGTCGCGGCCGACAATCCCGACTTCTACCTCACGAGCGGCGACGACTTCAGCGTCGACACCATCAACCAGGCCAATCCCCGCGCCGTCACCCAGCCGCAGGTCGTCGAGCGCTACAATATCCAGCGCCCGTATCTCGGCGTCGTCGGCCGCACCGCGCCGGTGTTTCTCGTCAACGGCAACCACGAGCAGGCCGCGCGCTACCTGCTCGACGGCACGCCCAACAACGTCGCCGTCTGGGCGCAGAACGCCCGCAATCTCTACTATGCCCAGCCCGCGCCCGACGGCTTCTACTCGGGCAACACCGAGACCATCGAGCACATCGGCCTGCTGCGGAATTACTACGCGTGGGAGTGGGGCGATGCGCTCTTCGTCACCATCGATCCCTACTGGGGTTCGCCCGTCGTGGTGGACAACGATTTCTACGGCGGACCCAAGACCGCGAACCAATGGTCCATCACCCATGGCGAGCAGCAATACCGCTGGCTCAAGGCCACGCTCGAGGCCAGCCGCGCCCGGTTCAAATTCGTGTTTGCCCACCACGTCATGGGCACCGGCCGCGGCGGCATCGACGGTGCGCTGCGCTACGAGTGGGGCGGGCAGAACAACAACGGCACGCCGGGCTTTGCCCAGAACCGCCCCGGCTGGGCGCTTCCGATCCACCAGCTTTTCGTCGCGAACAAGGTCACCATCTTTTTCCAGGGGCACGACCACATCTGGGTGCGGCAGCAGCTCGACGGTGTGACCTACCAGGCACTCGGCTCGCCCGCGAATCCCAACTACTCGCTGTTCAACTCCGATGCCTACGCGACCGGCGAGCGTTTCCCCGACAGCGGCTACACCCGCGTCACCGTCGCGCCCACCGGCGTGAAGGTCGAATACGTGCGCACCTATCTGCCGGCCGACGAACGCCCCGGCACGGAGCGCGTCAACGGCACGGTCGCGTTCTCCTACACCGTCGGCACCGCCGCCGAACAGTCCGCGGTCCCGGTCATCGCGGCGCAGCCGCGTTCCCTGGCGGTCTCGGCGGGCAGCCCGGTCACGTTTTCGGTCGGTGCGACGAGCACGCTGCCGCTCAGCTACCAATGGAAGCGGAACGGCATCGACCTCGCCGGCGCGACCACCGCCGTGCTCGGCCTCGCGCGCGCGCAGGCGGCCGACGCCGGCGCCTACACGGTCGTCGTCTCCACCTCGGCCGGCTCGGTCACTTCCGCCGCCGCCACGCTCACCATCGGGGCGAGCCGGCTCGCCAATCTTTCCGTGCGTTCGCTCGCCGGGACGGGTGCCGAGACCCTCATCGTCGGCTGCGTCGTCGGCCAGGGCGAGCCGGTGCCGCTCCTCGTCCGCGGCGTCGGCCCGGCGCTCGCCGGCTTCGGCGTCGGCGGCGTGTTGCCCGATCCCGTGCTGACACTCACCGACGCAAACACCGCGGTCGTCGCGACCAACGACAACTGGTCCGCCGGCACGAATTCCAACCAGACTGCCGCCGTGGCGACGCGCGTGGGGGCCTTCGCGCTCGCGGCCAACGCCCTCGATGCCGCGCTCGTCGCGAACCTTACGCCGGGCAGCTACTCGGCCGCGGTGACCGGCAAGGCCGGCGCCACCGGCATCGCTCTCATGGAGGCCTACGAGGCGGCGACCGCGACGACTGCCGCGCGGCTCGTCAACATGTCGGCCCGCACGCAGGTCGGCACCGGCGCCTCGGTGCTGATCGCCGGATTCTCGATCGCCGGCGATGCGCCGAAACAGGTGCTGATCCGCGCCATCGGCCCGAGTCTCGCCCAATTCGGCGTCACGGGTGTGCTCGCCGATCCGCAGCTCGCCCTTTTCCGTCAGGGCACCACCGCGGCGCTGCAGCAGAACGACAACTGGCTTGCCGCGCCCAACGCCGCGCAGATCGGCCTCGCCGGCGCGCAGGTGGGGGCGTTTGCCCTGCCGGCCAACTCCCGCGATGCCGCGCTGCTCGTCACCCTCGAGCCCGGCACCTACAGCGCGCAGGTCAGCGGCGTGGGCAACACGACGGGTGTCGCCCTCGTCGAAATCTACGACGTGCCATGAAGATGTTCTCCGACTCCCCGGGCGCGGCCCCGCCGCCGCCGTCGGCCGACCAGTCTGCCGGACCGCGCACCGATCCCGAACTGCTGGCGCTCGTCGTCCGCGCCCGCGACGGCGAACTTGCCGCGCAGGCGGAACTCATCCGCCGCTACCGGCGCCGGCTTTCCGGTTTTGTCTGGCCGATGGTGCGCGACCGCGAGGCGGTCGAGGACGTGCTGCAGTCCGTGTGCCTCAAGTTCGTCCGCCGGCTCCCCGGGCTCCGTGACGCGGCCGTCTTCGAGTGGTGGCTCTTCACGCTGGCCCGCAATACCGCGCTCGACCATCTCCGCCGCCGCCGCCGCAACGTCGTCGTGTGGGCGCCGGACGAGGTGCTCCATGCGTTCCGCGACCCCGCAGCGGAGGATCGCAGCCGCGAGATCCGCGAGACTCTCGAGCGCGTGCTCCGCCACACGTCCCCCTCCAAGCGTCGCATCCTCGAAAAGGTTATCGTCGGTGCGAGCTACGAACAGATCGCACGGGCGGAACGGATCTCGCTCGGGGCTGTGAAGGCCCGGCTGCATCGTCTGCGGGAGGAGATCCGCCGCGAAGCAGGCCCGGCTTTGGGCGATCTCTGGTCCGCCCGCCGCGCGTCCGACTGCGCCCCCGCATGAAATACCTCGCCTCGCTCCTCCTGCTGCTGGCGTGCGCCCGTGCGCAATCCAACGCCCTCGTGAAACCGACCGTCGCGCACACGACCACCCTGGCGGCCTATGCCGACAACTGGTGCGCGATTTTCATCAACGGCCGGCTCGTCGCCGCGGACTCGATCGACTTCCTCCCGCACAACCAGATCAACGCCCGCATCCTGCCCGAATATCCGATGACGATCGCCGTGCTCGCCAAGGACAATGCGGCCGCCGCCACCGGTCTCGAATACGGCAACCAGATCGGCGACGGCGGCTTCATTCTGAAGCTGGGCGACGGCACCGTCACCAATGCGCGCTGGAAGGCGAAGGCGTTCTTTTCCGGCCCGGTCGGCTCCGATATTGCCAACCCGCGCGTCACCCGCACGCCCTTGCCCTCCCGCTGGTGGGCGCCGGACTTCGACGACAGCACCTGGGAGTCCGCGACAGAGTATTCGGCGGCCCGCGTCGGGCCCGACGGCGACTACGTCGCGGCGGATTTCACCGGCGCCTCGTTCATCTGGACCGCCGACCTCAACCTCGACAACACCGTCATCTTCCGCACCACGGTCCAGGCGCCGCCCGGCTACGTGAAGCGCTGGAACACGACGCCCGATCTCGATGTGTCGCAGCTTCCGGCCGAGCTGCTGCCAGTCACCGCCGCCGCATCGCCGACCGGGCAGCTCGCCAACCTCTCGACGCGGGCGCAGGTCGGCGTCGACGGCAATGTGCTCATCCCGGGGTTTGTGCTGAGCGGCCCCACCGCGCGCACGGTGCTGGTGCGGGCCGTCGGTCCCGGGCTCGCCGCCTTCGGCGTCGGCGGACTGCTGGCGGATCCCACGCTGACGGTTTTCCGCGGTGCCACCGTCATCGCGACCAACGACAACTGGCAGGAGCAGACCAATGCGCCCGCGGTGGCCACGGCCGCGGCGCAGGCCGGCGCGTTTGCGCTGGCGAACGGCAGCCGCGACAGCGCTCTCGTGCTCACGCTGGAACCGGGCAGCTACACGTTTCAGGTCGCCGGAGCGGGCCGGACCACCGGCGTCGCCCTGGTCGAGGTCTACGTGCTGCCGTGAACCGCATCCCCTTTTCTCCGATGTCCCGTCCGATCGCCCCCTCGCTCCGCCTCGCGTTGCTGCTCATCGCCGCCGGTTCCGGCCTGCCCGCCCACGACGGCAGCCACGGCAACGCCGAACTCGATGCCATGATCGCCACGTGGCGCGCGCAGCAGGATGCCGGCAGCGGTGGCGCCCCGCGTGTCGCGGCGGCGCCGCCCGCCGGCTACGGCGCGACGATGGCGGCGTCGTTCGGCGCCTTCCGGCCGCGGGTGCGGCATTACTGGGATGCGACGACCTTCTACGTCGAGGCCGACAACATGCCCGATCCGGTGCGCATGCCCAATCTCATGGTCGGCATCACTTCGTGGCAGCAGCAGGTGCCGCTCCCGACCTCGTATTTCTCGGCGACCACGAATCCCGAGCGCGACCAGGGCTCGATCGGCTTCGGCAAACCCAACGTCTGGCGGCTGCCGCTCGTGCCCGTGCCGGCGGCCACTCCGATCCCGATCAACGCGCAGAACTTCCTCCGCGGCGCCGTCGCGGTCGGCGCCGACGGCATCGCAATCTTCAACCCGCGCAACAACGGCGGCCGTTTCTCCTACGAGATCGGCGAACTCGACAGCTACGGCGGACACTGCGGGCTCGCCGACGACTACCACTACCACCTCGCGCCCGTGCACCTGCAGTCGGTGCTCGGCGTCGACAAGCCGGTCGCGTGGGCGCTCGATGGGTATCCGATCTACGGCTACACCGAGCCCGACGGCACGCCGCGGCAGCCGCTCGACACCAACGGCGGCCACGAGCACGGGCCGTGGGCCTACCACTACCACGCGATCGGCAGCGCGGCCGCCGGCCCGCAGAATCCGTATCTGCCGACCGCCTTCCGCGGCACCGTGATCAACTTCGGCGGGCAGGTCGACGGGCAGCCGACCGTCCAGGCCATCCGCCAGAACAACACCGGCGGCTACGTCGCGCAGGCGGTGCAGGGCGCGCGCATCGTCGCCTTCAAGAACCCGGTTGCCCTCGAGACCGACGCCGCGGGCAACCTCGTCGAGTCCGCCACCGGCGTGGGGTCGCCCGACCAATTTCTGATGCGCGTGCAGATCGGCAACGCCACCTACGACCAGTGCTGGCGGCTGAATCGCGCGGCCAACCCGAAGACCCTCACGATCACGTGGCGCCTGCCGTCGATCCAGCCGACCACCACCACCTACAACAACAACAACAACCGCATCACCACCTACGGCATGGCCGCCGCCAGTCTCCGCCGCCTCCCGGACACCGGGCAGACGATCGAAGTGGCCGGCGTGACCGGCGAAGATGCGGAGTATTCCATCAATTTGCCGTCCTATACCGACAACGGCGACGGCACGGTGACCGACCGCGTCACGGGCCTCATGTGGCAGAAGGTCGATGCCGGGGAGACGACGTGGGAGAACGCCGTCGCGCGCTCCGCCGCGGTCAACACCGGCGGCTACACCGACTGGCGTCTGCCCACGCCGACCGAGCTCGTGAGCCTCGCGCACTACAACGCGGGCAATCCCGCCGCGGTAAACGGCGCGTTCTTTCCGAATCACCCCGCGGGGGCCGCGGAATACTGGTGGACGAGCGACATCTACGGCGCCGATGCCGCGCGCGTGTGGTGCGTGAATTCGGGGGGCGGGATCGGGCCGAAGCCCAAGGCCGAGACCCTGGCCGCAGGCGGCACGTTGCGTTATCACGCGCGCTACGTGCGCGGCACGAAACCCTCCAACGGCCACAACTACGTCAACAATCTCGACGGCACGATCACCGACCTCGACACCGGCCTGATGTGGACGCAGGTGCCCGCCTCCGCACGTTCGTGGAGCGCGGCGCTTGCCTACGCCGAGGGTCTCGTCCTCGCCGACCACAGCGACTGGCGGCTCCCGAACATCAAGGAACTGCAGACGCTCACCGACTACACGCTCGCCACCGCGACCACGCCCGCCAGCGCGGTCGCGGCCGTGAATCGCACACTTTTCCCGACCGCCACCACGCCGGCGACCGCCTACTGGTCTTCGACCGTGCTGCGCGGCGGCGGTAATGCCGCGCCGACCAGTGCGTGGCTGCTCGAGCTGGGCGTGGCCAACAACATCCCGGCGGCCAACGGTCCGCCGCGGGGCGCCCAGGGTGTTGTGAGTTACGAGGTGATGACGTCGAACTATCCGGTCTTCGCGGTCCGCAACGCCGCACTTGCCGCCGGGCCCGAGATCACGACGCAGCCGACCGGCTACCAGTCGGCGGCGCCCGGCAGCACCGTGCGGCTCGCCGTCGTCGCGACGGGCGATGCGCCGCTTGCGTATCAGTGGCGCAAGGACGGTGTCGCCCTCGCCGGCGCCACCGCCGAGACGCTCGCGCTGGCACCGGTGCGGACCGGCGACGGCGGCACCTACACGGTCGAGGTGCGCAACGCCGCGGGCACGGTGACCTCCACGCCGGCGGTGGTCGCGCTGGGGACGAGCCGCCTGATCAACCTCTCGGTCCGCGCGGCTGCGGGCACGGGCGCCGATTCGCTGATCATGGGCTTTGTCGTGGGTGGCGCGGGCTCGCCGTCGCTGCTGCTTCGCGGCATCGGGCCGGCGCTGGGAGCCTTTGGCGTCACGGGTGCGGTTGCCGATCCGACGCTCACGGTGACGACGCTCGCGGGCGCGGCGGTCGCGACGAATGACGACTGGGGCTTGTTTGCCAATCCGGCCCAACTCAGCGCAGCCGTGGGCGAGGCCGGGGCGTTTCCGCTGCCCGCCGGCAGCCGCGATGCGGCCCTCGTGGCCAACCTGGGTGCGGGTGCCTACACCGCGCTCGTCGGCGGAAAAGACGGGGCGGCGGGACAGGCGCTGATCGAGGCGTATGCCGCCGCGGCGGCGACGGGGGAGGCGCGGTTGATCAATCTGTCGGCCCGCACACGCGCCGGCACGGGCGCCGAGGCGCTGATCGCGGGCTTCGTCGTTTCCGGCTCGGAGCCGAAACGCCTCCTGATCCGCGGCGTGGGTCCGACGCTGGCCAGCTTCGGTGTCACCGGGGCGTTGGCCGATCCGCAGCTCGCCCTTTTCCGCCAGGGCGCGGCCACGGCGCTGCTGGGGAATGACAACTGGTCCGCGACGACCGCGGCCGCGGAGCTCGCGGCTGCGGCGGCGCGCGCGGGCTCGTTTGCGCTGCCGGCCGGTTCGCGCGACGCGGCACTGCTCGCCGTGCTGCCGCCCGGCGCCTACACGGTGCAGGTCAGCGGGGTGGGTGCGGCGACGGGCGTCGCGCTGCTCGAGATCTACGACGCACCGTAGCGCGTCGGCCGAAACGGGTCAGTTGAGCCACGGATGAACACCGATCGCCACGGATAGCTTCGTGCGAACGGAACCGGGGCAGGCGGCTATGAGGCTCACGTCCGGATCCGGGTTCATCCGCGTCCATCGGTGGTTCCTGTTCTCCACGAATCCGTCTCACGGTTGCTTCGCACCGCGGATGAGTTTCACGACCTGACCGGCGAGGTCGTTGGGGATCGGGATCGTGAGGTGGTATTGCACGATGCGCCAATCGTCGCCGATGCGGCGGAGGACGCCGGAGCCGCGGCAGTGGCCGTAGCTGGCGTTGTCGAGATGTTCGTCGAAAATCGCGTGCGTGCCGTCGGGCGAGAAGACGACGTGGCGCGACTTCACCGTGTAGGTCCAACCCCGGCCGCGGTCGAAATACGGTTTCGCGAAGGCCTTGAACTCCGGCACGGTCCAGCGCTCGGTGGCATCCGTGCCGAGAAAGACGCCCTCGGGGGCGAAGAGGGCGAAGTAGCCGGCGAAGTCGGCTTTGGCGGCCGCTGCGTGGAAGCGGTCGAGGACGGAGGCGACGGGTGCCGTGGCGGGCTGGGCGCGGAGCGCGGTCGCGAGCACGAGGGCGAGTGCGAGGGTGCAGAGCGGGAGAGGGGAGCGGCGCATGGCGGGGGAGGGTGTGAGGTGCCGGCAGCGTCGCAGTCCGACGCGAAAGCGCGACGGCGAACTGGATGCCGCGGCGCGGTGATTGGGAGGTGGGAGGGGCTTTATGCCCCGACGGTTTGCGCCGCGTGGCCGAAAGCCGTCGGGGGGTAAACCCCCTCCCACCGTTATGCGCTCCGCGCGGGGAGTTGCGGCGTGCGGCGTGAGCGCGCACGCTCGGGGGCATGAGTTTCACGCGACGGGACTTTGTTCGCACGACGGGAATCGCGGCGGCGGGTGCGCTGCTGGGGACGCGGGCGCAGGGCGCGCCGCTCGGCGATGACTTCGACCTCGGGCGGTGGCTGCAGCCGGTGGCGCCGGACGCGTTCTTCGAGCACCCGGAGTGGTGCATCTGGTGCGGCTCGATGGTCGCGGGCGACGACGGGAAATTTCATCTGTTCTACTCGCGCTGGCTGCGGAAGCACGGGCACCGCGCGTGGGTGACGCACTCGGAAGTCGCGCGTGCGGTCGCGGACCAGCCCGGCGGGCCGTATCGCCATGCGGAGGTCGTGCTGCCGATGCGCGACCGCGCGGCGTGGGACGGGGCGTGCACGCACAATCCCACGGTGGTGAAGTTCGGGCGGAAATTTTATCTCTATTACATGGGCAACACGGGCGACCAGTCGCTGCCGCCGAGCGGGCTCAACTGGGAACACCGCAACCGCCAGCGCATCGGCGTGGCGGTGGCGGATCGGCCGGAGGGACCGTGGCGGCGTTTCGACCGGCCGTTGATCGACGTGTCGCCCGACGCGGCGGCGCCCGACGCGCTGATGGCGTCGAATCCGACCGTGTGCGCGCGGCCGGAGGGCGGCTACCTCATGGTTTACAAGGCGGTGGGCAAACAGGGCAAAGGTCCGGCCTACGGGCCGGTGGTGCACCTCGCGGCGACGAGCGCGACGCCGGAGGGACCGTTCGAGAAACGGCTTGCGCCGATCTTCACGTTTCCCGGGGAGCATTTCCCGGCGGAGGATCCGTTTGTGTGGCACGATGGCGGGAGGTATCGCGCGATCGTGAAGGATTTCCGCGGCGTGTTCACCGGCCGCGGGCAGTCGCTCGCGCTCTTCGAGTCGCGCAACGGTCTTGATTGGGTGAAGGCGCGGCATCCCGTGGTGAGCACGGTGGAGATCGCGCGGACCGACGGCACGCGGCTGAAGCTCGATGCGCTCGAGCGGCCGCAGCTCTGGTGCGACGCGCAGGGCGTGCCGAAGGTGCTGTTCTGCGCGGGCGCCTACGAGCGCGACCGCGCGCGCAGCTTCAATGTCGCGATTCCGCTGCGGCGGCCCGCGTGATACTGATCATCGAGCAATCCGCTTTTGCCACGGATGAACACCGATGGACGCGGATGAACCGAGTGCGCGGACTTCGGGTGCGCGGCTTGTTGTCGGGCCGCTGCGGGGCGGCGGGCGCGGGCTCAGGCGCGCGACGGCGCGGCGGCCGGGGGCGGCAGCTCGACGTAGAAGGTGGCGCCGTGGCCGATTTTGCTCTCGGCCCAGATGCGGCCGCCGTGCGTGCGCACGATCCGGGCGACGAGGGAGAGGCCGAGGCCCCAGCCGTCGGTCTTGCCGGCGTTGGGCAGACGCGAGAACTCGGCGAAGAGATGGGAATGGTCGCGCGAATCGAAGCCGATGCCGTTGTCGCGCACGGCAATCACCGGCCGGGTGGCGGGCGTGACGCCGAAGACTTCGATGCGGGGCGTGGGCTGCCCGGCGGAATACTTCATGGCGTTGACGAGGAGATTGTAGAACACGCGCTCCAGCACGACGGCGTTGACGCCGATCCGCGGGAGCGGGCCGAGGTGAAATTCGGGCGGCGTGCCCTCCGCCATGTCGCGCACGCGGCCGATGAGTTTGCCGATGACCGGAGCAGGATCGGTGTCGGAGAGCGCCGTGGCGGCCGTGCCGTCGTGCACCGATTGGGCGAGGCTCAGGATATTCTCGATCATCTCCTGCATCGAGAGCGCGGCGGCGAATGAACGCTGCAGCATGTCCTGCGTCTTCACCGGATCCTTGGAGGCGCCGCTGAGGATGAACGACAGGTAGCCTTTGACGAGGGCGAGCGGTGTGCGCAGGTCGTGCGAGACGAAGCTCGCGTAGGACAGCAGGAGGCGGTTGGCGTCCTCGAGCTGCTGGGTGCGCGCGCGGACCTGGGCCTCGAGGCTCTGGTTCATCCGCTCCATCTCCTCGCGGGCCCGCACGCGGTCGGTGATGTCGTCGAACATCAGCAGCACGAGACGCGCATCGCCGTCCGGCACGGTGGTGCCGCGGACGCTGAAGATCCGGTCCTCGTTGCCCAGATGGAGGCGGACCTCGCGTCCGTTGGCCGCGTGTCCGGACCGCAGGGCCTCGACGACCTGGTCGAGGGTGCTGCTGGCCGCGGCGTCGAACACCTGATCGAGCCGGCCGCCGACGGCGAGCTGCGCCTTCTGCGCGGCGGCGTTGCCGGCGGCGATGCGGCCGGCCGCGTCCAGCAGGACGATCATGTCCGGCGCGAGGTGGAACAGATTCTCGAAGCGCGCGCGTTGTTCGGCCGACTCGCGAAACCGATTCAACATCACGATCGTGCGCACCCGGGCGCGCATCTCGTCGCAGCGGCAGGGTTTGTTGAGGAAATCGTCGGCGCCGGCGCTGAGGCCGTTGAGGCGCGACTCGTCGTCGTCGAGCGCGGTGACGATGATGATCGGCACGCGGCTGATCTCCGGGGTCGCCCGGATCCGGCGGCAGACGCTGAAGCCGTCCATGCCGGGCATCATCACATCGAGCAGGATGAGGTCGGGATGCAGGAGCTCGGCCTGGGCGCAGGCATCGATGCCGTTGGTGGCGAAGTGCAGTTCGTAGTTTTCGTCGCTGAAGAAGCCTTCGATCGTGGCGAGGTTGGTGGGCTCGTCGTCGACGATGAGAATCCGGGGCGTCATGAGAGGGAGGCGAGGTCGGCGCCGGGGGTGGAGAGGGGAAACGCGAGGCGCACAAACACATCGCCATCCGGCGAGGGATGATGGCTTACGCGGCCGCCCGCGCGCGCGGCGAGCGTGGCGGCGAGGGTGAAGGCGAGGCGTTGGCGGCCGGGCGGCTCCGGCATGGCGGGCGGCGGATCGCGCAGGATCTCGGTCCATGGGCGCTGCGCTCCGGTGGCGGCGGCGAGTCGGCCGAGGGTGAAGACGCCTTCCTGGCCGATCACGTGCAGGCCGAGGCCGAGACGTTCTCCGGCGGCGGCGAGTTCGAGGTCGCGACTGATGAGGAGTTCCAGGGCCCGGCCGACGGTGGCGGGGGGCAGGAAGGCCGGCACGGGGCGGTCGGGGACCTCGGGGTGGAGCGCATGGGATTTTGCCGCGAGGGTAGCGGGGAGGTCGGCGAGGGTGCGGCTCAGGAGGGCGACGAGATCGAGGCGGGCCGGAGCTTCGGGAGTGGAGCCGCGCTCGAGCCGGGCGAGTTCGCCAAGGTGGTCAAGATGGGTGAGCAGCCGTTGGCCGCTGTCCCGGATCATCTGCAGATAGAGCCGCCGCCGCTCGGGAGCGATGGCGGCACCGAATTCGAGCAGCGAGTGCGAGAGGCCGATCACGGCGTTGAGCGGATTGCGGAGCTCATGCGCGGCGCACGTCTCGAAGTCGCGGGACACGGCGGGTCGGGCCGGAAAAAGGCGCTCCGGAGGCGCGGGCTGAAACACGACCGTGAAGCCTGCCTCCGCCTCCGGGAACCGCGACACGGAAATGCGCGCGTGAGCGGGGCGGAAACGGCCATCGCCGTAGCGTAGCAGGACGGCGCGATGATGAGGCGGCGCCGGAGCGCGCGGAGCGGCGCGAAGGATCTCGCGCCAGGCACCGCGGTCGTCGGGATGAAGAAAATCCGCGGCGTCGTGGCCGATGGCCGCGAGGGCATCCCAGCCGAACTGGGCGGTGAAATCCCGGTTCACCCACCCGATGCGGCCGGCGGCGTCGGTCCGCAGCGCCGCGAGGCCGAGCGTGGCCAACGCATCGGCTTCGGCGGCGACCGACGTGGCGCGGTCGGCAGGCTCAGGTCGGCGCATCGGCGGTGGGCGGCGTCTGGCAGCCGGACGCCGCAGGCACCGCGGCGAGGCGAGGGCGCACCGTCGGGCCGTCGTCGCTGACCGGCACGCGGGTCGGCGACGTCATTTCAGGGCTTTGCGACGGCGGGCTTCACGTCCACGAGTCCGAGCGAGACGGCGTGCAGCGTGAGTTGCGCCACGCCGCCCAGGCCGGTGCGGCGGGTGATATTGGCGCGGTGGTTCTCGACGGTGCGGAGGCTGATCTTGAGGGCGGTGGAAATTTCCTTCGACGAGAGGCCCTCGGCAACGAGGCGGAGAATGTCGCATTCGCGGGGCGAGAGTTCGGAGCCGGGCGAGGCGTCTTCAAGGCGCGACACGATGCGGCCGACGGCGGCGGCGACGGCGGGGCCGACGAAGACCTTGCCCTGGGCGACCGCGCGCAGGGCGGCGGAAAATTCGTCGAAGGCGGCGAATTTCTCGACGTAGCCGAGCGCGCCGTGCGCGAACGCCTGACGGACTGCGAGGTGATTGGTGACGGCGGAGAAGACGAGCACGTTGGGCTTCGGGGCCTTGAGCATGCGCAGCACTTCGAGGCCGCTGCCGTTCTGCAGCATCCAGTCCAGCACGACGACGTTGGGGCGGTGCTGATCCAGCAGCGGTTCGGCGGCGGCGGCGTTGCCGGCGTTGCCGATGACGCGGAAGCCGGGCAGCGCCCCGATGTAAGTGGAGAGCATCTCGCGGATTGCGGTCTGATCTTCCACGATGAGCACGGTGA
>JACCED011833306.1_pt1 | contig 28913 bp, 21 predicted proteins | sample 7455021 | NCBI WGS metagenome assembly JACCED01 (sample SAMN15323456, study PRJNA562643) | freshwater metagenome | isolation source: river surface water | place: USA:Blue River Watershed | collected 2017-08-19 | reverse complement strand
TTTTTCTCAAACGCTGGATTGGATTCATTTAACGCAGGAGTCGGTCCGCAAAACTCTTTGCAACCACTATGACGAGATGACATGCCAGTTGTGGTTCAATTCCTTCAGGACTGCATGGACTTGTTCGCCATGGGAGTTGAGGTGCCGTATCGTGCAGGCGTGCGAACCCAGCTGAATGTGGCTGAAGCCATAGGTGGGTTCCGCGAAAGGCACGTGTCTCGTAGAGTTCTTGAGCGGCCTGCAGTTCGCCCCGCCTCCGCCCGAAATGACGTAGCTGGTCTTTAAATTCTCAAGTTCCAGGTGTTGAAGGTCGTGGTCATGACCGGCGATGTACCAGTGTACGCCCGCGTTTTCGAGCAGGGGCGCTAGTTTGTCCACAAGCTCCGGGGAGTCGCCGTGCGCGCCGTTTGAGTACACAGGATGGTGACCCACTACAAATGTGAATCCTTTTCGCTCGGATGCGAGTTGCGCGCGGATCCAAGCCCATTGGGCTTCCTCTTCCTCGCGTGTAAGGCAGGGCAGCCGCTCCCCCGGTTTTTTTGGATTGATCCGACCGCTGACGCTTTGGAGGTTTGTGTCGATGAACAGGAATGTGGCTTTGTCTCCGATTCCGAGCCGGTACCATTTCGCCGGCATCGTCCATCTGGTGGCGCGGGTCTTGGGATAGGCGAGTTGCTTGTTGGGTCCGTCGACGGAATCATGGTAGTCATGATTTCCGAGGATCGCAGGGCAGGGGCACGGGAATGTCTCCTTCGGGTACATTTTTTCAAACCCTGACTCCCACCTTTGGTCGGTGATACCCCCTCCCAACGCTGCGTTGTGGTAAAAGTTGTCGCCCAGCAGCATGAGCCAGCTTGGATTGATTGCCAGCTTGGTGGTGTAGTCGCACATGGTGGCTGCGACCTGCGCTTGCGCCGGCAGCCCGCTGCCAAAGTCACCGAGCATCAGTAGATGGATGTCCTTCGAACTGGTTGTCTGCGTCACGGCGCGGGATCGCACGTTTAGAGAGAGCGCTGCGCTTGAGCAAAAGGCGGTTTTCAGGAATCTGCGTCTGGATAGGGGTGCATCCACCCCATATAAGCTAGCCACGGTTGAGGGCGCTGCAAGCCTACTGCAGGCTCGCTGCCGTATGGCGCGATATTGCGGGTATGGCGTGACGCAACCGTGGAAATCAAACTGGAGGCCGCTTGCGAGACTGCCGCCCGAGCAGACTCACAGATTTGCGGGCTCGTTGAGCAGCGCTGAAATCCTCGAGAGCAGCCTCCCTGCGGCTCCTCCATCAAGCACCCTGTGATCAAAGGACAAGGTGAGCTGTGATTCAGTCGCGGGTTCGAATGTCTTGCTGGATGCCTGCCAGCGCGGCACCACGCGTCCCGCCCCCATTCCAAGGACGAGGGTTTGTTCCGGAAGCGGAATGGGAGTCGCCCATTCGAGCCCAAACGTGCCGAAATTTGTCACAGTGGCAATGGATCCTCCGGTGGCATTAGCGGGTAGGCGTCTCCTGCGCGCAAGGTCCACTAGATCGTTGTAACGGATGAGTAGTTCGCTCAGCGGCGACTGGTCGGCATTGCGCAGCACGGGCACGAGCACTCCGTCCTCGGCCTCCACTGCAAAGCCCACGTCGATGGAGCGGGGATGCGCAATCTTGTCCCCGATCAGGCGCCCCGCAACAGCACTGTTCTCGCCAAGAGCGATCGCCAGCGCCCGAAGGGCGTAGAGTGCGGGGCCAGCTTTTTGCTGGCTTGCCTTGCGATGTGCGAGCATCTGGTCAATCACCACGGCCATGCCAACGGTTGCGAGCGGGCGCGTCCATGAACGACGCATCGCATCCGCCACCGCGACGCGCATGCTGGAAGCATTCGACATTTGATGGTTGTCGAGCTGTGCGAGAAACTTTTCAAAATCCTCAATCGTCAGCCGGCCCGCTGCACCGCTTCCCGCAATCCCGGCAAGGTCCGCGGCGTGTAAGCCGAGTTCATCCATGCGGGCGCGCATCCGTGGTGAAATAAACCCCGCGCCAGCTGCACTCGCGGGGACGGGCAGCCCGCGAAGTGTGGGTGCCACGGTGTTTGCGGACTGTTTTCCGGACGAGGCGATGGACGCGGTCTTGTCATTCGGTGAAAATCCGTGCGGCAGGGAACGGTCCTCGTTTGAGTCGGGCGCAGGGGAATCAAGGCCGAGGCGTCTGGCTTCCGCGTCCGTGCATTCGAGGTAGCCGAGCGTCGCTCCGACTGCGTAGCTTTCCTGCAACTGGATATTCCATTCAACCACCGTTCCCGTGCAGGGAGAGGTGACAGCCATGGTTGCCTTTTGTGTTTCAACCTCGAGGATGTCTTGATCACCTTCGACACTGCTTCCTGGTTGGAAAAAGATCCCGACGACAGTCGCTTCTGCGATGGATTCGCCGAGCTGAGGCATGACGATTGGTATGCGTGGCATATGTAAGAAGGTATGGCGGTCAGGATGGGCTGTGCTGCGTCACTTGTTCAGGAGAGTCCTCGCAGCTGCAGCGATAGTCGGCGCGGTCGGACGATGCGTGCCCCACAGGTTGGGATGAAAGGGCACTGGGGTATCCTTGCTGTTGAGCCTCATTGGAGGAGCATCCAGCAGAGTAAATCCCTCGCTCGCGATTCGAGCGAGAATTTCGGCTGTGACACCGCCCCAAGGCCATGCCTCGCCCACGGCCAACACTCGGCCTGTCCTTGCAACAGAGGCAAGGATCGTATCGGTATCAATCGGTTTGATGGAACGCAGGTCCACGATCTCGAGCTCCCAGCCTTCGGTCGCGAGTTCCTCCGCTGCAGCCAGACATTCATGAAGCATGGCGCTGTACGTCACAATCGTCGCGTCCCTGCCTGCTCTTGCCACCCGAGCCTTGCCGATGGGAAGCGCCTCCGAGGGCAGTGACTCAGCCTTGAGGTGGTAGTAGAGATACTTGTGCTCACAGAAGATCACCGGATCGTCGATGGTCACCGACTCCAGAAGCATCGAATATGCGTCCTCAACGGTTGCGGGAGTAACGATGATCAACCCCGGGTAGTGCGCATAGATCGCTTCTAGGCTCTGCGAATGAAACGGACCGCTCCCAGCGGTGCCCCCGCTTGGTAGTCGCACAATGATCGGACATGGAACGCCGGTGCGCCAGTGAAGTGTGGCCGCTTGATTTACAATCTGGTTGAAGGCGACAGTCGAGAAATCCGCGAACTGCATCTCAACAATCGGGCGCATGCCCTCAATGGCGGCTCCGATCGCCGAGCCGATGATTGCGTCCTCGCTGATTGGCGAGTCCAGCACGCGGCCGGGATAAGCTTGTGCGAGATTCTTTGTTGCCTTGAACGCGCCGCCGAAAGTCGCGATGTCCTGGCCGTAGAGGTAAACGCGAGGGTCAACTGCGAGCGCGTGGGCCTGCGCCTCGCGAATGGCTTCTAAGTACGTGATCAATTTCGGAGTCGGTTGAGGCTGTGAATATCTTCCGTTATCAGTGCGCGCCGCGTTTCAAAGAAAGACACTTCGGATTGGGGAAGCATGCGTGAGGATTGGATGCTCGGAAATTTGTTTCGATTTGCTTTAGGGACGCTTCAGAGGTTTCCCTCTGCAAGGTGTCGGCTCGAGATGGCGCACCAGTCTTCTTTCGCGGGATCGGGTAGAGGCTCGCGCATGGCGTAAGCAACCGCCTCCTCGACTTGAGAAATTGAGTCGCGTTTCCAGCGCTCAAGCGCATCTTGATCCGCCCATCCCTGCTCGATTAGATGGGTTTGCGAAACCTGCAGGCAGTCCCGGCCCAGTGCACTTTCTTTTAGTGTCGGGGTGACGTAGTGCCCGTCATCGTGTTCTCCATGCCCGGAAAGGCGCAGGTTGCGAGCCACCACCATTTGGGGGCCAGCGCCGTCGCGAGCCCGCTCGACAGCGCCGCCGATCACCCTCAAACACGCGGACAAATCGGTCCCGTCGACTGAATGACCATCGATGCCGTATCCTGCCGCCTTTTCGACAAGGTCGGTGCATGCAAACTGCCGGTCCGTCGGGGTTGAGTAAGCGTACTGGTTGTTGGTAACCACGAGCACGAGCGGCAGCTTTTCCACTGCGGCCTGATTGATCCCTTCGTGGAACGAGCCAGTCGATGTGGCCCCATCGCCTAGGCTTGTCGCACCCACGGTATCGCGCCGTCCTTGGAAACGGTGCGCCATCAACACGCCGTTCACCACCGAGACCATCGCGCCCAAATGGGAGATCATCGGGAGCATGCCTTCCTTCGGTCGCCCGCGATGAATGTTGCCGTCCCGACCGCGCATCGGACCCGACCGGGATCCGATGTACGTCATCGTGAAATCCACCACGCTCTCACCGAATGCAAATCGCCCAGCCTGATCACGGATTAGCGGCGCAAATACGTCTCCATCCCTGAGTGCCATGCCCGTTGCGACGCTCACCGCTTCCTGGCCTTTTCCTAAAAAAACGCCGCCAGTGACTTTTCCCCCAAGAAACAAGCTGCGGATTTTGTCCTCTGCGACTCGGGCAAGAAGCATCCACCGGTACGCACGGCGGTAGGTTTCTGGCAAATCCGATGCTTTTTGCACTAATTCCGAGCCCTCGGGTTTTCGCAACATACGTGGATCCTAGTGAGATCCCGCCATGCGGCGCAAGGGTTGAGGGAGGCGTTTTCTCATTGAGCGGGTAGGTTGAGCCAGTAGGGTGCTGAAGTTGCGTGTGCAAGTGCGGCTGCAGAGGCAAAACGCCTGCGGTTGCGTTAAGTTGACGCCAATGTTGCAAACCTGTTCCTCATGCTGAAACTTTACAAGCAAGTCACAAATGTTTGATCAAGCTGCTGATATTGTTTTGAAAACGTTGCGTGACCGCTTCTCAGGCGGCGCGCGACTGCGTGCGTCAGCCGAGTCCATCAGCCGGTTAAGAGATTCGCTTGGGGATCCCGCGGTGCGCTCTCAAGTTCTGCGAGTAGCTGGGAGCCCGCATCGGAGCGACAGTGGCGACATTGCTCTGCAAGGGCGCGATTCCATGTTTGTGGGCTGCAGTTTTTGTGGAACCGGCGAGGGTGCTCAGGATGGTCTCATTCTGCAATCTGAGATGAGTTCCGGTGATTCACGCGAGTTGCTTTTGGTGGGGGAGGCGCCTTGCAGTTGCAAGGATGCCGAGTTGGCGAGCTTCGGCGGTGCGTCCGGGGAGTTGCTTTTAAAAATGCTCAAAACCATGGGGCTCGCGCGTGACTCGGTGAACATGGTGAACGTGGTTGTTTGTGAAAAAGCCGGACACGGTCGTCCCTTGCGACTGCTCGAAGCCATACGCCCCCGATCCCGTTCCGCTTTGGGAGATGTGGTTCGAAAACAAAGGCCCAAAGCGATCATTGCGATGGGCTCGAACGCGGCCGCGGCGATGTTTGATTCAGCGGCGTCAGTCGAATCTTCGAGGTCTGTTTGGCGTGATTTTGAGGGCGTGCCTACGATGACGACCTTCCATGCGGCGCACCTGATTCAAAACCCGGCCATCGCTGAGCGGCGTAAGGTGTGGGAGGATCTGATGCTCGTGATGGAAAAACTGGGGATTCCCGTTTCAGAGAGACAGCGCGGATTTTTCCTTCAATAGACGAAGTCGGCGGGCTTGGCTGGTGGCGTTTTTTATTGCGTCACCTTTGTTTGCGTCACTCGATGTCGACTCGGACACCGGCTGAGATCTGCTTTACCAGACGGATCACATCCCAGTTTGCAACCCGCATGCAACCGTGGCTGAAAGCGCGGCCGATCGTCTCCGGTTGATTGGTTCCATGGATGCCGATCCCCGGCTTGTTGAGCGCGCACCAGACGACGCCCACTGGATTATTCGGGCCCGAAGGGAGCATGTAAAAATCGTTTGTCCGGACGCCATGGTTCAACACGCCCTCGTCCCATCGGAATGTGGGCAGCGTCGAAATCGCAAGAATGCGCCATTTTCCGGGGGGAGTAGGCAGGGATGTGGACCCTGGGGTGATTGGGAAAGCAGCGATCAGCTTTTCACCATCCAGAAGTTGCAGGATCCGCTCCTTGCGGCTGATTTGAATCCGGCGTTCTTTGAATTCCGGAACCTCAGGGAGCGTTGCTGTCGGACTAATGTCTTCAATCTTGAAAGGCTCCACGGCGGGCACCTTCAGTGAGTCCCCAACTTTCAGTGAGTCTAGCTTCAAACCTGGGTTTAATTCCTCAAGCAATGTTGGCGAGCAGTGGAATCGCTCGGAGAGAAACTCATGGAAAGAGCCGTAGGGTAGGGAACGGCGTTTTGACTGCTCCGCGGTCGAAGAGGGGACTTGCCCGATGAAGCGCTTGTCGCCGTCCTGGAGAGTGTATTCCGTGTAAACTGGAGTATTCGGGAGCGGTAGGTTTTCCGGCGAACCCGTTTGTTCCAATCCGTGCGCCTGCTGGTAGAGAGCCGTTGCCTTCACCGTGAACTCACCAGTCTGTCCGTCGATTTTTCCGGGTCCAAACAGTGATGTATCAAGAAACGCCTGCAATCGCACGACGGCATCCCTCTGTTCAGGAGTCGGCTTGGGTCGCGGCTTTGGCGTTGAAACCGTCGCTTCACTGCCCGGGTTCGATGTTTTTGGGATCGCGGATGCTGCCGGTTTGCTTGAGACGGGAACTGAGTTTTTCAACGGTGCAGGGTCTGGGTCCAGGCCGAAGGCAAAATTCGGGATGCATACGCCGATAGCGAGAAATGCCGTGGTTCTGAGAGACTCTTTCATGTGGGATCCGGCTGGAAGATACCGTCGACTAACCTTAATAAACGGGTAGTGTCCACGACAGCTTATTTGAAATGAAATCACAACGCCTTCGCATCGCCCAAGTTTCACCCCTGTGGACCCGTGTTCCCCCCGTGAACTACGGGGGGATCGAACTGCTGCTGAAGCTTTTGACCGACGAATTGGTGGATCGAGGACACGACGTCACCCTCTTCGCAAGCGCCGACTGCGATGTCAAAGGACGGTTGCATTCCGTGCTCCCAGTTTGTCTCAGTGATATGATGGGAGAACAGCGCGCCCAGTGCTACGAGCACTACGCATGCGCGGTGATGGCCGATGCCATGGCGCGAGCTCACGAATTCGATATCCTCCATTTCCACTTGCAGCCGACGTGGCTTCCATTCGCTGCAAACTCGCCGTGCCCCTCTCTGTTCACGCTTCATACCTTCCCTCTCCATGATGATGAGTGGGTGATGGCGCGGTACCCCAATGTGGAGGTTTCGGGAATCAGTCACTACCAGTTGGCTCAGGCCTCCCAGCGCCTCGGGCGCGAATTTCCGGTCATCTATAACGGGTGCGATTTTGGCGCCTTTGAGCCGCGCTATGAGAAAGGGGAGTATCTCGCGTTTTTAGGTAGAATGAGTTTTCAGAAAAACCCCGGAGGCGCCATTCAGATTGCGAAGGCATGCGGGATGCCAATCGTCCTTGCAGGTGAACCCTTCACGGTTCAGGAGGAGGCGTATTTTAATGAGCATGTCCGGCCTTTTCTCAACGACAAGGACGTGCGTTGGATCGGTTCTGCCAACCACCAGCAAAAGGCCGAGCTTCTACGCAATGCTGCGGCGCTCATCTTTCCGATCCAATGGGATGAGCCTTTCGGGCTAGTGATGATCGAGGCGATGGCCTGCGGGACCCCTGTCGTGGGTGTGCGTCGCGGCTCAGTTGCCGAGGTGATTGATCCGGGAATTACAGGATTCAGCGCCGATACGGTTGAAGAGCTCGCTCCGCTTGTGGAGCAGGCGATCAAACTGGACAGGCGGGCAGTGCGCGAGCACAGCGAATCCCGGTTTGGATTCCGACAGATGGTTGATGGTTACGTTTCCCTTTACCGCGAGTTGCTGGAGCGCCGAACGCACGCCGTCCAATCATAGAAACGGTTGTGCGGCCGCTCGCTTTTTGTTCCAACCGTTGTCGATTCTGGCTGCAGTGAGTCCGCCGTGCTGAACGGCTGTATTTCGGCTATTCCAAATCCTCGTCGTTGCCACCGCGCTTCGCTTTCAGCCCGCGGAGTTTTCCCTCGATGAAGGCATCGATATCGCCGTCCATGATATCCTGAATGTTGCTGCTTTGGACCCCAGTGCGCAGATCCTTGATCATTTGATAGGGTTGAAACACGTAGGATCGAATTTGCGATCCGAAAGCAACGTCGGCTTTCTCTCCGTACTGCCGTTCAATCTCCGCGCTTCGTTTGTCGATTTCGATCTGTTTGAGTTTTGCCGTAAGCATCCGCAAGGCGAGCGTTTTGTTTTGCGCCTGAGATCTCTCGCTCTGGCAGGCTGCAATCAGTCCGCTTGGCTTGTGCCGTATCCTCACCGCTGTCTCCACCTTGTTGACGTTCTGGCCGCCTTTACCTCCCGCGCGATACGTGTCGATTTCGATGTCGGCTTCGTTGATTTCGATGGGTGCGCTCTCCGGCAAATCCGGCACAACGTCCACTCCTGCAAACGAGGTGTGCCTGCGTTTGTTGGAGTCAAAAGGTGATATTCTCACCAAGCGGTGCACGCCGCGCTCCGTGGCCAGATATCCAAACGCGTATTCTCCGCTCACCCGGATCGTCGCTGACTTAATGCCGGCCTCGTCGCCCGGTTGAATGTCCACAATCGAGGTTTGGTATCCGTGCCGCTCGCACCAGCGCTGGTACATGCGCAGAAGCATGTCGGCCCAGTCGCAGGCTTCGGTGCCGCCGGCTCCGGACTGGACGGATAAAAATGCAGAGCACCGATCCGACTCCCCGGCGAGCAGGAGCTTGAGTTCAAAAGCCTCCAGATTGCGGGTCAGTAACGCGAGTTCCGCCTCCACCTCCATGGCCGCTTGCTGCTGATTCTCCTCGGCAAGCGCCAGCTCCACCAGAACCTCAAAATCTGCAAGCTGCCGCTCAATGGATGTGAACGGCGTGATTTTTCCACGAAGCGTGGAAACTTCTTCGACGAGCTGTTGTGCCCGTTCCTTGTGGTTCCAGAAATCCGAGGCGCTCATCGCGTCCTCAACCTCGGAGAGGCGGGATTTGAGTGAGGCTAAGTCAAAGAAACCTCCTGAGTTCGTTGACGCGATCGCGGAGTGGCTGTAATTCTAAAGTGCTGATGTCGATTGGCATATGTCAAAGGCTTCAGGGGCCATGAGGCGGCTCTTCAATTTTTGGAGCCCCGTTTTTCTGTGTGCAAAATGCTGATTGCGAAAGGGTAGCGTTCCACATAAAATCCCAGTGACGGCACCGGACTCCACCTGGGCGCGGTGCGAAGTCTCTATCCTCTTCAGCGCCTCAGGGATGCGTCGAAGCGGTAGACGGTCTCGCCTTCCTGCATGAGGTCGAGCCTGTCCCGCGCGATCATGCTTAAGTACTCAGGACTAGTGCGTAACAAACGTTCCTGCCGCTCGTGACGCTGCAGAACCGCTTTTTTGGCGAAGAGTTGCGTCTCCAGGTCCTGAATTTCAGCGCGCATTTCGTCCCGTTTGGAAGTCTCTGGAAGATAACGCATAGCGAGCGTCATCAACACCACGAGGGCAATAAAACAGGTGAGCGCCCAGTTCAGGGAAACCCAAACAGGGCGCACAATCTGGGAACGTTGCTCCAAGAAACGGTCGCTCACTTAGACCAGCATCTTACCACCGAAGACCGCGTTGTCACCCAATTGTTCTTCGATTCTCAACAACTGGTTATACTTGGCGACGCGGTCGGTGCGGCAGAGCGAGCCTGTCTTGATCTGGCCGGCATTGGTCGCCACTGCAATATCCGCGATCGTGGTGTCTTCCGTTTCCCCTGAGCGGTGCGAGATCACCGCCGTGTAGCGGTTTTCTTTCGCGAGTTCGATCGCGTCGAGGGTCTCGGTGAGAGTTCCGATTTGATTCACCTTTACGAGAATGGAGTTTGCGACGCCCCGCTCGATGCCCTTGCGCAGGAAGTCGACGTTGGTGACAAAAAGGTCGTCGCCGACAAGTTGTGTGTTCTTGCCCATCGCATCCGTGATGGCCTTCCAGCCGTCCCAGTCGTTTTCCGCACAGCCGTCCTCGATGGAGACAATCGGATAGTTCTTCTGAAGTTCTTGATAGTAAGCAACAAGCTCCGCCGCAGACCGTTTCGAGCCATCGCTCTTCTTGAAAACGTATTGCTTGGATGCTGCGTCGAAAAACTCGGAGGATGCCACGTCCAAAGCGATGAAAATTTCTTCGCCCAGTTTGTAGCCTGCCTTCTTTACAGCCTCGGCGATCGTTTCCAGCGCGTCTGAAGCACTCTTAAGGTTCGGAGCGAATCCGCCTTCGTCGCCGATCGCAGTGGAGAGGCCGCGCCCCTTGAGGACGCCCTTGAGCGCATGGAAAATCTCTGTCCCTGCCCGGAGCGCGTCTGAAAACTTGTTGAACTTTTTTGGCAGGATCATGAATTCCTGAAAATCGATGGGAGCATCGGAGTGTGCGCCACCGTTGAGGATATTCATCATGGGAACCGGAAGAACTTTGGCGTTGGGTCCCCCAATGTATTTAAAGAGTGGAAGCTCAACTTGGTTGGCGGCAGCGTGGGCCGTTGCAAGAGAAACCGCCAGCAGGGCATTCGCCCCCAACTTGCTCTTGTTGGGAGTGCCGTCGAGATCCAGCAGTGCTTTGTCCAGCGTCACTTGGTCGAGCGCGTCATGTCCCTCCAACTCCGGGGCGATGATCTCTTCCACATTGTGAACGGCCTTGAGCACGCCTTTCCCCAGGTAGACGGACTTGTCGCCGTCGCGGAGTTCCACGGCCTCATGTTCGCCGGTGCTGGCACCGCTTGGGACCGCTGCGCGGCCAACGGCGCCGCCGACGAGTTCAACGTCCACCTCAACGGTGGGGTTTCCCCGCGAGTCAAGAATTTGGCGGGCGATGATAGTGGAGATTAGGGTTGCTGACATAGGAGTTGTTTTTCTGCGTGTGATATTTTTTGGGGCGAACGCAACCAAGAGCGTGCCTGCGACGCACCTTGGGATGCAATTCAATTCAGGCTTGAGTCTTCCCCACGAACAGGTCTCGGTTTTACCGGCTGTACCGAGGTGTTAGCGGCTACGCCTTGATCCAAGCTGCGATGGTCAGGATTTCAACCGTACGGTCCGCCGCCTCAGTGGGCAGGTCCACCATCTCGCCACACTTCCGTCCCAGGAGGCTCTGTGCGATAGCGGCCTTGTAGGAGATGATTCCCTGCTCGGGATTGGTATCCCAAGCCCCGAGGATGTGGTAGGTGTCAACCTGATTGTCCTTAACACCCTTGACGCTCACCGTGGTTCCGATCGACACCTGTTTGGTATCCGGGTTGGCGAAGTCTGTACCCCGCGCGAGTGAGATGTCCCGTTCCATTTCCTGTTTGCGACGCATCAGGACGCGCTGCATCTCTTTCGCCGCCTTGAACTCGAAGTTCTCCCGCAGATCCCCGTATTCGCGGGCGATCGCGATTTCCTTGGTGTTCTCCGGAATCTTCTTGGTGATGATATCCTCGTATTCCAACTGGCGCTTCTCGAGGCTTTCCCAGGAAACAATCAGGGATTCGTGTTTCTCCTCCCTCTCACCCGAAATTAACACCTCCAGTTCGGGGAAGTGCCGCACGAACCTGCCCAGCAACGAGCGCTTGTTGAGGTCTTCAAAAATCGGCGTGAGCAAAAGCTTGCGCATCGCCTCCCGGACCTCCTCGATTTCCGAACCCTTGATCAGATCGGGCAGCAGCGTCTGGTCGTTCACCACCAGGTCGTGCAGCTTGCGGTCCCGGTTTTCATTGAATTGATCACGCTCGAGGGCGGAGAGGATCGCGCTCATCACCCGCGGGTGGATCAGCGACTTGAACTGGCCCTCGCGCTCCTTCCTGTCGCATAGCCAAGTCAGGGCGGAAGATGAAATCGAATGATCGCGGATCGCACGGTCCAGGGCGGTTTTCAGCTCCTCGTTTTTTTCATGCTCCTGCATCAAGCGCGCCGCCTCGGTCACCACGCGGGTGCTGCCGCGCGCGACAAGTTGTAGCGCTTTGCCCGTCCAAGCGTCGCCAAAAGCGCTCGGGAGTGCATTAACGACCCGACGCAGCTTCGCGGCTGGAACCTCTTCAAGAAGCGATGACAGCGCGCGCTGCTCGTCCAGAAGCATGGATGCGATCGTCGGAGCCGCCGCGCCGGCTTGCAGTTCCTTTACCCGCTCGACCATTTCGTCGCGCTGGGTCAGCATAGTGAGCGCCTCGGCGGTCGCCATCTTTGCATTGCGCCGCGCGGTTTCTTCCGCCACGGAAATGATTGACTGGAGCTGTGTAACGGAGTCCTTGAACTCCTCGAGCTCGCGCAGGATCCTATCCAGCGCTCCGATTTGGTCCTTCAGCTGACGGGCGTTCGCGAAAGCCTCCAAGTGCTCGGAGGATCGTGAAACGGCTTCTTCGCGGTAGAGAATCGGCTCTGTTTTCTTTGTCGGCAGCGAGAAATGGCCGCTTTTCTTGAGAACTTTCTTCGCCCCATCCCACCACTTCTTGAATCCTGTCTCGTTGAAAACCGCCGGCACAAGAACCCGGGTCAGCTGGTCCACCGTGAGCTTGCCCGAGTAACTGGTGAGCACCGCACGCACAAACTGCTCCGGCTCCTGATTCGCCTCCTTTCGGACGCCCTCGAGATCAAGCGCGATCCGGGCGAGAATGTGCTCCCTATCGATCCGCTGCAGGGAGTCGGCCGCGTACTGCAGCTGCATCGAATGTCCCTTCTTGGTCGCGAAATCGATGGTGATCTGATTGATGAGAAAATCGATGTTTGCGATTTGTCCAAAACCCCAGTTTTTGTGAAGCACGCAGGCCCCCGGAGTGAAGTGTTCAAGAATTCCGGCCACTGACTTCGAGATTTTGCCGGCCTCAACCGCTTTTTGGATATCGGGGTTCATAGATGTAGCCCCTAAGCATAAGGCGGCTTTCCCTTAGGGGAAAGGGGGAATCGGTAAATGATTTGCGCGATCGGCGGGCGCTATTTCACGGACCTGCGCACCGCCATGAATCCTTCCGAATCGCAGGCCTCGCAACAGTTGAAAGTGACTGAAGACGATACGTTTGATGGAACTTAGTGCGCCGTCGCAGCGGGCTCCTGCTCCCTCCACTCGACCACCCATGCTGGGAGCTGCCCCTCGTGTTTGGTGGAGATCAGGCGCTCGGTGGCTGGCATCTGTTCCTTGATCGACTCGTAGGTTAGCGGTCCAAGCACGATTTCGCTGCCCTGCGCCCCGTCACAGTAGCGGGACGCCTTGTTAACCGTGTCACCGATGACCGTGTACTCCAAACAATCCTCTGCGCCGATGAACCCGTGAAGCACCTCCCCGGTGTAGACGCCAACGCCCAGCTCGCAGTGGGGGAGTCCCGCGCTGCGCCGGCGCTCGTTGACCACCGCCATGCGGCGCTGCATCTGGATCGCGGAGCAGACGGCTTTCCAAGCGTGGTGTTCGTCCGGCTCAGGACTACCGTACACAGCCAGAATGGCGTCGCCGATGAACTTGTCGATGGTTCCGTCGTACCGGAAAATTTCCTCGCCCAGCACCCTGAAGTAATCGTTGAGCATGTTTACCACCACCTCCGAGTCGAGGGTGGAGCTGGTCTTGGTGAACCCCCGCAGATCCGAGAGTAGGATGGTCACGTTAGACTTCTCTCCTCCGGGTTGCAGTCGTCCCTGGCGTGATTTCTCCAGAAGCCGGTCGCGGATTTTAGGGGAGAAGTTGGCGAGCAAATGCTGGAGGGTCTGATTGTTCTGGGCGATTTCGTTCTGAAGCAATTGGTTGGCAACCGCCGAAGCGGCGTACTGCGCAACGGAAAGCAGGAACTGCAGGTCGCCCTCCGAAAACGCGTTCCGGCGCGTGGGATTGTCCACGAACAGCACCCCGATGCTCTCACCCATCCAAACCAAGGGAGCGTACATCCCCGTTCGGATTTTAATCGCAGCCATGCTCATCGAGATGTCTTGCTGGTCCGACTCGTTGTCACCCCAGATGAATCCGTTCTGTTCACGAGCCGCCCTCAAAATCAACGTCCGGCTGATCGGCGGTGCGTCCGCTGGAATGCTCGCCTGCAGGGCCAGCTTTCCGGTGAACGGGTCCTTGATGAGCAGCGCCCCACGAACCGCCCCGCGGGTGAGTTGAAGAACGCGGTCCAAGATCAGCTTGTACAGTTTCGAGAGATCCTGTTCGGCTGCGAATTGAAGCGGAAGTTCGTAAAGCATTTCCAGCCGCTTGCGCTGCTGCTCCGCTACGCCGTCAATCAAAGGCACGCCTTTCACATCGGCGCTCATTACCACGCCCACTTGCACCTCAGGCTCGGCCGCAGGCGCCTCTTCGGCCTGCCTGAACGGGAACTTTTCCGAGCTAATATGAATGGGCATGTGGCCCAGAGTGATGGTCGTTGGAAGAGCTATCCTGACAGGACTAGTCACCTGGCTGGTGTCGAGCCACGTGCCTGCGGAACTCCCGAGGTCCTCGATGATCGCGTAATCCTCGGACACATCGATCTTGCCGTGCCTGCGTGAAATTCCTTGCGATGGAAGAACAATGTCGCAGCTCTCATCACGCCCAAGAACATAGGCGCCCGGCTCGAGGCTGAAGAACATTTCATTACCGTTCTCGTCGATCGCTTGGAGTTGAATGGTGGGATCGGACATGTCGTTTCTGGGGTGGAGAATTGAGACGGGCAAGGGTTACATTTCGCTAAAAATGAGGCGCTTTTCAATCCTGCTGAGCGCCCTCCGCGAATTCTAAACAACGCAGGGTGTCCGCGTTTCGCGCTGCGATTTCGCGATCGCGGCTCGTCAACAGCCCATGGAGTCGCCCTGACCTCGCATGTGATCGGATGCGGACTGCAACAGAGAAGTGGCGCCGCTGCTCAGCAGTCAACGACGTACAACAACATCCCAATAAGATGGCCTCCGGGCGCGCAACGGGATACTTGGGCGCGGGGGCGTGCTTTGACTGATTCGGGGCGGGAACAGAGTGCCGTCCGGTCGCTCCTTTCAGCCTTTATCGACGGTTAGCTGCCAGCCTCGGAAAAAGGAATGGTTGTACAGCGGGACACTCCGCACCAAGAGAAAGTCCGCGAGGCCCGCCGCCGAGCGGAAGCGACGGGAGCCAACCCTGTCAGCTCACATGCACCCAACCCGTTGGCTTCGGAGAGAATCACGCCGCGCCCTCGAGGCTTCCGGAACCTGCCGTGTTCCACACTTGAAGAAACTCCAGTCGTGACGCGCGCACCCCACAAGATTTGCGATGCAGCCGCCCCGGATTGACTCCCCGCCCTCGGGCCAGAGTTTTTCCTCCGGCCCGTGATGGGCTACGCTTCCACTTTGGCGGAACTCCGCTTTCTCTGGTTCGCATCAAGGATTTTTTTGCGCAACCGCAGGCTCTTGGGCGTCGCCTCCACGTATTCGTCCGGCCCGATGTATTCGAGTGAACGCTCCAGCGACATGACAAGCGGGGGCGCCAGCGAGATTCCTTTGCCGTCACCCTGGGAGCGCATGTTAGTGAGCTTCTTTGCCTTACAGGGATTCACCGGCATGTCCTCCGGTCGGGCGTTTTCGCCGATGATCATCCCCTCGTAAATTTCTTCCTGCGGCCCGATGAAAAGTCGGCCGCGCTCCTGGATCGATTCCAGCGAATAACTGGTGCTCACCCCGTTTTCCATGGCAACCAGCACCCCGTTGTTTCGCGAGGGAATATCACCCTTGTGCGGGCCGTATTCTTTGAAAATGTGCGATATGATCCCGTGACCCTTGGTCGAGTTCACAAGATCCGTCTCAAACCCGATGAGACCGCGCGTCGGCGCCACGGCTTGAACACTCACGCTGCTCGCCAGATGCTCCATGTTGACGATGTCCGCCTTGCGGCCCGCAAGCGACTGCAGAATATCTCCCAAGTTCTCGTTGGGGACCTCCACATAAACCGATTCCATCGGCTCCAAGAGACCTCCGTCCGCCGCCCGCTTGAAAATCACCTCGGGACGCGACACGAGAATCTCAAAACCCTCGCGCCGCATTTGCTCGACGAGAATTGCAATTTGCATTTCTCCGCGCGCTTTGACTTCAAAATGGCCCGCCGCATCGGTGTCGCTGACTTGAATCGACACGTTCGTACGCGCCTCACGGATCAGCCGCTCGCGAACTTCACGCGCCGTCAGCAGCTTGCCCTCGCGACCCGCCAAGGGCCCGTCATTGATGCAGATCCGCATCGTGATCGTCGGCGGATCAATATCCACGAATGGGAGCGGATCGCGCGTGTCGTTGTCAGTAATGGTCTCGCCGATGAACACCTCTTCAAATCCGCAGATCCCGACGATGTCGCCCGCGTGCGACTCCTTGAGTTCGATTTTCTGCAATCCCTGATGACCGAACAAGGCGGTGACTTTTCCCTTTTCCTTCACGCCGTTCGCATGGATGCAAACCACTTGGTCCCCTTGCTTGACTGAGCCTGAAACAATCCGCCCGTAGGCGATCCGGCCCAGATAATCTGAGTAGTCGAGATTCGAAACGAGGAACTGAAAATACTCGGTGCCCGTGGGCTGCGGCGCGGGGATATGCTTGATGATGGAGTCAAACAGCGGCTCCATGTTGTCGCTTTGCTGGTCCACGTCGAGCTTTGCAAAGCCGTCGCGGGCGCTGGCGTAAACAACCGGAAAGTCGAGCTGCTCGTCGGTCGCGTTCAGTTCCAAAAAGAGCTCGAACACCATGTCAAGGACCTTGAGCGGACGGGCGTTTTCCCGGTCGATTTTATTGATGACCACAATGGGTTTCGCACCGTTCTCGAGGGCTTTTTTGAGCACGAATTTCGTCTGCGCCTGAGGCCCGTCATGGGCGTCCACCACAAGCAAAACGCCGTCGATCATCTTCATGATGCGCTCCACTTCGCCGCCGAAATCCGCGTGCCCGGGAGTGTCCACGATGTTCACATGGTAGTCCTTGTACTTGAACGCGGCGTTCTTGGCGCGAATCGTGATGCCCTTCTCGCGTTCGAGATCCATGGAGTCCATGATGCGGATCTCCTGCGAGATCGCTTGGTTGGCTCGGAATGTTCCGGACTGCTTGAGAAGCTGGTCGACCAAGGTGGTTTTACCGTGGTCGACGTGGGCGATGATGGCGATGTTTCGAATATGGTCCATTGTGGATCTTTGGGCGGCTGTGCTGAGCTCGGTTTTCCGGGGGGGGAGCGCCTGCGCATTCCGCCCTTTCTTTCATCCGAACTTGAGGTGCTTGGGGGCGCACCCGTGTGTGTTTTAAAAAAATTGGGGGCGCAATATGCCGTCACTCTTTGTGATACGCAAGGGAGTAGAGTGCTTTCTGCACGCTTGTAACTTGGGCAAGTTCATGGATTCCGGCCTTCTTCACACCGAAAATGCCTCCTCAGGGGGGCGGGAATTTTGTATGCAATGCTCTGGGACATAGAATCATAAGCCTGCGGTTTTTGAGGGTCGCGTCCCGAGCGGAGCTTTGAGAGCGGGGCTTTCTCACAAAACAAATTGCTGATAAAACTATTCAAAGCGTGCTTGCCGCATGGTCTGGCGTTAGGGGAATGTGGTGTTGTGCGTCCGTAGCTCAGCTGGATAGAGCATCAGATTTCTAATCCGATGGTCGCAGGTTCGAGTCCTGCCGGACGCGCCAGCTTCCCCACGCCGTGGCTGCGCTATTCGAAAGCTGACACTTGGAGGACCGAGTGAAGGTCCACGCTTGGCCCGCGCGCATTCCGTCGGGCTCTGTCGGAGTAGGGGCTGCGGAGGGTTTTAATAATGGAGGCCTCGGGTATTTGCGCCCCCGGGTTAGTAATTTTTCCCGTGCCAACGCATTGAGGACTTTATCAAGGGTTGCCGCTGGGCGTGTGAATCGGGGGTCGCGTGGTGCAGGTCGGCGTTTTTGGGTGGGCCCCTGCGGGCGGTTTAAAAAGTTAGCCCCGAGCCCAGTGCTCTTTTCGTAGGAGTGGGTGTATGAAACTAAATTCTTTGCAGGATCTATTGGTGATGGAGCTTCAGGATCTGCTGGGTGCCGAGCGGCAGGTGCTTCAGGCGTTTCCGAAGCTCATGAAACGAATCACGCACCCGGAGCTTAGAAAGTGTGTGGAGCAGCACTTTAAAGACAGTAAAAAACAGGAAACGCGGCTCGAGAAGTGCTTCCAAAAGTTGGGTGTGCCGGTTGTCGCGGGGCGCAGCCACGGCATTATTGGGATGATATCCGCTTGGTCCGAATTTGAAGCGACCGAGGCTCAGGCTGATGTCTTGGACGCAGCGATCATCTCGATGATCCAACACATGGAACACTACGAAATTGCGGGGTACGGATGCGCCCGCGCTTTTGCAGAGGTGCTGGACGAGGCCGGGGTCGCCGAGCTTTTGCAGGAGACTCTGGAGGAGGAGGAGGAGTGCGACCGGCGCCTCACGAAGCTCGCGGAGACGGTTGTGAATGTGGACGCCGAGGCGCATTCGCGGTAGGGCGCATGGCTTGATGGTCCGGCTGGGAGGAGTGACTGCGCGCGCGCTTGGGGGGGCTGGCGTTTGGTTTGAGAGAGGGCTGGATTTTTGGGGCAGAGCTTGTTTTCTCGGGGAGTGCCACAGAGGTCTTTCCAAGGAGTGCGACCGGCGCCTCACGAAGCTCGCGGAGACGGTTGTGAATGTGGACGCCGAGGCGCATTCGCGGTCGGGGCTTTTTCGGTGGGTTTTGTGGGTGGATCTTTCTGCGATGCTTTGCGGTTCAGCAAAGAAACATGAGGATTGCGTATGCCTGATGCGCGAACGCTGGTGCTTTTTTTAACGGCATTATTTTTTCCGGCATGTGTTTACTGGCCGGAAAACAGGAGCTGGTATCGGGACGGGCGGAGGCACTCCGCTCAGCCGATCTACTGGCGCAACCCACGGGATCTAAATCGGGACTATCAAGATTATCGCTATCCAGGTTATCCCTCGCCTAGGCACCACCCAGCATGGGATGGGATGGGACGTCCGCATGAATTTTACCGAGGTCGGCGTTAGGCAGTCAGCACTTGCTCGATGAGGAGGCGGCAGGGGGGCTTCGACACGGCTCGTGGGAACTCGCAGGTTAAAAAATGGGAGAACTCGAGTGCTGCTTCCGAGAACTCATCGAACCTTCATGCGTTATTCCACGCCCTCGGCATTCTCATGCCCTGAAAAACGAGATTTTCTAGCCTTCGAGCCATTCCGCAAGTGCGCGCTCGGCGGTTCTGGGATCAGCGGGGTTGAGCGCAACGAACTGATGTTTCGCGACAATTCTACGGAATACGCAAACTTGGACTGACCGTGGTACAGAATGGAAACGCGCTGCCGGGAGAGGTTGGGGGCGACCCAGTCGAGTCGGCAATTTGTGCTTCGGGGGGAGGGAGGATGAGTGAACAGGGCGACGGTGATGGGAGCGTGCCGAGGGCCCGATTTCGTTGCCTAATGTAACAGTAGTGTAGGGGTGATACGGAGGGATTTTCGTGAAGCTTCCCTTTTCTGAAAACCCTTTAACCAGGATGATTAGGATGGTGGAGGTAAGGGGATTCGAACCCCTGACCTTCTCATTGCGAACGAGACGCTCTACCAACTGAGCTATACCCCCCTCTCCCAAGCTTCGTCAGAACTTCTAGATTTTTCTGTCAGAGCGGTCAAAAAATAAATCGACGATTATCCTTCGGGTGCAGCCGTAAAAAAACTAGTGCGGCTGGGTTTAGGCTTCGGGGAAAAATGCCTTCGGGCTCTCTCCGAGGTGCTTCAGTGTTGTTTTTTCCGAGCGTCCCCCAGCCAACCGAGGGGAGGGGCGGTGGGAAGTTTGAGTGGCCTCGTTTGTGGGCAGTTGCGGTGTCCTGATCCCGCTGGGATTCAGAACGGTTTAGTCGGCGTTGCGAGGCTTCTGTGGATGTAATCCGGTGGAATTGTAGTGCGGTGATTCTTTGCGTCACGATGGGGCAGGGGGGCGCGTAGGGAGCGCTTCACCCGTTGCCTGAAAAGTAAATGATATTTGGGAGTGTTCAGAGCGGTGCACCGCGTTTCCGCTTCGCAGATCAGCATTGAACGGGCCCTGCGGCGTGTGCCATGCTCAAGACCCAGTTTATCTGCCGCACCCACCCATCCCCGAGGAACCGGGGGTTTTTCGGCGCTCTCCCCTTCCTTCTATGAACCCACACATTCTTTCAGTCGCAGCGTTTGCCGGAATGTCCCTTCCCCTCTTAGCTCAGACCATGAACTCGGCGCCTCAAAACGCGCCTCACGCCCAAATGCCCGTGCCCGAGGCGGCCAGCGCCGCGCGCTCCCAATCGGCATCTGCGCCGGCAAAGGGGGAGCGTATCGTGCTAATTGGCAACGGTCTTGCTGAAAGAGACGTGCACTACAGCCGCTTGGAGACGGAGCTTCATCTTCGTTACCCGCAGAGCGAGCTCTTCGTGAGAAACATGGGGCATGTCGGGGACACGCCCGGATTCCGTCCGCACCCTTCGAGGGCCTCCCAGTGGGCCTTTCCCGGCGCAGAGAAATTTCATCCCGAATTAAATGTGCATCATGGCAAAGGCTTCTTTCCAATGCCCGATGAATGGCTCGCCTTTTTGAAAGCCGACACAATCGTGGCCTTCTTCGGATACAACGAGTCGTTTGAGGGCCCGGGCAAGGTGGCCAACTTCGAAGCGGAACTAGATGCCTGGGTGCTCCATACGCTGAGCCGGGCTTACAACGGCAAGACGGCTCCGCGACTGGTGCTCGCTTCGCCGATTGCGTTCGAGGATCAGTCCGCGAAGCGTGACCTGCCAAACGGCGAAAAAGAGAATGTAAATCTCGCCCTTTACGCCGCGGCTATCCAGTCCGTGGCCAAGAAGCACGGGCTGACCTTCGTTGATTTGTTCAACAGCAGCAAATCGCTATACGCAAAGCATGGCAAGCCACTGACGACAGGTGGCTTCGTTCCGAACGAGGATGGCTATGCTCTGATTGCGGGTATTCTTTCCGACGGCATTTTCGGCCCCCAGTCACGCGTGTCGAAGGCGGATCCAACGAAGCTGCTTGAGGCCGTGCGCCAGAAAGATTGGTTTTGGAACAACGACTACAACCTCCTTAACGGTGTGCATACTCACGGGCAGCGCTACAACCCGTTCGGCCCCCAAAACTATCCGGACGAGGTCAAGAAGACCCGTCAGATGGCCGCCCTCCGGGACTCGCTAATTCACGACGTCGCCTCCGGCAGGAAGACGGATCTCTCGGTGGACGACAGCGGGACACTTGTACTTCCTCCCGTGCCGACAAATTATCAACCAAGCGTCAAAAACGGGAGCGAGCGCTACCTTTATGGCGAGGAAGCCGAGTCCAGTCTCACGGTTCCCGAGGGGTACAAGGTCCAGCTCTTCGCAAGCGAAAAAGAGTTCCCGAACCTTGCAAACCCAATTCAGATCTCCTTCGACAATAAGGGGCGGCTTTGGGTTGCCGTCGCTCCCACCTACCCGCATTACCGTCCGGGCGATGCGATGCCGAATGATAAAATCATCATCTACGAGGACATCAATGGCGATGGAAAGGCAGACAAGGAGACGATTTTCGCCGACCATCTGCACCTGCCAATCGGTTTCGAATTCGCCCCTGAGGGCGTGTATCTCTCCCAAGAGCCAAACCTCATTCTTCTAAGGGACGCAAACGGGGACGACAGGGCAGACACCTCCGAGATTGTCCTCGGGGGCTTTGACACGCACGACACGCATCACGCGATCAGCGCTTACAGTGCGGATCCCAGCGGCGCGTTCATGCTCTGCGAGGGCGTATTCCTCCACTCCAACATCGAGACTCCCTACGGCCCGGTGCGCTGCGTTGACGGCGGATTCCTGCGGTACAGCCCCCAGCGCGGGCACTTGGAACGCACCGCGCAGCTTTCGATTCCAAATCCTTGGGGTGTGACTTTTGACAAATGGGGCCAGGATTTCTTCCTGCACACCTCAGGCACCAGCATGAACTGGATGCTGCCGGTATCGGTCAAGCCCACGTTTGGGAGCAAGACGCCCTCCACTCCGGACCTGGTGCCGGAAGGCCAAAAGGTGCGCCCGACCTCGGGCTTGGAGGTTGTATCATCCCGCCACTTTCCAGATGAGGTTCAGGGTGACTTGATTCTCTGCAATGCGATTGGTTTTCTCGGAATCAAACAGCATCAAATCGAGGATGACGGGACCGGTTGGAAGACGTCATTCCGCCATGATTTGCTAAAAAGTAGCGATGGCAATTTCCGGCCGGTGGACCTTGAGTTTGCCCCCGATGGGTCGCTCTACGTGATCGACTGGCACAATCCTTTGATCGGGCACATGCAGCACAACGCTCGCGACCCGCTCCGCGACCATGTGCACGGCCGGATCTATCGGATCACGTATCCGTCCCGTCCGCTGATCAAGCCCGTGCAGGTTGCGGGCGCCCCTGTTTCTGCGTTGCTCGAAAATCTGAAGGAGCCCGAGCTGCGCGTGCGTTATCGTTCGCGCCGCGAGCTGCGCGCGCACGCCGCAAGTGAGGTGTTGCCTGCGCTCAAGAAGTGGGTGGCCGTCTTGGATCGCAAGCACCCCGAATATGAGCGGCATGTGCTGGAGGCGTTGTGGACAACTTGGGGGTTGAACGCCGTGGATGAAGCGCTCTTGAGGCAGATGTTGGAGGCGAAGGATTTTCACGCCCGCGCAGCTGCAGTGCGAGTGCTTCGCTACAACACCCACAAAGTAGCCGATCACGTGGCGCTTCTTGAGAAAGCTGCCGCTGACGAGCATGGCCGGGTGCGGTTGGAGGCTGTCGTGGCTGCGTCCTGGCTGCCTGAGCAAGAGGTTGTGCAAGCGCAGAAAATTGTCAGCGTGGCCTCCGCTTTGCCTCTGGACAAGTGGAGCGAGGGGGCGGCGAAGACCGCCGCAGCTCGTCTGTCTGGTGCTGTTGAAAAAGAGGTCTCTGATTTCAGGGAACTTGCGGCTCCGGCACATCTGAGCGACGAGGCTAAAAAGCAGTTTCTTGCCGGACAAAAGATTTACTTCCGCGAAGGGCACTGTGTGACCTGCCATCAGCCCAACGGAAAGGGCCTCGACCCGGCTTTCCCGTCGATTGCGAAAAGCCCGTGGATCACGGAGGACAGCGACCGATTGATCAAGCTGGCGATGTACGGTTTGATGGGGCCGCTTGAAATCAACGGTAAAAAGTACGATGGACAGGTTCCGATGACTCCCTTTGCGGGAATGTTGAATAACGAGGAAATGGCCAGCGTCCTCACCTTCGTGAGGAATAGTTTTGGGAACAAAGCGGCGCCGATTGTGGCCTCGCAGGTTGAAAAAGTCCGGGCCGCCAACCCTGGGCGCGTCAATTTCTACAAGGTGGAGGATCTGCTTTCGGAGCACCCCTTTTCAAAGTAGCCGGGAGGGTAGCCAGAGGGTGTTGTTTCAGATGCAGCGCCCGGCCCATGGAGGCAGTAGGGGCCCTGAAGGCTTTTCCGGATTGGTCCCAACCCCACTCGATGGGCTACATTCCTTGGGGGTAGGTCTCTTCTGGCGTGAATTTTAAGACGTCCCGGGCCACGGAGAGGTCGATGCGTTGAAGCCTTTTCGGGATGCTGGTCACGTTGACGACCAAGTGCCTCAGGGTTTCAGGCGCGCTGACGCAACATGCAAAAAAACGTCCCGCGTCTCGCGGGCTCAGATAGATATCCTGCGCCCATTCCGTTTCGTGGATTTCACGCTCCTGGCCCGGCCGCGGGCACCAACCGATCCGCGCCACGATCACGCTGATGCCGTGCATTTGGCTGTAGCTGTAGCCGATCGATTCCATGAACATCTTTGTGGCGGCATACCACGCCTTGGGGGCGGGCGGCTCATCCTCTTTGATCGGAAAAGGGCCGCTCAACCTCTGCCACCAGTTCACCTGAGAGCTGCTGGCCAGCACAATTCTGCGCACGCCCGCGCAGCGCGCCGCCTCCATGACGTGGTAGAGGCTCGCGATATTGTTTGGGAGTAGGCTTGCAATGAAATCGTCGTCGTCCGGGGTCGCCGCCAAGTGGATCAAGGTGTCCACTCCGTCCATCGCTCGATCCAGAGCCGCGCGATCCGTAATGTCGCCTGTCACGGTTGCCGGTAGTAATTCGGATGACTTTCGATCGAACCCGCGCACAGTCAGGCCGCGTCCAAGGAGTTCCGAAACCACGGCGGTTCCGAGTTTGCCGGATGATCCAGTGACAAGAATGGTCTGATCCATGCGGACCGTTTATCCGCTGAACAAACGTCTGTCCACTTCGCCGATCTGGAGCGCTCAGGAAATGATTCTCAGTGCAGGGCGGTGGAGGCGCTGCGGTTTGCGAAAGTTTATTGGACGTAGGGAGCTGATAGTGTTCACTCGTCTTTTTTGAAGCATGCCTCGGGAAAGATATTTTCTGTACGTCGACGGGACCCAGCGCGGCCCGTACACGGTTGCACAGATTGATCACATGGTGAACAACGCGATTGTTTCTCCCGACTCGATGTTCTGGTGCGAGGGGCTCGATCAGTGGCAGCCGGTCAGCCAGTTGATCGTTCCGAAAGTCGAGGTGACCAAGCGGAGGATTCGGATCAGTGCGCGGGTATTGTTCGCGGCGTTAGCCAGCTGCGTTGTGCTTTGGTTGCTGTGGCCGCTCATTCACCAAGGGTGGAGGGAGCAGCATCAGATTGAATTCACTCAGGAGGCGGCTTACTGGCGTGCCAGAGGAGTGTTGCGGGACACTTTCGGAAAGTTCACCTCGATCATTTTCGAGCCTTTTGACGCTTCAAAGGTGCGCATGCGCGACGGGCAGCGGGCAGCGGTCGAACTTTCCGCCCAAACCAAACGGTTCGGGGGCGTCCCGATGCAGGGCCGCTGGTTGGTGGAGCTCGAGTACGATACCAGGCTTAGCGAGTGGCGCCCTGTCCAGTCCCCGGGCCAGCAACCGGCGCCCAATCCCTCTCCCGGGCAGGCTCGGCCGTCGGTCGCGCCCGACGAATCTCCGGCATCGCCTCGGTGACCGGTTCTTCCCTCACCTGTTCGAGCTCAATTTCGAAAGGGGATTGCATCCAGTCCTGCCAGACGTCGTCATTCAGGAGCGGGTTTCCGGCGATTGCAAAGTGTGCGAGCCGGCCGCGGCAGCCCTCGGACGGGCACGAAAACGCGGGTCTTCCTCGCGCGACGCTGATGCGTATTGAGTGTCCGTTTAACTCGGTACCGCACAAAATGCAGACTCGTGAATCATTTAAATTCAGCCATTTACGATTAGGGTCATGGAACTGTAGGAGCAGAAGCTTTGAGCCCGGGTTACGGGGTGTTTTGATCTCTGAATTGGTTGACGAGGCGGATTTTTTTGGAGGGTTCATGGAGGGTCAAGCGCGGGGCGATCACTCATGAGGGGATCGCGCACAGGGCCGCCGCATCGTGAGAGTAAAAGATGCGATTTTTTAGGTCGCGGTACGCGCGCCTCGGTTTCCACGCGGGCGATCGATGCAAACAAAACGGGGCGTCCGTTTTAAACGGACGCCCCGTTGGCAATCTGCTTTTTGATCGGAGGGGATGCCGCTCGCGACTCAGGCAGCGATGGGTAGGCCGATCGATTCGCCGGTGATTTCCTTGAGCTTGGCTGAAATTTTCCGGATTCCGAGCTCCAGCCGGGTTTTGATGGTGCCGAGCGGAATCTTTGTTTGAATGGAGATCTCGCGTTGACTCATCCCTTTGAAGAAGGCGAGTTCGATGGCCATCTTCTGTGCCTCGGGAAGCGTCGCCACGATGGAGGCCAGGATCCTTCTCATGTCTGACAATTGAATGTCCTCGTCTCCGTGGCACTGTGTCCATGACTCGGGCTGCTGTTCGGTCTCCTTCTGGTAGCGTTCTTCAACGCGGAAATAGGCCTGTTCGCGCCGCAAACGGTCGATGGCGCGGCGGCGTGCAAGCGTGATCATCCACCCGAGAGCCTTTCCTTTCTCCGATGAGTACCGCGCGGCCAGACGCCAGATTTCGAGGAAGACCTCCTGCAGGAGGTCTTCAACGGATTGTTCGTTGTGCAAGACTCGTCCGATTACTGCGCGAAGCGTCAGGTGGTGGCGGCGGTAAAGCTCGTTGAGCGCCTCGGTGCACTCGTCTCGGACGGCGGTCATGAGTTTTTCGTCGGTGCTCTCTTGGATGGAAGCCAGGAGCTGAGCGTGGGAATCAAATGAATAGAGCATGTGAGGATGAAGTTATGGGTTGCGCCATCCTCTTTAAGCACCGGGGGTGCCATGCCTGTTTTACTCTGTGGCAGTCATTCGCTGGGTGTTTATTGTGTTTTATTAAAATGCAGAAATGTAACTAAAAATTACATACTGAAGCCACATGCATTAGCCCCCGTTTGATCCCATCTGCGGGGGTGCGTGTGGCACAAAAACCGCCGCCCACTGCGCGCTCGCGAGGGGTTCTAATTTGCCGCAAACTAGCGGGCGCCGATGAGGTCGCGGATGAACTGGGACCACAAAAACAGGCAGCCCCTCAGTGTGTACCGCACTTTTCCCTCGTCGGCGGGAGCGAGAACACCGCAGTTGAGGTTGTGCGAAACCAAGGCTGCGGCGTCCTGTTCAACCAGCATCTGAACGGCTTCCGGGTCCGAGGGGATTTCCACCGGGTTCGTCACGCCGTTCTTGCTGAGCCATCGCTCGTGTGAGTCAAGTATTTCCAAAAGGCCGAAGTTTCCTGACACGCTTTGAAAACGCCAGTTTGGCGCAGGCTTCAAACTCAGCAGGAAAGGGTAGTTCCAAGTGTTCCAAACCTCGCCCGACTGGGTTCGCGAGGAAACGGTCACGTAGAAAAATTCAGCCTCCTCGCTTTCCACATAATGGATGGTCGCCTGCACGCGTTTTTGGCCATGCGTGAGGATGCGCATGAATTGCCGGTGGTCGTCGCCGCGCCAGCCGAGGTCTTCGCTCTGAGTGAATCCCTCCTCCTCTGCTTCGGCGGTAAGTTCCTCGAGTTCCGGAAAAGTCCTCGAGCCCGGCGCAGGTTGAGAGGACAGGGATCTTTTGCTCGGGATTTGAACGTGGCGGATACGGCCGAGGATATCGATCCAGGGGAAAAGCACCCATAACGAGGCCAGCAGAACGCCGACCGAATGTCTGTCGCTCATGCGGTAGCCAAACAGATAGGTGGTCCCGATTAATCCGAGGTGGCCGACGCGGAAGATTGCAGGGTGCTGAAAACTTCTTAAGCCCATGCTGAATGCGATGAGGCCGGCGAATAATAAAATCTCTGAAATCATCGGTGCTTTTTGGAACTGCGAGAGCGGTTTCAAGTTGCGGCTGCGGTGTGAGCGGCGCTCTGGGAGGGGTGGCGGTCCTTGTGGCTTTCTTCGTAATTTTTCGGGCTGCCCGTTTACTTTACGGGCGACTGGATCCCGTGTTTTTCGAAAAAAGGTGCGAGTTCCTCGGGACCAAAGTCGGCAAGTACATGTTCGCCCGCGCGCAGTGTGGGAACCCGGCTTTGTCTGGAGAAAGACAACATTTCTTTCGCAGCAGCGATATCCGCCTCGATGTCGTGCACGGTGTACGAGTGGCCCAGCCGGTTGAGTTCATCAACGGCGCTGTGGCACCAGGGGCACCACGTTTTGATGTAAAGTTCGAGATTCATTCAAAGCTATTCCGCCCGCGAGCGGGTGTCCCGTCATGAGAGACGGGCATCAACGGATGCTCGAGACGGACTCGCGAACATACGCCTTCTTTGAATACGCTCAAGCCCAACAGAATCTCCTCGCGAAAATCGTATTCCAGCGTGGGTTGCTTTTTGTCTGAGTAAAACACCCGCGTTTGTGGCTGAAACCGTTTGCAAGGCCGCTGCGCAAGGATACTTTGGAGGCCCTCACACGGGTTCACACTATGTCTATTGCAACAAAAACGGGTGACGATGGCTCCACCGGGCTGATGTTTAACCGGCGAGTCTCCAAGACGCACCCGCGCGTGCGCGCTTACGGAACCCTCGACGAACTCAATGCCGCGCTTGGCATGGTCCGCGCCTTTTGCGAGGTCTCCGTCGTTTGCGAACGCGTTTTGGAGGTGCAGAAAAACCTGATCACGGTAATGGGGGAGCTCGCGGTGGATGATCCTGATATCAGCCGGTATGTCGAGAAGGGTCGGACGTTGGTCGGTCCGGAGCTTCCAGAAGGGCTCACTGCGCAAATCGACGATTTGGAGAAGAACCACAAGATTGTCTACGCCGGATGGGCGACGCCGGGAGGTACCAAGGGCAGTGCTTGTCTTGATGTTGCGCGCACCACGTGCAGGCGCGCTGAGCGCGAGTTGGTCGCCCTCCAAGAGGGGGGCACTGCGGTGAATCCAGAGATCCTGCGGTACGTAAACCGCCTTTCGGACCTCTGCTGGCTATGGGCCCGGTGGGCCGAGACTCTCGCGGGGTAGACGCAAAAACCGGTGGACGGGGGAGTCCGGAGAGGCTCGGATTGCTCGAGAGGCGGCTCAAGTCGTCGGTGCATTGATCAGGGCCCGGCGCTGACTGCTTGGCAGTTTGGTGAGACGCGGTTAAGCTGCTCGGTTCTATGAAAGCGCACCCCAAAGTCTCGATCTACGATACGACCCTCCGCGACGGCACGCAGGGCACGGGGATTTCCTTCAGTATTTCGGACAAGATAAGGGTCGCGGAGAAACTGGATGCCTTCGGCGTGCATTACATCGAGGGGGGATGGCCCGGATCGAACCCGAAGGACGCCGCCTTCTTTGCAGAGGCTGCCGGCCGTTCTTGGAGGAACGCGCGAATCACCGCGTTTGGGATGACACGCCGCGGCAAGATGAAGGTTGAGGACGACCCCCAGGTGCAGCAGCTGCTGGATGCAAAAACGCCCGCCGTGACGATCGTGGGCAAGACCTGGCCGCTCCACGTCCTCGAGGTGTTTCAGGTCAGCCTTGAGGAGAATCTCGCCATGATTTCCGACACCGTCGCGCATCTCAAGCGGCACGGGCGCGAGGTGCTTTA
>JACCED011467435.1_pt1 | contig 28914 bp, 27 predicted proteins | sample 7455021 | NCBI WGS metagenome assembly JACCED01 (sample SAMN15323456, study PRJNA562643) | freshwater metagenome | isolation source: river surface water | place: USA:Blue River Watershed | collected 2017-08-19 | reverse complement strand
GGCGGCTACCTTGCGCGGACAAGCAGCCGAAGCGCAGGAGTCAGCCTGACCTAACCTGCCCGTACGCGTCATCGTACCTTTTCCGCCGCGCGGCCCAGCCGATATCATTGCACGCTTCGTAAGCGAGCGACTGGCACAAACATTCGGCCAATCTTTCATCATCGAAAACAGGCCGGGCGCCAATACAGCCATTGCCGCTGCACAAGTCGCCAAAGCGCCCGCCAATGGCTACACGCTTCTTGTGGTGATGGATGTCACCATGGTGCTCAATCCGCTAACGGTGAAAAATCTCTCCTATGACCCGGTACGCGATTTTGCCCCCATCAGCCTGCTGGCCAAGAATGCAACCCTGCTGACAGTACATGCAGACGGGCCAAAGTCCGTGGCGGAACTCGTAGCCAAGGCAAAGGCAACGCCATCGAAGCTCAATTTTGGCGCAGGCATTTTGACCACTCGTCTGGCCGGTGAACTCTTTGCGCGCGAAAGTGGCTTCTCCGTCCAATATGTGCCTTTCCAGGGCAGCCCACCCACCGTGCAAGCCCTGCTGTCAAAGTCGGTGGATTTCATCATTGACGGGCAGGCATCAAGCTTACCACTGATACAGGCTGGCACATTCCGCGCGCTTGCCAAATCAAACCGTGCCCCCGTTCCGCCACTGCCCCATCTCAAAAGCCTTGCTGAAGAAACGGGATCGGCCGCGCTTGAAGACATCTCGACATGGATTGGCCTTGTAGCCCCCACTGGCACGCCGCAACCCATCATCGACAAATTGCAAGCGCAGATCGCCCGGATTTATGCTGAACCGGGAATGAGTGCGCGCCTGCTTGATATCGGGATCACACCTGCAGCGAATAAACCAGCCGAGTTCATCGACTTCATGCGCAATGAATCACAACGCTGGAGCAAGGTCATCCGTGACAGTGGCATCGAGCTGAATTGAGAAGAGGCGGCTCTGAGGGCGATGGCAAAACCATCGCCCTTTCGCGCAGCCCCTATCGCAGGCCTCTGCGCGTAGACAGATCAGGCGGCCGCCGCAATCCAAGATTTTCGCGCAGCGTCTTGCCTTCATAGTCTGTATGAAACAAGCCTCGACGCTGTAGCTCCGGGATAAGCTTATTGACGACATCCTTGTAGGAAGTCGGCACATCGCTCGGCAAAATGTTGAAACCATCCGCCCCACGCTCAAGGAACCACGACTCCAGCTCATCGGCAATTTGTTTGACAGAGCCAATCAACGTCCAATGATGCTTGGCTGCGGCAGAGCGCATGGCCACCTGACGCAGTGTCAGGCCCTCGCGACGAGCCAGCGTGATATAGCTTTCAACAGCACTTACGCGCGCATTATTGACCGGAATGTCGGGCAAAGGTGCATCAAGATCATACTGTGACAGATCGACCCCACCCAGATTGGCAGACAAGCGCTGCATAGCAACCCGAAGTGGAATCAAACTATTCATCATATCGAATTTTTCTTTGGCCTCCGTTTCGGTGTCAGCCATGAAAAGCAAGGCACCCGGCATGATGAGAATGTCATCCGGCGTCCGACCGAACTGACCACAGCGGCCCTTTACGTTGTTGTAAAAGGTTTGGGCGTTTTGCAGGTTCGATTGTGAGGTGAAAATGACATCAGCAACACGCGCGGAGATATTCATTCCGGGCTCGGACGATCCGGCCTGAATAAGCACCGGATGACCCTGGGGTGAGCGAGGCACGGCCGATGGACCGCGAACTTTGAAATATTTGCCTGAATGATTGAGCAAATGAACCCCATCGGGGCGCATGTAAACACCGCTTTTCTTGTCGCGCGGAAACGCATCATCGTCATAGCTATCCCAGATGCCGCGCACCACATCGACAAACTCTTCAGCTCGCTCATATCGCTCGGCATGAGGGACATGCTGTTCACGATTGAACTGAAGAGCATCATCCTTGTTACTGCCCGTTACAATGTTCCATGCTGCGCGCCCTCCAGAGACATGATCGAGCGAGGCAACGGTACGAGCTAAATTATATGGCTCCAGATAAGTCGTGGTCATGGTTGAGGCGAGCCCGACATGCTTCGTCATCATCGACACAGCCGACAAGATCGGAATGGGATCCATGCGGTCAATGCGTGATGTCAGGCTTTGCGTTTCGAAATCATCCGTACCGGGCGGACTTGCAGCATCAGCAATGAAGAGCATATGCATCTTGCCACGCTCAATCGTCTGTGCCGCCTCAATCCAACGCTGGATATTCTGGCCACCATCACATGTTGAGCCAGGCAGGCGCCAACCAGCCATGTGGTAATTGCCGTCACCCGTCAAAAAGAGCGACAGCTTCATCTGACGTTTCATTGTCTCTGCCATTTCTGCATTCCGTTCCCGTTTGCTAGACCAAGGTGCAACGCCTCAACGCGGGTTTGTTGATTCTTGCTGAAGGCCCAATTTGCTGATCACAGTGCGCCAACGCTGCAAATCTGTTGCAAGTCGCTTGTCCATATCTTCAGGGGCGCCAATAGCTGCCTCCATGCCCAATTGCCTAAACCGGTCCTGCACATCGGGCAGCTTCAATACGGCGATAATTTCCCGATTGAGCTGGTTGATGATCTCGCGTGGCGTTCCGGCAGGCGCTGACACACCATTCCATGAGGTCACGATATAGTCGATCCCACTTTCTGTGACGGTCGGCGTATCGGGTGTCAGTGCGGATCGCTTCTCACCTGCTGAAGCAATGAGCTTGAGCTGCTTATCTGCAAGTGAGGGAGCGAAAGCTGCAAGATAGTCAAAGCCCACATCAATATCACCGCGGGTAAGCGCATGAATCAGCTCCGGTGAGCTTTTATAAGGCACCACGGTCGCCTCACTTCCGATCACGGCGCGAAACATATCTGCAGCCAAATTTTGCGTGCTACCTGCCGAAATGGCACCGAAGTTCAGCTTGCGTGGATTGGCGCGGTCATAATCAACCAGCTGCTTCACCGTGTTCAGAGAGCCTGCTGTGCGCGTGGCCAGCAACAGGTCAAATTGCGCCAGCATGGAGACAGAGGTGAAATCTTTCGCAAGATCATAAGGCAGTGATTTGAAAAGCGACGCGCTGATTGTATAACTGTTGCCAACTTGCAAAAGTGTATAGCCATCCGGGGTCGCCGTCTTGCCGGCCATCGCTGAGTTAATGCCGCCTGCACCGGGTCTATTTTCGATTACGAACTGCATGCCCGTGCGTTCACTAACCTTACCCGTCACAAGCCGAAAGGTAATGTCCCCAATGCCGCCTGCGGCAAAAGGCAGGAAGATGCGCACTGGTTTGTTGGGGTATTGGGCCATGGCCTCCCCACTCATGCCCGCTATAAAGAAGGCTCCAGCCGCAGCCAAGAGACTCATTCGTCGCGACATTGCAATTGCGGCCATGTGAATTTCCTCCCATCTGATTTGCGGCTGTCGATCACCGCTTCTACTTTATAATTAAAGGGCCAAGATGACTTGGTCCAGCCAATCCGCTCAGAGCTTTGACGGATCGAAAAAAGCCTGTTCGAGCGGCACGCGGCGCGGGATCATCTGCTGCTTGAAGGCCGTGTCCTCCAGCTTCAGAATCGTCGGCAAATTGGCTTCCATCCCATAGGGCAAGGGATCCTCACCCACGATATGAGTCAATGCTCGATACCGCTGATCTGTCGGCGTATCAGCTTCACCTGAATGCAAACGTTTCAACCAAAGCTGCTTGGCCTGATCGAAAGCATCATACAGAGAGCGCGCCACCCATGGATGTTCCTGCAGAACAGAATCTTTAACGACAATCGTTCCATGCATGGGATATATGCCTGTTTGTCGATACCACTGCGCCTCAAGTTCAGTAGCGTTGGGAAAAAGGTCAGGATAGCCCTGTGCCTGAACCTGCTTCCACCCACCCGTAGGGGCGCCTGCGCGACCGATGCCTGCATTGCCATCAAAGCCAGCTGCCAATTCACCGCGTTCCATCATCTCAACAAGCGACCGACCTTCAGGTGCATGAATAACATTAGGCGGCAGCTGCAACTGCGTCACATGTTCCTCATCATCAACCACCCATGTGACCTTGCTGGCGTCAAGTCCGTAATCATCAATGAGAATGCCGCGCGTCCATACGCCCGTGGTGACCGAATAGGCACGTACGCCAACTTTCTTGCCTTCGAGATCTTTCGGTACGCGAATACCAGAGTCGGGATGAAGAAGCAGACCACCATGATGGAAACGGCGGAAAATGAAGATCGGCAACGCACAAAAAGGTGCGCCATAGGCGCGTGCGATCATATAGGTGGTCGGCGCCAATTCGCAGACATCGAACTCGACCTGTCGCACCATACGCCGAAAGGCGGCAATCTGCGGTACGACGCGAATGAATTCGGCCTCAACCCCCTCGATCTCGACGCGGCCATTCAAAAGATCCGCTGTGTGCGGATATTCTGCAATGGCGAGCGTCAGATGAAGCTTCTTTGACATTCTTTTCCCCCAGGGGTTCTTTTACGAGACTGCGACCCGTTACACTCAACTAGCCTGAAAAGGACGAATGAAAAAGAGCCACAGGCCAAGCACTGCCGCTCTTACTGGAATGGCAGCTGCGGTGCCCTTATTCGATCTTGATATTGGCCTCTTCGATGATCTTCTTCCAGCGTGCTGTTTCGCTCTTGAGAAAAACACCGAAGCTTTCTGGACTGTCACCAATGATGGTGAGGCCAAGCGTCTCCAGGCGCGGCTTCACATCCGGTAGAGTCAAGATTTTGGCGATTTCGGCATTCAGTCGCTTGACCAGATCCGGCGGCGTTCCACGCGGCACGACGAAACTGTACCAAATACCAGCATCAATGGCGGGGAAACCCTGTTCCGCGGTCGTTGGAATCGCAGGCGCCTGCGGATGGCGTGATTTTGCTGACAGCGCGATCGCCTTCAGCCCGCCACTCTTTGCGTCCTCAACAACATTGGAGAAGTTGTCGCAGATAAAGGTTACATCGCCTGCCAGCACAGCCTGTTTAGCCGGTGCGGGTCCGCGGAAGGGCACATGGATCATATTGCCCTTGGCAGCCGCCTTCAGCATCTCACCACACAAATGGCTCGTGCTGCCAACACCACCTGAACCGAAGCTCACAGTGCCCGGCTTGCTTTGGGCGAGTTTGATCAAATCATCGACCGTATTGGCCGGGATAGCCTTGTTGACCACGATGAGATTGGGCGTGCCTGCGAGATTGATCAATGGATCAAATGATTTCTCCGGGTCGTAGGAGAGATTGGAATAGAGGAACTGATTAGCCGCCAGAACACCGGTTGGCGCCATCAAAATCTGGCTGCCATCAGCAGCACCACGAGCCACGCGTTGCGCGCCGATGGCTCCATTGGCGCCTGCAACATTCTCCACGATCACTGTTACGCCCAGCGCTTGCTGCAAATGCGGCGCAACCATACGCGGGATCAGGTCACTCGTGCTACCGGGCGGATAAGGCACAACGAGTGTCATTTGCTTGGGCAGAGTCTGCGCTTGTGCATATGACATGAACAAGGCGAGCCCCATCAGGGCAAGACGTCCCGCTTTCATCAAAACCTCTCCATTCTTGAGACCGACCAGATTGTTTGGATTCGGCCATTTCCTACGAGCCAGCTGACATCAGCTGGCTTGCCTCGATGATCGAGCTTTTCGAGCCTCTATCGGCAAGCAAGTCATGCGCCAGTTGCGCGTGAGCCCATTCAAGCTGCCTGTCTCTGGTGATGGCTTCCTTCGAAATGGGGAGCCACCTCGGCCATGAAACGCGCCATCTCATCCTTCACCTGGGCATTGGGCTTCAGCCCAAGGCTGAAATAGAGAATCACTTCAGCAAAACCCGCCGCCTCCACTTTTTCCTTGAGAATGTCGGTGATTTTGGCCGAATTGCCGATCAGCACGGCGCTATCGGTGAAGTCTTCCGGCTTCATGGTTTGATAGCGGTTCACGATTTTTTCAAAGTAGTGGTAATTTTCCGGGGCATTGCGCTTGTCACCGGGCAAAGCATGCGAGGTACATTCCTTGTGATAGCGCAACTGACGCTCACGCGCTGCGCGCTCTTCTGCGGCTGTGTCCGCGAAATGGATGAAATAGCTGGTGATCAATCGCCCGGCCGGTTTCTGGGCTGCTGCGCAAGCCTCGCGATAAATATCAGCTGTCGCTGCCAGTGAACCATGCATACTTGATGCTGCACCTGCTGCAACAACAAGCCCCATATTCAGGCGTGCAGCAAGCTCAATGGATGGACGCGAAAAAGAGGCAACATACATCGGAATGGGATCTTGCACCGGGCGCGGCGTAATCCACACATCTTCGAATTGGTAATGCTTTCCCCTCCACGACATATGTTCGTCTTTGGCCCAGAAGCGCTGCAAGATTTCCATGCCTTCTGCAAAAATGGAGGCGTTATTTTCAAAGTCAGCACCAAAGGGACCATATTCGCGGCGATCGTAACCACGCCCAGCTGCAAAATCGACGCGCCCCTTGCTCAAAAGATCCAGCGTCGCCCATTGCTCAGCCACACGAATGGGGTGATGCAGCGGTAGCACGGTGACAGCAGGCGCCAAGCGGATATGTTTCGTCTGCGCTGCAAGATAGGTCAGGACAAGTTCTGGAGATGAATTGACACCCAGCGTGCTAAAATGATGTTCACCAATCCAGGCAGAATGCATGCCGAGCTTTTCAGCCAGCAGGGCCTGCTCGACGATTTCGCTGACAAGCTGATTGGGACTGCGGCGATTGCCGGCATACTGATTATCGCTGAGGGTGAAATAGCCGAACTCCAACATGTCCTCCCGTTTTTATTGTGGCCGTGAGCCAGACGCATCATAAGCCCCAAAAAGGGGAGAGGTAAATTCCCCTATTTGCTTCAAAGGGTCTTGCGCCCTATCATTCGACCCAAGCCAAAAAATAAGGCATCCAGGGAGGAAACATGCAGCCGATCATCTCTCGCCGGTCGCTTGTCGGCGGCCTTGCTGCGCTTGCAGCACCCGGTTCCGCTCACGCGCAGGCCTATCCGAACAAACCCCTGCGCATGATCGTCAGCTTTGCACCGGGCGGCCCCACAGATGTTCTGGCTCGTATGCTGGCTGACGCGCTGGGCCGTAAACTTGGGCAGAGCATCGTGGTCGAGAACCATGCCGGTGCGGGTGGTAATATCGGTTATGGGCTGGGCGCGAATGCCACTGCCGATGGCTATACGCTGACCTTTGCAGACCCCTCCATCGTCATCAATGCATCGCTCTACAAGACACTGCCCTTCGACGTTGAGCGGGATTATAGCGCGGTCTCCGGCGCATTCCGTGGCCCTACTGTGCTTGTTGTGCCGGGCAAATCGAACTTCACCACGCTCACCGATTTCATCCGTCACGCCAAGGCAAATCCGGGCAAGCTCAGCTATGGATCTGCAGGCAACGGAACACCACCGCATCTCAATGCAGAGCTGATCAAGGATGATCAGGGCCTCGACATTGCCCATGTGCCCTATCGTGGCGCAGCCCCTGCCATTATTGATCTGGTTGCAGGTCGCATTGACATGATGTGCCTCAATATCGGCTCAGCAAAAGCGCAAATCGAGAGCGGCGAATTGCGCGGGATTGCAGTGAGCGGACCCAAGCGCGCTGCTGCTTTGCCCAATGTCCCAACCTTTCGCGAAGGCGGCATTCCCATGCTTGCCATGGACCCCGGCACATGGTGGGGCATTCTCGTTCCAGCCAAAACGTCAAGCGACATTGTCACGCGACTGAATGCAGCCATGCGAGCGGCTATGGAAGATCCTGACTTGCAGCGCCGCCTTACCTCGATGAGTGTCGAGCCGATTGCCGGGTCTTCTCAGGACTTCTTCAAACTCATTCTCGAAGAAAAAAAGAAGTGGGCGGACGTCATCACACGCGCCAAAATCAAGGTGGAATAGGAGCAGGTTAAGGCTTAGCGCGATCTGCCTGAAAGCCAACTTGCTCCCCTATTGCCTACACACCCTTGCCAAGGAGGCGGCACACCCGTAGCATTCCCAAAGACAAGAGGCATCATAAGCCATCGGTCACAAGGGAGGCTGGAATGCAGGGCACTGCGGACATCCTCAAGGGGCTCAGCCTGGAACATATTCGCAGCTTTCAGCAGGTTGCGGATATAGGTGGCTTTCGCGCGGCGGCGCAGAAAATGAATGTTTCACAAGGGACCTTGAGCGCCCATATTGCAGCCCTTGAAGAGGCGCTGAATGTGCAGCTTATGGCACGCACCACCCGCGTCATCAAACTCACACCAGCGGGCGAGCGCTTTCTGATTGCCATCCGCAAATCTCTCGAAGATCTGAACAAGGCGGTCTTGGATGTTGTGCAAGATGAGAGCGTCATCGGCACCCGCGTTGTGCTGGCATGTACGCCAAGCCTTGCCTCCAATGTCGTGCCAGTGGCCCTGAAGAGTTTTCGCAGCAAATGCCCCAATGTGTTTGTCGAAATTTTGGACGATGCGGCTCATGCGGTAGAAGAGCTCGTCATTGCAGGAACGGCAGATGTGGGAATAGGAGCGCCTCCCAAACGTCGTGAAAGCCTGTCTTACCTGTCTGTGGGGCAAGAGACCTTCGCGGTTCTGGTGCCTGCGGATCATGTTCTGGCAAAGGCTCAGCGCATCGGACTGGAGGATCTGGAAGGCCAGCCGCTGATCTCCATGTTGCCAGACACGAGTGTGCGCTCGGTCATTGAAGCTGCATTTGCGCGCCAACATCTCCGCTTCCAGCCACATCTTTGCGTGCGGCATCACCCCGCCGCCATCTCGCTTGTGGAAGCAGGCTTTGGCCTGACGCTGCTGCCGCGCAGCATTCTGGCGCGCGCCAATAGTGACTATCTGCGCGTGGTACCTTTGAAAGAAGACATCACACGGGAGCTGGGTGTGATGCAGCGACGCGGCGAAATCTTGAATGCCAATGCAACACTGCTCGTGCATGAGCTACGCCGCGCCCTGCAGCGCTATAGACCCGGGCTCAAAGGGCAGCCTGCCACTGTTCTATAAACTGATCAGATAAATCAGATAGTTTCGATTTTTTGGTCAATATCCCTCCGCTATGCTCGCCAAAGATGCGCCGACAGAGCGCATTTGTCAGGCTGGAGGAAACACCTGTGAGCGATATCGGCTATCCCGATCTTCATGCCCATTTGCGCGCGCTGGAAGAGAAAGGACTTCTCGTCCGCGTCAAACGCAGCATCAATAAAGACACCGAAATGCATCCGCTGGTGCGCTGGCAGTTTCGTGGCAGCGTACCGGAAAAAGAGCGTCGCGGCTTCTTGTTTGAGAATGTGACTGACAGCAAGGGCACGACCTATGACATTCCCGTCGCAGTCGGTGTGCTGGCCTCCAGCCAGGATATTTACAGTGTCGGCATCGGCTGCGAAGTGTCGAAGATCAAGGAGCAGTGGGACCGCGCAGAGCGCGAACAAATCCCGCCAAAAATGATCGACAATGCGCCTTGTCAGGAGATCGTCATTCAAGGTGATGCTTTGAATGAAAAGGGCAAGGGCGTCGATGGCATTCCAATTCCGATCTCCACGCCGGGCTTTGACAATGCACCTTATGCCTCTTGCTCGATGTTCATCACCAAAGATCCTGATACGGGCTTGCAGAATATTGGTAACTATCGCGCCATGGTGAAAAGCCCTACGCGGCTTGGCATGAATCCTGAGATTGAACTCAATCAGGGCATACACGAGCACTGGCTGAAATACAAAGCGCGTGGCGAACGAATGCCAGCTGTGTTGGTGCTCGGCGCACCGCCCTGCATCACATTTGCTTCCGTGCATAAGCTGCCAAAACATCTCGACGAGATGGCGGTTGCGGGCGGTCTTGTCGGCGCGCCAATCCGGGTCTGCAAAGCCAAGACGGTGGACGTGATCGTGCCCGCTGATTCCGAAATCGTGATCGAAGGCTATATTGATACGGAATGGTTAGAGCCTGAGGGCAGCTTTGGCGAGTCGCATGGTTACATGAATTTGAAGGAGTATAATGCCTTCATGGATGTGACCTGCATCACCCGCCGCAAGAAGGCGGTTCTGGTCTCGATCATCTCGCAAGTCACTCCATCAGAATCGAGCCTCATCAAGCGTGTGGCTTATGAGCCAGCCTTTCTGCATCACCTCAATCATCATCTCAATATCAGCGGCGTCACCCGTGTATTCATGCATGAGCCCCTGACCAATCTGCGCAAGCTGATCATTTTGCAATTGAAGCAAGATACGCTTGAAGCAGAAGTTTGGCGTGCCCTATATGGCGCCTCTTCCTTCTCCTCCTCGGTGGGCAAGATCACGATTGCGGTTAATGAGGATATCGACCCGGAAAATCTCGACATGGTGTTTTGGGCAATGTCCTATCGAATGAGACCGCATAAAGACATGCGCGTTCTCGATCATAAGGATATGGGCCACGGGCCGCGTGCGGGTTCCGACGACAATCATTATGAAGCAACGGATTCGTCTATGCTCATCAATGCCATGTTGAAGAAGCCTTATCCGCCCATTTCTCTCCCTGCCCGCGAATTCATGGAAAAGGCCAAGGTCATTTGGGAAGAATTGGGGCTACATCCGCTAAAGCCCGAAATGCCATGGTTCGGCTATTCGCTTGGCCAGTGGCCAGATGAGTTTCAGGCTGAAGCAGACCGTGCCGTAAAGAGCGAATATTGGGCCACTGGTGATGTCATCAAGCAGCGCCGGCGCAATGACAAGCGCATGAATGACCCCTTCCTCGATCTGTGAGCACACACTGATCGCCCAAAAGAAAGCCCCGGTTTAAAGCCGGGGCTTTTTTGCTTCAGTCACCGATCAGGCGGATCGCTTCATTGACCACTTCGCGGGGGCTTGCATAGGCCCTGCGGATCAGCTCGGTCATTTTCTCACCCGACATCGGGCTTACTTCCAGCTTCATCTGGCGCGCTTCAGCAAGGAATTCTGGATCATTCATGGTCTCCATGAAAGCCTTGCGCAAGATCGCCACACGCTCAGGCGGCGTGCCGGGCGGTGCCGCAAAGGGGCGCGCAACCGTTTGCGACAAGGAGATCAGCTCAATCGCATCCCGCTGTTGCTTCGACTTGGCAAGTTCATGCATCAGCGGCACATTGGGCAGTTCCTTATCTCTTTCGAGACCCATTTGCGCAAGATAGACGATGCGCTTGTTTTGCAGCCATTCCTGATGATTGGACCGTATCGAGGAGACAGTATAGCCACAAATCCCCTTCACCTCACCGCGTTCGAGCGCCATGGCCATGTCGCGGGACCCCGGATAGCCGGTCACGAGCTTCATCTTTGCCCCAAGGGCATTGCGGGCAACACCGGTGAAAATGTCTGGGTCTGATCCTTTGGCAAGGCCTGCAACGGGGATCTCCTTGTTGCGAAGATCTTCCATCGTGGTTACCCCCGCATCGCTCCAGGCGATACAGGCGCTCGTATCCGCAGCCACACTGCCAATCCACTGCACATTGGAGACATCATATTTTGCCCCCTCGATGAGCGGTGAGAGGGGCAAGGTACGTCCAAACGTGGCCATCACCATTCCGTCTTTCGGAGCCATGTTGATGAGCCATTCCAGCGACTTCACGCTACCGGCGCCCGGCATGTTCTGTGGCAGGAAATTCGGTCGGCCGGGCATATATTTACCCATATGCCGGGCAACCAGCCTTCCATACATGTCATAGCCACCACCGACCGAATAGCCGATGACGACCGTAATCGTCTTGCCCTTGTAAATCTCTTCGCCCGAAGCAGCATGTGCGATTGCAGGCAGAGCCGCTGTTGTGAGCAGCGTTGCAACCGAGAGCATGCGTGAAACTCTTGAGAGTCTTTTTGGCATGGCAGGCTCTTGAATGGCGTTTCCCCATTCATAAGCATGCTACGCAGCTCAAGAGGCAGCAACCGATTTGAGCTCGTGAAGATGGACGCTATTGTTCACTTAACCGATCAATCGCACCATCAGAGCTGAAACCAAACAAGAAAGGCCCGGCGCAAGCCGGGCCCATCTGCTGCGAATAGCTGATAGCTGCAATCAACGGAAAATGTCCTTCGTGATGCCAGCATACCAACCCATATTTTCAGCCTGCTGGTCCTTGCGTTGTGCCGGCGTCTCATTGGTCTGCGACACAAAGGTCTCAACCGCACCGATCTTTCCATCCTTGGCCGCATAAGAGCCGCCAACCTTGACGGTGTCATCGGGAGCGAGCAGCGACCAGCATGTGTTGGAATAGCGCGCCGGGAACACACGGGACTGTGTCAGCTCCCCACGCACATTCATTGCAGCAACCTTTGCCTGGCTGTTGGCCGCAAAGGCAGACTTCGGCATGTCGCCTGCAATGCAAGCATCCCCCACAACATAGATGGACTTGTCGTTGGCAGACTGCATCGTCTCAGGATTGATGGGGCAGAAACCTGAACCATCAACCAGCTGCGCATCACGCGCAATCTTGGAGGCCATCTGGGCAGGAATGACATTTACCAAGGCAGCATTCTTGTAGGTTTCGAAACCGGTGACGACCGTATTTGTCTTTGGATCGACCGATTTCACGCCTTCATGGATCTTCGGCCCCAGCCATTCAACCATGCCGGGATAATGACGATCCCAAGCCTGCTGGAAGAGTGCCTGTTTGGAGAAGGACTCCTTGGGGTCGATGATGATGATCTTCGACTTGGTCTTGCCTGCTGTCTTGAGCACATGAGCCATCATCGAGACGCGCTCATAAGGGCCGGGCGGACAGCGATAGGGATTAGGCGGCGCAATCATCACAATGGTGCCGCCATTGGGAACAGCTGCAAGGCGCTTCTTGAGAATGTCAGTCTGCGGACCTGCCTTCCATGCATGCGGCATGGATTGTTCAAACTGCTGGCCCCAGCCCGGAACTGAATCATATTTCAAGTCAATGCCGGGCGAAATCACCAACCGGTCATATGAAAGCCGCGTACCATCATTGAGCACGACCTGCTTCTTGTCACGGTCGATCAGCTTTGCCATCTGGCGTGCATGTTTGAGCTTGTATTGCGCCACCAGCGTGTCATAGCGATGCGTGATCGACTGCATATCGCGGAAGCCACCCAAATAGAGATTCGAGTGGAAGCAGGTCACGAATTGGGAGGCCGGCTCCACCAGCGTGACCGCAAGCTGCCCCTCGCTATCCTTGGCGATGTATTTTGCAGCCGTTGCACCGCCCGGCCCGCCACCAATCACAATCACATTGGCTTTCGCACGACCAAGTACTGCAGGCGCACCAAGCACCATGCTGGCGCCAAAGGTTGAGGCGCCAAGCAGAACACTGCGACGATCGAATTGAGACATCATTTCCTCCCGTTCTTTTCACAAGATTACTGGCAAGCGTAACCGTGACGCAAGCAGCATCTACTTTTGAGACGCATTTTTTAACTTACCGAAATAGGCTGCCAGAGCTGCCATGTCATCGGCAGAAAGCCTGCCTGCAATAGTCTGCATCGTGACATTGTCCCGATGCTTGTCCTTGTAGGACTGGAGCACAGCAACGAACTGATCCTCAGGCCAACCGGTAATCGCGGGGACACCCGCGATGACTTGACCTGACTTTTGGTGGCAGGTGACGCATTCGCTGGAAAGATATTCTCCCAACGCCGCATCACCTCGCCCGGCCTGAGCATAGGCTTGGGACGCAAGAGCGACCAGCGGGATCGACAAGAGCAAGTGCAGGCGCATTATTCCACACGCGGTGCTGTCTTGGAGTCAGGTGTCACGTCGAGGACGCGCGCACGGTTCATGACTTTGGGCGTGCCTGCTATGCAATTGCTCATGCATGGCGTCTTTTTCCAGAAAGCCTTTTCACTTGTCTCACGATTGTCGTCGTAGAAAGCTTTGGCATTGGGCAAAGACACCGATTTGAAATTCTCATCCGAGAGAACGAAATCGTCATTGGCGAGATCGTTCAGATTGAGAAGAAAAGCCGTGATGGCATAGGTCTCATCGGCAGTGAGTGACTGAGCATTACCAAAAGGCATCGTGCGCCGAACATAGTCGAACACGGTGGACAGATAAGGCCAGAAAGAGCCGATGGTCTTTTCAGGATTGTCCTTGCTGAGTGAGCCGCGCCCGCCCGCCAGCACGGGATAGCGGCCAGCACCTTCGCCAAACTCGCCATGGCACATGGCGCAGCGTTCAAGATAGAGTTCCTCTCCCTGCTTCACACTTCCTTTGCCTTTGGGAAGGCCGGCGCCATCGGGGCGGACATCTATGTCCCATGCGGCAATTTCCTCAGGCAAGGCAATCCGTCCAAGCCCGGTCTTTTTCGCAGGCGCCTGCGTCTGCGCCAGCGCAGGCACAGCAAAACAGATGGCAAGGACAATGAGAGCTGCATTACGAAATTTCGACATTTTCGACCTCCCCATTGCCATGCACCAGCCAGGTCTGGATGCCGTTATTGTGATAAATTGAATTGGTACCCCGCACCGCACGCAGCTCTTGCTTCGTTGGCTGGACATAACCCGTATTGTCCATTGCACGGGACTGAACCATCAGCTCTCGCCCATCCCATTCGAAGTCGAAATAGAAGCGCACCATGGACATCGGCAATGATGGCCCCTCGATTCGAGCGGTCTTCCAGTTGCGTCCTCCATCAAGTGACACATCGACCCGCGTGACGGTACCACGCCCGGACCATGCAATGCCGGAAAGCACATTGGCGCCTTTATGTTTCATTGGCGCCTGAGGCGATGGGCTGGTGACAACAGATTTCGCATCCATGATCCATGTGAAGCGACGCGATCTGCCATCAGCCAGAAGATCGGTATATTTCGATGTCTCTTCGCGCGCGTGCCAGGGCTGATCACCCACTTCAACGCGGCGCAGCCATTTCACCCACATATTACCTTCCCAACCGGGAACGACGAGGCGCACGGGATAGCCTTGTTCAGGCCGCAGGGCTTCACCATTCATGCCGAAGGCGACGAGGCAATCCTTCATCGCCTTTTCGATGGGAATGGAGCGCGTCATCAAAGATGCATCTGCGCCTTCCGGCATCACCCATTTGCCACTGGTCTTGACCCCAGCCTCATCCAGCAAAACCTTCAAAGGCACGCCGGTATACCAGACATTATGGATCATTCCGTGGGTGAACTGGCAGCCATTGAGCTGCGCGCCCCGCCATTCCATGCCTGAATTGGCAGCGCATTCGAGGAAATAGGCGCGGTTGACGCGGCCCGGCATCCGCTTGAGATCCTCCATCGTGAAGACAAGCGGACGATCCACAAGGCCATTGATCATGATCCGATGCTTGGCGGGATCAATCTCGGCAATGCCGCCGTGATGACGCTCGAAAGCAAGACCTGATGGCGTGATCACGCCATCAAGTGCGTGAATGGGTGTAAAATTGACGGAGGATTCACGGCTGACCGTGAGCCATTCCACATCCTGACGCACGATGTGTTTTTCAAATTTCGACGGCGTCCCATAGGGCCGCGCCTGCACGCCATCTCCCAGAAAGCGGCTCCAATCCTGCACTTCCGTAATCAACGGATCAGGCTTGGTCTGCGCGCCCGCCTTGGAAGAAGCCACTGCAGCACCGGCGAGCCCTGCGCCGGCGAGGAAATGGCGGCGATCCATTGATCGCTTTGCATTTTGTTCGCTCATGCCATCCACCCTATTTTCAATCTGAATTGGTTACGCGCCGACCAGTTTCACCGAGGTATTGGGGTCGAGTTTCACTGTCTTCACACGGGCCAGATATTTCTCGACAACATCCCAGATCGGCGGTCCTTCGGTCCCTTGATTGACGCTGGCCCAACCAGCCACGACATATCGACGATTGGCGTCGATGGGCTTGCCAGTCTTCAGCTCTGTCATGTCGGAAATCCGCTGATTGACGGGCTTGGATACATCAATCGTATAGCCAACACCCCCGACCCGGACCATGTCGCCGCCACCCTGGAAATATGGATCCGGGTGGAAGATATTGTCTGCGACATCTTCCAGAATGGCCTTCAGCTGTGAGCCTGCCATCTCCATGCGATAGCAGTTGGGATAGGTCATTGCGGTGGCATTCGCCAGAGCCTCGAACGTGATCGCATCGCCGGGAACCAGCGTGCCACCCCAGCGGAAGCCCGGCGAAAGCGAAATTTCCGCATCGCGCTCTGACAACATCGCGGCACAAATCAGATCATCAAAGGTGCCATTGAAGTTACCGCGCCGGTAAAGCAGCGTTTCGGTACGTGCGAGTTCTCGCGAAAGCTCTGCTGCAAAGGGTTCGCGAATTTTCTTCACGAGTGCAGCCATCTGCGCATCAGGCGTGATCGCGTCTGAGAATACGGGCATCAGTTTGTAACGGAAGCCAGCGATTTTTTTGTCTCTTACATCAAGGTCAAGGCGGGATACGAATTTGCCATGCGAGCCTGAGGCAATCAAAATTGTATGACCGACCTGCAATGCTCCCGGCATTGCATCATGCGTATGCGCCGTGAGGATAACATCGAGCCCCTTCACGCGACCTGCAAGCTTCCGGTCAACGTCAAAGCCATTATGCGAGAGCAGAATGACAACATCTGCACCCTCGGCCCGCGCTTCATCGACCTGCTTTTGCAGATCGTCTTCACGAATGCCAAATTCCCAGTCGGGGAACATCCAGCGGGGATTGGCAATGGCCGTACGCGGCAAGGCCTGACCAATCACGGCCACTTTCGCGCCGCCGCGCTCGAACATTTTACGGGCCTCGAACACCGGCTCCTGCCACTCTGCGGAGCGGATGTTCTGCGCCAGAAAAGCGAAAGGTGCGGTGTCGGCAATTTCCTTCACGCGCTTGTCGCCCAGAGTGAATTCCCAATGCGACGTCATCGCATCAATTTTCAGCGCGGCCTGCACATCGACCATGTCCTGACCATTGGTCTTGAGCGAGGTCCAGCTGCCTTGCCATGTATCACCACCGTCCAGCAGCAACACATTCCCATCACCGCGATCGGCGCGTATCGCATTGATCAGAGTTGCCACACGATCCATGCCACCCATGCGCCCATAATTTCGCGCCAGCGCCACAAAATCTTCGCTGGTCAGGGCATAGGCATCTGGCGACCCAGCAGCGATCTTGAACCAGTTGCGAAATTCCGCATCCGTGAGATGTGGCGGCTTGCCACGCGCTTCACCCACGCCAAGATTGATAGATGGCTCGCGGAAATAAAGCGGCATCAGCTGAGCATGGATATCCGTGACATGCAGGATCGTGAGACGGCCTAGCGGGTCGAAACGCATGATATCGGCCTGCGTCATGCGCTGCTGTGCAGCAACACGCCCCAGCGGCCCCAGACCTGAGCCAGACATCATCACAGATGCAGCGGCTGTCGCCTGCAGGAAATGCCTGCGCGATACCATGCTGACCTCCCGTTTCTTCTTGCCTTGCGGCACAACGCAATCAGGCGACGTTCAGCTTGGAAGCTGCCGTATATTCGGAGCCGTTATCGTCCTTCCAGACGAATTTGAACTCACCCGACTCGGCTGCCTTGTAAAAGAAGGACTGATAGGGATTGGCTGACACCGCCGTGTACCAATCCGCCTCAAACACAACCTTGCCGTTGAAGCTGGCTGTGAACTTGTTGATGATCCGGCGTGGAATGGTCTTGCCAGCGGAATCCTTGCGCTGGCCTGATTCCATCTCATGCGAAATCAGCGTCTTGATCTCGATGAGTTCGCCCTTCTTGGCATTTGCAGGAACACGAACACGCGGTGTGGGGTTCGACATATCTCAATCTCCTCGAAGCTGAATGAAAGGCAGAATTAGCCGCCACAACCACCGATCGTGACTTTCACTTCAGCCTTGTCGGTGAAGAGCGAGCCGTCGGACATTTCAGCGATGCAAATGACATTTTGTGTTTGCGCAAGACGCATACGCGCCGCAGCCGATGCCTTGCCGCACTCCGGCGTGAAGCGATAGCTGACCACATGCGGCAGCGGATTTCCGTCCGCATAGATGTGAACGCTCTTCACGTAATTATCGGGCGTCATCGGGCTTTCGACATCCACATTGACCGGAACGACAAGGCCGTTTTCGGCAATCTGGGGCACATCCAACTTCACCCGACCAGAAGCGGGCTTCTTGTCGCCATAGAGCTTGGTGATTTCCGCCTGAACCGCCGCAGCATCAGCGTAGGCCATGCGGGAGGACAAAAGAGCGGCGAGTGCAGCAATGCCGCCCATGGTCGCCTGACGGCGAGTCAAATTACCGATCGGGATCATGAAACTTCCTCCAGACAGCCAAAGTATGATGGGACCCCTCTTGACTTCGGGGCCCTCGATTTCAAACATAGTGATATCTATTTTTTTGAATGTAAAGCGCCATCATTAAGGGGACCCCTTACCAAAAGGGGGAAGAGGAGGACGCCATGGGAATGGGACTCAAAACGCTCACAGTGAGTATTTACCTAATTTTATCAACGACTTATGTATCTGCTCAGGCAGCGATCGACCCAACGGAAAAGGAGCTTGAGCGCTTTCGAGCCATGATCAGCGATCCCATGGCCAATCCGGGTTTTTTGGCCGTGGACCGGGGCGAGGCACTTTGGAGCCAGAAGCGCGGCAAGAAAAACACGTCTCTTGAGTCCTGCGATCTGGGCGAGGGCCCCGGCAAGCTGGAAGGGGCCTATGCGCGCCTGCCGCGCTACTTCAAGGATGCCGACAAGGTCATGGATCTGGAACAACGGCTCTTGTGGTGCATGGAAAAGGTTCAGGACCTCGATACAGCCGACATCATCAAGCGCCGCTTCTCTGCACCGGGCGTGGCATCTGACATGGAAGACCTCGTCGCCTTCATCGCCAACAAATCAAGCGGCATGAAGATCGAGTGGCAGAACCAGCATCCGAAAGAGCAACAAGCGACGGCTCTGGGGGAAGCCATGTTTTATCGCCGTGCCGGTGTGATGGATTTCTCTTGCGCATCCTGTCACGGCGATCAGGGCAAGCGTATTCGTCTTCAGGGCCTCCCCTATTTGAAAGAGCCGGGGAAGACGGCGCAGGAAACCATGGGCTCCTGGCCGACCTATCGCATTTCCCAAAGTGCCACGCGCACCATGCAGCACCGCATGTGGGATTGCATGCGCCAGCAGCGCTGGCCTGAACCTGATTATGCATCAGACGGCATCACCGCCCTGCTCGCTTTTCTGAACAAGCAAGCCGATGGCGGGGAGCTGCAAGTTCCTTCCATCAAGCGCTGAGGAGACATGACCATGAAGATCCGTTTTCTCCTCATCCCACTCGCTTTCTTTTCGACTTCTGCACTGGCGCAAGCCAACAAGCCTGTCGATATTGAAACCATGGAGAAGTCTGTCAGGGAAATGTTCTCCAAAGCTTCACCTGATTGGCAAAAGCGCAACGAACTGGATGAGACACAACGTGTCTGCACAGTAACGCGCAATGATGTGACAGCCGCTCAAGCAGAGGCGATCCAGAAGCGCGAATCTGCCGGCGTACCAAAGCCACCGGGCGGCAAATATCTTGGGGACTGGAAGAAGGGCTATCAGATCGCCAATAACGGGCGCGGCGGCCAATTTTCCGATCCACCTGGAACAGTCGCCGGAGGCAACTGCTTTGCCTGCCACCAGCTTGATCCGAAAGAGTTGAGCTATGGCACCTTGGGACCAAGCCTGGCTGCTTATGGCAAGCAGCGCAATTATGATCAGGACTCCATCGAGGATGCATGGAAGAAAATCTATAATTCCCAATCTGTCGTGGCCTGCTCGAATATGCCGCGCTTTGGCAGCATGGGCATATTGTCAGCCGAGCAGATACAGGATGTGATGGCCTATCTCTTCGACCCGAATTCACCCGTGAACAAATGAAAAATCGGCGGGGGCGTTCAGCGTCCTCGCCACTATCCTCCTTGCTTGAGCCAATCAGGGAAAGACGTGTTCAAATAGCCCTCTTCCTTCACATAGCGAAACATCGCAAGGAAAGATTGAGGCTCAAGCAAACCCGACATGCGCGCCACTTCGCGTTGTGGCGCAGGCTTTTGTGCAAGTCCTTGTGTCTTTGCAGGGTAGAAGATGATCGTCGGCGTCAGTCGTACGCCCTGCCTACGCGCAAAATCCCGCTCGCTCATGGTTTTGCCGTCCACATCAGTAACCTCGCGCGCACCAGACAGATTGAGGTGCAAGATTTCAAAATGCGAACGCACGTAATTCACGATCGCTTCGGTTGAGAAATGCTCCTCCGCCATGCGCTTGCAATAAGGACAAGCGCGCTGGCTAAAGATGATAGCAAGACGCTTGCCCGAAGTGGCAGCACTCTCGATGTCTTCATTCAGATCGAGAAAGCTCTCCAGATACCAGTCGAAATGATACATCCCATCTTCACCAAGCTTTGGCTGCGCATGAGCCGCTAGCGAGGTGACGGAGAATCCCAATAAGACGGATCGGCGTGTCAGCATGATCACCTATCCTATCTGACCCAAAGAAGGGAATTTTTCTAAAAGCCAATTGCCTATGCTGGGCATGAGCCCCGTGATGAAAAGCAGACCTGTCACAACCATAATGAGACCGATGACACGCTCGACCAGCGCGATATGGGAGCGGAATGTGTTCAGGAAGGATGTGAACGCGCCCACGAAAAAAGACGCTGCGAGAAAAGGTACGCCAATGCCCAGCGCATAAGAGCCCAGCAATGCCATCCCATGCAGGACCGTGTCTTGTGCGCCTGCAACAATGAGGATCGAGGCAAGCACTGGCCCCACGCAGGGTGTCCACCCAAAAGCAAAAGCCAGCCCGACAACAAAGGCACCTGCATGGCTGGCTGGAGCGCGCGCTGAGAAACGCAATTCCCGGAAAAAGAGCAAGACGCGAAACAGGCCAAGGAAGTGCAAACCAAGCACCACAATCAAGGCACCCGCAATCATCGACAACAGATCATACCAGCGCGTCAGCCATTGACCGAGCGTGCTGGCCGTGGCCCCCAATGTCACAAAGACGACCGAGAACCCTGCGACAAAGAAAAGAGCGCGGATGAAGCTGCGCTGCGCCAGGCTCTTGTCCGCGGTCTTGAGGGCGGACAGGTCTGAGCCAGTGAGAAAGCAGAGATAGGGCAATACCAGCGGCAAGATGCAGGGCGACAGGAAGGATAGAAGGCCCGCCGCGAAGGCGCCCGCAAAGCTCATCTGCGCCAACAAGCCATCCTCCCGGAGCTGGCATTCGTATTCGAATATATCTATATTAGTTTTATGACCCTCTGGACAGCCCTCCGCTGGATAGTTTTAACGAGCCTGCTGCTCGCAGGTCCTTCTGCGGCTGCGCGCGCCGCTGAGCTTCTTTTCGTGGAGCGAGCGGGTTGCCCCTATTGCGCCAAATGGGATCGAGAAGTTTCAGGCGCTTACCAGAATTCTGCGGAGGGACAGCGTGCGCCCTTGCGCCGTCACTCTTTGGAAAGCGGGCAACCAACTGGACTATCGGCCCCCGTGCGATTTACGCCGACCTTTGTGTTGATGGACAACGGACGTGAAGTGGGTCGCATTACGGGCTATATGGATGATCATAGTTTCTGGGGCCTCCTTACGCCTTTGATGGCAAAGCTCGACACCCTTTCCAGACCGACAGCGACCCGCCAAGGAGCTTCAGGTGACAATCAACGCGTCCCGTGAAATCGAAGCAGAACTTCGCTCTGATGTAGAATTCTCTCCCCGGCTGGACGAATTGTTCCGCAATGCGCGCGAAGCGAGTGATTTCCTTAAGGCCCTGTCGCATGAGAACCGCCTGCTGCTTCTCTGCCTGTTGGCGGAAAAAGAGCGTTCCGTGAGCGAGTTGGAGACAATCCTCGCACTGCGCCAGCCCGCCGTCTCCCAGCAGCTCGCGCGGCTACGCTATGACGACCTTGTCACCACAAGGCGGGATGGCAAGACGATCTATTATTCCATAGCAAACGAGAATGTGCGTCGCATTGTGACCGTTATCTACGATATGTTCTGCGAAAAGGGCCGTTAGCACTGCGCTTCGGCATCAGACAAAAAATATAAGGCCCTGTCGGGAGGAAGACATGGCAGGCTTGGCGAGCAGCTCTGTTGCTCTTTTGGGACTTCTGGTTGGCGTTCTGGTCGGCTTCACCGCCCGCCGCGCGCGACTGTGCACGTTGGGTGCAATTGAATCAGCTCTTGTCGGGGGCGACTGGCGCTGGATGAAAATCTTTGGGCTTGCTTTTGCCATCGCCCTCATCGGCACCCAACTTCTGATCATCAATGATTGGCTCGATGACACGCAATCGCGTTATCTACCGACCCGGCTTGCCGTCTTTGCCATCATCATCGGCTCCCTGCTGTTCGGCGTTGGAATGGCGCTCGTTGGGACCTGTGCCTTCGGCAACCTGGTTCGACTTGGCTCAGGCGATCTTCGCAGCCTCGTGGTGCTGCTCATCTTCGCAGCAGTCGCGCTCATGACACTGCGCGGCAGTCTCGCCGTCATCAGGCTCGATTGGATCGAGCAGATTGTATGGACCCAGCCACATGATCAGCACGCCTCTTTGGTCGCATGGCTGGAACGATCTACCGGAAGCAACTGGCGCAGCTGGCTAACAGCCACCATCGCCCTGCCACTGATCCTGCTCGTGGCCTTTGACCGCCGGCTGCGCAAATCACCGCGCTTGCTGATCGCAGCAGCGACATTGGGACTGGGCGTTGTGTCCGGCTGGGCTGCAACCGGACCACTGGCGGATGAATTCGCGCAATTGCGCTTGCAGAGCCTCACTTTTGTGGCACCCGTGGCCCGCGCTTTCAACGGAGTGGTCTTCGGCACGGAATGGCTCGAATTCTCAACGCTCAGCGTGCCGGGCGTCATCATTGGCTCCTTCCTCGCTGCTATTCTGGCTGGCGAATTTCGCTGGGAAGCCTTTGATGACCATCTCGAAATGCGCCGACATTTGCTAGGCGCGATACTGATGGGAGTCGGAGGTGTGCTGGCGGGCGGATGCACAATTGGCCAAGGAATTACAGCGGGTTCACTCCTCGCCCTGTCCTGGCCCATTGCGGTTTTGGGCATGATGTGCGGCGCATGGTTTGGCCTGACGATCCTAGTGGAAGGCTCCGTCCGTGAATGTATCACCACACGTTTTGACCGCATCCGACGCCACCGGCGACGCGAGGCGTGAACCCTCTCAAGCCGGCACAAATCGAAAAGCAGTGCCTGCACGCTCAGTGCGTCCCCGACCGCCATTCGGCAAATGGTAGCCGATGAAGGAAAGCTTTTCGGAGGCCAATCGGTCCAGAAGCTTCTTGCGTGTGGCAACAGCCAGGTCACCATCCTGATCCGCCCCCGTAGCGATGTCGGGATGGGCAAAAGCGAGAAGCGGATGGGTCAGCGCATCACCCAGCACGATGAAGCTTTCTGAACCGTGGCGAATTTCAAATGACGTGTGACCGGCGGTGTGCCCAGCTGTTGCCAAAGCTGCGACCCCTGGCAACACTTCTTCACCTGCCTTGAAGGTACTGAGCACGGGGCTCAATTCTTTCAGCAACCGCTGAGCCCCGGCCGGGATTGCCTGCAAGGATTCCGGCAAGCCTGAGAAGGCTTGTGGACCCAACCAGAAGTCACGCTCCACGAGGCTGATGTGATATTTCGCATTGGGAAAGGCAGGTGTTCCGAAATCATCCAATGCTCCCCACAGGTGATCGGGATGAGCATGTGTGAAGAGGACATGCGACACTTTTTCAGGATCAATGGCTGCAGCATTCAGCGCTTCCTGAAGCTTGCCGGCCCCTGACATGAAATTGGGACCTGCCCCGCAGTCAAACAGGATGATCTCTTCACCCCGTTTGAGCAGCGTGACATTCAGGGGGCTGCGATATTCGGGTGCATAAGCGCCAGCCGCCTTGAGAACCTCCATGGCTTGGGGCTGATCTCTCTCCCGCGCCAGAAAGCTTGTTGGAAGCGTCAAGGCTCCATCACTCAGCGTTGAAATCTGCGCAGCTGGCTGCGCCACTCCAGCATTTGCTGCCAGAACGGCTGCCGAGCCCAAGAGAAAATGCCTTCGATCCATAATCATCTCCGACAAGGTCTGATTGCTAATGCGACGAGAAAGTAAAGCGTGATCCAACATTCGATGTCACCAGCTTCTCCGGCATCAGCTGGCGTACCGCATCAATGAAACCGCTACCAGAACAATGCATGGGCAGGATGACATCAGGGTCAAGGATCTTCAGCTCATCGACTGTGTGGCGAATATAATCAGGTGTAGCCGTGCCCAGATGAAATCCGCCGATCACAGCATGAAGCTTGGTCACACCCGAAACATGCATGGCCGTCTTGACCGTGTTGATGAGGCCGACATGACCACAAGAGGTGATTACAACAAGACCCTTGTTGCGGATAATATAGCAAGCAGCATGTTCATCCGGGTGCTCATCCTTCACCAGCGCACCCTGCCGTTCTGCATTGGTGAAATGGTCATAGCCCTCTTCCACCATAGAGCCGCCTGTCACGCATTCAAAGCTCTGGCGCTTGATATAGCCACTTGTGAAGACCTGACCAAGAGAGAGGGGCTTTGAACAGCAGACAGAACAGACGCCCTTGTCCGTCAGATGGTCGCGATCAACGCGGCCCCATGAAACAGGCTTTTCCTTCTTGCCAATCCATTTCTCGCGAAATGCCTCTTCGCCACCCACGAAAAGGGAAAGATCATCCGGCATGGCATCGCGATAATGATCGACAAAGCCGGCAAGCCCTCCGAAATGATCGCGATGCGCATGGCTCAAGATAAGCCCTTTGATTTTACCGGGCTCGATGCCAAGCAAATCGAAGTTCCGATTGATGATTTCGGGTGTATATCCGAAATCGACCAGATATTGCGCGCTTTCTCCATGCACATGGGATTCCAGATGAAGCGACAGCCCCCATTCGCAGGCCAGCGTTGTCATCTGCCGTCCGGGGATTTGTCGCACATGTTCGATCTCAACATGTGGATGGCTCGCCGGCGGAAGAAAGCGTTCATAAAAAGAATCGACAAGCACGCGGACCTTGAGAACATCCACGATGGGGGCGCGAAAAGCATCGCGCGGAGCGAGCTGGTCCATAGCATCCACCTCTCACCGGTGCCGTGTAATCGTGTCAACAAGCGCGGGCTTGCCAAGCTTCACCTGCTCAAGCGCGCGTAGCAAGGCCGGCCGCACATCATTGGGGTTTTCAATCGGACCTTCCGCCCACATGCCCATGGAGCGCGCAAGGCCGGCAAAGTCAGGCGCTGGGTCATACAAATCCATGCCGATATGCGCCTTGCCCTCATCCGTCCCGCGCTGGCGAGCGACTTTCAACTGGTGATCCCAGTCATTGTAATAGGCCCGATTATTATACATGACGATCAGGATCGGGATTTCATGTTTTGCAGCGACCCACAAAGAAGCCGCATCATATAGCAAATCTCCGTCAGGCTGGATGTCCACCACAATGCGCTTGTGCTTCTTGTGCGCCAGCGCCACGCCAAGCGAAATGCCGATCTGTGTGGACGTGCCAAGATCCGCACCCGGATGACGGTAGGCTTTATCAAAGTCCCAATGTTTGCGCACAGTGGTCTTCAGGGTATTGGCAGCAAGCACCCAATCTTCCGTCTTGATGACATCCCATATTTCATGGGCCAGACGCGCGGGTGTCATGGGCGCAGCATCCCAATCCTTGCGCGCGGCCACCTGCCACTTCTCCCATGTTTCATTATGTCGTTGGCCGATCTTGGCGCTGCGCGCTGCAATCTTTGCCTGCAATTTGCTGTCACCCGCGATACGCTCCTTGCAGATCTGCGTCACAGCCGGAATAGACAAGCTCGTATCACCCAGCGCACGAACGGAACATGGCTGAGATTTGCCATAGTCGGTGGACCATTTGCTCAAACCGACTTCCGCCATGCCCATCTCGATCCAGTCGCAGTCAGGCCGGACAAGCGGGGTCAATGTGTGGGTTTTCTCATCAAGCTCCATCGTTGGACGATGCCAGTCGCGCACATCAAGGCCACAGACGAGATCGACATCCTTTAACGCGCCCTTGTCGAGGCTGACGCAAAGTGGATGGCGATTTGGAAAATTGAGCGAATTATTCACATCCCAAACAGCAGCGCCGACCGTTTCGGCTAGGGCAACCATGTTCTCGAATCCACCCTGATGACGGCCGGCAAATTCCGGCAGCAAGAGCGGATGATCGGCATCAAGCAAACGCTGCGCGACGGCTTGCAGGGCCTCTGGCTCAGGCATGGAGCGTGAGGGCGTACGCATTGCCGTTGCAGGGGGCAACGGCACTTCCTTGTCAATCCGCGTCTCCTGCATTCCTGCATCAAAACAAAGATAGGTCGGACCTTTGGGTTCGGTCGTCATGATGGAATAAGCGCGCGCAAAAGCATCTGGCACGCCATCAATGCTGGAAGGCTGATAGTCCCATTTCACGAAATCGCGGATCGCATTGCCCTGCACGAGCGCCGTATGCGTCCAGTCGATATGGGGGCGCCGCTTGCCCTCATCCATCGGTCCCGTTGCGCCCATGATGAAGATCGGCACGCGGTCAATATAGGCATAATAAATAGGCATGGTCGCATGAAGCAGGCCGACGAGATTATGCAAAATCACCGCCAGCGGCTTGCCGCTGGCTTTGGCGTAACCATGGGCGATCTGCACGGCTGTCTCCTCATGCTGGCATACCAGCATGGGCGGATCATTCTTGCCGTAATTGATCAGCGAGTCGTGCAAGCCACGAAAACTCGCCCCAGGATTGAGCGTGATATATTCGAAACCATAGCGTTGGATGAGGTCCACAATTATATCGGATTGCCACCCGCGAAGGCTGTCATCGGTCCGGCTCATTTCCACCCCTACCTTTTCTCTCGGATTTTTGCTTGGACAATTCTGGAACAATGCTACCATTTTTTCCAATGAAGCAAATGCCGTCCAAGCGACGGCCCCAAGGAGGAAACGACGATGGGCAGATCCCTGCTCTATGGCCTTGCGCTTGCCCTTGGCTTGACCAGCGCACAGGCGCAAACCGCGCCCGGACCCAATGCGGCGGACTTCTTCAAAGGCAAGGATGTCCATATGCTGATCAGCCACCCCGCCGGAGGTGGAATGGATGTTTATGCGCGTTTCTTTGCGCGCCACCTGTCCAAATTCATTCCCGGCAATCCGAATGTCATTCCGCAAAATATGCCCGGTGCTGCGGGGATCGTGATGGCCAATAGCATGGCCTCCGTACAACCCAATGACGGGACCTATATTGCCTATGGTCCGGGCAAGATTGCTTTGGCTGACCTGCTCAAAGTGCCCGGCGCACGCTTCGATGCTGCCAAATTTTCTTACATCGGCAGCATGAATTCCGATGTGGGTGTGGCGATGTCCTGGCATACGGCACCCGTCAAGACCGCCAGCGATCTGATGCAAAGAGAGCTGCTGGTTGGTGCTGGCGGCAGCACAGATCAAAGCAATGTGTTCCCAACTGTACTGAACCGAATTCTGGGAACAAAATTCAAGATCATTCCCGGCTATGCCGGTACAGCAGCACTCTTCCTCGCGATGGAGCGCGGCGAAATCAACGGGATCGGTGGCGTCAATTATTCGTCTCTTCCAGCATCAAAGCCTGACTGGCTACGCGACAAGAAGGTCAATCTTCTTCTGCAAACATCGACCAAGCGTGATGATGACATGCCAGATGTGCCAACCGTCTTTGAATTGGCCAAGACCGAGGAACAAAAACAAATCCTCGGCCTGATCTTCTCCCAGTCACAGCTCTCACGGCTGGTTTTTGGTCCACCCAATATGCCGCCCGAACGTCTGAAGATCTTGCGGGATGCCTTCGATGCGATGGTCAAGGATCCGGCTGTCCTTGCAGACGCGAAAAAGCAGAATATCGAAATCAATGCTCCGACATCGGGGCCTGCGATCGACGAGCTGTTAAAGACATTCCGCGCCACACAGCCTGATGTGATCAGAAAGGCGGCCGAGGCGATGGAGCCTGGAAAATAAGCGCGACAGAAGGCAGAACGTCTCTCTGGGCAAGAGGCGTTCAAGCCTTGTCTATGAGCTTGGCCTAAAGGAAATCGTCCAACGTCACCTTGTCGAGATTTTTGGGTGTGGCACGCTCAAAGACCATGCGCTGATCTGGCTGCGACAAAGGCGGCATCGTCGAGTCGATAAACCACCGCGCCATGGTCGGCGCGTCGCGGGCGGGATCGAGTGCGGACGTGGGAAAATTGACGATCCAGTCAATATCCGTTTTGGCATGGGTGCGGCTGGCGAAAGACCAGAAGATATCGCGCGGATCATCCAGATTGACATCCTCATCGACACCAATGGCCAGCTTCACATCCCGCGTCACACCCGACAACGTACCCAGCAATCCGGTCTTGGCCTGACCGCGCAAATTGCCACGCAACTTCACTGCGCAGACAAGCCCGCCAGCTGATGGAAAACAACGCACATCCATCACATCAAGACCGCCCTCGATTTGGCAAATATGCTGATAGATCGCGAGTTCCTGAGCCAGCATACGCGCACCACCCGCCTCATCCTGCGAGACATGAACGGGGTGCTTACGCTGCAGCATCTTTTGGCATTTCAATCCAAAGAGTGGAAAATCCTGATAAACATTCGAGGTAGAACCCAGTCGCAAGCGCTGAGAGCTTCGGCCAGTGCTCTCGCACAAGATTGCATATTCAAACTCGGCAGGAACCGTGATCCCGCTCATTTCGGCACAGGCCAACACTTCTCCTGCCAATGCACTTGCCTGATCAAGCGAAAAGCGCGGATAGAGATGCGCCATCTCTCCAGCCAGACAGGCTGCATGATGCACACCCGCCGCCAGGACAAATTGAGAACCAGCACACAGTTGATCTTCCAGCCAGTCTGGCGCATCCGCCAAGGCGCAGGCACCATCAGCAAGACGCAAGAGACGCACACGCGCAACCAGGTCGTCGTCTGATGTTCTGTCTTTACAAAAGAGCGTGACCGTCAGGCTCACGGCCTCG
>JACCED011696823.1_pt1 | contig 28916 bp, 33 predicted proteins | sample 7455021 | NCBI WGS metagenome assembly JACCED01 (sample SAMN15323456, study PRJNA562643) | freshwater metagenome | isolation source: river surface water | place: USA:Blue River Watershed | collected 2017-08-19 | reverse complement strand
TAAAAAACAAAAAATGAAAACGAAAACGAAAACGTGTATATTTGTAGTTGCAGTCTTTTTGGGACTACAAATATCTCGCCCTTTTTTAGAAAAAGGGTTAGAGGCTATAACAGCTCCTTATATCGTACTATTTGTTTCTTATTTAATTGCTTTTTATGTTGTCTTTACTATTTTGGAGGCACATGAAAATAAAAAAATAAGAAAATGTAAATAGGTTTCTTTCTTAACACCCGATCTAATAGTTGGGTGTTTTTTGTGTTATAATAGACGCATGGAAGAATATGGAAAACTTTATGTTGTAGCAACCCCGATAGGTAACTTGGAAGATATTACTCTTCGGGCTCTTAGAATTCTTAAGGAGGTTGATTATATTTTGTGTGAAGACACTCGTACAACTCAAGTACTTTTAAACAAATATGAAATAAAATCTAAAACAATTAGTTATCATGCTCATTCGTCTTCTTCGAAAGAAGATTCTATAATAAATTTAATAAAAGCAGGTAAAAATCTAGCTTTGGTTTCAGATGCTGGCACTCCTTGTATCTCTGATCCAGGTGTACTTTTGATTTCAAATATTAAAAAAGAGCTTGGAGATAAAGCTGTGATTTCTCCTGTGCCTGGTCCAAGTGCTTTAATTTCTGCAATATCGGCATCTGGTATACCTTCATCTTCTTTTGTGTTCTTGGGTTTTATTCCTCACAAAAAAGGAAGAGAAAAAATTTTTAAAGAGATATCTGAATCTGACAAGGTTGTTGTTTTTTATGAGTCATCTCATCGAATGATAAAAACACTTGAATCTTTGTCAAAATATACACCACTATCAAAAATCTTGGTTGCTAGAGAAATAACAAAAACCTTTGAAGAGTTCAAGGAAGGCAAGGCTTCTGAACTTTTGGAATATTTTAATCAAAATACAGTTAAGCAAAAAGGAGAGTTTGTCTTTATTGTAGAGCCAAAATAAATAAGCTATAATAAAATAATGAGAAAAGAAAAAACTTTATTTATCTTAGGATTGTGGATAGTTGTTCTTCCTTTTTTGGGTTTTCCAAATAGCTGGAGAAAGACTCTCTTTGTTTTGTCTGGTTTTGCTGTTGTCTATTTGTCTTATTTGTTTTACCTTGAAGCAAAAAGAAGACTTTCAAAAATAGTAGAACAACCTAAAAATTTTGTAGATAGTATTGAAAATAAAATTTAATTATTATGAACCAAAAAGGAAATAAGGGAAAAGCCCTAATAGTTTGGATAGCTTTGCTTGGGTTTGTTTTTTTTGTGTTGTATTTGTTTTCTCCTTTTAAATACATACTTGGCAATAAGGTTGAATATGATGCGAATGTTATTCCAGAAATAGAAAATATTGAAGACAAAGGTTTTCCAAAAAATGAAAAAGAAGCAAGCACCAATGATGAATATAAAGATCAAGAGGTGAATAGAACTGTTTCTCACATAGAGACTCCTGAAAAATTGAAAGCAATTTATATTTCTAGTTGGGTTGCCGGTACAACAAGCTTTAGAGATTCCTTGATTAAGATAATAGACGAGACAGAACTCAATGCTGTCGTTATAGACATAAAAGATTCTACGGGAAAGATTTCTTTTCAGATCGAGAATGATGATATAAAAAATATAGGTAGCGCAGAAAATAGAATAAGAAATATTGAAAATCTTATTGACCTATTACATTCAAAAAATATTTACATCATAGGTAGAATTTCAGTTTTTCAAGATCCGTATTTAGCTAAATTAAAACCCGAGTGGGCTATAAAAAAAATAAGCGACGGAAAGGTTTGGCAAGATAGAAAGGGTTTGTCTTTTTTGGATCCAACAAACACAAATGTGCATAAATACATACTGGCTATTGCCCAAGAATCGTACAACCTTGGTTTTGATGAAATAAATTTGGATTATATCAGATACCCGTCCGATGGAAATATGAAGGATATAAATTACAATTTGAAACAAGGGCAAAATAGATCAGACAACATAGAAAGTTTTTTCAAATATATTTCTGGCGAGCTTAAAAAAGATCAAAACATTCCTTTGTCTGGAGATTTGTTTGGTCTGACAACAGAAGTCACAGACGATATGGGTATTGGACAATTGTGGCAAAAAGCATTACCTTATTTTGATTATCTTTGTCCCATGATATATCCATCACATTATCCTAGTGGCCATGCAGGATATTCCAATCCGGCATCTTATCCTTATCAAGTTATAGATCGTGCCTTGAAGGGGGCGATAGCAAAAACCGAACAAGCCGGTTATAAAATATCTAAAATAAGACCATGGTTGCAAGATTTTGACATGGGTGCAAAATATACAAAAGAACTTGTTAGGGCTCAAATAAAAGCAACAAATGACAATAAGATAGAATCTTGGATGTTGTGGGACCCAAGCAATAAATATACAAAAGAAGCTCTTATAATTGATAAGAAAAATTAAAAATAAAAATATGAAAAGCAAAGACGCAATTAAAAATATTTTATACTTCATACTTGGAGTTTTGATAATAGCATCAATTTTTTTGTCTGGTGTTTATTATGGCTTCAATGATAGACCAACAGTAGAAAAAGTTTTTGGTGTTAAAAATAAAGAATCTGCAATGGCTGAAACTGTTGATTTTGAGCCGTTTTGGAAAGCATGGAATTTGCTCAATCAAAAATCTATTTATGCCAAAACTACAAATGACCAAGACAGGGTCTGGGGGGCTATAGAAGGCCTAGCTTCATCTTTTGGGGATCCATACACCGTATTCTTTCCTCCTGAGGAAAATAAGGCCTTCCAAGAAGAAATACAGGGTGAATTTGAGGGCATAGGAGCAGAAATTGCAACAAAAGGCGGGGTTTTGACAATAGTTGCCCCAATTAAAAACACCCCAGCTTGGAATGCTGGTATTAAGGCTGGAGATAAAATTTTAGAAATAGACGGCAAAACTACAAACGACATGACGAGCGATGAGGCTGTAAAAATAATTCGTGGTAAAGAGGGGACTGTTGTCGATTTAACCATTTTAAGACCCGGAGAAAAACAAACAAAACATATTAAGATCACTCGAGCAAAAATAGAGATTCCAACCATTGAAACAGAATTAAGAGATGACAATATTTTTGTTATAAAGTTTTATAGTTTTTCTGAAAATTCAGTAAAAATGTTTAAAGAAGCTTTGTTGAAATTTGTTGATACTAAGACAAATAAATTGATAATAGATCTAAGGGGTAATCCTGGAGGATTCTTGGATGCGGCAATAAGGATAAGCTCTTGGTTTGTTGAAAAAGATGAAATTATATTGAGTGAACAATCTGTAGATGGACAAAAATCAAAAACATATAGAAGCTATGGACCTAGATTGTTTAATGAAAAATTATCTTTAGTTGTTTTGGTTGATGGAGGTTCAGCTTCGGCTTCAGAAATTATGGCTGGTGCTTTAAAGAGTCATGGTGTGGCCAAGCTTGTAGGAGAAAAAACTTTTGGTAAAGGATCTGTTCAAGAATTGGTAAAACTTACAGAAGATACTTCTCTTAAGATTACTGTTGCAAACTGGCTAACTCCTGATGGTATTTCTATTTCAAAGCAAGGAATAACTCCAGACTATGTAGTAAAGATGACAGAAGAAGATTCACTAAAAAAGAAAGACCCCCAAATGGATAAAGCGGTGGAGCTTTTACTTAAAAAATAGTTTTGGATTATATTTTTATAAATGTTATATTTAAATTATGAAAGTTATACTACTAACAGATATTCCTAAAATAGGAAATAAATATGATATAAAAGATTTTAAAGAGGGCTATGCTCAAAATGTTTTGCTCTCTAAAGGTTTGGCTTGTTTGGCGACTCCTAAAGAATTACAAAAGATAGAATCTATAAAAAAAGCTCAAAAACAAAAAAGGGAAGAGGAGATTGCAAATTTTGAGAATCTTTTAAACGAACTCAACAATAAAATGGTAGTTTTAAAAGCAAAATCAAATGAAAAAGGTGTTTTGTTTAAAGCTATAACATCAAAAGATATTTGTTTGGCAATAAAAGAAAATAATGGATTGGATATAAAAGAAGAATACTTGAAAATGGAACACATAAAAAGCTTGGGTAAACATACTATTGTCATAAAGATGCTAGACAAATCTGGTGAATTTAGTGTTTTTGTAGAGCCAATAAAATAAGAATTTATAAAATAAAAAACTCGCTTAAGCGAGTTTTTTATTTAGATAACGTCAACTGTTTTCTTTACAGAAACGGTGTTGTCGTAATTTTTCTTTCTCTTAGATCCAAATTTTACCTTACCATCTTTTAGTGCAAATAATGTGTGATCTTTTCCAGTTCCAACATTTTTACCTGCAAGAATTTTTGTACCTCTTTGTCTTACGATTATTGATCCTGCTTTTGCTGTTTCTCCGTCGTACAACTTTGTTCCAAGGTATTTAGGTTGTGAATCTCTTATGTTTTTGGCCGTTCCTCCGGCCATCCTATGTGCCATATAATGTTTTGTTGGGCTAGCCAGTAGCCAATTAATTATTTATAATTAAGTAGTATGAGTATACCTAATTTTGGCAATAAAATCAAGTTTATTTTAAAACAAAATAAAATACTATTTTTTAATGCTCTAGTTTTGATTTTTATAGCAATCTCTTCTTTTTTACTCGGAAGACTCTCAGGGATAGACGAATCTTTTTTTGAAGATCAATCCTCTCAAGATATTTTGATTGTTAACGGAGATATTCCTTTAATAAATGAAGAAATTAAAAAAGAAGAAATTATGTTTGTTGCCTCAAAAAATGGTAAAATGTATTATGATATAAATTGTTCTGGAGCAAAAAGGATAAAACCAGAAAATCAAATATTGTTTAAGAATTCTGAAGAAGCTGAAAAGTCTGGTTTTGTTTATTCAAAAAAATGTCAAAAATGAAAAACACAAAATATAAAAAAATTATTAGAAGATTTTTATTGGTCCTGATTACAGTTTTTTTGGTTGTTTTTGTTTTGTATAAAAATGGATTGATAGGGGATTTAAGAATTTTTAGGGGATTAAAAGCTCAATATGTAGATCTTTCAAAAAAGACAACAAATATAATTTTAGAAAAAATTTATTCAATCACAGGCAATGCAAGTAAACCTGGACCTTTAACTTTTGGTGAATATGTAAACTTAGATAAAAAAACTTATCTTACTAAAGTTGCAATTGTTTCTCTTTCAAACAAAGAGAGGTTGTCTTTTGGTTTAGAGACTTTGAAAGAAAATAAAAAATTAAATTTATCTGCTGAAAAGAAGCTTCAAGATATTTTTACTAATCAATATTTTGAACACGATTCTCCGACAGGTGTCAAGATTGAAAATTTAGCCAATGATGTTGGTTATAAAAATATTTTGATTGGAGAGAATTTGGCTTTAGGTAATTTTAAGAATGAATCAGAGCTTGTAAAAGCATGGATGAATAGTAAGGGTCACAGGGCAAATATTTTAAATAAAAAATATACAGAGATAGGGGTGGCTGTCGGAAGAGGTTTGTTTAAAGGCAAAGAAGTTTGGGTTGCTGTTCAACATTTTGGTACTCCTGCAGATGTTTGTCCTATTGTAAATGAATCACTACATGAACAGGTTTTAGAAAATCAAAATAAAATAAATGAAATAGGAGAGAAAATAGAATATTCTTATAAAGGGCTTCCCAGGGCTGCTTTTGGTGGAGGTTTTATAGAAGGTAAGGCTTTAGATGAATACAACAACATGGTCTCAGTATACAATTATCTCTTAGAAGAAAATAAAATAAAGACGGAAACTTACAACTCTCAAGTAAAATCTTTTAATGAGTGTATAGTAAAATATCAATAATATAAAATTAAAAAATTTTTTGTTGACAAAAAGATACTATTTGCTATTGTTTAAACGAAACAAAAAGCCCCGGCATATTCCGGGTAATCTTTAAAAAACAAAAAAATGAAAAACAAAAAAGAAATTATCCTTGGTTTTTTAGCTGAGATTTTTGAGTTCCAAAAATTTTCAGAAGAGGATAAGAAAAAAATCCTTGAAAACAAAGAACAGTTAAAAAATGATTTTTCTTTGTCTTTACAGAAAATAGTTATGAGTGGTCAAAAATTTGGACCATCAATAAAAAACTTTTCAGTGATTATCCCTAGTGATTATAATCACGAAACAGAAATTTCAAGCTTTATAAAAAGTTTTGGTAAAAATAAAACAACACAGTTTTGTTGTTTTGATTTGTCTTTAAAAAACTTTAAAAAAACAACAAAAAAATTACAGCCCGGTAAAAGGTATCAGGTAAAATTTTTTCCTGTTGTGGGTTCTGTTTCAACAGAAGAGTGTCTTTCTTTTATGGAAAAACAAGGAGCTATTTTTGTGGGAGCACAAGGGTTAACCTTGCTACAAAGAATAAAATCTGAAGAATTTCCAATAGGCAAGAGAGTTATTTCTTTAGACAAAAAAGAATCTCTTGAAATAAACAATCAAGGATTGTCTGTTTTCCCAGAAATACGACGTTTAAACGGCGGGGATTGGTGGCTTCATTCTTGTGTCTATGAGGAGAATAGCATAAACGACAATTTTGTTTTGGCTTGTTTTTTTGAGTAAATATTAAGAGACCCCAGGGTCTCTTTTTTTGTTTTTAGGCTTTTGTTAGGGGAGTCGGACTTTTTCTTGTTTTAAGCACAAAACAATTATTGCTCTCTTAATTAAAATATTTTTTATAAACAGTGGAAGTGTGTAGAAATATAAATTTTTGAAAATATTTTTTATTTTTTTCTAATTCGGGTAATTTTTTAAAATATTTTTTTCTTTGGATTTTTGTTGGGGGGAGTATTTTTGTGCTTATTAATAAAAGTATATCAATGTCGCACAATATATCTTTTACGACACTAGTATTAAACAAAAAGCTTTAAATATAATAATACTTTAAAAACTTTAATCTTTTTTATTTTCTGTTTGGATCCTTAGGTATTTTCTGTTTTTTATTTTTTCTGGCATAAAATTATCCTTGCTGTACATCTCATACCCCTCTCCATAACCAAGATCTTTCATGAGCTTCGTATTTGCATTTCTTAGCTTTAAAGGTATTGGGAGCTCTCCGTGCCTGAAAACGTCTTCTTCGGCCATTTTAAGCGCATTGTAGGCTCTTCTATCTTTCTTTGATAAAGCTAAATATGTAGCTCCGTGAGCTAGATTTATGGCACATTCTGGATAACCAATAGTTTCAACCGCCTTAAAGACATCATTGGCTACAACCAGTGCTGTGGGTTGAGCCAAACCAATATCTTCTGATGCAAAAATAATCATTCTTCTGGCTATAAATTTGGGATCTTCTCCTGCGGCTATCATTCTTGACAAGTAGTACAATGTGGGGTCTGGTTTGCTTGCTCTCATGCTTTTGATAAAAGCAGAAATTAAGTTGTAATGGTCTTCCCCATTTTTGTTATATTTTATTGTTTTGCTTTGTATAGAATTTTTTAAATTTTCTATTGTAATTTTTTCATATAAAGATAAAGTAGATTCAACAATACCAATAGCTTGTCTAGCGTCTCCGTCGGAATATTTACAAATCCATTTAAGAGAATCTTTATCTGTTTTTACTCCTGTTTTTTTGATTATTTTTTCTATATCTTTATCTTTTAATTTTTCCAAAACAAAAACCTTACATCTAGACAATAAAGCTGGAATTATTTCATAACTAGGATTTTCTGTTGTTGCTCCTATTAAAATAATTTTTCCTTTTTCAACAAAAGGCAAAAGAAAATCTTGTTGCCCTTTGTTGAATCTATGTATTTCATCAAGGAAAAGAACTTTTGGACCTAAAAGAAATCCTGTCCCATTTTTTGATTCATCTATTATATTTCTTATGTCATCTTTACCCGCAGAAACAGCAGATAGTTCAAAAAAATCTGCATTTATTGATTTTGCATATATTCGTGCCAAACTAGTTTTTCCAACTCCTGGAGGACCCCATAAAATAAAAGAAAATATGTGTTTTTTGGAAATAGCAATATTAATAGGCTTGTCTTTACCTACAAGGTGTTCTTGCCCAATAAAATCTTTTAGTTTAATTGGTCTTATTTTGTTTGCCAGTGGTTCCATTTATAAGTACATAATACTAGTATTGCAAACAAAAAACAAACCCTATTTGGGTTTGTTTTTTGGATAGATGTTTATAGATTTTTTAATTCTTCGTCTATAGGATTGATCTCTGTGTCTATAGTAGAATCAATTTCAATTTGGTCTAAGTCGCTCATTATACTTTTTGAATCGTCTTCATTTGTTATGTTTTGAAATTCATCAACTTTATTTTCTGTGTTTTTTGTAGATTGTCTATTGTTCCATAAAAGTATGCCGAGTATTATCACAAGGACAACAATTATAATTGAAATAAAAATTTTTTTGTTCATATTTTTTATTGATTAATTATAATTTTTTCTTGTTCTTGAGGTTCTGCTTGTTTTGGTTGATCATCAACTCTTGGTACTTTGGCCAATGTAGTTGCCACATTTCTTACACTTTCATGAGCTTTTTTAATTGCGTCGTACATTGCTCTTGTATCTTTACTGAAAGAATCACGAACAGCTTTTATTTCAGTTTTTAATGTTTCTTCAGTTGCTGTTTGGTTTATTGCGTATGTTTTTTGTGATTGTTTTGCTAGAGCATCTCTCGTTTCTTTTATTGTGTTTTTAGCGTTTTCGATTTCTTTTTTTACTGTTTCAACATTTAAGCCACTTGTCTCAGCCTTGGAAACTCGAGATTCAATTTTTACCAAAACTCCCTCTATTTGATTTAATTTTTTTGAAAGCTTTTCTATTGTTTCAGTATTCAACTGTTGGATTTTTGTAATTATTTTTTCAACAGAAGCTTTCTTTTTTTCATCTTTGATATTTACGAGTTTGTTTTTTAGATCAGTTTTTTGTTGCTCTATTTTTGTTTTTGCTAACTCTTTATTTTCTATTATTTTTTTGTTAAATTCTTCCCTCTTTAACTTGACATCATTGATAATTTGTTCTATTTTAGGTTTTTGTTCTTGAACTTTTACTTGAATAGAAGATTTAATTTCTTTTTTAATTTCTGGTTTTTTTGGGGCAATACCAGAAGGTCCTTCTGCATTTGCTATTCCTCCAATAGTAAAAAAACTTAATAACAAAACACCCATTAATATTTTATATTTTTGTTTTGTGTTCATAATATATAATTATAATACTCCACATATAAAAAACAAATAGTTACTGTTGATAACTATTTGTTTTGTTTTAATAAATATTGTTTATGGGTTTTTCATTGTTGAAAAATTCTACAATATTTTTTGCTGCTATTTCAGACATCATATTTCTTGCAGATTGTCTTGCTGAGGCTATATGTGGTGTTAGTATTACATTATCGAGCTTGTTTAATCCTTTTGATAATTTTGGTTCAAACTCAAAAACATCTAATCCCGCTCCTGCTATTGTTTTGTTTTTAATAGCTTCTATTAATGCAATCTCATCTATTACAGGACCTCTTGCTGTATTTATTATGATTGCTGATTTTTTCATTAAAGACATTTTCTCTTTGTTGATCAAATGTTTAGTTGTTGGGAGTAGTGGAACGTGCAAAGAAATAATATCTGATTCTTTTAAAACTTCGTCTGTTTCTTTTCTGATTACTCCATCTATGTTTTCAAGATCGGTATTTCTTTTTATGTCGCTATATATAACGTTTGAACCAAAGCCATAATGAAGAATTTTTGCCACTTCTGTTCCTATCTGTCCTGCGCCTATAAGCCCAATTGTTTTTCCTTTGAGATCTGTCCCCACAAAGATATTTGGGTCCCATCCATGATACTTCCCTCTCCTCATAAATTCATCAGCCTCTACAAGTCTTGTAGTAAGAGATAGCATAAGAGCCACAGTGTGTTCAGCCACAGCTATTGCTGATGTTCCCGGGGTGTTTGTAAGAAATATATTTCTTTTTTTTGCTTCTTCGATATCAAAATTGTCGTAACCTACTGCAAAGTTTGCAAAGATTTTTATGTTTGGATAAGCATCAAAAATCTCTGAGTCGATCTTGTCTGTTAAGAAAGTTATGACTCCACTATAATTTTTCTTTTTGAGTTCTTTTAATAAATCTTTTTTTGTTGGTGGTTTTTTAAAATTACCAATCTCATATTTTATACCGTTTTCTTCTAAAATTTTTAATCCTGTTTCTGGTATTTTTCTAGTTATATAAATAATTTTTTCCATATTTTTTTATCCTATCAAGACATCGTTTTTATATTCTTCTGCCTTAATTGCTATTTTTTCTATAAATTCGACTGTTTCTATTGGGTTTTTTCCTTTTGCTGTTTCGTCTGAAACGAGAAGGCCTGTAGCTCCGTCAATGATGGCATAAGCTACATCAGACACTTCTGCCCTAGTTGGTGTTTTGTTTTCTACCATAGAATAAAGCATTTGAGTTGCTAGTATTGCTGGTTTGTCTAATTCGTTTGCCTTGTTTATTATCTTGTGTTGAATGAAAGGTATTTCTTCAAGAGGATATTCATTTCCAAGGTCACCTCTTGCTACTATAACGCCATCAGATTCGTTGATTATAGATTCAAGATTTTCAACAGCTACCCTTCTCTCTATTTTTGAAATTATTTTTTGAGTACCATTTTTTTCTTGTATAATTTTTTTTATTCTCTGAACATCTTTTACCCCACCAACAAAAGACATTGCAATATAGTCGACATTGTTTTGTATTCCAAAATGTAAATCATCAATATCTTTTTCTGTCACAGCATCTACGTTTTCTTTTCCTCCAAAATGATGGCCATTTTCATCTGAGACTCTTGGCCCAGAAAGGTCTTGCATAATATAAACTTTTTTATTTAAAGATTTCTCAGCTTCTCTTATTTTTTGGATAAGGCCTCCATGCCATTCATGAGTGCCCCAAGAAAAATTTAAACGAAACATATCTACATTTTTTTCTAGCATTTTTTTAATTGTTTCTAAGTCTTCACTTGCTGGTCCGATTGTTGCTATGATTGTTGTTTTTGAAGTCATAATTATTTTATATTTTTGAAATTTATAATTTTTACAGATTCAGGGTTTTGAGTGTATTCATATTCAAAAGTTGCTTTTGTTGAAATATGTCCATCTTCATAGATAACTTCTCCATTGTTTGATTTTGGTAAAACATAAACAGAAACAACATACCAATTTCCACCTAAAACAGGTTTTAGTTTGCTTATTGTTGCAATGTTTTCTTTTATATATTTTTCAACCAATAATTTTTCTTCCAAATCTCCGCACTCTATATATTCCAACTGCTTAGAAAAACTTATATTTTCTTTGTTGTAGTATTTATAAATTCCATCACCGGTATTTATTTTTTCGCCATATCCTATTTGAGCTGACATATTATTGAAAACAAATTTAAGTTCTTCTTTTATTTCTGACCCTTCAGCTGTAGTGTTTGATATTACTGTTGAGTGATTGTTTTCTCCTTGGTCTTTAAAATCTACAATCCCTTCAAAAACACCTCTTTTAGAGTCAGTGGTAAATGGTATTTTTTCATATTGCCCTGTTAAATACTTGTCTTTTTTTTCTATTTTTAACCACGTAATATCATAGCCTTCTTTGTTATTTTCAGCTAAATAGTAACAGAAGTTTTCTTTTTTAAATTCTTTTGTTTCTGTTTGTTTTGTTTCAGTAATAAGTTCCTTTTTTCCATCTTTATTTATTAAAAAAAATAAAGGAATAGATAATATTACAATTGTAGCTATAAGTATTTTAGATAGATTTATTTTGCCTTCTTTCATTTTTTGATTATAACATAAAAACAAAAACACCTCTATGCCAGCGAGGTGTTTTTTGTATTTTTATTTATTTCTTTTTGCTTTTTATAGCGGCTTGAGCAGCTGCTAGTCTTGCAATAGGAACTCTGAATGGTGAACAAGAAACATAAGAGAATCCTTCATTGTGACAAAATTCTACAGTTTTAGGTTCTCCTCCGTGTTCTCCACAAATACCTATCTTTAAGTCTTTTTTGGCTGTCTTACCTTTCTTGATTGCTATTTTAATAAGCTCTCCAATACCTTCTTGATCCAAAGATTCAAAAGGATCGTATTCGTATATTTCTTGAGCGACATATTCTTTTAAGAATTTACCTGCATCATCTCTTGAAATACCAGCTCCCATTTGAGTAAGGTCATTTGTTCCAAAAGAGAAGAATTGAGCACCAGCTTCTACTATTTTATCTGCTACCATTGTAGCTCTTGGAACCTCAATCATTGTACCTATCTTGTAATCCATCTTTATTTTAGCTTCTTTGATTTTTTGATCAACAATTTCCACTATTCTTTGTTTTAAGATGCTAAATTCTTTTGTGGTTGCTACAAGAGGAATCATTATTTCTGGAGTTACTTTGTGTTTTTTTCCACATATAGGACATTTTTGACCAACTAATATTGCAGCCTCTATGATAGCATTTGTTTGCATGTCGTATATTTCTGGGAATGTTATTGCTAGTCTGCAACCTCTGTGTCCAAGCATTGGGTTAAATTCATGAAGATCGTCTATCTTGTTTTTCAAAACCTCAACACTCACTTTCATTTCTTTAGCCAATTCTACAATATCTTTTTCTTTTGTAGGTAAAAATTCATGTAGAGGTGGATCCAAGTATCTGACAGTAACTGGGAATCCATCCATTTCGTGGAACAAACCAACGAAGTCTTCTTTTTGGAAAGGAAGAAGTTTTGCTAGAGCTTTCTTTCTGCTTTCTAGATCGTTTGAAAGTATCATTTCTCTAACAGCTTTTATTCTATTTCCATCAAAGAACATGTGTTCTGTTCTACATAGACCAATACCTTCTGCTCCAAATTTTCTTGCTGTTTTTGCGTCTTTTGGAGTGTCAGCATTTGTTCTAACCCCTATTTTTCTAAATTCATCAGCCCAAGACATTAATTTTCCAAAATTTCCAGAAAGCTCTGGTTCTTGGGTGTTTATTTTTTGAGAATAAACTTTTCCAGTAGAACCATCTAGGGAAATAATATCACCTGCTTTAAATTTTAATCCTTTTGATTTAAAAATTAATGTTTTTGATTTTTCATCAATAACCATGTCTCCACATCCAGCAACACAACAAGTACCCATGCCTCTTGCCACAACAGCTGCGTGTGATGTCATACCTCCTCTTGAAGTAAGAATTCCTTTTGCACTGTGCATACCATCAATGTCTTCTGGTGAAGTTTCTGTTCTAACCAAGATAACATCTAACCCCTTGTTTGCTTTTTCTAGAGCTTCTTGGGCAGAGAAAACTATTTCTCCAACAGCCGCTCCAGGAGAAGCTGGTAATCCTTGTGCTACAGCCTCGGCTTTGTTTAATGCTATTGGGTCAAATTGTTTGTGAAGTAATTGATTTAATTGATTTGGTTCTATTCTTAAAACTGCTTGTTCTTTTGTAATAAGTTTTTCTTTTACCATATCAACAGCTATTTTAACCCCAGCAGAAACAGTTCTTTTACCGTTTCTTGCCTGAAGAATATAAAGCACTCCTTCTTGTATGGTAAATTCCATATCTTGCATGTCTTTGTAGTGTTTCTCTACTCTGTTACATACATCTACCAACTCTTTATATATTTTTGGATTTTTTGTTTTAAGAGTAGAAACAGCAAGAGGTGTTCTTATTCCAGCTACAACATCTTCTCCTTGTGCATTCATGAGGTATTCACCATAGAATTTTGCTTCTCCTGTTGAAGGGTTTCTTGTAAAGCACACACCTGTTCCAGAGCTTTCGCCTAGGTTTCCAAAAACCATGGCTTGAATGTTTACAGCAGTACCTATTAACCCTTTAATGTTGTTTATTTCTCTGTATCTAACAGCTCTGTAATTGTTCCAAGAATTGAAAACAGCTTTTATTGCCAAATCTAATTGTTCTTTGGGGTCTTCTGGAAAATCTTTTTTGATTTCCTTTTTGATCATTTCTTTGTATTTTTTTACAATAGTTTTTAGATCTTCTGCGTTCAAGTCTGTATCAAATTTTGCACCAACTGATTCTTTTACGCTCTCTAGTATGTGTTCAAATTTATCATGATCAACCTCTAAGACAACGTCTCCAAACATTTGGATAAGTCTTCTGTATGAATCCCATGCAAATCTTTCGTTGCCTGTTTTATTTGCAAGACCAACTACAGATTTATCATTTAGTCCAAGATTCAAGATGGTATCCATCATTCCTGGCATAGATGCTGCTGCTCCTGATCTTACTGATACCAAAAGAGGATCTTCAGAGTCTCCAAGTTTCTTTCCAATCTTTTTTTCTAAATCTTTTAATTTAGTTTCAATCTGAGAATAGATTTCTGGTAGAATTTTCTTTCCAGAATCGTAGTATGTTTTACATGTCTCTGTTGAAATTGTAAATCCTGGAGGGACATTAATTCCAAGACTTTTCATCTCGGCTAGGTTTGCACCTTTTCCTCCGAGTATTTCTTTCATACTCTTGTCTCCCTCTTCAAAAGAGTAAACATATTTTTTATTTTTTTTCTGAACCATAAAATAAAATTAATTAATAATAAAAATTCACAAACAAAAAAGGGAAAATCCCCTTTTATCATATATATTTATACTAAAAAAAAAGACATAAATCAATTTTAAGACCCTTGACTTTCTTATCTAAAGGTTTTATGATGTCTTAAACCTAAAAAAATGAAAAAATGGAAATTAATCAAGTACTTTTTGTGATCTCCCTCATTATTTTGTGTGGAGCTATTTTTCTTCTTGTTTACACAAAAAGAAAAAATAATAACTTCACAAAACAAAGCGTCACGGTCTATGATGCTATTGTTGAAAAAATTGACCCAGACAAAGATTTTTTTTATTTTAGGAACAACAAAAACCTAAAAGAAACTTTTTTGGCTAAATTCAATTTCAGTAATTTTGAATACTTGGATCTAAAAAATGGAGACCATGTCCATGTTTCTGTTTATAGAAACATGGTATTGAATATTAAAAAAGTCAGACAGTAGTCTGACTTTTTTCTATGAATTCTATTTCTTTTTTTGATAATTTTTCTATAGAATATCTGTACATTGTTCTTGGTATTTTTTTATAGTGTTGTTTTAAAAACAATATCAATTCTTTTTGCGAGACTCTTTTACCAGATTCTCTTAACATCCACCCAGTAGCTTTTTGAATAAGATCTCTGTTGTCATTTTTTTCTAAAATGTTTTTTGCTATTTTAAAAATTTGAGTATTATCTCCATTTTTAATATAAACATATACAGATACTATCCCTACTCTTCGTATCCAAAGATTTTCATTTTCTATTAGTTTATAAAGAATATCCTCTTTTTTATTTTTAAAGCAAAAATCACCTATTGTTTTATAGCAAGATAAATCTACAAGATCCCAATTGTTTATATACTTAATATTTTTTAAATAAAAATTATAAATATCTTTTTGTGTTTTGGTGTCTTTTGTTTTTTGTGCATCTTCGTATTTTTTAACCAATACTAAAAGAGCACAAAGACGAATTTCGTGGTATTTATTTTTGAGCAATGTTTCTATTTCTTTAAAACTAATATCTTTGTATTTGTGTGCTATTTTTCTTGTTTCTGGGACACTTATTCCTAAAAATAAATCTCCGTAGCCATACTGCCCTTTTTCTGTTTTAAAAAATCGAGAAAAAATTTTTGATTTATTGAAATCACGAATTGAACCAAAATCTTCAATTATTTTTTTTGATGTCATTTATTTTTGTGCGTGTGGAAGGAATCGGACCTTCGACCTCTGTCTTTTAAATGGCAGTGAGTTATAAAATGAAAAATAAATACCGTCCTTTGTGCGTGTGGAAGGAATCGGACCTTCGACCTCTGTCTTATCAGGACAGCGTTCTACCACTGAACTACACACGCTTGTGAATAAAACTATAACAAAAAAATACCCAATATGCAAACAACCCCCTAAATGGGGGTTGTTTTATATTTTCAAGAATTTATCTTCTTGGTCTTTCTTCCATTGGTCTAGCTTCGTTAACAGTTAGATTTCTTCCTTCGAAGTCTTTACCGTTGAACATTGAGATCGCGTTGTCTGCTTCATCTTCGTTGACCATTTCAACGAATCCAAAACCTTTTGAACGTCCTGTCATTTTGTCCATGATAATTACTGCTGAAGAAACTTCTCCTGCTGCGCTAAAGTGAGCTTTTAGCTCATCGTTAGTGGTCTTGTAAGGTAGTCCACCAACATACAATTTTTTTGCCATATATGACAATATTATTCTCTGAGAGATACATTCATATCATCTCTTTGAAAAACTAACTTATAAATGAATTCGCTCGAGCTAGATTTCATTTACATACCTCTATGTTTAACACGAAGAATGAAACTAAGACCAAAACATAAGCAAACTACTATTTTAATTATAACACAAATATATTTTTTTACAAAGTATTGTTAATCTTCTTCTTCAGAATCACCAACTTCCCCTATTTCTAGTGATTCTAGTATCTTTTCGATATTACCAAGTAAAATGTTTGGAATATTAGACCAAGAAGTTTTTATTCTATGGTCTGTTATTCTGTCTTGTGGAAAATTATATGTTCGAATCTTCTCGCTCCTGTCGCTTGTACCTATTTGGTTTTTTCTGTCACTAGAATACTTTTTTTCTTCTTCTTCATCTTTTATCATCTGAAGCTTAGAAACTAAAATTTCCATAGCTTTTTCTCTGTTATCTAGTTGTTTTCTTTCTGTTGTGCATCTTACATCTATTCCTGTTGGTTTGTGTATCAATCTTACCGCTGTTTCAACTTTGTTAACATTTTGACCTCCAGCTCCTCCAGATCTTGAGTATTCAATCTCTATGTCTGCTGGGTTTATAATAACTGTAGTTTTTTTCCTTATTGGGAGTATAGCGATAGAAGCTGTAGATGTGTGTATTCGGCCGTTTTTTTCAGTAGCAGGCACTCTTTGTACACGGTGTACTCCTGTTTCAAAACGCAATATTTTATAGCAATCCTTACCTTTAATTTCAAAAGTAGCTTCTTTGTATCCTCCTACGTCATTTACGGATTCGTCTAGGGTTTTCCATGACCAGTTTTTCTTTTCAGAATATCTTTCATACATTCTAGCAAGCTCCCAAGCAAATAAAGAGGCTTCATCTCCACCGACACCTGCTCTTATTTCCATTATTATTTCATTAGGAAATTCTTCTTCTTCCTCTTCTTTTTTTACTATTTCTTCGAGCTGTCTTTCTATTGCTTCTTTTTGAATTTTAATATTCAAAAATTCTTCTTCAGCAAGTTCCTTGAGGCTTTCATCCTCTTTGATCATTTGAATTATTTTTTCTTCTTCTTTGAGTAGTCTTTCGTATTCTTCTGCAAAGTAAGATGTCTTATAATTTTTTTTAAGTTTTTCTAAATCAAAATCCATAATATTTATAATTATATTAAAATAAAACAAAAATAAAAAGCCCTAAAAAGAGCTTTATATTTTTTGTAAAATCCCTTATTTTTGTGTTTTTTGTGAAGCAGCCATTCTTTTTTTGAATCTATCAACTCTTCCTGCTGTGTCTAGAACTTTTTCATTTCCAGTATAGAAAGGATGACATTGACTACAAATTTCAACATTTATATTATCTAAGGTAGATCCCACTAAAAAAGAAGCTCCGCAAGCGCAATTCACTTCTGATTTATTGTTGTATTTAGGGTGTATATCTTTCTTCATATGTTTGATTATATTATCATTATTTTTCTAATCTTGCAAGAGGTTAATATTTGATTGTATTCCTGTCTTATATCTCATAACACTATTGCTGTATGCACAAGTAGCTCCACCTGTTCCATAATACTTACAAGCTGCTTTGTGTTGAGAACTTGCTAGGTTGCCTGTTGCGCCTAAATCGGTCAAATACATAGCTGAAGCCATGAACGCATCTTTTGGATTCCAAGGGCTTGCATTATAACCTAATGTGTTTTTAAGTCTGGCTTCAAACATTTTCCATGTTGATGGTATGAACTGCGCAGGACCCATAGCACCTCCCCAGCCATAAGGGGTCCCATCTGTTCTATACATTGGAATCCAGCAAGAAACTCTAGTAGAAGAATAATCAAGTCCTAGCTTTGATGTTATATCTAAAAATGTAGGAACATCTCTTGTTGGGCTCATGACTCTTTTTTGGGCACTACCAGTGTTTGCTCCCTTACCATTTCCTGTTGTTGTGTCTGTAAGATAGCATTGACCAACATTTTTTCCGAGATTACTTTCTTGTGTTAAAACAGCAAGCAAGAAAGCTGGGTCTATACCGGTTTGTTTCTGTGCTTCTTTTGCATAAGTAAGAGCTGTTTCAAAGTTGATTTGTTTATTTCCTCCGACAAGATTAAATATTGCAGCCAGTATTTCTGATCTTTTTTTTGCTTTCTCTGCTAAAACTTTTTGATATTCTGATTCTTTGTTTTTACTGATTGCTAAAAGTTTCTTTTTTTCGCTTTCACTCAATTCTACCTTAGCTTTTGCGTCTTCAAGCTCGGCTTTCATATCGAGCTCTTGGTCCTTTTTTGATTGAAGGCTCTTTTTTTCAGACTCTGTAAGTGTTTTAACTCCCTTAATTTCATTTACAGATTTTTGAATATTTTCTTTTATTGCAGCAAAAGCTTCAATGTCTCCATAGAAATCTGAAATACTTTCTCGCGATAAAATTAAAGATAAAATACTTTTGTCATCTATTTGTTTTTCTTTTCTTATGAGTTGGGCAAGAGATTCTTTTTCTTTCTCAATTTTTGTAGAAAGAGCTTCTATTTTTTTGCTTTTTGCATTGATTTCTCCCCCGAGTTTTTGAATTAAAAGATTTTTAGAGCGAATATCTAGTTTGGATTTTTCTATTTGAGCGTTTAGTACAGATATGTCCCTAGATAGGGATACAGATTTACCTTTTTGTTTTTCGAGTTCTTTTTGTTTGAGAGCAATTTCTTTTTCGAGCTGAGCAAGTTCAGACTCCAATCTTGCTTTGTCCGCTTGGGCATTTTCTAAAAGCTTGTCTGCTTGAACACTTTTTAATGAAAATAAAATCCCTAAAATCAATAGGAAAAAAATTATAAAATATTTTCTTTTTGAAACAAAAATCATACTGTTAAATTATAACAAAAAAACCAGAGACTTCCTAGTTTCTGGTTTTTTGTATCTTTTATTCAGCTTCTTCTTTCTTTCCCTTCTTTTCTATTTCTACAGAAGTTATATCAACAGGGCCTGCTTCTTCTTTTTCTTCTTTAGCAACAGATATCAAGGCTACAACTTCTTCTTCGTCTGTTATAAGTTTGACACCAGAAGGTAGTTTTATGTCTTTAACATGAATTTGACTATCTATTTCTTTAAGAACAGAAAGATCAACTTCTAGTTTTTGTGGTATATCTTTTGGAAGAGATTCAACATCTACTTCGTGTAGAACCTTTACCAAAACTCCTAATCCGTTTTTCTCTGCTTCTGAAATTCCTATAAATTCCAAAGGAATTGTGACTTCTACTGTCTTGTTCATATCAACAGCTAAAAAGTCTATATGTACAGGAAAACCTTTTAATGGGTCAAACTGTACTTCGTGTATAAGAACGTCTACTTTCTTACCATCTTTTATTTCAAGAGAAATAGTACTTGTTTCTCCTGCAATTTTTAATATTTTTTGGAAGTCAATGCTCGAAACGGAAATAGTAGTATTTTCCACGCGAGCGCCATAGACAACAGCTGGAACCATACCGTTAGCTCGTATGTTTGCAAGCTTGTCTGCCTTACTTCGCATTATTGCGGTTAATTTATTCATACCGATTTAATCTAACACAAAAACCTTGTTTTTGCAAGAATAAAAAAAGACCCCTCGGGGTCTTTTTTTATTGATTGTTTAATAAATTATCAGCAATTTCTTTTCTTTCAACAAAATCCATTTTATGAAAATCTTCAGGAAGCAAATCTTTTATTTTTTCATAATTGTCTTTAGCTTCTTGAACATCTTCTTTTTTCCATTCTATTAGATTTTCATCTAGTAAAAGTATATACCCTTCTGGGTTTTTTTCACCATGACCTTCTGCATATTCCTTGTTTACTATTTCTTTTTCTTCTGATAAAACATTTGTCTTATCTTCCCCTTCACTTTTGCTATTTTTAAAAATTTTTTCAAAATAATTCATATTTATATTTTAATCTATTTTATAATTGTGTCAAATAATTCTTTGAAAAGAGAACAATCCTATTTTCAACTACATCGGCAACAGCAGACACTGTATCTGTTAGGTATTTGTAAGGAGCTATCTCTTCTTCGTTTTCAAGCATTGCTTTTTTAAGAGCGTTTTTGTAGGCAATTCTAATTTCTGTATTTATGTGTATTATAGATATTCCTGCTTCTATGGCTTTTAGAAAATCATCATCAGAAATTCCAGACCCACCGTGTAAAACAAGAGGTTTTTGTGTTTTTTCTTTTATTTCTTTTATTCTCTCAATATCCAATTTAGGATTTCCACCCTTTACCATTCCATGTATATTGCCAACAGACGGAGCCAAAAGATCTGTATTTGTTTGTTGTACAAAATAAATAGCGTCGTCTACTTTTGTTTTTGTTTCTTCACTTACTCCATCTGGAATCTTCTCTAATATTTTTGAAGATTTTCCAATAAAACCTATTTCAGACTCTATTAATATTTTTTTATTTTTATTTGTCCGAGCGTATTCTATGCATTTTTTTGTTAATTCAATGTTTTGCTCCAGAGGAAGCCCTGCTCCATCGACAACAACAGAGTCAAAATCGTAATCTATTGCATTTTTAACGCTTTCAAAAGAATAATGATGGTCGGCATTTAAAAAAACAGGCAACCCTTCATCTTTATAAGATTTAATTATGGAGCTTATTTCCTTAATTCCAAAAAATTTTTCTTCTCCCTCGGATACACCAATAATAACAGGTAGCCTAAAACCTATTATTTGAGAAGCTTTTTCTACTCCTTTTAAAACACCGTGAAGAGTCTCAAGATTTGAGACATTAAAATGACCTATTGCTATCCTTTTTTCTTCAGCCTCTTTAATATAATCAATAAGATTTTTCATATATATAATTATAACACAATATGATATAATTATATATATGAATTTTTTCAAAAATAACAACAATTTTTTTGCTATAGGAGATGTTGCCAATGAATATTTTATAGAAATTGAAAATGCTAATGTTTTATTCAACAAGGAATCAAATGATTCAAGTGTTTGTTTTCCTTATGGAGGAAAGGTTCCTTATGAGAGTTTAAAAGAATGTAAAGGTGTTGGCAATAGTGCTAATTTTGCAATAGGAGCAACAAGATTGGGTTTGCCTGTGTCCTTGATTTCTTATGTTGGAGATGATTTTGTTGGAACACAAATTATAGAAAAATTTAAAAAAGAAAAAATAAACATAAAAAATATTAAAAAAATTTCAGGAGTAAGTTCTAATATTCATTTTGTTTTAAATTTTAAAGGAGAAAAAACTATTTTTGTTAAACATTCAGATTTTCCTTATTCTTTACCTAAAGATATTAAAGCAGATTGGATTTATTTATCTTCTTTATCATCAAATTCTATTTTGTATCATAAACAAATACTGGACTATTTAAATCTTAACAAGAATACTAAACTTATTTTTCAACCAGGGACTTTTCAGATTAAACTTGGACTTGAATCTCTTTTGGGAATTTATCAAAATACTTATCTTTTTATTTCAAACAAAGAAGAAGCTGAAAGAATTTTAAACATAGACGAGATGGATGTTTCTGCTTTACTTGAAAAAATACACGATCTTGGACCTAAAAATGTTTTGATTACAGACAGTATAAATGGTGCATATTTTTTTGATGGAAAAGAAAAGTTTTTTATGAATTCTTTGTATAAAAAAGAAGAAACAATAGAATCCACTGGTGCGGGAGATTCTTTTTCTGCTGGTTTTGTGTCTGCTATTTATTTTGGAAAAAACATAAAAGAAGCATTGTCATGGGGGGCTATAAATGCAAAAGAGGTTGTCTCTTTTGTTGGTCCTCATGATGGCTTACTTGATCAAAAACAGATACTTCAAAAAATGGAATCCTTTAAAGATTCTCTGATATTAAATAAAATCAATTAATACTATTTTTTATCAAAAATATTTTTTACTTTATTTTTTATATTCTCGATGGTTAAACCATAAGCTTTTTCGAGTTCTTCTGTTGTGCCAGATTGCCCAAACTTGTTTTCAATACCAATAAAATCCATTTTTATCGGATAATTTTTTATTAAAAATTCTGAAATTGCACTTCCAAGTCCACCGATTATTTGATGGTCTTCTATCGTTATGATTGCTTTTGTTTCTTTTGCTAGTGCTAGAATTTTTTCTTCATCCAATGGTTTTATTGTTGAGATGTTTAAAACTCTCACTTTAATACCCTCTTGTTCTAATTCTCTAGCTGCTAAAATTGCTTTATAAAGAATTGGACCTGTGGCAATAATACCAACACTAGCCAATCCTATCTCTGGATTAAAAACAAAAGACCCCTCTCCTATTTTAAAAGGCGTTTGTTCTGTTGTTATTGTGGGAGTGTCATTTCTTGCCAATCTTATGTATGTTGGTTTGTCTGTTTTAAGACTTTCTATTATTGCTTTTTTTGCTTCATAATAATCACATGGTGAGATAACTACCATGTTTGGTATAACTCTAGTTATTGCAATATCTTCGAGCGCCTGATGGCTTCCTCCATCGGGTCCAACAGATAATCCTGTATGTGAACCAATTATTTTTACATCTTGGTCATTGTAACAAATAGTTGTTCTTATCTGTTCCCAATTTCTGCCAGGATTAAACATGCCATAAGATGTAATAACTGGTTTTTTGCCCATGGACGCTATGCCACTTGCTACAGCTGCCATGTTTTGTTCAGAAATTCCAACTTCAATAAATCTTTCAGGAAAACGCTCTGCAAATAAATCTACTTTTGTAGATTCTTTTAAGTCTGCAGTTAAAACCATGATTCGTGGGTCATTTGTACCTGCCAATACTAAACCTTCACCAAAACCAGCTCTAGTTGATTTCTTTTCAACTTCGGCATTAAAAATTTTTGTATTTAATTTTAATAAATGATTAAGCATTTTCTTCTAATTCTTTTATTGCTAATATTGCCTCTTCTGCTTTAGGTGCTTTACCGTGCCACCTATAATCATGTTCCCATTTTTTTATACCTTTTGAGGGAATTGTTTTTGCAATGATAACAAATGGTCCTGTTTTAGAGTTGTGAGCTTTGTGTAGAGCATTATTTATTTGATTAAAATCGTGTCCATCTATTTCTTCTACTGACATGTTAAAAGATTTAAATTTTTCTTTTAAATCATGAAGAGGCAAGACTTCTTCGGTGTTGCCTCCTATTTGTATATGATTTCTGTCTACAATAACAATAAGGTTGTGAAGTTTTTCTTTTGCTGAAAGTAATATTGCCTCCCATGTATTTCCTTCATCAAGCTCTCCGTCTGAAATAATTGCATAAATTTTTCTTGTATAGTTGTCGTATCTTTTGTCTACAATTGCCATACCAACAGCCTGTGATAAACCACTTCCCAGTGGACCTGAAGATGTTTCGACAAAAGGTAAAAATTCTCTATGAGGGTGTCCTTGAAGTCTTGAACCAAATTTTCTTAAGGTTAAAAGTTCTTTTGTGTCAAAATACCCACAATGAGCCATTGTTGAATATAATACTGGGCAAATATGCCCATTTGATAAGACAAGCCTGTCTCGATTTTCTTTTTTAGGATTTTTAGGGTCGTGATGCATCACGTGAAAAAATAATAGAGTAAAAATATCTGCCATTCCTAAAGCTCCTGCTGTGTGCCCTGAGCCAGCATTGCTAAGCATTTCTACAATACTAATGCGTATTTTTTTTGATATATTTTTTAGCTCTTGTAATTTTTTTTCTGAAAGTGTTTCCATTGATTATATTTTATCAAAAAAAACAATAAAAAACCATAAAATATTCTCTCTTTTTATTTTTCTATAGTATAATAGTTTTGTATGATAGAAAATTTATTTATTTTTTGTGCTTCGATTTTTATGATAATTAAAGGGGCAACTCTTTCTACGAAGTACTCTTTTAAAATTGCAGAAGGATTGAAAGTTTCAAAGTATTTGGTTGGCTTTGTTATTGTCGCTATTATTTCAATAATTCCGGAAACTCTCATAGGTATAAACACCGCAATACAAGGTGTGCCTGCTATGGGACTTGGTACTTTGTTTGGTTCTAATATAGCTGATCTTAGTTTGATTTTTGCAATTGTTACTTTTTACGCAGGAAGAAGCATAAAAGTTGAAAGTAAAATTTTACAAGAAAATATAACATATCCTTTTTTCTTAATAATTCCTATTGTTTTAGGTTTTGATGGCTATTATTCAAGATGGGAGGGTCTGGGTTTGATAATAGCTGGTATTGTTTTTTATTATCTTTCAGTAAGAAGAAGCAAAGAAAAACATACACCACCAGCTTCTGTTGAGGAAGTAAAAACAAATAACAAAAAAAATATATTGATGTTGCTCGGTAGTATGGCCATATTGCTTGTAGGTTCGCATTTTGTAGTTAGCTCTAGTCTGGAAATGGCTAGTCTCTTAAAGGTAAATTCTGTGGCAATTGGTATGCTTGTTTTGGGTTTGGGAACAACAATGCCAGAATTATTTTTCTGTTTATCTGCGGTCAAAAGAAATCATGATTCTTTGGCTATCGGTGATGTCCTTGGTACTGTTTTAGCTGACGCAACTGTTGTTATAGGACTTTTGGCTCTTATAAACCCTTTTAGTTTTCCTCAAAAAATAATTTATATTGCTGGAGTTTTTATGATAACAGCTTCTTTTTTACTTTTTTATCTAATGAGGTCTGGTAAAAATATTACAAGGAAAGAAGCTTTCATGCTTGTAATATTTTGGTTGTTATTTGCCAGTGTAGAAATTATTTTGAATAGTTAGAGACTTTCAAGATAATTGATTGATTCTCTTACGTTGTAAGACTGAGAAAGAGCGGAGCCGACAACAAGTCTGTCCGCTCCTTTTTCTGTTAAAAGCGGAGCAGTGTTTTCATTTACACTTCCATCTATGCTTATAGTTAGATCTTGATATTTTTCTTTTAAATTTGAAAGTTGATCCAATACTCTTTCGTCGAATTCTTGTCCCTGAAAACCTATTTTCTCAATACCCATAAGTTGGACAAAATCGATTAGATTTACAAATCGATCTATCTTTTTTATGTCTGTTGTTGTTTTGATGGATAATCCTATTTCTAGATTGTCTCTCGTGAAAGGATCTAAAGATTCTAGAAAATCATAAAAATCATTTTCGTCTTCGGCTTCAAGATGAAAGACTATTCTTTTTGCTCCAAGCTTTAAAAATGAATCAAATTTTTTATGAGCATTTGCAACCATTAAATCAAACTCAAAATCAACTTCAGTCCAAAAAGGCATTCCTTCTTCTTCGTTTAATATAGAATAAAGACTTTCCGTGTCTTTTGTTTGCATTGGCCAAGATTTTGATTCAACAAAAAGACCATCACAAATATCTATTTGTACTATTTTTGTGTATTCTCTAAAAAAAGATATTTTATTTTTTAAATCGTCAAAATCTTTAGCTATGATTGCTGGTATTACTTCTGTCATATTTTTAGTTTGTGTTTTCTATGCTTTTAATTTTTTCTATTCTTCTTTCGTGCCTATCTTCTTCTTTGAAAATTGTATTTAAGAATATTTTTACTGCTTCTATTGCCTCTTCTTCATTCAAAAATCTTGCTCCAAGAGATAAAATATTTGCATTGTTGTGCTCCCTTCCAAGTTTTAATATTTCATTGTTGCCACCATAGTATTCTATTGCTCTTATTCCATCTATTTTGTTTGCTACGATTTGTTCTCCTTGGCCACTTCCACCCAAAACTATACCAAAAGAATTCTCGTTTAGAGAAACGGCTTTAGCTACTGGTATTATGAAATCTGGATAATCGTCATTATCATTAAGATTAAAAGCACCTTTATCTTCTACTTGATAACCATGCTCTATTAGGAAGTTTTTAATTTTTTCTTTTAATTCAAATCCAGCATGATCTCCACCAATAAATATTTTCATATACAAATTATAGCATAAAAGTAGATAGGTTTAAAAAACAAACAACCATTTTGGGTTGTTTGTTTTTATTGTTTTTATTTTATTGTTTTTCCTGTTTTGATTACATGGTCCATTAGTGTATGAGTGTACCCCATTTCGTTGTCATACCATCCGAGAACTTTTACAAGATTTCCTCCGACAACACGGGTCATTTCTAGGTCGGCAATACAAGCGTGACTTTCTGCTAAGATATCTGAAGATACGAGAGGTTCGCTAGTTGCAGTAAACAATTTTTCCCATCGTGGATCACTTGATGCTTTTTTTAAGATCTCATTCACCTCCTCTTTTGTAGTATCTCTCTTTGCTATGAAGGTTATGTCTACGATAGACCCTGCTGGGACAGGTACACGAATAGAAATACCATCAAACAGTCCTTTTAGTACTGGAAAGGCCTCTGTAACGGCTATAGCGGCCCCTGTTGAGCTTGGAATTATATTCTCGGCTGCTGCACGGCCTTCTCTTAAATCTTTCTTACTAGGGCCATCTACGAGAGCTTGGGTTGCAGTGTATCCATGCACAGTATTTAAAATAGCTTTCTCTACACCAATAGCTTCATGCAAAATGGCGATAAGCGGTGAAGCTGCGTTTGTTGTACATGAAGCATTTGAAGTTATATCGCATGTTCCAAATTTATCTTCGTTTACTCCGAGCAATATGGTTTCTCCTTTTACAGAACTTTCTGCTCCTTTTGATGGGGCACTGATTACAACTTTCTTTGCTCCACAATCAAGATGGAATTTTGATTTATCGTATGAAGTAAATGCTCCTGTTGATTCAACGACAACATCAATTTCTAATTCTGCCCAAGGAAGTTTTGTCGTATCTTTTTCTTGGATGTATTGTATCTTTTTACCATCTATAACAATGAAAGATTTTTCTCCTTCGCTACCCTTTTCGATCTTGATATCATGATTCCACTTACCATAGACAGTGTCGTATTTTAAAAGATAAGAAAGGCTGTCGATCGTACCAAGATCATTTATTGCAACGACTTCAAGATCTTCTCTTTCCCATGAAAGTTTTAAAAATGCACGACCAATCCTACCAAAACCATTTATAGCTACTTTAATTTTGTTCATATTTATAAAAATATTTTTTTATCCTATTAATTCTTTTAATAATTTTAAAGCTAATTCTGGGTTAGCACTACCTTTTGTTTCTTTCATAACTTGTCCGACGAGTGACATTATTGCATTTTCTTTTCCTCCTCGGTAAGTCTCAACTATTGAAGGATTATTATCAATTATTTTTTGAATGATTTCTTTTAATGCACCCTCATCGTTTTTTTGTAAAAGATCTTTTTCTTCTGCAATCGCCATTGGAGAATTATCTTCTATTGCTATCATGGCTAAAATATCTTTTGCTACTCGAGAAGAGATCTTTCCTTCACTTACCATTTCTATTAATTCGGAAAAGTTTTTAGCATTAGGTAGTTTGATTTCAGGGCTGGTTTTCTTTAATCCCAAATAGTCAGATGTTATATAATTGGAAGCAGTTTTTATTTTGTCTTTGTTTTCAAGAATATTCGCTACCTTTTCAAACCATAAGCCTAATTCTTGATCTATTATATAACTTTCTACATCCTCATCTTTAATTTCATAATCATTTTTATATCTTAATCTTTTTGCTTGAGGTAATTCAGGAAGTTCGTTTTTTAGTTTTTCTATGTCAAAAATTTCAGATAAAAATAATTTAGGCAAATCTGGGTCTGGGAAATATCGATAGTCGTTTGCATTTTCTTTTGATCTTTGAGAAAAAGTTGATTGTTTGTTTTCATCCCAGCCTCTTGTCTCTTGAACAATTTTGTCTCCCTCTCCTTTTTCTAAGAGCTCAATCATTCTTTTTGTTTCGTACTCAGCAGCTCTTTCAACAGCTTTAAATGAGTTTATATTTTTGACCTCAACTTTTGTACCAAATTTGTTTGGATCGTCTGAAACAGAGATGTTGAGCTCAACTCTCATTTGTCCTTTTTCCATATTTGCTTCAGATACACCCAAGTATCTTAGTAATAGTTGGAGTTCTCTTCCAAAATCTCCTGCTTCTTTGGAATTATGGATTACAGGTTCTGTCACAAGTTCCATCAATGGTACACCTGCCCTGTTAAAGTCTATTAAAGAAAAATTACCTCTGTCGTGTTTAGATGTAGCAGTGTCTTCTTCTAGATGAACCCTTGTTATTTTTACTCCGTTTAATTCACCTCCTGAAACTATTGGGTATTTGTATTGTGATATTTGGTACGATTTTGGAATATCGGGATAAAAATAATTTTTACGATCAAACTCTGTGAAGTCTGCTATTTGTCCCCCTAATGCTAAACCAACTTTCACAACACTTTTTAGTGCTTCTTTGTTTATAACAGGAAGTGTTCCAGGGTGAGCCATACAAACAGGACAAATGTTTTGGTTTGGGGTTTTTTCGTCTGGGTTGTTTATGCAACCACAAAACATCTTAGAATTGGTTTTTAATTCAGCATGTATTTCAAGCCCTATAGTAGTATAATATTCCTTTGACATATAATTAATTATAACAAAAATATGTTATTAAAGAAAATTTTTGATAGCTTTTATTTTTTGTAAAATATGATATAATCTTTTTTGTGTATAAGATATTTTAAAAATATTTTATATGTTTTGTTTGCCCGAGTGGCGGAATTGGTATACGCGCACGACTTAAAATCGTGTCTCGCAAGGGATGTGGGTTCGACTCCCACCTCGGGCACCGAAAGAAAAACTGAGTATTGTCTCGGTTTTTGTTTTGGTCGTGGGAGTCGAAGCCCGATTGAGCTATATTTGAGCTTGCGAAAAATATAGCCAATTGGGGTACTGAAT
>JACCED010556516.1_pt1 | contig 28950 bp, 27 predicted proteins | sample 7455021 | NCBI WGS metagenome assembly JACCED01 (sample SAMN15323456, study PRJNA562643) | freshwater metagenome | isolation source: river surface water | place: USA:Blue River Watershed | collected 2017-08-19 | reverse complement strand
TCCACGGCATCGTTCACAGGGTTTTTAAGCGGGTTGCCTTTGTAGGCCGCATTGCCAATGACCAACGCCACCCGGTGCTCAGGGGTTTGCGCCTGGCTCATGAAAGCCAAAAGGGCCAATCCAATGGTGAGAAGAATTTTTTTCAAGGGATTCATCTTGAATGCATCTGTTCAATGAAGTGAATCAATTTCCAGACACTGTCTTGAAGTAAAAGTCTCCACTCAAGCTGGTGTTCTCCCAGGGTGTCTGCTGATTTTTGGTTTCGGCCTGGACAGAGCGTCTGACCTCCTTGAAGACCAGTTCGATGGGCATATTGGGTTTTTGCATGGCCTTGAGCAAGTGTTTGGTGTAAGGGCTGTTGCGCTCTCTGGGGTCTCCATCTGAGGCGACTTTCCCAGGTGAGGTGGAGTAGGCAATCAGGGTGCCTTTGGGTGCATCCATCTGAACAAGTCCCCGACTGCTTGATCGAAAACTCCGTCCAAATGGATCGTCTCTGCATGCATCAATGACCAAAATATTCACGCCTTTGCCAGCGGTGTTCATCTTTTCAAGAATGAGGTTGGCATCGAGTCCTTGATCGGCAATCTCATCCTCTCGCTGAATGTCTGCATTGACAGGGATGAGGTAGTTTTTACCCTTCATCTCTACGCCATGTCCGGAGTAATAGACAAAGCCCACATCACTGTTGACAAGCAGATCGCCAAACTCTCTGACCTTGGCGCGCATCTGATTGAGCGTCGCATCTCTCGCATCAATGACTTGGAACCCGCTCTTTTTGAGTGCGGCTGCCATGTCATTGGCGTCGTTCACGGGATTATTGAGTGGATGAACTTTGTAGGCACCGTTGCCCATGACCAGGGCAATGCGACGTTCTTGTTTGCCCACGACAGGGGCCTTGACCCTTTGGGTTTGTGCGGGCTTGGTCCCAGATGTAGTTTCCACAGTCACAGGAGGTGTCTTGGCGGGCGTGATCAATGCGGGAGAACGGCCAATTTCAGGCTCAAGAGGCGTTTTGGCACCGGGAGTTGGGTATGCGATGGCGCGGACCAACTGACCACTTGACCAAATGCCATGCTGATGAATGCTGCCATCGGAATGAAACAGGATGCCCAATCCCTCTCGCAGGCCATTTCTGTAATAGCCGCTGAAATGAAGCCGATTATTTAAAAAATAGACACCAAACCCATCATACTTTTCCCGTTTGAACTCCCCACGGTAGCTGCCATGTTCTTTTCCGTAGAACTCAAGGCCGTAACAATGAAGCTTTGCTTGACCCGGATTGCATGCGGCCAGCGCGCTGATTCCATGGGGTGGATCAATCTGTTTGTCGCCCTGATAGGAGTTGTCGACACCTTGAGCGGTTGCTGTGGACCTCGCGAATTGGCCCCTTTGCCATGTTCCTTGCTGAAGGATGACACCCCGAGAAGAAAACTTGGTTCCCAAGCCATGAAAGACATTGTTCTTGAACTCGCCGATATAGACATCACCATTGGGCCAGATGTAGGTCCCCAAACCGTGCCTTTGTCCTTCGGCATACTCACCCACATAGCGTTCACCTGTTGAAGCCACGTCCTGACCGACACAGTTGTGCCTGACTTCAGTGTGTGGACATGCAGGCAATGTAGGCTGCGCCCAGGACATGGCAGGCATCAAGATCGATAGGAAAACCAATGCTTTCATAGAGGAATGTGATCGCTACTAATTTTTGAAATAGAACTCGCCAACCACCTGGTCGTAAATCGCAGGGACTTGTTCATGGCCAACTGATTTGGCCAAGTCAACCACTTCTTTCCTCACGTTGCGCAGTACGCGATCCACACTCAAACCCGGCTTTTGCATTTCCTTGATGAAGACGCGCGTGAACAAGCCGTTCTTGTTCTTGTCGGCATTGCCCAGTTTGTCCAGGGCTTGTTGGCCACTGCCTGCCGAGAAGATGATCATTTGCCCGGTTGCCGCTGTGGTGGGTGCCAGGCCTCGACCGCCAATGGATCGCCCCGAGGTTTTGAAGGGGTTGTCGCGACAGGCATCCACGATGGCCAGGGTGAATTTGGCTTTGCGCTCGGCCATGTCATCCAGGATGCGCTGCAATTGGATGGCTTCATCTCGCACTTGCGCCTCGGTGTCACTGAGGATGTCAATGGGAAGCAAGTAATTGGTGGAGGCCAGCTGCACACCATGTCCGGCAAAGAAAAATAAAACCTCGTCTCCGCTTCGGACTTGGCTTGCAAAAGTCCTGAGCAGGGTTCGCATCTCTTTTTCATTGACATCGGTCTTGAGCATGACCTGATACCCCAAGGCTTGCAGGTTGCTGGCGATGGCCTTGGCATCTTCTCTGGCGTTATTGAGCTTGGGCACATTCTTGTAGTTGTCATTGCCAATGACCAGGGCTTTTCTGGGTCCCAGTGCGGAGAACGCGGTTGCTTTGAATGTGGTGCCGTCTGAAGTGGCCTCTGATGCCGCTGGTGTTTTTTTATCAGCCGCTTGCTGAGTCGAAGGCTTGGAGGATTGGGGGGCCATCTGAGCTTGCTGGACCGATTCGGTTTTGAGCAGTTCCAGATTGGCTTTGGCGGTTCGCTTGATGGCTGGGCTAAATTGCGGCAAGTCCATCAGCTTGAGATAGAGGCGCGCGGCCTTTCTTTCGTCTTTCTCAACACCGAGGCCATTTTGGTAAAGCCAGGCCAAGTTGTTGATGGATGCAGCGTCTTCCCCCAACTCTCCGAGTTCATACCAATACCGCGCTTCCTCGTAGTCTTTCTGATCGGCGCAGGCGCTATGAAAATAGCCCGCATAAGAAAAGAAGTCCACCGCCGACATGCAGCTCACCGCGGTGGCTTGAGGGCCTGAATAAGCGCGGCACCTGAGCTTGAGGTAGTCTGGATTGTTTTGCATTGCCAATTTGGAGCTGCTGGCGTTTTGAACAGCCATGTTCAGATGCTTTTCATTTTTTTCACAGGACTTGGCTTCCTTCACCTCGGGCACCATCAATTGACCCACAACGCTGGTGGGGCTTGTCATCGTTGATCGTCCTGCGCTTTCAACCCGCGTTCCCGTCCCGCCGTTGAGCAGCAGCCCCAAGTTGGCTTGGCTGGCTTTGCGCTCCTGGGGGCTCAGCTTAGGTTGGCGAATGATCTGCTCATACAAGGACTGCGCCTGCTTCAAGTCTTTGGGTACGCCAAGACCGTTTTGGTACATCCAGGCCAGGTTGTGCGTGGCAGCGGCATCGCCCATTTGGATGCCCCAGTCAAACCAGTATTTGGCCTCTGCATAGTTTTGAGCGACTGCGGGGTAGGGAGGTTTTGCCGCACAACCATTTAAAAAATACCAACCCATGGTTGAAATGACTTCAACATACCAATCTAATGAGAAGCGCTTGTCCTCTTGGTGAGCGCGGATCGCAGTCGTTGCTTGGGCTTGGACAATATCAAAGTTCTGGCACTTGGCTTCCCATTGCCCTTTGGGTTCCATGGGCTGTCCGACCACGGTGCTTTGCGCCCACGCGCCCGTTCCCAGGATGAGCAAGGCATGCAGCAATCCAAGCAACATTTTTTTCATGATTGTCATGAACGCAACCTCTCCGCCTTGACGGCAATGGCCTGCATGGTGAAGCGGAGCGTCCATGACCAAGGCATCGCCATCACTTGGAAATGATGCGAACCCGGCGGTTCTCTTCCGCCGTGGGGCGATCTGGCACCAGCAGCTCGGCAAAACCTTTGCCTTCATAGTTCAGCTTGCTCTTGTCTACACCCCGCTGGACGAGGTAGTTGAAAACAGCAGCAGCACGCTTGGTGGACAGTTCAATGTTGTAGGCCGCGCTCCCAACGCCATCGGTATGCCCCTCGACGTTGAAGGTCTGGTCTGACAGGCGAGGACTTTTCATGGCCTCAACGATGTTGTTCAAGGAGGGAATGCTGTCGTCCTTGATCTTGTCCGAGTTGAAATCAAACTGGATCACAAAGTCCATGGATCTGGGCTGGGGAGAAAAGTTTCTGAGGCTGCGTGTTTTGGGGGCAGCGGGCACCGTCAGTCCATCGATGATCTGATCAACGGTGGGGTTTTTGACGGGCGCATCCTGCGCCCAAACCTGGCAAGACAGAACCATAAGCAAGCCAATGATTGTTTTCATGGGGACTCCTGAATCAAATGAAGGGCAGCACCAAAGCGGGAGCTCGGATTGGACGACTGCCCCCCTAAGGTCAAATCGATGAGCGCTCTGCGCCCTTGAGGGGTGTTGAGAGACTGGGTGAATTCCAGTTGCTTGGAGGGCTCCCTCAGCGCCTCCGATCCAAAGTTGCGCTTTTGATCGGTCACGACGAACAGCAGCCGGTTGGTGCCAGCTGGTCCTGATGAGCGCATGGGAAATGGCGTCAGGGAGCGATTGGGGCCAATGGCATTGTTGAGGTCATAGCCATTGGGAAAGAGCATGTAAAAGCTCTTGGCATCACTGCCCAGGCTGAACACATACAAATAGCCATCGCTTCGCGAACGCACGGTGTATTGCAAATTGTCGCGATTGATCTTGAGGTTGGTTTTCTGGAATTCAACCCGCACCTCTTTCCTTGGATCGCGCTGCTGGTAGATGTCATTGAGGGTGGCCACTGCTGAGTCCATCGAGGCTTGCGCTGGGACTTGAACTGGGGCTGATGACTGTCGGATGGATTGAATTTTTTCGGTGGAGAGGCTGGACAAAAAAGCGCCCAGCGCCTGAGGACCGGCTTCTTCGAGGCGAACAACAGGGATCAGGTGTGGATTCCCTGCCAGCTCAAAGGATTGCCCCAGGCTGGCGGCGAATCGCTTTTGAATGGATTTAGCAGCGCAGACTTGCAGCTCATCCACGCTCACTGCCCCGGATTGATCCAAATCCACTGCATCACCCAGGATGCAATTGCGCAGGGTTTGCGTGGCAATGGCGCCGCCATCGGTTTCATCCCAGCTGGTCTGATTGGGCATGGAGGAGGCGATGTAAACCAGATTCTGTAGCGCCGATTCAGGATCGCTCTCTTTCAGGATCTGTCCCCGGCTTTTGACCACGTCCTTGGGCTGACAGGCCTTGACGCCGCCAGACGCCAAAAAGGCCGTCTTGGAAATCATGTCCCTGGATGCCGATGACCCAGTGGATTTGCCCGTTGAGCCTTGATTCACTGTGGCGGCGCCTGCATCGATCAGGACCACCATTTTGTCCAAGCGCGCTGCCACGGGCTTGAGCAGCGCGTGAAGTCGCTGGAAAGACAGCCAGTTGCCGTCATGGGTCCAGATGCCAGGCTCACACGACTGCGTGGCGGGGTTCACAACTGCGCCCCCGTAACCCGAGAAATACACAAAGAGGCGCCCGGCTTGAGCCGGATTGAGGGACAGCCTGTTGAGGTAGGCCTCCATGGCAGCGGTGCTGACTTGGGCATCTTGCAAGACCGTCATGCGTTGGGGCGCAATGCCCATGGCCGAGGCCATTTGCCTGGCATTGGCGATGTCGGTGCGGGCTGCGTTGAGCGTGCGGACTTGACGGTCCTGGTAGGTGGAGATCCCCATGATGAGGGCTTGTCGGTCCTCGGCCACACTGGCGCACCAGGCCGAAGGCCCCACGCAGGCCAACACCACAGAGGCCATCAGCTGACGCCAGTTCATGGGCTTCTCCTTTGCAGCATGATGTGATTCACGCTGACTTGGCTCTGAGGACCGGGTGCCACAAACAAAATCGCGTTGTAATTGCTCAAGGCCAATGCGCTTTGACCCACGGCATTGGCGGTTTGAAGCGGGCTCCAGGACACCATGGTGGGCTCCATGGCAAACACCATGAGCCCCTTGTCCACGCCATAGAGCGAATACACGCGACCCGAGAGCATGGACGTGCTTCGTCCAGGCGTCAAATGAATGTGAAGCAGGTAATCGGCTTCAATCTTGCCAAGAAAACTCTCAATGCCTTCCACATCGAGGTCAGAGAAAACTTCTTTTTCTTTCCAGATGCTTTGGATCGACGCTCGAGGAGATATGCGTGCGCCGAACTGAGAGGCCTCCATCATTTGGGCGGCAACAATGCCCTCAATGTGTTCAAACGAGGCTTGAGCGCGAACAAATTCTTTGGGAGCGGAGACTTTGAGCGCAACAAATGACTTGCTCGGGATCTGCTTGTAGAGGCGGGCAGCAAATTGCTTGGCATAGGCTTGCAAATCCATGGGGCCTGATGCAGTCGCTGGCGTGGATGAGCTGGCATTGGTGTTGCTGTCCGCACTGCGTCCCGTGTTGAGCATGTCGCTCAACAGGCCGCGTGTTCTGGCGGCGGCCTGCATCGGGTCTGACCCTGAGAGGCTTCGCATGGCCAACATGTTTTGTGCATCGACCTGGACAGACACAGTGCCGCCCGATGCGTCAATGTCGGACAACATGCGCTTGATTCTGGCTGGCATCTGGTTGGGGCTGAATTTCTCGAGGAATGAAATCCGAATTTGTGCCTTGGACTGCTTGGCTGCGTCTCCCAACTGGTTGTCAAAGCCATCCAGGTCAAGAAAGCGGATGTTCTGTTCGTTGAACACCTGCTGGGCGGCAGACACCGCCAACTTGTCAAACGCATTGGAGGCAGTCCCAGTGAATCCGCCAAGGCTGTCAATCGCACGCAAGGTGGCAACGACCGCAGCTGGTTTGGTCTCCAGCGAAACACGTTGATTGACTTTGACTTCTCGCACCAGGTTGTCGCTGCTCCAAACGCCACTGAAGGTGGAGCCGTCTCGTGTGATCAGCACGCCATAGCCATGACGTTTGGAGCCTTCAAACTCACCGATGTAGTTTTCTCCGGTTTTGAAGGTGTAATGGCCTTGACCGTGGATGTCGTCATTCCTGAATTCGCCCACATAGATGGCGCCACTGCTGAAGCGGTATGTGCCTTGGCCATGAGCCATGTCCGATGAGAACGTCCCTTGGTAGATGGAGCCATCCCTGAAGCGGTAAGTGCCCGTGCAGGCGTCATAAGGACCATTGACCGGGCAGGGAACTTGTGCAAATGCCGCAAAGGTACTCAGCCAGACCAGCCCCATGACCAGTCGACCGCCCTGGTGCAGGTGATCAGACACACGGCGGATGCGGATGGATCGTTCTGGTTTCACAGTGTTGGCCTGATTCCTACGCGACATAGTGGGTTTGAAAACGGCATCCATAGAGTCTAATTTTGATATGGATATTCACCAAATCATGGTTCAACAATCACCCTCATTTCAAAGCCAAACCCCATTGCCAGCCCATACCTGGAGCCCGATGTGATCCTTCACCACTTTGACCTCTCCCCGTTCTCAGAAAAAATTCGCCTCATGATGGGGTACAAGGGCGCGCATTGGGAGTCGGTCAAGATCCCCATGCTCATGCCCAAACCCGATCTGGTGGCGCTCACAGGGGGACATCGACGCACGCCGGCCTTGCAAATGGGTGCTGACGTCTGGTGCGATACGGCCTTGATTTCAAAAGTATTAGATCGCAAGCTGCCAGGTCCCCAGGTTCACCTCGGCGAGATCCCTGTAGCGAATGCATTGGCCAAATGGGCTGACTGGTTTTTGTTTTGGAGTGTCGTGGACTTTGCGTCACAACCCGCATGCCTGGCGTACCGCTTTGGGCATCTGAGCGAGCAAGAGCGGGCGGCCATCGCCCAGGATCGCAACCCATTTCGTGCCAGCGTGCCCAAGCTGTCTGCCAGCGCAGCTGCGGCCAATTTGAATCAATTTTTCACCATGCTGGAGGCCCAGCTCGGCGTCCACCAGCCCCATTTGTTTGGGGTGGCCTCGATTGCTGACTTCAGTGTGGCGCACTGTGTGTGGCATTTGAGGCGTGCTGGACCCCTGGCCTTGTCGCTGATGGCACCTTACGTGAAGTTGATGGCGTGGCATGACCGCATGTTGGGCTTGGGCCATGGCCGCATCACAGAAATTTCTGCTTCGGACGCTCTGTCCAGGTCCCGGCAAGCGACCCATTTTGAGGAGACCGTTTTCATTCCCGAGCCTGGACTGACACGCGGTCAACAGGTGCTGGTGGCGGCCGTGGATTACGGATTCGAGCACTCGATGGGTGCATTGATCGGGCTCAATCCCGATGAAATCGTGATTGAACATGAGCATGAGAGAGCAGGGCAAGTCCATGTTCACTTTCCACGCCTTGGGTTTGATGTGAAGCCAGCGTGACGATGAGCTGGGCTGAATTCAAGCCATTGAATTCCAAATAATTCATAACGGAATTCAAGTGAATATCAAAACATGACTAAATGGGCATTGTATGGGGTTGAGCCAGCCAGATTGAATATCTAAGATGGTTTTTAACCAAGGTGTACCGCCATCATGATGAATGCTGCAGGCAGAGAGATCGATTCATCAGTGCACTTTGTTCTGGCTTGCCATTGAAATGACGCAACTGATTTTTTTCGCACTCACCGCTTTGTGGATGCCCAGTGCCATGGGGCAGGGCAAGGCTTGTGAAGGGCTTAAGAACGAAGAAATCACGAACCGCTGTTTGGCCATACGGGACCGAGACCCCAAACGCTGCAACATGATCGGCAAGGAAGACATCAAATATTTTTGCCTTGCAGTGGTTCTGAACAATCAGCATCAGTGCAATCACATCAAGGATACGGACAACAAAAAGGAGTGTTTCAAGGCCGTGCGTTAAAACCGATGGGACTATGATTCAAGCATGGCATTTTTCAAGCGACTCAGGCAAAGCACGGCCTTGCTGGTGGGAGACACACTGCAAGGCGCAAGGATGTTTTTTCTCAACACCTTTGTCATCACCGGCCTTTTTGTGGCTGGAGCCATTTTCCTGATTTATTCCCAGCCTGATCTGCGCTACTTTGGCAAGGTGGTTTTGATCAACCTCATCAGGAATGAAAGCGGCATCCCCGCCGATCCTGCCGCCTCCAACCGGGCAACCTATCTCGAGCCATCCAGCCTGAGCGCGCCCGAATACAGGGTGGCCACATGGATCTCCAAGCGCTACCGTGTTGCGCTCGAGCCTGTGTCGGCACTGGTCAAGGTGGCTTTTGTCGAAGGGGAGCGTGAACAAATTGATCCGGCCTTGATCTTGGCGGTCATGTGCATCGAGTCTGGCGTTCATCCCTATGCGCAAAGCCCTGTCGGTGCCGATGGGCTCATGCAGGTGATGACCACCATCAATGCCAAGATGTATGAGCGTTATGGTGGCACCACGGCTGCTTATGACCCGGTGACCAACCTGAGAGTTGGCATTCAAATCCTCAAGATGTTGATCAAGCGGCGCGGATCTGTCGAAGAGGCATTGAAGTTCTATGTGGGAGCAGGGATATCCGGCGAAGACGGCGGGTACGTTGCAAAGGTATTGCAAGAACAAGTCCTGATCCAGCAAACCATGCTCAGGCCTGTCAATTGAGCCCTGCCGCCACAGGTGGCCTCTTCATCCTGCTTTCTTCGGTTTGGCTTTGACCTTTTTGGGTGAAGTCTTGGCATGGGTCTTTTGGCTTTCGGCCGCTGGTTTGCTGGCTTTGCCACCTGCACGGATCAAATCGGGTCGCCGCTCAAAAGGGTGCGTTGATTTGAGCCAGGCAGACACCGACCGGGGAGATTCCTTTTGCTGGGGTTCCATCCAAAGGCTTGACTTGGGGTTTTTCGCGTGCAGGTCCATGGCATTCATCATGGCTTGCGCCAGCAACTCGCCTTTGATGGCATATCCCATGCTGGTCAGGTGCACATGATCAGGTTGAGCCAGGCCATAGGCATACCAGGTGCGCATGGCATCCCTCGCGCCTGCAATGCGGTACCAGTCATAAAAGAGGCAGTCGTTGTCTTTGGCAATTTTTCTCAGCAATACAGAGAAATTCCAGGTTGAAGTGACCTCGTGCTTTTTGAAGTACGTGTCTTGCACGGAGGTCAGGAGTATGAGTGCACCTGGATGTTTGGAGCGCACTTTCTGAATGGTGTCGGAGATGGTTTGTTCGAGTTGAGGAGAGACTCGATTTTTATAAATCAAATCGTTGGTTCCCCAGTCCAGGATGACCAAGTCTGGCTTGAGCAGAGCCGATTGAGATTCAAAATGACTTTGCGCCAGCAATGAGCCAAAGGCTGAGCCGCCCACACCCAGGTTATGGTAGAGGACGCCTGGCAATTTATTTTCAATGTTGATGCCATGGAGCTCGAACAGGTCTTCATCTGAGCCTTGATCCGGCTTGACGAGCTCAAACCGGATCACATCATGAAGTTGAGGCACTTCAATCACGGTGACCTGGGGTGTGTCGCTGGTGTTGCTGATGGACCCAGACTCCCAGACCCATCGCCCCGAGCTCATTCGGATCTGGTAGCCGGGGGCAGTGGTTCTGTGAAAAAGATGGATGGACTTGGCACCGGGATCAAATTGTTGGTTGAATTCGAGGATGAAGCTGGCCTCTTTGCTTTTGGTCTGCGCCACAAATCCACTCACACCCAAAGGCAGTTTGGGGTAGACCTGAATGCTGTTGGCAGTGATCCACTCACCCTGAAAGCTGGACTTGAAGTCATTTTGTGAATAGGTTTTGGCGATGGCATAGGGAAAGACCATGCCTCGTCCTGCATTGCCAGCCACAGACTGGAGCTTGTGCCTTGCAAATTGCGCTGCCGGACCCCCTTGAACATGTGAGTCACCAAAATGAAGAATGGTCATGCGTTCACTTTTGGCGGCATTCCACTTTTGGACCAGCTGATCCAGCAGGCGAGGGTCATGCGCCTCAATGGTGTTGAATTCTTTGGGCAGGTGATGGAAGAGCGATTGGGCTTGGTTTGCACCCACGGTGCTGGCCAAGTTAACCCAGGCAAATTCAGGTTTGGTCACCACTGCAGGTTCATTGCCCGTGGGCTGAACCTCTTTGAGGCTGGGTGTCGCACTCGCAGATGACGCTGGACGTTGGGCGGTAGGCTTGGCTGGGGGTGTCGCAACGCTTTGAGCCTGCTGAGCAGGTTGCTGCGCGGTCGCTGCCGCTGGCGGTGGTGAGACCGCAATCGTTGAACGCTCCGTGACGGAGGGTTGTGTGGCCGCACACGATGCCAGGATGAGTGACATGGCGAACAAGCCTGGCCAAGATGGCATCGGCTTTGCGGATTGCTTCAATGGGTGAACAGGGAGGGCGATTGGGTTCATGGGGTGGCTTCGGTTGACGGTGCAGTCGGTGCAGTCGAGGGCGCTGGGGTCACTGCAGCAACGGTCGACTTGGTCCCGCTGGATTTCGAGGCCGCACCCATTAAAAAGCTGTTGGCCCGCTGCGCGGTGTAGCTGCTGCTCAAGACATAGGTGTTGTGCGCGAACACAAGCTCTTTGATGCCTTCCTTGTCGATCAATGATTTGAGGTTGCCATTGAAATAGCGATAGTCAACGACAAACACATCCTCATAGTGACTTGCCAGATAGGGTGCAAATGCATTGCCGTACGAGTCTTTGATGACAATGATTTTTTTGTTGTTTTTGACATTGCTATGGATCCGAACGAGCGGGTAGTCGCCGCCCAGAAAAACACCATAGGCCATGCCATTTTTGGCGTACTCGGCATACAACTGGGTGGAGCCAGAGGAGGAGTTGTTATAAAAATAATTGACCTTGGTTTCGACAGGTACTTTGAAGTATTCAACCGTGTCAGCATTGTTTTTCAGAACAGGTGACAGGGTGCGGTAATAAAGTGTTCCTAAGAAATTGGGAATTTCCTTGCGCACCAGCGATGTCAGGGGCAGGGGTTGAAAACCGGCGGCTTCTCCAAAAGCGGCATAGGCGTAATAAGCACCGCGACCTGTCCAGTGGTGATCCGTATTGAAATACGTGTATTCAGCTTTGTGCTGTTCAATTTTTTCGTAAGCATGAACCAGCCTCGCATTGGATCCCACAGCGGAATACAGGTGTTGCAAAAAATTTTTCTCCCGCATGATGTTTTTAGTGACCTTTTCAGGCAAATAAAAATCAGCACCAATGGGGATGCCCATCACGTAAATCGCCACATCAGGCAGTTCCTTGGCGTACTGCTGAACGGTACGAACAAAGGCGGCTGTCGTTGCGGGCGAGGCGCCAAACATTTGCACCGCTTTGCCTTTGTAAATGATGATGGATTCGATGTTTTGGTAGGGGGACTGCTCACCTGCCTGGTTCTCGACGCCTGAGTGACTGGAAGCAACTGAGCTGAATGAGCCTGGGGTGCTTTTGCCGGCCGCTGCATCGCGCTGAGTCGGGGACGCTGGCTGTGGGGGCTGCTGGGAGGCGGGTTTAGACTGGGCATCTTGTGACGAGGCTTTGTCCTGGTGGGCATCAACCCCCTCGTGCTGCGGATTGTTTGATTTATGGTGCGCGCTGACGATCACCTGAATGTCGTCGTTGTTGGTTCCTCTCAAGTCCTTGATGCTGCCGGCAACCAACGTGAGGGTCTCGCGGAACAAAAAATTGTCTGCAATGTAGTCATCGATGGCTCGCATGAGGGAGCCGTCCCCCAGCGCTTGAAGCGTGAAACTTGGGAGCTGGGCGAGTTTTCTTTTTTCAGCTTCAGAGACCTCGGATTTCGGAGTGATGCAAAAAATCACGCCAGCCGCAATCAGTGTCCCCACAAAGAGATAGGAGTGGGTGCGTTTGAATGCCAAGTCTGAGAATTCAAATTTCAGCATCAGAATCGGAAATAAATGAAGGGGTTATAGGTTTTCCCAACAAGCAGCACCACGCTGATGAGAAGGAAGAAGAATGACTGGACCACCACAGTCAATCGGTAGGCTGAGGGATTCATTTTCGGTTCAATGAATCGGTGAATTTGCGCATAAATGGGTGTGCAACAAATGATGGCCAGCATCAGCCAGTAAATGTTGTTCCAGAACGCATGGCTCAATTCAAAATTGGAAAGCGGCGTTTCGTTGATCGCGAAAAGGGTTTGCAGGGATTGTTGAAGTTGCACATGGTCGGTGAAATAGAAAATGGCCCAACCAAAATAGACCAACAGCAGGGCATAGGCATGTGCAATGGCAACAGGAACCGTTTCAAGTTTTTTCAGGAGGTAGGTTTTTTCTAGCCACAGGATGAGACCAAAATAAAGACCCCAGAGCACGAAATTCCAGCTCGCACCGTGCCACAGGCCGGTGAGGCCCCAGACCAGAAAAATATTGAAGGTCTGATTTTTCCGGTTGCCCCCCAAGGGGATATACACATAATCCCTGAAAAACGTACCCAAAGAAATGTGCCAGCGCCGCCAGAAATCGGTAATGGATCTGGCCAAATAGGGATGATTGAAATTTTCCCTGTAATGAAAACCAAACATGAGGCCCAGTCCAATGGCCATGTCAGAGTAGCCAGAGAAATCAAAATAAATCTGAAGGCTATACATCAGCAGGCCAAACCATTCGCCCAAGACAGTGGATTGCCCAAGTTCCTGCCCTAAGAACTGGTTAGCCAGTTCTCCAGCCACGTTGGCAAAAAATACCTTCTTGAATAAACCCTTGGTGAAGCGGGTCACGCCTTGGCTGAATTCGTCCAGGTTGAAGTTGCGCTCTTCAATTTCCTTGGCAATGTGAGCGTATCGGACGATGGGGCCGGCGACCAATTGGTGAAAGCACACCACAAAGAGCATGAAATTGAGCAATTTCTTTTGAGCCTTCACTTCGCCACGATACACGTCGACGATGTAGGACATGGTCTGGAAGGTGTAAAAAGAGATGCCAATCGGCAGAAGAATGCCGGGTTTGCCAAAGTCTGTTTGTGCCAGTGCATTGACTGTTTCAACAATCAGATCGGCATATTTGAACGACACCAGCAAAGCCAAATTGACAGTGATGGAGGCCACCAAGCCTACTTTTGCAATGACTGGGTTGGATCGGTATCGCTCGATGAACAGCCCGATGTTGTAATCCATGGTGGCTGAGAAGATCAGCAAGCCAATCCAGATGGGTTCACCCCATGCGTAAAACAGCAGGGAAAATGCGGTCAGGATCAGATTGCGAATGTTTCTGTCGGCAAAGGCGTAATAGACAATCAGACACGCTGGCAAAAAGAAAAAGAGAAAGGTCAGACTGGAAAAGACCATGATTGATTACTCTTCCACGGTTCCCTGCTGACATTCCCTGTTCCAGGTAATGTGATGCAAATGCCTGGTGTAACCAGGTGTTCCATATTTGATTTTTTCTAGAAATTGATAATAGTCTTTCACTTCAGAATTGAAGTGCTTGTCTTGCCATTTCTTATAAAAATCGATGCTCTCTTCGAAGTGTTCGAACTGCAAGTATTTTTGATGCTTAAAACCGAAAAGATTATTCCTGTCCATCAGGAATTTGCTGCGAAACCAGCCTGTTTCCAAAATGGCCTGGCGCATGACGATGGTGGGGTATGCAATGTTTTTCTCGCAGATTTTTGAAAATACCTCTTCGACCAGGCTTTGATCAATTTTTCCACGGGCTTGGGTATGCACGGCACTGGCAGCGTGTTGCGTAGGCTTTGTACTGCTGGCCATCGTTTGTGTGCACACCATTAAAATAATAATAAATAATGAAATTGGGAAGATTCTTGATACAGAGAGCGGCTTGATTAATTTGAGCGTCTGATTCCCAAGTGCTTGGTTTAAAAACATATTTCTATTATTTCATGGTTTTTCCTGGCTCCTGTCTTGCGATCGACACAGCTCAAGCCTATAAATGTCTTAAAAAGTATGTATTTGATGGGGTCCAGAAATTGCTTGCCTGGTTCACAAGCGGTTTTCCGACATGTCTTTGGCCATGGAGCCCTCATGAAAGACTTTGACATCCATATGTTTCAGCAAAGACTGGCAACGGTTCAGGGTCGAGCTCCCTCTGCGCAGCTGCAAGCAAGCTCGGCCACGGAGTCGAATGTCAAAGCGACGGATGCATCCTTCTCTCGACTCATGCAAGCCGAGGCCAACAGGGGCTCTCGCATTGCAGTTGAAAAGGGCGACACGCTCATCAGCATGACCAAGCGCTTCATGCGCGCTCAGCAGCTCAACCCCTCAGATGCCGATCTCTACAAATTCAGCATGGAAGTGGCCAGGCACAACCGCTTGTCCAACCCCAACCTCATTCGTGCTGGGCAGGTGCTTGATTTTTCATCGCTGTCTGGCTCTGCCTTGTCATCCACCCAGCCTCGCGCCTCTGAAAGTTTGCCACCCCCATCTGGGTTGCCCCCTCAGGGGCTCAAGTTGGTGGTGGTGGGCGACAGCATTGCAGTGGGCATTGGTGGCGCCTTGCTCAAGCAAAGTGGCGTCAAACCCGAATTCTCAGAGGGTAGAAAATTTTTGAAACAGGTGAGTGATCAATATGTGGTGGATGCCACGGGTGGGCACAGCAGCCCCCAGATCCTCAAAAAACTATCGGCCAATCCCTTGGTCAAACACGCGGATGTGGCCATTCTTTCTGTGGGGACCAATGATTGGGTCAACAGCTCGGTCAATGCGTACTACACCCCAGAGCGGATCACGTCCAACCTCCAAAAAATTCGAGCCGAGGTCAATGCCAAGGAACATGTGTGGGTCTTACCCTACGATGAACAGGCCAAGGCCTTGGTGCTCAAGGTGGCGCAAGAGCACGGCGACAAAACCTTGGATCTTGGCTCCTTTCAAAAAGCCGATCGCTACCATCCCCGCAATTACGCCGACATTGCAAAAAGCCTGACCCAGTCCTTGAATACCGCCAGCTCCCTGGAGCGCAGCGCCGCCATGAGTGTCAGCCAAGAGTCACCTGCAAGTACGCCCATTCAGTGGGTGTCGACCCAAAGCGCCCTCATGTCAAGGCCGCAACCCCTTTTGAAATAAAGCCAGTCTCCTGGACAATGGCCCAAACTTGTGGGAGTGGTCAACATGGGCATTTGGATTGAATTGGGCGTGTTTGCTTTGGCCTTCGCCTTCGCGATCCATCAGTTTCACGATCTCAAAAAGGAACGCCTCAAGCGTGAGCGTGAGCGTGAACGGGAGAAATCACAAGATCCAAAGTCTGATGCCCCCGGAGAATGAGGGCGTCATTCATGGGCGAGTGGGAATCAGGATTTCATTGCGCCTGCGCCAAGGCAGGGTGAAAGGGTCGTCGTATCGTGCGACCTGAGGGGTTCCCAATTCAGGCAGGTTCTTGCTGAGCATCCACGCTTTGAGCTTTTGAGTCTGTTCCTCAATGGACGACTGGGTCGTCCAACCACTGAAGCGGATGGCTGCCATGGCATGCGGCTCAACTTGGCGCAAACCCACCTCGGGTCGATTCGGTCTGGGCAAGGTTTGCGGGGTTTCCTGGCTGGGCATCACAAAGTGAAGACGCCAGCTGCCATCAGCTTTGGGCTCAACCGTGACCGGCGCTGTCATGGCAATTTTTTTACTCTCGCCATCTGGCATGGCATTGTTGCCAAAGATGAAATTGGCGACGCGCCTGAACCCCGTTCGGCTGGCCGCATCAAAATCGCCTTGCACCTCGGTCTCTGCCACCGTGAAGCCGGCGTAGTGTCTGAGTTCAAAGGGCTTGTCCTCGATGAGAACTTCAAAGCGGGGTTCTTCAATGGCCATGACCACTCCAGAAAAAAACAAGGCACCCAGCAGCACCCACAGCGATGATTTAAATCCGTGCGAAGTATTCACGACGATCGAACTCCTGTGCATCCTCTGCCGTGCTGTGACGCACATGCTCAGCCCGTTTGATGCGCGCATAGTATCGGATGAAGTCTGAACCCAAGCCCTGGTTCATGGCGGTGTCAACTTCCAGGGCATCCAGTGCCTGGGCCAAGGTGGTGGGGATGGTGGGCTGCGACCCGTCGCCCGCATCGTAGGGCGCCAGAGTGGCTGGAGGCGGACTGAGGCCTTGATCCATGCCCGACAGACCCGCGTGAATTTGCGAAGCAAAATACAAATAAGGGTTGGCCGCGGGCTCCCCGAGGCGATTTTCAATGCGGGTGGCTTCATGCCCACCTGGACCGATGACCCTGAGCATGGCACCCCGATTGTCTTGACCCCAGGAGATGTATTGCGGTGCCAAGGCATTGGGTCTGAACCGACCAAAGGCATTGGCCGTGGGTGCACACAGGGCCGTCATGCCCCGGCCATGTGCAATCAAGCCGCCCAGGTAATGGTTGCCCAGTTCACTGAGGTGTGATGCCGGTGTGTGTGCGTCACCCTCCTTGGGGGATGCGCTGCGCTGAAATGCATTTCGCCCGGTGGTCAGGTCTTTGAGGGACTGGTGCAAATGCCAGCCGCTGGACATGATGTTGGGGAAAGGCGGGCGACACATGAAGGTGGCGTGGTAACCCTTTCGCCACAGCGCTTGCCGCACTGCGCTGCGAAACAGGACCAGGTTGTCTGCGGCAGTCAAGGCATCGGTGACCTCGAAGACGGCCTCGACCTGACTTGGACCCAGCTCAATTTCCAAGGAGCTCAAGGGCAAGCCCAGTGATTGCGCCGTGGCCTGAACGATGCGAAGCGGCTCTTCGGATCGATCAAACCAGGCCTCGGACAACAGGTTGTAGCCTGGATGGATGAGTTGCACAGTGGGAGCGGGCGGTGGCCACGCCGATTGCATGGGGTCGATGGAAGGGTCCTGTGCCGATGCCCCCAGCTTGTAAATGTGGAATTCCAGTTCCAGGCCGCACATCATCTGCAAATTCCTGGCCGCCAATTGATCCAGAGCGCGGAGCAATTGTGTGCGCGTGTCGTAGGGCACACTCGCGCCATCCTGGAAGCGAGGCTGGCACTGCACCCATCCCGTGGCATGAGCCCAGGGCAAGGTGTTCCAGGTGCAAGCAATGGGATGCAATTGCAAGTTGTTGGCATAGCCAAAGCCTGGCAACTCGGATTGAATGCCAGGCTCAAAGACCTTGAAGGCCGTTCGGTCCGAGGTGTCCTTGAGCATGAGGGTGCTCACCATGCTCACCCCTTGCTCCAAGGCTTGGATGGCCGCTGGCGCAGTCAGTGTTTTGCCGCGCAGCATCCCATGGACATCGCACCAGGAGAAGCGGACCAGTTCCACCTGGCTTTGACGAATGGCTTGGGCAAGCTCAACCAGATCGCTGGGGCGGGCGCTGGTCATGAGGGCATGGCCTCCTGGGCTTTTCGCCAGGGTGCTGCGGCCTTTTTGGCTTTGACCTCGCCTTGCCACCAGTTTTCCCAATCCTTGGCGGGCGCAATGCCATCCACGGTGTCCGGACCGAGCCTGCTTGCTGCCACATGAGCCTGGGCAAAGCCCAGGGGGAGCTCACCTGCCTCGACCGCATCAATGGCTTGCAACAAAAGTCTTCGGTTGAGCATGATGGCCTTGTCACTCATGCCCAAATTCTCACGGGTTCTGTCGGCGATGGCGCCCATGCTTTCGCAAGCCCATTGATCGTGGACATTGATGTCTTCCTCGCCCATGCCAAGGTAGGTTTTGGTGCGCTGCTCCTCGGCATTGAATCCCCACTGGTTGTGTCGACCGCTGACGGGGATGTAGTCGGGCAATTGGGTGAATCGAAGGCGCTGATTGCGCATGGTGTCCTTGTCCACGGGGTCTGCAAAGCTGGTGAAGATGGACACCCAATAGGTGTGGGTGTCATCCACGGGCATGTGCATCTGGGTGATGGTCATGGTCTCGGACAAAGGGATCACAAAGGTGTGCGGGAACAGCGCGTGCGTGATGCGCACGTGCATCAGGTCCTCGTTCATGGCCCTGAGGGTGGTCAGGCGCATGCCATAAGGCATGGCTTCGGGGCGGATATCGGGTTGAGCGAATTCACGCATGATGCGACTCATGGGCCAACGCTCACCCGCGACGTTGCCAGCGCTCGCCCCTCTGAATTGACGGCCATAAGTGGCCTCCAGGGTCTCATCTTGAAAAAACCGGTGCAGAAAAGAGGTGTGAGCCGGGTCTATGCCCACCTCGAAGGCCTGCAGCCAATTGCACGACCACATGCCCTTGAACGCAAAAGTGTGGCTGTCAGGCGCTTCAAAGCAATCCAGCGCTGGCAAGGGTGGCGGCGTTTGGTCTTGTGGTCCCAACCACGCAAAGATCAAACCGCTTCGAATCACCAGGGGGTAGCTGCGCTGCCGAATCCGTTGGCACAGTTTGCTGCCTGCGGGTTCAGCCGGTGTCTCTGTGCATTGCCCTGTGGCATCAAATTTCCAGCCATGGAAGGGGCAACGGATGCCGTCACCTTCATGGCGTGCAAATGCAAGGTCAGCTCCACGGTGCGGGCAATCCCGGTCCAAGAGACCGAATTGGCCTTGGTCATCCCGAAAGAGGATGAACTCTTGACCCAATGCACGAACCGACTTGAGTGGGCGCTCGGCCATCCTGGGATCGAGCTTGGGGTTGAACTCATCGAGCAAGGCAATGGGCTGCCAATACAGGCGCATCAAGTTCCCGCAAGGTGTGCCGGGACCTACCCGTGTCACGCGTTCGTTCAGGTCAGCTCTCATGGGGTTCCTCAGGTGAAGCGTTGAGAAAGATTGTGTACCAAGTCTCTTGATTTTTCTAATCAGGCATGCCGTGATGCGGTGAGACGTTGGGTTTGAATGGTGTCATCCTGACATCAGGCTGCGACGACTCACCCCGCACACATGGAATGGCTGACGATCAAAAAAACCTTTATGCCAGAATTGTCTGCACAGGATGGAGCGTTGGCAACGCGAAGTCAAATCCCTTCCCCGATGAGGCACGCATGAGCCAGACACCCAGCAAGTCCAAGAACAAAGTCCCCAGCCCTGAACAAGGCTTGCCCCGCATTGGCGTTTTGGGCTTGGGCATCATGGGATCGGCCATGTCCTTCAATCTCATGCAGGCCGGTCACGAGGTCTGGGGCCATGACCCTTCGGCCAAAGCCCGCAAGGCCTTGACCAGCGCAGGCGGCCTGGCCTGCACCCAGCCCCGCAAGGTGATGCAGTCGTGCGCCATCCTCATCACCTCTTTGCCCCATGTGAAGGCATTGGATGAAGTGGTGGAGGAGCTGCTAGCCCATGGTCAGAAAGCCAGCATCGTCATCGAAACCAGTACCTTGCCCATCACCAGCAAGCAGCAAGCCCGGCAACGGCTCAAGGCCGTGGGCATCGAGATGCTGGACTGCCCACTCTCGGGCACAGGTGCGCAGGCTCGCAACAAGGATTTGACGGTCTACGCCAGTGGCTCGACCAAGGCCATTCGCAAGGTGTCAGCCGTGTTTGACAGCTTTGCCAGGCAGCATTTCGATTTGGGTGAGTTTGGCAACGGCATGCGCATGAAGCTCATGGCCAATTTGCTGGTGGCCATTCATAACGTCTCGACGGCTGAGGCTTTGCTGCTGGGGCAGCGCATGGGCATCTCCATCGATCGCGCCGTCGAGGTGCTCAGTGGGGGCGCAGGCGGCTCTCGCATGTTGAGTGTGCGCGGTCCCCTGATGCAAAAAAAGGGCTGGGAAAAAGCCACCATGAAAGTGAGCATCTGGCAAAAGGACATGCAATTGATTGCCCAGGCCTTGAGCGAGGCTGGTGTGCCCAGCCCATTGTTTGCCGCCACGCAGCCCCTCTACCACGCCGCCATGGCATTGGGCCATGGTGATCACGATACCGCCAGCGTGTTTGATGTGCTCGATCGCATGTCACGCAAGTGAGGCCGGGGCTTGTCCATGAACCCACGCTTGTCGGATGCCAGCCTGGTTGAGCTCAATCTGGCGCTGGTTCGTGCGGGATTTGTGACCCTGGTGCCCATCTCTCTCATGGTGCTGGTGTTCGGGGCGGCCTTTGGTTTGGCCGCTGCCCAAAAGGGCATGGGGCCTTTGGATGCCATGCTGATGAGCGCCATTGTGTTCGCGGGCGTCGCTCAATTTGCTGCCCTCGATGTGTGGGGCACCCAAGTGCCGGTGTTCACCTTGGCGGCCACGGTGTTTGCCATCAATGCCCGGCACATCCTCATGGGGGCTTCGCTGTATCCCTGGCTGCAACACACCCGCCCGAGCCATCGCTACGGGGTGATGGTCCTGGCCTCTGACGTCAACTGGGCCATGGCCATGCAGGCCTTTGGCAAAGGTCAGCAGGCCATGGGCATCTTGCTCGGCGGCGGTTTGGCCTTGTGGATTTTTTGGGTGGTGGGCACTTGGCTGGGCTTGGTCTTTGGTGCCACCATCAGCGATGGCAAAGCCTGGGGCATTGACATGGTGATGGGCTGCTTTCTTTGGGCCATGACGCTTTCGGGTCCGCGCAATGTCCGCATCATCATGACTTGGTTGGTGGCCGCTGCGGCTTCGGTCTTGGCCTATTACTTTTTGCCGGACAACACCCATGTCATCGTGGGTGCCATCGCAGGCGGCCTACTGGGTGCATGCTGGCCTGAGGAGGGCAAACATGCACATTGATGCCACGGGCTGGGGGTCCTTGCTCATCATCGCCATCATGACCGTGGTGACCCTCGCCACCCGCTGGTCGGGTGTGCTGATCATGACCTTCATCCCTTTGAACGATCGTGTCAAGCGCTTCATCTCGGCCATGTCGGGATCGGTCCTGATTGCGGTGCTCGCACCCATGGCTGTGCGTGGCGATGCGGGTGCCAGAGGGGCTTTGGCCGTCACCGCACTGGCCATGCTGATCCTCAAAAAACCATTGCCCTCGATTGCTCTGGGCTTGTTCACCGCCGCCTGGATTCGTCATGCCTTTGGATGAGGCGGGCGCAGTCCCTGGATCTTGATGCAGCACTTCAAGTCCGGGCATCTGGGGTCGATTCACCGATGATGGATGTTCCTTTGCGTCTTTTTTGCCGTCGCATGTCCCCTGGGCTGGCAGCCTGTCGTTCGCACCTGTTGGGGCACGGCTTGGCCTGGGCGCTGTTTTCAGCCTTGGCAACGGCACAAACCTCCCCCGATCCGCTGTTTGCCACCGAAAAGGAGCAGATCTACCTGGATCAGGGCTTTGTGCTGTATCCCGCACGCAAACCCAGACACCAGGATCCCGAATTCCTCAGGCAGCAAGAACTCGACCGCCTGGCCAAGGAGGCCAGTGAGCGCAGCCAGCAAGCGCTGCAAGTGGCTGTTGAGGCCCGGGTCGAGGCGGAGAACAAGGTCAAACGGCTTGAAGAGGAGCGGGTGGTGCTTGAGCAGCAAGCCACGGCCTCCCTGCGCGAGGAGCGCCAGCTCAGGCTCGCTGCCGAGGCCAAGGCCATGCAAGCTAGCCTCGACAAGACCAAAGCCGAGCAAGACCTCAACACCAAATGGCAGGCTGAGCGGCAGGCTCGCATCAAGGCCCAGGCCGACCTCCAATCCCTCATGGATCAAAAAGACAAGCTCATCCAGTCCCATCAGCAGCAGCTCAAGGCCGAGGAAAAAAAGCGCACCGATCTGATGTCGCAGATCAAAAAGCAGGCGGGCGAGGAAAGCGAAGCCGAGGCCAGACTGAGTGCGAGGCTGGTGGCCGAGGAGCAAGACAGGCTGGAGTTGCAAGCGGCGGTGAAAAAACTCGAGTCTGAAAAAAACCGGCTTCAGCAGGAGCTCGACAAGCTCAAAAGCGACCGCAGGTCGACCATCCTGATCTCACCTTCGGGCAAGTGACCCCTGTTCAGGGCGGATCTCTGTCCAGACATTGATGTCAGTCAACCTTCTGTGCATGAGCGGTTGCCAGCCCAGGGCCTAGCAGGGATCATGAGCTCCAACGAATGGGAGACCCGACCATGCAACACAGCTGCATTCAAGCCATCAGAGAAGAACACGCCAACATCTCTGCCGTCCTGGCATCCATCGTCGCCATGATCAAGCGCGGCCCCAAGGCTGACAGGGACAATTTCTTTGATGTCCTGCGTGCCATGTTGTTCTACCTGAATGAATACCCAGCGCGCATGCATCACCCCAAGGAAACCGAGTACCTCTTCAAGCCCTTGAAGAACAAAACTTTTGAAAACGCCGAGCTGATTGATCGACTCTTGAATGAACACGAAAAAGAGGAATCCGTCATCCTGGAGCTACAGCATCTGCTGGTGGCATGGGAAAACCTGGGCGACGAGCGGCGCGAGGCGTTCGAATCCAAAGCCTTAAGGTATGCCAACTTTTACCTGGAGCACATGCAGACCGAAGAGCGTGTGGTGATTCCTCAAGCCCTCAAGACCTTCAGCGAGGACGACTGGTCCCAACTCAATGCGGCTTTTGCCAAGAGTGGGGATCCCTTGGCCAAAACCCTGCGGGGTGATCCTCAATATGACCGGCTCTTCACCAAGATCCTCATGCATGCCCCTGAGCCCATTGGCTTAGGTCGGGGCAATTGAGCTCAGGCGCAACGCCAGCGAAAGAGTTTGATCATGGCCATGGCCATCAAGGGGATGGCCAATCCCAATGCAGTCGCAGACCCCAGCAACGGGACGAGTGCATCGTAGTTGGCCGGCATGGTGCTGCTGGCCGTCTTCACCTCGCGACTGATGACAAACACCTGGTTGAGGTACTTGGTCAGCAATTGAGAGGCCGACAAAGCCAAGTTGGCAAATGAGGTCATGACCGCAAAAAATGTGGCCTTGAGTTCCTGTGGCGCCGACTGGGCAATCCAGGTCAGCAAGGGAATCATGGCAATTTGCCCCAGGGGCGACTCCAAGGCGGTATCCACCAGCGCGATGAAGCGCGCATCGATGAAGCCATGGGTGTGTCGCGCCGTCCATTCGTGAAAGCCCAGGCTCATGGCCAACTGGGGGACCGAGAGCAAGGTCCCCGCCACAGTGAGCCAAAACGTCAGGCGCAACAGGCTGTATTTCGCCATGTGCTTTTTGAGGGCAAACATGCCAATGAGAGCCAGGGTGTTGCCGATCAAGGCCAGCACAGAGAAAAACGACTGGTCAAAACCCAGCACATCGATGGTCCACCAATTCACCCCAGGACCCGGCCCCGGTGTCGCCCGGTAACAAAAAATCACCAGGGCAGTCCCCCACAGGGTTTGTCGCGATGGGGCGTCCAGGGCAGAGGTCAGTCTGCCCATGAGGAAGGCAATGATGAGCAATGAGCCCATGAAGATGATTTCTTGGGCGTATTGGAGATCACTCAAGCCCATGCTCACCGTGAACACCACAAAGACCAGGCTGCCCGACAACAGCCATGCATTGGCTTGGGTGGGGGTAGGCTCGGGCCTGAGCAAGGCCACAGCGGCAGCTCGGGAGTGACCCGATTGAATCAGTGCCTTGACTTGCCGATTCAACATGAGGTGTGCAACCACAAGGCCCAGCACCGAAACCAGGGGGATCATGAGGGCAATGAGGTAGACGTTGCGATAGACCGCTTTTTTCTCTTCGACGGACAAGGCGCCCATGCCGGAGAAAACCCACAGGTTGATCCCGGCTACCAGCAACGTGCCACCCACAAAAGCCACCCGACCCAGGGTCTGCATGGTCACATGCATGTGGTGGATCAGGGCTTCATCCAGGGGTTGACCCTCATCGTCCACCCTGGGGACCGCCTCGGCAGTCATGGCGTCGGCCACGGCATCTTGAATCACATAGCCAATTGGAGCCAGCAGGGTGGCCAGCACATACCAGGCATTGATGCTCATGGTGGCCGACATGGCGACGGGATCCTGAATCAGTTGCGCCATGATCAGCAAACTGGACGCAATGAGCACAGCACCCAGAATCACGCCCAGTGATTTGAATTTCCAAAGCAAGTCCACCACGTGGCCAATGGGCATCTTGAGTGCCCAGGGGATGCCCACCCAAAACCCCAATGCGGCCAGGAATTGCGCACTCAAGTCCAAATGTTCTTTGACGTAGAAGGTCCCCACAATGCCGGTGAGGCCCTGAATCCCAGCCGCCAGATAAACCATGAGGGGCGGCAGAAAGCTCCATTGCCAGTCCATTCCCTCATGGGATTTGGAAGCCAGGCGGATCAGGGATTTGAGCATGGCTAGGTCAGTTCAGCGGTTGCTGCTTGACCTTCTCCATGAGGATTTGATTGATCTGTTGTGACACGGCTTTGCCGTTGTACATGTGGGTGAGCAGGATTTCGCTTTCCTTGGTGAAACGATGGCTGATGCGAATCGTGTAGGACCGCAGCAGCCATGCCCAAAACCCCGTGACAAAGGTGGCCTCATCCATGTCCCGCCATTTCACGCCCCTGAGTCCCTTGCTCCAGGGCAGGATGCCCTCGAAGACCCAAACCCCTGACTCATCGTAGTAGAGGCAGACGCTTCTGAGCAGCAGCCATTCATAGATGAACCAGGCCAAAGGAATGAGGCCCAGCAAGTGGAAATAGCCAGGCTCGAAAAATCTCAGGCTGAGGTAGAAAAGCCCGGCCAGCACTGCGCCCCAGAAAGCCAGCAGGACGTACTCGGTCCAGGCTTTGCGACACAGCAACACAAAGGCATCGCTGGGTTTGTTGGCAATGTCTGCGTCCATGAGCGTTCCTGTTCAGTTCAAAGGTGCAACCAGGCCATGGCACCCAGCCCCACCCCCATGGCGCCCAGGCCATACATGCCCCACATGGCCCAGCGGCGGCGAGTGATCAGGGTGATGGCTGCCAGGGCAATGGAGACCTGAAGCACGGTGGTGGCCTGAGCCCAGCGGTGATGCAGGTGCATTTGCTCATCTGACTTGGTGTCCCACTCGCTGGCTTCGGATTCCAACTTCTCGGCGGCGACCTTGATGTCATTTTTCTCGGTCTTGTAGCGCGCAATGGCTTGCTCGTAATAGTCCTTTTTGGCTGGCGCCAGTTCAAGACCGAGCTCGCTCAGGTTTTGCTTGCTGCTTTTGGCTTGGTAGTAATTCCACTGATTGGAGGCCTCGGTCTTTTTGATGGCCGCATTGTTTTTGTAAAGGGCGGCATTGACCTGGGTGGCTCCACCCATGTAGCTGAAGATGGCGCCTACGGTGGCAATCACTGCGGTGAACAAGGCGATGCTGTTGGTCATGGAGTCGTTGTTGCCATGGCCTTCATGGCCACCACTTTGTGCATGTTCGATTTCGTGATCATGGGGTCCGTGAACGTGAAAACCGTGTCCTGACATGTGCTTTTCCTTAAAGCGTCAAACGATGTTTGAAGATGTGTTGGTGATCTGAATGTGAACCGAGGGGGAGTGATTGGATTGACCCATGACCAGTTGACTGCCCAAGGTCAACCAAGCGCCTTGAGTGAGATCGCCACTCAGACCTCCGCTTTCGATCTGTACACCATGGGTACTGATGTCTTTGATTTTGACAGATGCTGTGGACTCATCCCAAGCCTCGATGACCAGATGCCGGCGGGAGACTTTGCTGAACTCCAACGGGATCACGCAATGGCACTGAGGATCCCTTCCGATGGTGAAGGGCAGGGCGACCAGGTCTTGCGCATGGGTCCAGCCATTGGTGCCTTTGAGTTCAACGCGCAACGACACGGGTTTGGTGCTGGACATGGCCGGGGGGGTGTTGCTTCGCAAGGGCGTTTTCTGCACCGACACACTGGCACGGAATGGGTTGAGAGAACACAGGATGCGCGGAGCCTCGGTGGTGGTGTCGCTGGCTCTGCCCCCCAAGGTCAATTCAAGGTCACCCATGCTGCGATGCCAGACATGGGCCAAGACCTCATGGTCAGCCATGTCCCGGGTGCCATTGGCTGAGCCCATGTCCATGTACTCGATGTCAAACTCCTGGAGTCGGATGGCCAGGTGCATGCCCGACACATGCAAGCCCTCGACCGCGAGGTAGGTGGCCTCTTCACCCTGCCATGGCAAGGTCTGACCGTGCTGCAATTGCAGGGTTCTGCCGTCTGGCCATGACATCTCCTTGGCCTGCCCGAGGATGAACACCTGCCCCTGGAGTTCGTGAAGTCGGCTGCCCTGGCCGTCCTCGATCTTCATCCAGGCCTTGTGCCTGGGCTGATCGATGGGGGGCGCTTGGGGCACCGGTCGGGGCACCCAGCTGAAATCCACGATCAGGTGCAAGGCTTGGTTCTGGTTGGCATCCGCCACCCAATTGGGGTCGTCATAGGCGTTGACCTGCGATGCCGGCGCGGCCTGATCGCGCACATGAGGCAAGAGCACCAATTCCTTGAAGTCAGAAAAATCCAGGCAATGCCGGATCTGAGCATGTTGCCAGGGACCGTTGACCAGCCAATGCAGGAGTTGGGGCTGTGAGCCCTCGTTGCGCCAGCTTTGCAGTTGTTCGTCCGCCGCTTGCGTGTTGGCCTGAATGGCGATGCGGCGGATGGACATGACCTCATTGGGGCTGACCTCCGCATGGCGTTGCCAGGCTGGGATCCAGTGATGACGCGCAAATTGCTCCAGCGCATCGAACAGCAGTGGCCAGTTGCTGCCCTCGGTTGGTGGGGCAGGTGCGTGGGCTGATTGGGCCTTGGCTGGGGCTTGGGCTTGGTCAGCCAGGCCAAATACCTTGGCCAATGGGGTCCAGAACTGTTTCATGCGTTGACGCTCCCTGGTGTCGTCCCTGTCATCCGTGGCGTCACCTCGATGCGGTGATCGCTGGCGTCTTGCGCCGACTCGATGTGCCACACCAGCTGATCTCCGAGTCGGGCAGCCAGGGCGTGGCGGAACTCATGCACCGCCTGCTGGAAGGCATTCGGGCTGAGGTCTTGCCTGAGGCGCGATTCATTCCAGATCACCTTGATCGCATGGCGTGAATCCAGCATGGCCGCCCACAGGGCCAAGTCCCATTGCATCAATTGCCAACACAGTGGCCAAGGCTGGGAATAGGTGGTGGTGACTGCATGCATGGCCGTTCACTTGCTCGCGGGTTTGCTGGTTGGACGAGGGGCTGGCGATGTTGCGGGGCGCACATCATGGATGAATTGCATGGCCATTTCAGCGGCCGCACTGTTTTCATCGGAAAAGCGGCCATCCTTTTTGCGCCAGTTGCTGTGAACCAGCACGGCGATGGCTTTGTCGTACTCACCAGTTTCAGAGGATTTGAAGACCGCCGCATACCAGCGGTAACGGGGGCGGGCAGAGGGATAAAGCTGTTCGCAGTGGTCCTTTCTGGCAGCAAGACAGGCCTGTTGAGCCAGGTGGTCCTGTTTCAACTGGGCGAGGCTTCGGTCATCCACATCGCCCGGTGTGCCGGTCTTGCCCGCAATGCCCAGGCGCTCATCGCACACGCTTTCCTTCATGACTTTGGTGCAGGCGGTGTAGGCAGTGCCACCTTTGGCATGGGTTTTCTCCATGGCGGCGATGACCTTGCTCCCCAGGCTTGCAGGCACACCCTCGGGTCCCAGGGGCAGGCCTTGCAGCCGGGGTCGCTCCATGGCGGGGTCGACACGGCCGTCCCCCAGCGAGATGGCTTCGATCAAATGGGGATAGCGCTGGGGGCGCGCCTGCGCCGAGTTGGCCAGTGCGGCCAGCATGCCAGCCACACCCACAGGCGTGGTTCTGGCATTGCCCTGACCGTAGGCCTCGCTCATGACCGACAAACGCTGCCCCTTGCATTTGGCATAGCCCTTCTTGCCGGTGCGCGCGCACACAGCCAGGGTCTCGGGGCTGGGCATTTCGTTGGCCATCTTCATGTCACTCATCCAGGTCGAGCCATCGTTGCGGGTCATGGGCTTGACCATCATCAAGCCCGTGAGGGTGGGCCATTGAATGGGTTGGTAGAGGTCGGCGTTGAGGTATTTGTCCTCCAGGGACTGTGGGGCTGCGGAAAGCGGGATGCCATGCAGCAAATCCAGTTTGCCGCACTGAACCAGTGACCTCGCCTCTGTGCCATTGCAGCCCAGGTTCCAGCCCAAACGATGCACCACGTCCAGGGTTTGCTCAGGCCGGGTGCAGCTGGGGTGGAAGGTCCCGCTGCCCAACCGCTGGCGACAGAAAAACGCATCCAAGAACCGCTGTGAGTCCGAGCGTTGCAAGGCGGCCTCCAGACCCTCCAGGGCGGCGGGCGCAAAGGGCTTGCTCAACATGCCCGCCATCATCAGGGGCTTGACCAAAGAGCCCGGCGGCGCCTGAGTGAACAGGGCGTGGTTGATGATGTCCTGGGGGACTTTGGGTCTGTGCACCGTGCCTTCTTGCAGGCTGGGGCAGTCCACTGGGCGTGCGCCCACACGGGATTGGTCAAACGCATGGCAGGGGCTGCTGGCGCTGGCCGCCGCCACAATCCGCCC
>JACCED011557044.1_pt1 | contig 28983 bp, 27 predicted proteins | sample 7455021 | NCBI WGS metagenome assembly JACCED01 (sample SAMN15323456, study PRJNA562643) | freshwater metagenome | isolation source: river surface water | place: USA:Blue River Watershed | collected 2017-08-19 | reverse complement strand
TTAGAGCTAGATCTAGTATCTTAATACTATTACCCATATCCAATAAAAATAAATCACCGCCCTCTGCCAAAGCACTAGCTTGAATCACCAATTGAGCTGCCTCATTAATACTCATGAAATAGCGCGTCACTTCTTTATCAGTAATTGTAATTGGCCCTCCACTTGCTATCTGTTTTTGAAATAGCGGCACTACGGAGCCAGAAGAGCCAAGCACATTTCCAAACCTAACCATTGAGAAACAGGTTTTTTGTTTTTTTTCAATTGCCATTTTAGACAGAACCTGCACCACCATCTCGGCAATTCGCTTGCTTGCGCCCATAATATTCGTAGGGCGAACGGCTTTATCTGTACTGATCAAAACGAAATTTTCCACCCCATTCTTCAGTGCAAGTTGGCTCACATTAAGAGTTCCCCAAACGTTATTTAATAAACCTTGAATAGGATTTTGCTCCACAAGCGGAACATGCTTAAATGCCGCAGCATGAAAAATTGTTTGGGGCCTAAAAGTTTCAATAATCTGCTCCATTCGCACCTCATCCAAAATATTAGCAAGCAAAGGTACGACTTTAGAAGACATTAAGTTTTTTTCATTTTTGATTTTTTGTAAATCTTGATAAATAGAATAAAGAGCGTACTCGCTACTTTCAATTAAGAGTAATTTCCTTGGATGAGCTAAAAGTATTTGCCTACATAATTCCGAACCAATAGAGCCTCCCGCACCAGTAACCAATACAACCTTATCTCTAATATTTTTACAAAAAAGCAGTGGATCCGGTTTAGCTGGATCTCGACCCAATAAATCATCTATTCTTAGCTCTTTCAAATCCGAAGCTGTAATTTTATCGCTAGATAAATCTGATAATCTTGGCAGACTTAATACTTTAAGACCTTGAGTGCTTGTCATTTCAAATATTTGATTACGCCTAGCCTTAGAGATTGAAGGCATTGCTAGTAAAATATGAGTAATTTTTTTACTTACTATGACATTGCTTAATTTTTTTGGGTTATATATCTCAAGCCCATTGAGACTATGGCCATGAAGACTAACATCATCATCCAGATAACCTACAACTCTCATTTCACTTGACTGATTAATGCCACTAGCCAATTGTCTCCCAGCTTCTCCTGCACCGTAAATAATTGCCCTTTTTTTTATTCTTTTTTGGAACAGCCAAAAGTAATCTCCGGCCCAATACGGTATTGAAACTCTAGAAAAAATTACTGCCAAACTAAAAAGTAAGGGCTGTAAAACTCCGATTGACCTAGGAATATTGTCGACCCCATATATAGTAAATATCATTAAGAAAATACTGCTGTAAATTAATAATGCGCTGATATATCTATAAATTATGTTTAAATCTGAGTATCGGAATACGGCTTGATACAACCGCAAATAAATAAATAAAGGTATGAATATTCCACAACTTACCAGTATTATTTGAAAATATTCTTGGCGAATAAAACTAAAAGTATCAAACCTAAGAGTAAATGTGAAAATAGTAGCCAAAATTGCAAAAATAAAATCCATCAAGATAGCCATCAAGATTTTATATTTACGAGGATGTTTTTTAAGAAAAATATGATTTAACATGTATCCCTCAATTCTACCAATTTTAAAGGTAGAATTTCCAATATCCTATATTATGATTTAATCAATCTCATTAGAGGTTTACTTTGAAGTTCTGATGGTTGTTATACTTGTTTATCAAAATAATGCACTTAACATTCTCAATAATTGAGGATTTAATAGTCTTGCTACATGCTAATCACAAGATCATTTCTAGATTAATATTTAAAATAATCTCAAAAAACTATCCAGTAGCTTTAAATCAGTATTAAGAAATTATGTTAACGGCACCCCATTAACACTCTAATCAAAAATTCGATTACATTACCCCAAAACATATTCTCAAATGAGTCCTAATGGATAAGTTCACCAGAAAATTTATTGATCGAAGCACTTTGGAAGTTAACAAAATAGTGAATAATTCACTTTGTTGCTTTCGCCATGACCTGCTCAATTACTTTACATGTTTTTTGGATTTCAGCTACCGTAAGCGTTGGGTGCACCAAAAACATCAATGAAGTTTCACCCAACTTTTTGGCAACTGGCAACCTTTCCTTAGGCCTCCATCCGGTATTATCAAAAGCTTTTTCAAGATAGACTTCGGAGCACGAACCCTGAAAACAAGGAACATCCATAGCACTAATTTCTTCTATTACCCTATCACGGCTCCATCCATCAGCTAAATTTTCTGGTCGAATATAGACATAACATTTGTAATGTGCGTGAACACAATATTGATATTGATTGAAAGATCCGCAACTTATTTGACATAAATCGCACTTAAAAACAGGAACGCGAAGTGATGAAAATGCTCTACAGATATCCCAGATAGCATTTGCATTTCTATTACGATTGGCGGTCCATTCAGAGATTTTTTTCAATTGAAGACGGCCAATTGCAGCTTGAATTTCCAGCATTCGAAAGTTACTTCCAAAACTCTCGTGTAACCAGCGAAAACCTGGCGGATGTTGTCGCTCATATACTGCTTCGAAACTCTTACCATGATCTTTGAGTGACCACATCAATCTCCATAATGACTCATCGTTGGTGGTAACCATACCACCCTCACCTCCGGTCGTAATAATTTTATCCTGGCAAAAGCTCCACGCTCCAACATGTCCGATACTTCCAACCATTCGACCTTTATATTTAGCTCCATGCGCCTGAGCACAATCCTCAATAACCTTAATCTTGTATGTTTTTGCCAACTCCATTATTGGATCCATGTCACATGGCCAGCCGGCAAGGTGAACACAAATAATCGCTTTGGTGCGAGGCGACAATACGCTCGCAATGGTGCGGGCTGATATATTCCCTGAATTTTCCTCTATATCTGCAAAAACAGGGGTTGCTCCAGCATTCACCACACAAGATATTGATGCGATGAAAGTGCGCGCAGTAACAATAACCTCATCTCCAAGAGTGACGCCAAGAGCTTTTAAAGCAAGATCAAGCGCCAATGTTCCATTGGTCAAAGCAACTGCATATCTTGAACCTGTCCACGCAGCAAACTCAACTTCAAAAGACCGGCCTTCAGTGCCAGTCCAATAGTTCACTTTATTAGAACTAAGCACAGCTTGGACAGCATCAATCTCTTCACTCTGATAACTTGGCCAAGGACTAAAACAAGTATTTATCATTGCAATCACAATCCTCAGTAAGCAAACAATTCTTGAGCCAAATTAGCTCAAAAAATACTCTAATTAACCCCTAACATACTGAAAGCAACAGATACATTATGGTCATCCTCTGTTTGAATTATAAAACCAAGCGAAAACTCTTCATTAAATGAAGAATGAAATACATTCAAACCATCACATTGTTGAACATTGATATCTTGCATAGATTTTACGCAATTGAAAGATTTGAAGAATGCTTCTTTTAATGTCCATATTTCCAAAGGTGACATGTTTTCAGAAAATTTATCTTGATTATTAGAGATGAAATTTAATACCCGGGGGGAAATGACTCTAGATGAATGCTCCACATCAATACCTACACTACAAACATAAGAGGAGACAGTAATTAACACAGCAGCAGCATCGAATGCATGGCTAGAGGAAACAGAAAAATGACTTTTTTTGCCATTAAGTTCAAGTAATTTTAAATTCCGAATATAACGATAAGCCATCACCATCATATATCTAGTGAAAAAATTACGGCTATTGTTTTCACGCAAGTATCGATCGACGTCAAAGAAATAAGCGCAATTAGACGATACAAAGAAGTTATTAGCTATAAATTTTTCAATTTTATTCAATTGAAATTGAATAGATTGAGAATCCAAGCTTAGTTCAAAAAATCTTGAGTAACAAAAAACTGCTAATAATCCATCTAACTTTAGCACGCTCAAGACCATGAATAATAGACCCTAACACATAGAATTAACAAATTAAAAAGGAATTAAGTAAAGGTTATAAAAGAAATATAACCTATGCTGCAAAAGCATAAGAATAACTTCAATAATGCTTTAAAAATTAAATTCACCTATAGTTATTGAATTTAATTCCTTCAGGTTGGATGTAATACAGGGCATTAGCCCAAGATAAACCTACACCAAAAGCCGAAAATAGTAGCCGTGATTTTGGCCCTATTCTACCTTCTAATAGGGCGTCACATAAAGCAATACCAACAGACGATCCTCCACAATTACCATAGCTTTCATATGATCGGATTAATCTATCCTCTCCAATTTTCAATTTTCTAGAAATACTATCCATGATCATTTTGCTGGCCTGATGAAAGATAAAGAAATCAATTTCATCATCACTGAATTTATGCATGTGTAAAAATTCAATTACTTTCTTTGGCACTGTTTTTAGTGTAAATAGAAAAATCTTTTGACCATCCATTGTCATAAATTCTCTAGGATGACTCATATCTAATGTGCTGGTATTTTTAACTAAATCTCTTAAACCAGATCCACGCCAAATCAATGCATCTGATTGTGCACCTATAGTGCCCTGAGAAAAACCATGATAACCAAATCCATAGCCAACCTCTTCAACTATAGATGCCGTTGCTCCATCTCCAAAAAGTGGGACAACACTCTTATCATTTGGATTAATAATCCTTGATGGAGTATCCCCAGTCAAGACCAACACCTTTCTTGCAATTTTAGCTGTTACAAGAGAATAAGCAACGGAATGCGCATAAACGAATTGAGAACATCCCAGGTTGATGTCAAATGCCCCTACAGTTTCGTTTAAACCCAATCTTTCTTGCAGCATACATGCAGTCGTAGGCAATGCATAATCTGGCATTTGACTTGCAAATATAAGATAGTCAATTTCTGATCTGCTAATGTGATTATCATCAATCATGCGATTTGCAGCTTCATACGCAAGATCAGATGCAAATTGGTCACCTTTTGACACGCGCCTAGACAAAATACCAGTGTTCAATAATGTGCGGTCCATTTCTTCTTTGCCAAAACGTTCACACAAATCATTGTGACTTAGTTCAGCACTAGGGAGAAAGTAAGAAATATGTGAAATTCCAGCTGACAAAATAAACCTTAATTTGCTATTGAAAAACCACCGTCCAAGTATATTGACTGGCCAGTCAGCCAGCGCGAACGACCCGATGCTAAAAATTCCACCATATATGACATATCCCTGACTTCCCCAAAACCCAAAGGATGTCTTGAATAGATCTCGGAACAAACCTTCTCACCAACTTTTACGAGAAAGGCCTCGGACGCTCTTGTCTTAACAACACCTGGATGTATGCAGTTTACCCTAACACCAATATCTGAAAACTCTAATGCAGCACTTTTTGTATATCCGACAAGCGCACTTTTAGCGGTAACGTAAGCTGAAACCAAATTTGAACCACGAGAAATAGCGGAGGAACCCACTAGCACAATTGATCCGCCAGGCCTAATCACGCGACGTAATTTTGAAATGACATTTGTTGCAGATATAACATTTGAAATATATAAATCAAGATAATCGGACTTTTTGGAAATTTTTATGGGCTTAACTACATGCTCTCCCACAAATGAAATGAAAGATGAAATCTTGATTTCTTGATTAACAAAGCTGTTTACCAAATCTAAAACTTGATTTTCATCAGTTACATCTATCCTAAATGACCTCATATCCATTTGAGGAAATTTTGAAGTAACTTCATTCAGTCGATCAGCGTCCCTGCCAAGCAGTAAAAACTTTGTATTTGTATGAATCTCGGATGAGAGCGCCAAGAAGTCTGATGCCATATCAGAGTAAGCGCCTGAAACCATTACATAATCAGACATTATTCCACCTTAGACTTTAATATGTGTGATTTAGCTGGATTACCTGACACGAGACAATCATTAGGAGCATCTCGATGAACAACCGATCCGCCCATAACTTTTGAAAAAGCTCCAATTGAAATCTTTGGCATAATAATTGCGCCTGAACCGATAAAGACATTTCTATCAATAATACTTCTACCTGCACATAGAACTTTGGGCGATAAAACTGAATTTTCACCAATAAAAACGTGGTGCCCCACAGCTGTATATGTGTTAATCATTACATTCTTTGATAAGAAAGCCTGAGTGCTAACAGTACAAAATGGGCTAATTATTACTCCAACATCAACTTTTGCAAATTTTGATACATATGCTGAAGGATGAATAATTGAGCAAAGCTCATATCCATTAGCCTCTACTTCTAATAATAATTGTTCTCGAACTTCTGGACTACCCACGCCAATAATAAATTTGTCGCCCGGCTTAGGCATATAACTAGAAATAGAATGAATAATATGCCAATTGGGATTTAATGATTTAAGTCCAGGCGTCGAGTCGATAAAGATGATTTTATAAGGATCTTGTCGCGACCAACCAAAGCACTCGCAAGCATACTCTGCAACTTCATGGCCAAGATCACCACCCCCATATATTACCAGTCTTGAAATTTCTTTTATCATGTAACAGGTCCGCCAAGAGAAACAAACCGAACAAGGCGTTGCATCAGGATTAAGCCATCCCAAGGAGTGTCAAAATGTGTCATTCGACCAATGTCAGGGAATCGAGAAACGCCATTTGGTGCCGCACGATTAGCAAATTCTCTTTGTCTCTGCGAACTGAGCCCAAGCGCGATTGTCTGAATATCTGGGGTCGCAAATGACGCGGCATCCATAATATTGTCAATTGCTCTAATGGTTATAACCCTAGAATAAGTTGGATCTACCAAACCCTCATGCCCATTGTCATCATAGAGAACAGTCCAGGTGGTATCTTTTGAAGACCACACTGTTTGAGTAAATTCATAAAGCATTCTTTTTGATTGAATCTTGCCTATGGTGCCTCCATCGGGAGGATTTTTGGGTATACGGAGGGAAACCTTACCCATTTCATCGGCAATTAAATTAGCAAATTCTTTAGGTGAAAGGGCGCCTCCCCTCTCTACAAATAACGTGTGTGGCGATGCACAAGCATACTGGTCAAACACCGAGCAATCAATTGCAATACGCTTAGCAAGCTTCCTGACATTAGAGTCGTGGCTCAAGACTTCTTGACCTACGACCATGTATGAAAGCTTTGGTCCAAAGATTACATCTTCTGTCGTATGTTTCTTTGGCAAACTCATCACACTCGCAATCGCTTCAGAACCACCCCAAGCAATTCTTAAATCAGATATTTTTGATAACTGAGTTGCAGCCTTAAAATTTGTTCTAGGATAATAAATAACCGCAATTGATGACACAATATCTTTGCCTAGAATAACTCTTCCACTTGTTAAGGTCAGATTACAATTGGCCATGCTAGTAAGCATAGCTGGCAGTATCCCTGAGTTTTGCGCCGGCGCCTTTATGATATTTGCATTTTTTGTAACTATGGACTGCGCTAGCGCAAGCATTCCGAGCAAAGGAACATTTCCAGCAAGCCAATGCCCGACAGTTCCTCTAGGAAAAGCTCTAATCGATCTTAGTGGGTTAACCCGATCAACCTTAAACTTTTCAATAATATCGCGTTGTCCATTAAAACTTAAATCAAATATCTCTCGCATTCGAAATGAATTCAACCAACTTGATAAAAAAGTTAATCCTTCATTTTTAAATTTAGATAACGGAGACTCTTCAGTAAGCCACGTCTTTGAAATATGACTTAAATAAGAAATCAATTCATCGCTTGTATATTTATCAAGTGAATGACGAGCCACTTTCAACTTATTCGATATAGCTTCAAGACTGTCAATAGTTTTAAACTTATTACTATCAGCGCCAGACAAATATTCTTCAATTGGCAATTGAAAATTATCAGCCCAGAGTAATTTGACTGGCGAATCAAGTTCATCACTAATTGATTCATTACTTGCCGTAGTATCAGATATAAAATTTGGTCGCACATAAGATGACATGACATCACCACACCCTCTTACCTCAGCTTTTTTTGTACGCCCAGTAATTTTAAATGCTTTGTGCAATACACCGTTAACCACCTCATCTTCGCAAATCATCCCTAAATCATCAGTGAGGATAGAAAGGCCGGGGTAGGAATAGGGCATCGGAGACAAGAATTGCAACACCCCCTCACTACCATGAGGTAAGATTCTTAAAGTGACAGGGTCGCGAACTAAAACGTCAGAATATGTAGAACAAATTTTATTCCCAATCCCAAACGATGGATAGATTAAGCCCATCTGTTCCGTAAAACCGTATACGTCGATTACTTTTTCTTGGTTGATACCAACTATATCTTCACATAATCTATTAAATTCTTGTCGATCAATTTTTTGGCTCTCTAATTTTTTCCACCCACCAATATGAAGCAGAAATCCATTTTTATTTTTTGACGCTATCTTTTTAAATCTTCTATCACCTAATATAAATTGATAGAGCATGTATGTAAATCCAAATACAACAAATTGCTCTCCTGAGTCGTGCGCGCTATGTAGCTCACTTAAAAACTTATCTATATCTAGCTTTAATTGTCCATTTGAATCTTCTGTCAAAACATATGTTACTGAATTCGCAAAGTTTAAAAAACCCAAAGTTGCTGCAAATCTTGCTCCCAAAATTATTTTATCGGTATTAGCAGGATCTATATCAACAACAATAAAACGAATTTTTTTATTCCCCAAAAAATTTGCTAGAGTTCTAGTCATTAGTTGAGTTTGGCGTTTTGCGGTAGTTCTATCAACATTAATTGTGGAAGGCCTTCCGCTTGTTGATGACGATTCAAGCATGAAGACACGTTCATTAGAAACACCTTGACTTGTTACTAGATATTTCCCAAACTCTTTAAAGGCCTGAACTGGCAAATATGGAAAATCTTCAATGCAACTGAATTTGTAAGCTTCGTCAATTCCTCTTCTCTTGATGTAGGATTGAAAAGGCTTGCAGAAACGCATTTGAAACTCAAAAGCCTCCTGCATTGCATTCAAAAAAAATTCTTTCTTTATTGACTTTTCGACACCATATGCAGGCAATCTTAGAAGATTCTCATAGCAAACCATTGAAATACTCATATAAATTTTTTAAATAAATCCATATCAATGTTTACTGGATTAGCTTTGTAGGTAGGATCATTTTGTATTTCAATCAATTTATTTTGATTATTTAGTAGTTCTTCTAGATATTGCAAAGGAAGACTGTTTTCATAATTTGACAATATTTTTTCCACAAATGAAATTAAGTCATTTAACCCGTTAAATCCAGACTTATGGGCTAAATCACAGTATGCTAACTCACAACTTTCAGTTGAAGCGTTATGTTTGATCGTTGGTAAAATTGTCAATGCACAACCCAAACCATGAGGCACGCCCCAAGCACTTAAAGCATGCGCCAGTGCATGCCCAAGACCAGGTATTGCAGCATTCTGCACCAATCCAGCATATGAAGCCGCCCTCTGAATTGCATGTGAAGTTCTTACACTATTCTCATTTAAATATTTATCAATATTATTTCTAACAAGCATAAGGGCAAGCACAGACATATCTTTAGTCATTTCACTTGCAAAAGGAGATACATAGCCTTCAATTGCATGAGCGAGAACGTCTACAAGTGTATTTAATTTAACCTTTAGCGGTAAGTTATTCAAAAATTCTGGATCTAAAATCACTACATCTGGAAGTAATTCATGAGTTACGAGAAATTTTTTCTCTCCTTCATGCATGAACACACAACTCGAACTAAATTCACTACCTGTTCCAGCTGTTGTGGGTACAACACAAAACTTTGATTTCTTACGCAACTCTTTGATAAAAAATGGCTTTTGCAGCTCTTCGATAGCAATATCTGAATTTTCGTATATTACCCATAGTAATTTAGCGAAATCAATACAAGCACCCCCACCTATTGCTATAATCCAATCTGGACTCAAGTCATTTAATTCATCAATATATTTTTTTGCCTTATCTAATTGAGCCTCTCCTTTGGGCGCCAGAGAAATGTGAACACGTTTTGTTTTAAATATATTTATTAATTTTTGTTCGACATTAATACCACCTGAAACTGAGCCGCTTATTAATATATAGAATGAGTCTCCATCTAAAAATCTTAACGCATTTATGGATTCAATATCCAAAAACACCTCGCCAGGATACACCACCCTCTTAAAGGGAAATCTGCTCGTTATTTTCATTTATCCTCAATCATTTTGGAGAGCATTTTTCTATTAATTTTCCCATTGATAAGCATAGGAATCTTTTCTATGAAAATTACTTTATTAGGTATTTTAAATGGTTCAATTTTTTGGTTTAAATATTGACTCATTTCAGCCAAATCAAACGCAAGTTCTTTATCTTTTTTTACGATGAACACACCCACCTGTTCGTGACCATCTTCTTTATAACCAATTGCAACAGACTTCATGACATTATTGAACTGATCTAGCTTTGACTCAATCTCGAATGGTGAAACTTTAAATCCTCCGATGTTAATTTGGTCTTTTATTCTACCAACTATCTTTAACATTCCATTTGGTTCCAGCTCACCTAAATCTCCACTTCTAATTTTTCGCCGATTTATTCCACTATTTTCAAATTGTTGATCCCCATAGTATCCGATGGCAACGTGATTTCCACTAATTATTATCTCGCTTGTATCCTTGTCAATTTCAACATTATTTTCCCCTATTGGTCTGCCAACATACTCATAATACTTTGGATCATAATCATTTAATTTAAACATGGTAGTTCTTGAGGCTTCAGTCATTCCGTAATAAACATAAACTGAAATTTTTGGCAATAATTCCATCAATTTACTAGCCCTATCTTTTGATAGTGGGGAAGAATTAATAACCATCTCTTGAAGGGTTGAGGCATGCTCCTTAAATATGTCCCTATATATATTTATTATAAGATCCACCCCTTGCGGAGTGGTTGGAAAACCTGTTATTGGATAGTTTTCCAGAATAAATTTTATTCTTTTACCTCTAGCCATTCCCTTTTCTAAATAAGCAGATCCGCCGACTAAAAGCATTGAATATAGCTGCCCAAATCCAAAACTATGACTAAGAGGTAATGTGATTAATTGCATTGAATTATTTTTATAACCACAATATTCGATGATGTTGCGAGATGTATTTGCAATAATTTCTTGAGTTAGCATTACCCCCTTAGGCTTTTCTGTAGAGCCTGTCGTTAACATAATCACATCACATTTATTTTTTATAGATAAATTAGCTTCATCTATATTATTTTTAAATACATTAAACCCCTTACTTATAAATATTGCTTGATAACTTGTGAATTCAACTAGATTTTTTTGACTAGTTATTACTCCATGTGGCTTGCATGTTTGAGCTGTTGAAATAAATCCATCATGCGGAATATTTCCATCTATTGGTACCGCCACACATTTTGCATAAAGTATTGAAAAATGATTAATTACAAAATCTGTAGTATTTGATCCAATGTTGAATATAATTTGGCCCTCTGAAAAGAAATTCTTAATTTCAAGGCCTCGCCTCTCAATCTCATGCCAAAAATTACTATAGCTATAGATTGATTCATTATCGATGATTGCAATAGTATCTCCTGACTCTATTGCTTTTGATGCAATTGCGTTTAAGAACATATTAGACTTCTAAATATTTTCTTAAAATTAATTTGATATCGAAAATACTTTCAATTTCTATTGCATCACTTATATCAATGTTTATTTGAAACTCATCTTCTAACGCCTGTATTAATCTTACATTATTTGCTGAATCCCATTCAGGAGGATTACCTATCTCCATTTCATCATGATACTCATCTGAACTTATACGCAAAGTTTTAACGATTATTTTCTTTAACTTTTCATCAATAATATTACTCACCAAGTCCTCCTAAATATCCCACTAATTCTTCTACCGTTTTTAATTTATTCAGACTTTCCAATTCTACTTCAATATTGTATTTCTCATCTATTAAAGCAATTAGTGACAGTATTCCGACTGAATCCCATTCATTTAAGCTTTCCAATAAAATTTGGTTTTCCAATTGATTTATATTGATATCTAATGCCTCAGCAATTATTTCTCGCTGTTTATTATTCATGCACAATTCTTTCTTATTTAATTAGGTTAATAACTATTTAAAATAAAATAATTTATTTATATTAAAGATTTTTCAATTCCTTGGTTATCATGATTTTCACCTTTATTGCCATTAAATTTTGGCATAGTCACCTCTCCCTCCGCACTTATTCCATCTCGGGAGCGCACGATCTTCATCGTCAGACATAAAATCTTTATATCTAGATAAATATTTCTGTGCATTACATACCATATATCAAGTTTAAATTTTTCATCCCAGCTCAAAGAATTCCGACCGTTTATTTGAGCCCAGCCCGTAATGCCAGGTCGCACCTCATGTCGACGAGCCTGCTCCTTTGAATAAAGTGGCAAATATTCCATCAAAAGTGGTCGAGGTCCAACTAAGCTCATCTCTCCCATAAATACATTCCAAAGCTCAGGAATTTCATCCAAGCTTGTGTCTCGCAAAAATTTACCAAACCTAGTTAAGCGTTCAGCATCTGGCAATAATTTTCCATCTAAAGTTCGATCGCCAGTCATACTTCGAAACTTAATCATTCTAAATGGTTTACCGTTTAATCCTGGACGAGTTTGAACAAAAAAAACTGGGCTTCCCAACTTTTGGCGTATCAGCCAGGCAAGAAAAAAGCCTGGTATTAGCAGCACCATTATTGCGATAAAAGATAAAACAAGATCAAATATCCGCTTCACACAAATACCTCTGGGTGAAAATAATTCATTCATCCATACCAACTTTTACTTAATGTATTTAAAATACAAAGCCCAGATTTCATATCGAATTCTTTGCACTGTCATAGAATAACTTTCTGAAACTATAATAATTAAATCTTACTTCAATTGGTACTAAATCACATCAAGTGCAATCTGCCAGCCAAACTGTAATGCTACTCATGCTATTTTGATAAACGAACACTAATTCTCTAAACCAGATAAGTCATAAGCAAAGTAACAAGTTCTAATTTTTTTGGAAATATTAATTCTACTGTTTAGGTACTAATCACAACAAATAATCCCATAAGTCTCATAAATTTCCTCGATGAAATGAGAAATCATAAAAAAGTATTCATAACAAAAAATTCAACAGGAGACTTTGTGACTAGTAGGACTATTATAAAGTTCCTGAACCTACAATATTCCAAAAACCAACAAAGGCTAAATTAAGCTCGGCATTAACGTTTTTTATGTAAAGAAATAACTAAGCGGAAATAACACCAATAATATAGCCACATCACTAGGGATGATAAAAAAGATCGCCTCAAATTAAAAGGATTGATAAAAATTGGAAGCTTTCCTAGATTTGAAGCAAAACGAATTAAAATTTCAAGATCTTTAAAATACCAACCTTTAAAGAGTGGGATAAGTCGCTTAAACTTGGCAGAAAGTCCCTTATTTATACCAGCTACATTATGTAGATGTTGACGATAAAGAATTTTAGTATCACGACCGAATGACCAATAGAAACCATGAATTCTAAAAATATAATATATAAGCCAGTCATGAGCAGAAACACTCAATAAATCCTGATTGTCACTTAAGAAATTACGAAGAAATTTAAAACCAGAACTGTTCAATATATATGTGCAACCAGGTCCTCCAGCCTGAAAAAAATAATCATATTTACGAGTCTTTTGAAGAGACAACACTGAAGTTTTACCATTATCATAAAATGCATTTACACCAGAAGAAAACCCCTGGGGAGTATCTTTATTAAAATGTGAAATTGCATAAATAATCTTATCAGAAAGCCAGATATCATCTTGATCAGAGAAAGAAAAATAATCATAATTTTTATAATTTACATTAAAAATTAAATTATAAAAATTTGATGATGGGGTTGACCTCACATCACCATTAATTATGTGAATATTAGAGAAATTGATTGAAAAATTATCAAGAATAGTCCTAAAAATATCGCAATGACCATCAACTCTTATATATATATCAATATCTACTGACTCTTGAAGTATCAGAGAGAAGACTTGCTCTAATATAAATTCCTTACCGTTATATCCTGCTAAAAGAACAGCAACTTTTGGCTTCATTTTAGAAATATATTCTCGTGAAATTTATTTTTTGAAATATATTTAATATAAAAAAATAGATAAATATTTTTAATTGTATTAAAAGGTTCAGTTTTAAAATTATGAATAAAAAGCTTAATTCTAATAAGTATTGACATATAGTAAAAAAAATAATTACCCTTAGAAATGGCATTCTCTATTGAGTCAATATTGCAAGAATTAAAGTATTTAACCGGTATATTTCGCCTACAACTGGGAAGCATCATTAAAAAATAAGAAGCCTTATCTTCTCGAACACGACTATTATGAAGGATTTCCTTAAGTAGAGATATACGTATTTCACAGCTTAGAGATGGAATATGAAAAAGTCCTGATTTATGAATACTCGAATTAAATACTAATAATTTAGTATCTTGATAACTCAATCCAACATAAAAAAATCCATACAAAATATCCAGTAAAATTATATCTTTATCTAGAATTAAAGTGCACTTAATAAGTCCCAATCTTGATACTACAATCTGTAAATCGCAATATGTACCATTATATTTTGAAATAGAGAAAAAAAACTCTGATACCCTCTCAATAGGTATAAAAATATCTAGATCATTGATATAGCCATAAGGTAAGTGCTCATACCCCCTCAAAACAATAAACTGTCCAAAATCAACATGAAGGTGCTTTAAAAAACCTGAAATATGAGTTGGAAAATGTACATTACCTTTAATTATTGAATTCGGAACTAACATAATCTTTTATAGATTTCAGCTTTAATTATATCAATATGTCCTGATGAATCTTTAATGTCAGGTTTAAAATTTAGACATCTAAATAATAAATCCTCAACAAGAAATGCTAGTTTATCAAAATCTTGAATATTATCATCTTTTAGAAATTTCTTATAATTTTGTATACTTAAATGTCTAATATTATAATTATAAACAATTCTATCATATTCAACATAATGCAACCCAAAAAATTCCCAGTCAATAATATTAAGTTTATTATGAGAATACAAAATGTTTCCTTGATTTAGATCACCATGAGATAAAACAATTTTTACATTCTCATTTAAAGAATTTACAATCACCCACTCCTCAATGCTATGACAAATATCTCTAAATAATTGATAGTATATAGAAGTAAAATATTTAGAAAAATTTTCGAATATCTCAATTTTTCCTTTTAAAAATTCATGCCATTTAACATCAAATGCATTTAATTGTTGACATTCAAAATAGGCATTTATTTTTTTATCTATGAAATTCTCTTCATTACTAGATAGTTTTAGGCGATTAATTGCAATACCATGAATTTGTTTTTCGAAGTATAAGAATGAAGAACACTTCATTATTTCTGGCATTAATTGTAATGAAGAAATTATTTTATCATCATTAGCAGCATGTATATTTTTAGAAAAAAAATCAATATCACAATTTTTTGAAACTACTATTGCAAAAGTATTTGAAGAATCTACAAACCTTAATCTATTATTTCCACCTATAATAACTGGGAAACTTAAAGGCAACAATAATTTCACTTTTTTGAAAAAATAAATTGAAATATGAAACTTAAAGCATAAATATACAAAAGTAATATAAGAGATTGCAGCAAACCTAGTTAAAATCGATTTGTTATACCGATATTCTTTAGTAACAGTTAAAAAAAATCGTGCATCTATATCTGATCTACACAAAATATTTAGTTGTTGAAATTGTAAATAATAACTACTTCTTGAAGATAATTTTAAATTCTTAAGAATAAAAGCTGCGCATAGCCTAATATTCTCAATGAATGCTTCATTATCCTTAAACTGTGAAATTTTCAATTTATATGTAAATTATGAATTAAATAAATTTATACTCGATCAAAAGGAAATAGATTCTATAATTTATTTTAAAGGTAAGTTGTTAATAAATGGTAAGAATGGGGGGGTTTTTCTAAAAATTTTAAGGAAACGATAGTTACTAATAATTAATTGTATTTTATATAAAATTCTTGCGTTTAACTCTCTAATATTTAAAAAAATATTTCTATCAATTCCATGAATGAAATCTCGACGAACTCTTTCAATATTTTTTTCAATCTCAGTCATTGTTTGAGTTTTCGCCTCATCATGAACTCTAAAGCAAGCAAAAAGTCTTTCAGAATTTTGTGCAATAAATTGTTTAGTCACCCTAAGCATAAATTCATGATCAATTACAAAATGAAAATCCTGATCTAATCTATTTGACTCAATCACTGATTTTCGAAAAAAAGTGTTTGTATTACCAATATAAGATATTAGTTCAAGAAACTGATAATCAAATTTTGGTGGTATGCGAATATTAGTAATTTGATTTAATGAATTAACATAAGCCATTCCTCCGTATAAAATATCAACTTGTGGATTAGAATCAAAAAAGTTAATTACATATTTAAATACATTAGGATCAAAATAAAAATCATCTGAGTTCAACCAAGCAACAATTTCACCAGTTGCTAAAGAAAAACCTTTATTAACTGCTTCACCTTGCCCGGAATCTGACTCAGAAATAAACAAAAGACGTGAATCATTTTTTTTAAATGACTCAAGAATATCAATACTTCTATCTGTAGATTTACCATCAATGATAATATGCTCGATATTGTAGTAGCTTTGATTTAAAACAGACCTAATACAGGTTGCTAAATATTTATCTTGATTAAATGAGGGGGTAACGATTGAAATTTTCATAATTTTTACGAATAATCAAAATTAAAATGATTGAACTGTAATTTAAGTATTATAAAATGCATAATTAACAAGAACCATAAATATGTTTGTGAATTTATAAAAATAAACAAATAAAAAATAATTAATGAAAAATTCATATTTTTATTTGAAAGTTTGCTTTCAGCTGATAATATAAATAAAGAAAATAATAGTATTCCAATTATTCCATAATCAGAGAAAAGTTGAACTTGAAGAGTAGATGGCCCCTGAGTTATAAAAGATTCACGATTTATAATTTCTCTAAAAATTTGAATATTTTCATACCAATTAGCATTACCCAATTGACCAGTAATTAACCTTTCAAAAAGTGATCCTCCTCCACCACCAAAAATATATTGAGAAGGATTACAAAATATATCAACTATTATAATACCATCTTTTGGTAAATAAGAGAGGATTCTATTAATGCCATAAACTTTGTGATAGATTGAATTCAATCCATATTCTATAACGCTGCTATCAAATTGTAGTTCACACGGTTTATTGGTATATAAAATTAAAAATGAAGAAAAAATAATTATCCCGATAAGTAGTCTAAATGCAATGGGATAGCCAATGAATGGCATGATTAAAAGCATTAATAATAAATTAATATAAAATGAAGTTGAAAAAGAAGCAATTGCACTTATTAAAAATAAAAATTGAAATACTCTCGAGAAATTTTTATTTATAATATAAAAAGGAGAGTTTCTTAATGAAAATCTTAACAATAAAAATCCAGAAAAAAATGCTGCAGATAACTGTTTTGGTTCACCTAATAAACCTTGCAATTTATGAATACCAATTGAGTTACCTAAATCTAATGGAATTAAACCAATATAATTATTAAAAAATACTAGCCAAGCTATTATAAGGTGTATAAATAAACTTAAAATATAACCTTTTACAATAAAAAAAAGAAATTTAGATTTAATATTTGTAAAGGCAATTGATGCAATAACTGTTATAAATAGTGAATATACTAAAAACTGTGTAACTTTATGATATAAAATTCTATTTATTTCAGAATCTAAAAGTAAATTATATTGAATAACTTGAATTGAGGTATAAACTGTAACACTAGATGAATATAGAATGAAAATAAGATATAAACTGATTATTTTTTTATTATAATTGAAAGTATTCCATAATAATAATAAAACAAGTAAAGGAAGAAGAATTTTATATAGATCTATTTGAAAATAATAATTTTCAAAACTAATAAATATTTGTGGCAGCAAGAGTCCAATTATATATGCCAAAATTTTCCCAAATTTTTAATATTAAATTTATAAAATAAAGTTAATAATTTTTTTATGCAATTCTTCTGAATTTTCTAAACCATCTAAAGTAATGTAATCAGAATCTTTCATATATTTTATGTAATAAGATTCACGAATGCACTTTTCGTCAATTGTATCAGGATATGGTTCGTATTTAGTTGAACATCTTTTTATTGATTCATCAATTGGAATAGAAAGATAAATTTTTAATCCACCTTTATTTACTCTGGGAATATAATTTAGAATTAATTTAATTTTTATATCATGATTAAATAAAACCTTATAATCAATGAATGCATCTATAAGATGTCTATCATAAATTTGAAAATACCCAAGCTTATTAAGTAAAAATGATTTTAACTTAAAAATATAAATTAATTCTAAAAAACTAATAAAAAACCAAATATCACCAAGAATACTTTTATTTAATAATTGACTTCTTTTATCACTTCGACCTTCACTAGGTAATGTAGAAATAAAAAATCTTGCGATACTTTTAATCCAAATAAGAAATGGTGTAGATCCAGGTCTCGCCCAAATAATTTTATATTTAATACCTTTTTTGTCAAAATAATCTTTTAATTTGTTAATTTGTGTTGATTTACCACATCCATCTAATCCTGAGAATATAATAATATTTGATTTCATTTATTCGTTAATTCTAAATTTAAGATATTCTAAAAACTAATAATTTAATATCTCATCATAACAAGTATCAAATTTCAAAGCAATAGCTTCCCATTTGTAGTCAGCTATATCTAGGATATTTTTAGTAGATTCATTGTAATTTATTGACATTAAATCATTCATAACATGTTGTATGGTTTCCACCAAAGAATTAATACTTACATTTGTTATTACTAAGTTTTTATGTTTAAAATTACTCCATGGAGTCATATCTGAAGTTATAACAATGCATCCTCTGCTCAATGCTTCCAATATAACTATTGCAAAATTTTCACTTAGACTTGGTAAAATAAAATATTTATAACTATCGTATACATTAATACGATTTTCCCTTTCAATGCTGCCCTTAAAAATTATATTATCTTTAACATTTAAATCTTGTACTAAAAATTGTAATTTTTTAATATAATCTAATTTTCCATAACCATAAATATCCAAAAATAATTCAATATTGTATTTGAATTTCAATATTGCAATTAAATTAATAAGTATTTCAATATTTTTAATCGGTATAATTTGCGATAAGAATAAAATTCTTTTTTCTTCACGTATATTTTTTATATTTTTTGATTCAAAGAAAATTTTATCAATTCCATTTGGTATGATACTTATTTTATTCTCATATTTTAATAATGCTTTAAGCTCTATTTTTTCTTTTTCAGAGCAGGCTATTATTCGTGTAGATGTATTTATTAAATACATTTGATATAAATACCACGCAATTTTCTTTTTATACCAACTTTTACGTGATCGTATAGGATCTAATAATCCATGAGGTTGAAATATTATTTTATTTCTACATTTGAACACAAATGGCAGCAATAATATAAACTGAGGTGACCATGCTCCGTGTAAATGTATTACATCAAAGCTAAATATTGTTTTATAAAAAAAATTTAATGTTTTAATTATTTTTATAATATCTGTAAATCTTCTAGGTAAATAATCTAATAAAATTCTTTCATCATGTATTTTCTTGCTATTGTTATCTATGCAAAGTATATTTATTTCAATTGATTCAATTTCTGACTGAGCTAAACTTAAATTTTCAACAACCTCATAAATACCACCTCCTTGCTTATGAAACGCTGGAGCTATATGAAGAATTTTTTTTTTCATCAATTTATTTATATAAAAGCATTTATATAATTAGTACTTTAGCAAATTTAACCATCTTACTAGCAAACGTTTTAAATGGTATTTTAAGAAATTATTTCCATCCCAAGCAGCGCCAGTAGAACCTTGAAAGCCAATAATTCGTGGTAATGTAAATAGTGCTGAGTATTCAAAAACCTTTTGTTTTAAAATACGATCTAAAAGTGACTCTGCCCAGCCTGAGCGCTCTAAAGATAGTTGATACCTGTTTCTCCAAATATGTTCCATAAAAATATCCTTTGTAATCATATAAAGTCGCATGTCACATAAGTTATTTTTACGAAGCCTGTGTACTTCAGGTATAAAAGCACATTCACCATTATTTAAGTGATCGAGAATATCATTCATATTTTTGATAATGTAACGACCATCCATAATAAGCAAGGAGTCACCATTATTAAGAATTCCATTTCTTGTAAATACATGATTTACCATTTCAAAATGAGCATAACCTATTGAATGTGTATCAGTCATCTTTCTGTCTGCATTAAATAAAAATTCATTTAGTTGTATTTTTTTTTCTTTAGCTAAATTTTGTGCCTCATTAGAAACCCAACTTGTATTTGTATTTTCAACCACTATCACGTGATTTAAATCATAATTTTTAAGGCTATATAGTAAAGCGTTTTCATATTGTTTTCTTCTTAATTCAGCGTTATTAATTTTTGATGCTGCAAAAACATTAATACAGGAACATATTAAAAGGGTAGGCTTTTTCATTTTAATAACTTAAATTGGCATTAATTTCATATCTCTTAACTCGTAATTAATATTACAGTAGTCCCTTATAATATTATTGTGAGTAATAAATATAATAGTATATTGATTTTTAAATTCCATAATATTTGTAAGCAGCCTTCCTGTATTTTTATTATCTAATGCTGAAGTTATCTCATCAAAAATTAATATTTTTACATTTTTTTCCAATAAGCATCTAGCTATAGCTACTCTTTGACATTCTCCTCCAGAAAGGCTGTTTGAATTATTATCAATAACTGTTTCAAGTCCATTTGGTAAATTTTTAACAAATTCTGTTAGGTTACATTTATCAAGTATCTCATTTAGATATTTATCGCTAATATCTTCAGAAATCCCAAACATTAAATTGGCTCTTAGTGTATCGTGATTGAATTGTATTGTTTGTGGAACAACACCAATAATTTTAGAAAAATCAACTTCTTTTTTAGTTATATCCATGCCATCAAAAAATAGTTGCCCATGAGTTAAATCTAATTCTCTTAGTAACACTTCTAATAAAGTTGACTTTCCATCTCCAGAACTTCCAGTTATAGAAATAATGTCATTTTTATTAAGTGTGAAATTACAATTCTTTAGAATTTGTTTACTTCCGTAATTAAATCCAGCATCTCTTAATTCAAGTTTACTATTAAAATCTCTTAATATAAACTTATCTTTTTTCTCTGTCGAATCTTTTTTATCTAGAATTAAATTTATATCTTGAATTACGGTTTTTGCCGAAACAGCAGATTGTAGAAAACTTGAAATTTTTACGATAGATGGTAAAAATCTAATAGCCGATAATCCAATAATAACCAAATCAAAGAAATAATCATCTGAGTTATTTATATTTATTAAAACGAGAAAACAAAATGTTAAATAAATTAAAAACTCAAAAGTTAATCGTGGAATCTGTTGGAAAAAATTTAATTTATAACTAGCTTTAATAATATGTTCATTTTCTTTTTGAAAATATTCTGCAAGTGATTTAAAAATATTTTTTGCGCGCCAATACAATATATTTGAATAGAAATTTCCTAAGATTAGAGTTCTATTCCTTTGATGACTTGTTAACTCTGTTGAGTTTACAACCACCAATGCTTTAACATATTTATTTATGAGATAAATTAATATGAAAAGTATTATAAAAAATGCATAAAAAGACTTTGGTAAAAATAAGATTAACGATAATGTTAAAAATAATAAATGAAAAATATCAGAAATTAATAGTAATAAAGGAGAAATGAAATATGTAATTGAATAATCAATTTCTTTGTAGAATATATTTTTTGTTCTTTGGAATTTTTCTTCTTTTAATCTTTTATAATTCTGATTAAAAATATTTTTTACTAGTAAATTATTTAATTTGAGCTGTACATTGTATATTTCATTATAAATTATTTTGCAATAAAATAATGAATATATGTATTTAAATATAATTGCAATTAAATACATTATTAAAAATAATTTAATATCAAATAGTTTTATTATCACATCTAACTGTTTAAAAGATGTGTTCAAGCTCGTTAACTCCCCTACAGGTGAAGAACTAATTAGTTTAATAAAAAATGCAGTCATAACTAATGTTACAATTTCTATTAAAGCCTGAATTAATCCTGATATTGTTATAAATGCAGTTTTTTGAAGGGGTATGACTTTATTATAGAATTTTATGTAATCATTCATGTATTATATTTTAAATTCATTTAAGTAATATTTATAATCATTTAAAATATATTTTATAAATAAATCTTAATTTCCGATTATAAATTTATATGCATGTACATTTTCCTACTTAATATCCTTAATTTTTAACCATGATAAAGTTTTCTCAATTGAGTCATTTAAATTTCCTCTGTATTTAAATCCTGTATTTAATAATTTTTCCGTCGTTACCTCATAGGAAAGTTGATTCATTATTTTATGATCAACAAAATCTAATTCTATTTTCGGTTTATATTTTTTTATTGTCTCTATAATCTCTTGTACTGTTGAATTTTGAGTTAATACGTTGTAAGTTTCACCATTAAATAAATCTTTCTTAATTATGTGCGCGAATGCTGAACTAGCATCTATCAAATCAAGATATGGTCGTTTTTGATTGAATGCAGTTTTCCAAATGGTAATTGGTTTATTCATTGCTGCCTGCCAACAAAATTTATTTACTGCAGTATGAAACCTCATTCCTGGTGATGTTCCATATATGGTTCCAAATCTACAAATACAAACCATTAAGCCTGCATCTTGGTTCATTTTTTTTAACATCGATTCTTCTTTTAATTTTGTCATTGCATAGGGGCTCTGAGGTTTTAATTCATTCTCCGAACAATCTTCTGATACTAGTTTATTTTGTGTTCCATAAACACTTGTGGATGATAGGGATATCATTCGGGTATTAGTTCTTAAACAAGCCTCAGCGACTTTTAACGTTGCATTAAAGTTATTGTGCTCTAGCTCTGCCGCCCGTTCAAAACTACTAGCGGCATCTGTAATGGCTGCCAAGTGTATAACGACATCAACGTCTATTAATATTTTTGATAATTCGAAGATTGTTACATCGGCTTCTTGAAAATAGTAATCTGCTAAATTAGGAAGATTAAATAATGATGTGTATCTCTGCGTCAATAAGTTATCAACAAGTAAAATCTCTGATTTTGGGAAATCAAGGGGTAATTGTCTTAATACAAATGAACCAATATGACCCAATGCTCCTGTAATGAGAATCTTCATTTCTCTCCTATTTTTTTAGGTAAGTCTTATACTCTTCGTAGTTTCTTATGTAATCATTTTCATCATAAGGTAAATCGCAAATTACATTGAGTACTGTATGCTTCTTTTGATATATTTGATAAGCCCATATTCCAGATGGGATTAATATACCAATTTCTGGGGTGTTTAATATGTAATTCACAGTAGTCCGACCATCGTCACAAACTACTTGAACCTGCCCATGAGGACAAGTCAAGAATTGAGTGCAGTGTTTGTGTGCATGCTGACCTCGTATTGAATCTACAGGGGCAATGACACTAAATATTCTTGATATCTTAAAGGGTAAATCACGAAGTCCTTCAATAATGGTGATAGTACCATTTTCCTCTTTCACACATTTAAGTGATAATACCTTAATATTTTTAATACTCATTAAAATTTTATTCCGCTAGTGCCTCTTATTCTACAGCAACTGTTACATATCAAGATAAATTAATTTAAAATATGCGTATTTTTGTATACTGCTATTTCGACTAATAATATTTTTCAAGAAAATTTTTTAAATACAAATCCCTTAAATAATGTTTATCATTTTCTGTAAATCAGTTTCAAAATTTCTTATGTTGTAAGCATAATCAGGGTAATATCTTTTTATAACATCTAACGAACCATATACATCCCTAGCTATTAAGCATTCATCGTCTTGGCTTTCCGATACTTGTATTTTTCCTCCAGTGACAAAGCTAACAGAATTGATAATTTCACCAAGTGTCATGCTTTTGCCAGATGAAATATTCACAGGCCCAGAATAATCTGTCTGTAACATCATCATAATTTGTTTTGCAATTTCAAATGTCGATAAATAATCTTGTTTCAATTTTTTATTTACTGAAATCTTTGCCTCTTTATTTTTTAAGGAATTTATCAATAAGGGTATGAATCTAGTTTTTGCTTGCCCTGGGCCAAAAACAAAAAAAACTCTCAACCAAAGATATGAAAAATTTTTCGATTTATGAGATAGGTGATTAAAAACATTTAGTTTTGCTTCACCATATTTACATGCGTTGCCAGTTAAGGGTGTTTGATACTCTTGAAATGGTGGGGGATAATTCCAATCATATTCTAAACTTGTTCCTACGCCAATAAATTTCCTCCCACCAAATTTGTAAAACTCTTCTATTAAAATGATAGAACTTCGCTCCCAAATCTTATTGTTATCGGAGTTTAAATATTCTGAATGCTCAGTGCTCCAAGCAAGATGAAAAAAATAATCAATTTTTTCTTTTTTAAAAATATTTGCTGCAGTTTCTTTTGTTAAGTTAAGTAGATCTAAATTTAAATTACGTAAATTTAGATTATTTTCAATATTGCGCTTATTTCGTCCGATTACTATGAATTCAGCATTTTTATATGTACTCAAAAGCAAAGGGAAAAGCTGTCTACCAATTATTCCCGTACACCCTGTAATTGCTATCTTCATTTATTTATATTAGGTAATTTCATGTGTTTTTAACCAATCAAATCCAATATTGACATCGTCATGCTTCATCTTTATTTCATCCCTCAAGTCATATTCACCAGATGTGATGTATAAAATATTTGCGGCACCATCTAAGCACTTATATCCATGCGCCACACCGCTTGGGAATTTATATAACCTAGACTCCTGGTTCTGACCAGTAAGGAATGTCATTGTTTCGCCGAATGTGGGTGATTGCTTTCGTAAATCATGAAGCGCCACATAGAGAGAACCCGATACTACATAATTCCACTGAGTTTGTGTCTTATGAGCATGCCAAGCTTTGATCACCCCAGGATAAACCAAAGAGTGGCTTATTTGCCCCATCCCCTCTGTAAAAATACCATCAGAATTTTTTATTATTTCTCTAAAAAATCCCCTATGGTCAGTATGTGTATCAAGTTTCTTGAACTCAACACCATGTATATTTTTTTTATTGAATGTGGACATCTGGGACATAAAGAATCCACTTTCCACCATTTTGAACAAATGCTTTTTCTTTTTCCATGATTTCTTTGGCGTGATTGTATGCAAAAAGGACGCAATAATCTGGATAGTTTTTTCTAAAGGTTTCTATTGGCACTATCGGTATATGTTTACCAGGACTATGCTTGCCTTGCTTGAATGGGGTGTTATCGCAAATATACTCAATCAAATTATTGTCTATGTCACAATAGTTTAATATTGTAGTACTCTTTGAAGTGGCCCCATAACCCGTAATTTTTTTACCCTCACTTTTTAATTGCGTAAGCAATTCCTTTAGTTCTTTTTTTGATCGTTCGCAGTTTTCTTTAAACTCTGTGTACGTCGCTGGAATATCTAATCCAAGCTCTTTTTCCCTCTCGATTTGGCGAAAAACACTGTTAGAAACTTGTCTGACGCCTTTGTGACCAATCACATAACGCATCGATCCTCCATGGGTTTCTTGCGGCATAACCTCAATTACTTCCATGTCATATTTTGAGAAAATATAGTTTATTGATCTTACTGAAAATAAAAAAGTATGCTCGTCATAAATTTGATCATAGGATGTCTTTGCTATTACATCTCCTAAATATGGATCCTCAAAAACCACAATTCCAGTTTTCTTTATTAGCTTACTTATTCCTGCGACGATGGAGTGCAAATAAGGGATATGGCACATAACATTGGCGGCAATAAGTGCATCAGCCTGTCCATTTTTTTCAATAATTTTATCAGCCAAACGCTCATCAAAAAAATCAATTACTGTATTAATACCTTTTTCAATTGCAACCTTAGCAACATTTGAGGATGGCTCTATCCCAAGATGTCTTATCGACCACTCAGCAAAATTTTGGAGCATAATTCCATCATTACTTCCAAGTTCAACAACAAATGGGTCGTCCACGGCTAGAAAGCGATCTTTAATATCAACTGCAAAACGTTGAAAGTGCTCTTTCATTGATTCTGAGGTTCCAGAAAAGAAAGCATAACTTTCATTAAACATCATATTTCTGTCGGGAGTTTCAACCAGTTGAACCATGCCACATTTTTCACAATGCGCCACTTGCATAGTAAAAAAATGTTCCTTATCAAATTCATCAACGTTAAGAAATCCATTTGCGATAGGCATTTGACCGTAATTAACAAATGGGTAAATTGTTGAGTTGCAGATTAAGCAATTATTCATAGATCTATTCTTAAAGGGTTTGTTATTGAAAAAATTTATTAATGTTGTCAGCGACATATTCTATGTCTTCTTGATCTAGATGAGGCCCAATAGGAAGGCTTAAACAAGTTTCTGCAATTTCCTCTGCGATAGGGAGGTCGCCTTTTTTATAGTTCAGCGTGCTGTATGCCTCTTGTAAATGAGGTGGAATTGGATAATGAATCATCGTTTCAATTCCATTTATTTTTAAAAATTCCTGCAACAGATCCCTCATTTTTGTTCTAATCAAAAATATATGGTACACAGAAGTACAGCCCATTGCGAGTACAGGTAAAACTATATTTTCATTATTTTTTAGGAATTTTATATATGTTTCAGCCAGCGAAATTCGATGGTTATTATGTGATGATAAATCCAATAACTTTACTCTTAGAAACGCAGCCTGAAGATCGTCTAACCTAGAATTATAACCAACATGCTTATTGATGTATTTTATGTTTGAGCCATAGTTTCTAAGCATCTTTGCAGACTGGCTATATAAGTCAACGTTAGTTGTAATCGCTCCAGCATCACCAATTGCACCCAGGTTTTTTCCAGGGTAAAAGCTTGTACCACTCATATCCCCAAAAGAACCTGTTTTGTGATTATTACATGTTGCTCCCTGTGCTTGCGCATTATCTTCAATAAGAAATAGGGAATGTTTTAGACATATATCTTTAATTTTATTCAACTCAGCAGCCTGTCCATAGAGATTTACTGCCATTATCGCTTTTGTTTTTGGCGATATTTTCTCTTCTATCAAAGATGGATTTATGTTGTAAGTTTTTATATCAGGTTCAACAGGTACTGGCTTTGCCCCAACATGTGTCACCGCTAACCAACTGGCTATATAAGTATTAGAAGGAACAATTACTTCATCATCTTGCTTAACTCCAAGAGATTTTAATGCTATTGTTAAAGAATCTAAGCCATTTGCAACCCCGATACAATGATTTACATTTGAAAAAAGAGCATATTCTTTTTCAAAATCACAAACATTTTCCCCTAATATAAACCACCCTCTATCAAGGACTTTTTCAAGCTCATTTTGAAATGTAAGTTTATATTCTTGATTTATTTTTTTTAAATCTAGAAATTTTATATTCTTCATATAGTAAAGACTCTTAATTCACAGGACATTAATCTTATAATTAAAAATTATTAGGTATGAGAAACTAAAAGGTTAAGTTTTTTTAAGCGCCCAAAGATTCATTCGCATCGAGAGTAGAAAACCCATAAATAAACCACCCAATATACCTAGCAACAAAATCATATTTTTGTTTGAGGAAGCACGAAGATTAGAGGCATAAATAGGAGCAATCAATCTAGTTTGATTCAATTTATTGAATGTAATGAATTTACTTAAGTAAATAATTTGATCTGATATGTGCTGAATCTCATTACGTCTCAAAAGGAAGCCAATCGTAGGTGATTCATATTTTTCCAATTTAACGTCTTCGGATTCTAATTGCTTAAGTTTTAACTGGTATTTATTCAATAAATATTCAGCTTCTTGGACATAGCTATTATTAATATCGTCATGAGTTCTGCGTATATTTTCAAATACAATCTGAGCACACTTAATCGCATGTTCTTTAGATTTCATAATAATTTTTAGCTCTACTAAAGGTACACCCGCCTTGACTATAGAGGCCCTAACGAGGTCTACTAATTGATCAGGTGTAATTTTTTTTTGATTAACTTCACACTCAATATTTTCATAATTACTTCGCATCTTGAGACGCGTGATCAATATACTTGGATCTTCTATGACCCAGGGGGTTTGTGAATGAATCAAAGTGACTTTATCAAAGTTATTCTGCATTACCTGGATTTGAGCAATAGCTTCATACTTACTGGGTAATACAGCATGAAATCCAATAGCACACAAAAGCCCAATAAAAATGCTCACTACAAGAACCTTCCAAGACTTGAGAAAAAAAATAATAATGTCCCTAAGAGAAATTTCCTCTTGGTCTTGATTTTGCCTGTTGTTTGCCATGATCAATAACTCCTTTGAGAATAAAATCAAATTGAAAGATTAATCCTGACAACATACTTGAAGTAGGCACAACCGCTTTACTGCCTCTTTCTAGACGTAACCAGAGTTATGGATATACCCTTTGAGGCACACTAACTTACAGTAAAGTAGCTCTACAATAATTTTTGTCTGCTTTTTGCTTCTTTAGGCCATTCAGTATTGATTTTACTCTTAACGTAAATTTTTATAAGTAACTAGCTGAGCTTTAATATAAAGTTGATCTCCAACAGAGTCCCCGGGGAATAACTTAAAGTAGCGAAGCACCCGGAGGACTCTTATGCCAAGCATTCGCCAGTCCTTCCCAAGGGCAAGTATAAAAGCTGCAAGATCTCTGAAATATCCCCTGTTTATATTTACTGCTTCAGTCGATAAGATTTGAAATC
>JACCED011368006.1_pt1 | contig 29007 bp, 34 predicted proteins | sample 7455021 | NCBI WGS metagenome assembly JACCED01 (sample SAMN15323456, study PRJNA562643) | freshwater metagenome | isolation source: river surface water | place: USA:Blue River Watershed | collected 2017-08-19 | reverse complement strand
GCGATCGGCTCGATCATCACGCAGGCCAGTTCCTTGCCGTGCAGCTTGAACGCCTCCTCGAGCTGCTCGAGGTTGTTGTATTCGAGCACCAGGGTGTGCTGCACCACTTCGGGCGGTACGCCCGCACTGGTCGGGTTGCCGAAGGTGGCCAGACCCGAGCCGGCCTTGACCAGCAATGCATCGGCATGGCCGTGGTAGCAACCTTCGAACTTGATGATCTTGCTGCGGCCGGTGGCGCCACGCGCCAGGCGCAGCGCACTCATGCCCGCCTCGGTGCCGGAGCTGACCAGGCGCACCATTTCCATGGACGGCACGTGCTTGAGGATTTCTTCGGCCAGCTCGATTTCGCGCTCGGTGGGTGCGCCAAACGAGAAGCCATCGAGTGCGGCCTTCTGGACCGCCTCGAGCACGGCGGGGTGGCCGTGCCCCAGGATCATCGGGCCCCAGGAGCCGATGTAGTCGATGTAGCGCTGGCCATTGGCGTCCCAGAAGTAGGCGCCCTGCGCGCGCTGCACAAAGCGGGGGGTGCCGCCCACCGCGCGGAAGGCGCGCACGGGCGAGTTCACGCCTCCGGGGATCACCTGGGCGGCACGGTCAAAGAGTTGCTGGTTGCGGTCGGTCATGTCGCCTCAGTGTTTGGTTTCGTTGAAAGGCACTTCGAAATAGTCGGCACCGGGGTGCAGGCTGTCGTCCTCGGCGTCTTCGCCCGCCTCGCTCTCGCCGTCGGGCTGGGCCCAGAACAGGCGGTCGGGGATGACCTGGCCCATGCCGGGGCTGTAGCCTTCGTCGAGGCAGCGGTCCAGGTAGCTCAGGGCCTCGCGGGTGGCTTCGGGCAGGTCCATGCCCGAAGCGAGCAGGGCGGCCAGGGCCGCCGACAGGGTGTCGCCGGCGCCGGCGAAAACGGCCTCGATGCGCTCGTATTTCTCGTGCACCACCACCGCTTCGGGCGTGGCCAGCACGTTGTCGATGTGCTGCTCGGGCAGCGGCACCCCGGTCACCAGGGTGTAGGGCACCCCCAGTTCGCTGGCGGCCCGCGCCAGGTCGCGCGGACTGGGGTTGCGTTCGCCTTCCCACTCGGGCAGCAGCCAGCGGCGCAGGGTGCTGTGGTGGCCCACCAGCACACTGGTCTGCGGCAGCAACAGTTCGCGGAAGGCGTCGAGGTAGTCGTCGATCCGGCTGTCTTCCCACCAGGACAGGTTGGGCATGTAGGCCACCACCGGCACACCGTCGTAGTCGTCGGCGATTTCGGCGATGGCAGCCAGGTTCTCGGGGCTGCCGGCAAAACCGACCTTGATGACCTGCACCGGCACGTCTTCGGCGATGGTGCGGGCCTGTTCGCTGACCGCTTCCTCGTCGAAAGCGAAAAAGTCATGGATGCCGCTGGTGTCGCGGGCGTAGCTGCCGGTCACCACCGGCAGGGTGTGGGCGCCGACCGAGCCCATGGCCAGCACATCGCCGGTCAGGCCGCCGGCACCGCTGGGGTCATTGGCATTGAAGACCAGCACGCAGGCCAGGCCCTGGGCTTCTGGATCAGCGCTGTCGGGCTGGGGCGGGTCTTCGCGGGTGTCGGTCATGAACGGAGCAGTGAAGGGGCTTGGGGGCTGGCCGCGGGGGTGCCCGATACAATCGAGTTCATTCTATTCGACAACTTTTTCACAGCAACATGGAATACAAAACCTGGATGTGCCTGATTTGCGGCTGGATTTACGACGAGGCTCTGGGCGATCCGGAGCACGGCATTGCGCCGGGCACCAAGTGGGAAGACGTGCCCATGAACTGGACCTGCCCGGAGTGTGCGGCGCGCAAGGAAGATTTCGAGATGGTGGCCATCTGACACCTGCTTGAGGTCCTGAACCCGCCAGCGCAGCGGGCCGGCCGTCCGGTTCCTCATGCTGCGGGTACGCAGAAATCGTCGCAGACCGACCGACCCGCTGCCCTGGCTCCCTCGCCGGTCGACCCGGCAACACTCAGCCGCCTTCGTCAGGCGGCTTTCTTTTTGACCACGGCGTAGCGCGCCAGGGTTTTTTCTCGGGCTTCGGCGTGGTCGACGATGGGGCGGGGGTAGGTCTTGCCCAGCACCACGCCTGCCGATTGCAGTTCGAGCGCGCCAGCCAGCCAGGGGGCGTGGATGGTCTTGGCCGAGAGTCCGGCGAGTTCGGGGACATAGCGGCGGATGAACTTGCCTTCGGCGTCGAATTTTTCGCTCTGGCTGACAGGGTTGAAGATGCGGAAGTAGGGCTGCGCGTCGCAGCCACTGGAGCTGGCCCATTGCCAGCCGCCATTGTTGGCGGCCAGGTCGAAGTCATTGAGGTGGGTGGCAAAGTGTTTTTCACCCCAACGCCAGTCCAGGCCCAGGTCCTTGCACAAAAAGCTGGCCACCACCATGCGCAGGCGGTTGTGCATGTAACCGGTCTGCAGGAGCTGGCGCATGGCCGCGTCCACCAGCGGGTAACCGGTGCGGCCTGCGCACCAGGCGTCCAGCAGTTGCTTGGCCTGCGTCCCGTGCGCCCAGGCAATGGCGTCGTAGTCGCGCTTGAAGCTCTCGCCCGCGCCCACATGCGCAAAGTTGGCCAGCACCTGCGCATAGAAGTCGCGCCAGATGAGTTCGGACAACCACACGCCGGCCCCTTCACTGCCGGCCAGCATGCGGGCATGCGCCTCGCGTGCGAGCTGACGGACCGAGACCGTGCCAAAGCGCAGGTGCACACTGAGGTAACTGGGGCCTTTGACGGCGGGAAAATCGCGCCGCTGGCCGTAGGCGTCGATCCTTTGCAGAAACTCGGCGAGCAGCGCCTGGGCACCCGCTTCACCCGCTGCGATGTGCAGGTCCTGGAGGTTGGTGGGCGCAAAGCCCATGTCCGCGAGCCGAGGCACCGGCAGGCGCAAGGACTCGGGGCGCGGGGCCAGCTGTTGCGCATGGCGCTCGACCGGGTAGGCCTGCAGGTCGTGGTCGTTGACCTTGCGCAGCCAGGCGTTCTTGTAGGGCGTGAACACCGAAAACGCGGTGCCAGACTGGGTCATCACCTCCTGGCGCTCGAACACCACATGGTCCTTGCAGGTGTGCAGCGCAGTGCCCAGAGCGGCCAGCTGGCCGCGGACCCTGGCGTCGCGCTGCAGGGCGTACGGCTCGTCATCGTGGCTGGCAAAGACGGCCAGCGCACCGAGCTGTCGGGCCAGCTGCGGGATCTCCTGCTCGGCCACGCCATGCCGCACGATCAGGCCGCAGCCTTCGCCGCCCAGCTCGGCCAGCCGCTGGTCCAGCGCCACCAGCGATTCGCGGATGAATTCCACCCGCCGGTCGGCCCGTGGCAGCCCATCCAGGATGGCGGTGTCAAAGACAAAGGCCACATGCACCTGCCGGCAGTGTTTGAGGGCGTGGTAGAGCGCCGCGTTGTCGTGCACGCGCAGATCGCGGCGCAGCCAGACGAGGCCGCAGGGGTAAGAGGTGTCCATGGGGGTGTCTGCAGGGGGCAGCCGTTAAAATCACCGGATGTCCAGCGATTCTGCCTTCACCCCGCTCACGCATCATTTTCTGGTGGCCATGCCGGGGCTGGAAGACGGGATTTTTTCGCGCAGCGTCATCTACCTGTGCGAACACAGCCCGCACGGGGCCATGGGACTGGTCATCAACAAGCCCGGCGACCTGTCCATGCGGGCATTGTTCGACAGGCTCGACCTGCCGCTGCTGCGCGAGGACCTGCGCAGCACGCCGGTGCTGCAGGGGGGGCCGGTCCACCCTGAACGCGGCTTCGTGCTGCACGAGCCGGTGCGCATGGCCGATCCCGGCCAGGATGGCGGCGACATCTACGCCGCCACCCTCAAGGTGCCCGATGGCCTGGAGCTGACCACCTCGCGCGATGTGCTCGAGGCACTGGGGGCGGGCGCCGGTCCGCGCAAGGTCCTCATGACCCTGGGCTACGCCAGCTGGGGCGAGGGCCAGCTGGAATCGGAAATCGGCGAGAACACCTGGCTGACCATGCCGGCAGATGCCCGCATCGTCTTCGACACCCCGCTCGAGCGCCGCTATGACGAGGCCCTGGCCCTGCTCGGCCTGCAGACCTGGATGCTCTCGCCCGAGGCAGGGCACGCATGAGCGAGGCCTTGAGCGTCCCGGCCAGCCAGCAGACCTTTCTGGCGCTGGACTATGGCCTCAAGCGCACCGGTGTGGCCGTCGGCAACCGCCTCCTGAAGACGGCCACCCCCCAGGGCACGATCGCCGCCGAGGGGGATGCGCGTTTTGCCAGGATTGCCGAGCGCATCCGCGAGTGGCAGCCCGATGCCCTGGTGATCGGTGTACCCACCCACCCGGATGGCGGCGAACACGAGAACACCCTGCGCGCGCGCAAATTCGGCCGCCAGCTGCGCGGGCGCTTTGGCCTGGCGGTTTACGAGGTGGACGAGCGCTACACCACCACCGAGGCGCATGCGCTGGGGGCCAGGGACGCCGACGCCGCCGCCGCCGCGCTCATTCTTGAACAGTTTTTGAGGACCCTGCCATGAGCCTGACCCTGAACGCCGAAGCGCTGTACAAGGAACTGCTGCGGGGTGTGCGCGGCCTGTGCGCCGCCGACACCCGGCTGGTGGGCATCCCTTCGGGCGGGGCCTGGCTGGCCGAGCGGCTGCACCGCGACCTGGGTCTGGCCGGCGAGCCGGGCACGGTCTCCTCGGTCATGCACCGCGACGATTTCGCCCAGCGCGGCCTGTCGGCCGGCGGCCAGACCCGACTGCCTTTTGAAGTCGAGGGCGCCGACATCCTGCTGCTCGACGATGTGCTCTACACCGGCCGCACCATCCGTGCCGTGCTCAATGAGCTGTTTGACTACGGGCGGCCGGCCCGGGTGCAACTGGCCGTGCTGGTGGACCGTGGCGGGCGCCAGTTGCCGGTGCAGGCCGAGTTTGCGGCCGCCCGCGTGGCCTTGCCCGAATCGCAGGCGCTGGCACTGGCACGCGATGCCGCAGGCGCCTTCAGCTTCGCGGTGCAGAACAAGGCCTGAGGTGAACATGCTCTACAAACGCAACAACCCCCAACTCAACAAGAACGGCGAGCTCATCCACCTGCTCTCCACCGAAGGCCTGTCCAGGGACATCCTCACCCACATCCTCGACACCGCGCAGGGCTTTGTCAGCGTGAGTGACCGGGAAGTCAAAAAGGTGCCCCTGCTGCGCGGCAAGAGCGTCTTCAACCTCTTCTTCGAGAACAGCACCCGCACCCGCACCACCTTCGACATCGCTGCCACCCGCCTGTCGGCCGACGTCTACACGCTCGACATTGCACGTTCCTCGGCCAGCAAGGGGGAGTCCCTGCTCGACACCATCGCCAACCTCAGCGCCATGGCCGCCGACATCTTTGTGGTGCGCCACGGCGAATCGGGCGCGCCCTACCTGATCGCGCAACATGTGGCCCCGCACGTGCATGTGGTCAATGCCGGTGACGGGCGCCATGCGCACCCGACCCAGGCGCTGCTGGACATGTACACCATCCGCCACTACAAGAAGGACTTTGCCAACCTCACGGTGGCCATCGTCGGCGACATCCTGCATTCGCGCGTGGCACGCTCGGACATCCATGCGCTGACCACCCTGGGCTGTGCCGAAGTGCGCGTGGTCGGCCCCCGGACCCTGGTGCCGGCCGACATGGCGCAGATGGGCGTGCGCGTCTTCCACAACCTGGAAGAAGGCATCCAGGGCTGCGATGTGGTCATCATGCTGCGCCTGCAGAACGAGCGCATGAGCGGCGCCCTGCTGCCCTCCAGCCAGGAATATTTCGAGAGTTTTGGCCTCACGCCCGAGAAGCTGCAGCGGGCCAAGCCCGATGCCATCGTCATGCACCCGGGGCCGATCAACCGCGGCGTCGAAATCGACTCGGCGGTGGTGGACGGCCAGCAGAGCGTGATCCTGCCGCAGGTGACGTTCGGCATTGCCGTGCGCATGGCGGTGATGAGCATCGTCGCCGGCAACGAAGCCTGAGGGGAAAAAAATGAAAATCCTGATCCAGAACGGCCGCGTGATCGACCCCGCCAGCGGCCTTGACCAGCGTGCCGATGTGGCGATTGCCGCCGGCCGCATCGTGGCCATCGGCCAGGCCCCTGCCGACTTCTCGGCCAATCGCGTGATCGACGCCCGGGACTGCATCGTGGCCCCGGGTCTGGTTGACCTGTGCGCCCGCCTGGGAGAACCCGGGCAGGAACATGCCGGCATGCTCGAGTCGGAAATGGCCGCGGCGGTGGCCGGCGGCGTGACCAGCCTGGTCTGCCCGCCCGACACCGACCCGGTGCTCGACGAGCCGGGCCTGGTCGATATGCTGCGCCACCGCGCCGAAAAACTGCACCAGTCGCGCGTGCTGCCGCTGGGGGCACTCACGCGCGGACTGAAGGGCGAGGTCCTGACCGAGATGGGCCAGCTCACCGCTGCCGGCTGTATCGGCTTCAGCCAGGCCGAGGTGGCCCTGGCCAACACCCAGGTCCTGCAGCGTGCGCTGCAGTACGCCAGCACCTTCGGCTACAGCGTCTGGCTGCGTCCGCAGGAGCTGCACCTGGGCAAGGGCGTGGCGGCCAGCGGTCCGCTGGCCACGCGCATGGGTCTCTCCGGTGTTTCGGTAGCGGCCGAGACCATCGCCTTGCACACGATTTTCGAGCTGGTGCGCAGCACCCGGGCCCGGGTCCACCTGTGCCGCATCAGCAGCGCCGCAGGTGTTGAACTGCTGCGCCAGGCCAAGGCCGAGGGCCTGCCCGTCACGGCCGACGTCAGCATCAACTCGCTGCACCTGACCGACGCCGATATGGGCTACTTCGACAGCCGCGCCCGCCTCACGCCCGTGCTGCGCCAGCAGCGCGACCGCGACGCCCTGCGTGCCGCGCTGGCCGATGGCACGCTCGATGCGCTGGTCTCGGACCACACCCCGGTCGATGCCGACGCCAAGGCCCTGCCCTTTGCCGAGGCCTTGCCCGGGGCCACCGGCATGGAACTGCTGTGGCCGCTGGCGCTCAAGTGGGGCCAGGACAGTGGCGTGGACCTGCCCACCGTGCTCTCGCGCCTGACGGCCCGGCCGGCGCAGGTGCTGGGCGCAGCCCTCTCCACACTGGAGGGCTCGGTCGGCCAGCTGGCGGTGGGGGCTGCGGCCGATGTGGCTGTGCTCAGCACCGCAGGCCACTGGCCGGTGGCCGAGACCACCTTGCGCAGCCAGTGCAAGAGCACGCCGTTTTCGGGCTACGAATTGCCGGGTCGGGTGCGCGCCACCCTGGTGGGCGGACACATCGCCCACGAGGCGGATTGAGCCAGCGCATGCGCGCCCCGGGTGCAGTCTGGAAGGTCCTGCGCGGCCTCTGGCACCTGCTGGTGGGCCTGTGGACCATCCGTGCGCAGTTCCCGCGGCTCTCCCAGGAGCAGCGCGAAATGCGGGTCCAGGCCTGGGCCTTGCAGTTGCTGGCGCTGTGGGGCATCCATCTGAAGGTGTTGGGCCAGCCGGTGCGCACAGGGCCGGCGCTGATCGTTGCCAACCACATCTCCTGGCTCGACATCCTGGTGATCCATGCGGCGCGCTACTGCCGCTTTGTTTCCAAGTCCGACATCCGCGGCTGGCCGATCATCGGTGCACTGGCCACCGGTGCGGGCACCCTGTACATCGAGCGCAGCAGCCGCAGGGACGCCCTGCGCATGGTGCATGACATGGCCGATGCCATGCAGGAGGGCAATGTGGTCGCGGTCTTTCCTGAAGGCACCACCAGTGACGGTCGCACCCTGCTGCCTTTCCATGCCAACCTGATCCAGTCGGCGATCGTGGCCGAGGTGCCGGTGCAGCCCATGTCGCTGCGGTTCGTCGATGCCCGCAGCGGTGAGCCGACGCTGGCACCCTGCTACATCGGCGAGGACACCCTGCTCGGGTCGATCTGGCGCACCCTGACCGCGCCGCCCATCCATGCGGTGGTGCATTTTGGCGAGCCCCAGCGGGCCGAGGGCCGCGAGCGGCGCCAATGGGCGGCCGAACTGCGCCAGACAGTTGAAAGATTGCGCCAGGCGGGCTGAGCCCGGCCCGGGACAGATTCAGACTGATGTCTGGCCCTGCTCGGCGCAGGGCATCTGGCAGAGCTCCCGTTCGCGCACCGGGCAAGCCCGGTTGAAAGTCACCACATGGTCCACTTCGGCGCGGATGCCGATCCACTCGCCAAGCTTGTGGTCATGGTGGCTGGGCACATGGGCCATCAGGGTGTGGCCGCTGGCCAGGCGCAGGGTGTAGAGGAATTCGGAGCCACGGAAGGCCTTGCGGATGATCTCTGCCTTCACCGGGGCATGGTCATCGTGGACGATGTCGTCGGCGCGCAGCAGCACGTCGCATTGGCCTTCGCAAAAAGCGCAGGGCAGCGGGCATTCGGCCACATCGGTCAGGGTGCCGATCGGGGTGTCCACCACGATCTGTCCATTGACTTCGCGCAGCGTGGCGGGCGTGAACACGCCGTGTCCGATGAAGTCGGCCACAAACCGTGTGGCCGGACGGTGGTAGAGGCTGTAGGCATCGTCCCACTGGTGCAACTGGCCTTCGTGCATCACGCCGATCACATCGCCGATGGCAAAGGCTTCGAGCTGGTCGTGCGTGACCAGCAGGGCGGTCGCGTTGGCGGCCTTGAGGATGTTGCGCACCTCATGGGCCAGCCGTTCGCGCAGGTCCACATCGAGGTTGGAGAACGGTTCGTCGAGCAGCAGCAGGTCCGGCTGGGGGGCCAGGGCCCGCGCCAGGGCCACGCGCTGCTGCTGGCCGCCCGAGAGTTCATGCGGGTAGCGCCGCTCGGCACCGGCCAGACCCACCAGTTCGAGCACTTCTTTCACGCGGACATCCCGCGCGGCCTTGCCCAGGTGCTGCAGACCAAAGCCGACGTTGCGGCCGACATCCAGGTGCGGGAACAGGGCGTAGTCCTGGAACACCATGCCGATGCGGCGGCGCTCGGCCGCTTCGGTGTGGCCCGGTTCGCTGACCACCCGCTGGCCCACCAGGATGCGTCCGCCCGAGACCGGCTCGAGGCCGGCCACGGCGCGCAGCAAGGTGGTCTTGCCGCAGCCCGAAGGACCGATCAGCACACCGATGTCACCGGCGCGCAGGCCCAGCGTCACATCGCGTACCGAAGGCGTGTCGCGCCCCGGGTACTGCACATCGAGCTGGCTGATTTCAAGGAACATGCCGTCTATTGTAGGAGGCCGCTTCTACAATCCACGCATGTCCCGCTTCGCCTCTGCCAGCCTGTCCAGGCTGGCGTCCTTGCTGTTTGCCTTTCTGGCGCTGCTGCTCGCGCTGCCGGTGTTGGCGGTGCTGGCGTCCTGGCTGCAATGGACACCGCAATCGATGGACCTGCTGCGCCAGATGGCCACCACCGTCCTGCCCGACTACGCCTGGACCTCGGCCCTCCTGTGCCTGCTGGTGGCCGCCGGCGTGACCGTGCTGGGCCTGCTCACGGCCGCCGCCGTGACCCTGTTCGAATTTCGTGGCCGGGGCGTGTTCGAGTGGCTGCTGCTGCTGCCGCTGGCCATGCCGGCCTATGTGGTGGCCTATGCCTACACGGATTTCCTGCAGTTCAGCGGCCCCTTGCAAGTGGCGCTGCGCGAGGCCATGGGCTGGCGCGGGGCGCTCTGGCCCGATGTGCGCAGCGTCTGGGGCGCGGCGCTGGTCTTCACCCTCTCGCTGTACCCATACGTCTACCTGCTGGCCCGCACGGCCTTGCACGAGCAGGTGGCCAGCCTGATGGAGGCCGCGCGCCTGCTGGGCGCGCCACTCTCGCGCCGCATCCGTGAAATTGCCTTGCCACTGGCCCGCCCCGCGGTGGCGGCCGGGGTGGCGCTGGCCCTGATGGAAACGCTGGCCGATTTCGGGGTGTCGAGCTATTTCGGCATCCAGACCTTCACCGCCGGCATCTACAAGGCCTGGCTGGCCATGGACAACCGGGTGGCCGCCGCCCAGCTGGCCACGGCGCTGCTGGCGGTGGTGCTGGTGCTGCTGCACCTGGAGCAGCGGGCCGAGCGCCGCATGCGCTTTGCGCAGGCGCGGGTCGCGCGCCAGGGTACGGCCGAATCCCGGCCGGTGCGGCTGCTGGGTGCCCGCCAGTGGCTGGCCTGGGCGGTCTGCGCCGTGCCAGTGCTGCTGGGTTTTGCGCTGCCGGTGCTGATCCTGCTGCGTTCGCTGGCCGGCAGCGAAGTCGAATTGCCCTGGACCCGCTTTGGCGAGTGGGCCTGGAACAGCCTGCGGCTGGGCGGCATCACGGCATTGCTGGCGGTGGCCCTGGCCCTGGCCCTGGCCTTTGCCCTGCGCCAGCGCGCCAGCCTCTGGAACCGGGTGGTCACCCAGGTCGTGGGCATCGGCTATGCCGTCCCGGGCGCGGTGGTGGTGGTGGGGCTGCTGCTGCCGGTAGGCTGGCTGCAGCAGGCCTGGCCGCAGTCTTCTGCCGGCGCCTGGATCACGGCCACGGCGCTGGGCCTGGTGTGGGCCTATCTGGTGCGCTTTTGTGCGGTGGCGCTGCAGTCGGTGCAGAGCGGCTATGCCCGCATTCCAATGAGCCTGGACGATTCCTCCCGCATGCTGGGCGTGACCGGCTGGGGCCTGCTGCGCCAGGTGCACGCCCCGCTGCTGCGACGCACCACGCTGGCGGCCCTGCTGCTGGTGTTTGTCGATGTGATGAAGGAGCTGCCCGCCACGATGGTGCTGCGGCCCTTCAACAGCGACACCCTGGCTGTGGTCGCCTACCAGCTGGCACGCGATGAGCGGCTGGGCGAGGCGGCCTTGCCGTCGCTGGCGCTGGTGCTGGTCGGGCTGATCCCGGTGATCCTGCTCAGCCGCACCCTGCGTCAGCCGCAGGACTGAGGGCTCAGAGGCCCTCGACCAGCACCACGGTGCGGCGAGCCGCTTCCTTGCTGATCTTCAGCACCTCTTGGTATTCGGGTGAGTGGTAGAAGGCCTGCGCCTTCTCGGTCGAAGGAAAGCGCACCACCACCATGCGCGTGGGGCGCCAGAGGTCGTTTTCCTTGAGGTCCATGGCCCCGCCACGCACCAGGTACTCACCGCCGTACTGCTCGGCCAGCGGCTTGGCCTGGCGCTTGTAGTCTTCGTAACGCTCGGGGTGGGTCAGGTCGGTGTCGACAATCAGGTAGGCGGGCATGGGTATCCTTTTTTTCGAGATGTGACTTTAGCAGTGGAGCAAGTGACATGAGTCGAGTTGTTTTACGTCACAATTCAACTCTTGCTGACTTACATTTTCGAATCCATGGGAAACAAGACCAAATCACCGGCAGATGAACCGGGGGCGGAGTCCGAAGAGGTCTTCGAGAAGGCCGCCGAGGTTTTTCGAGTCATGTCTGCACCTATGCGACTTCGCATCATCAGTGCACTCTGTCATGGTGAAAAGAATGTGGGAGAGCTGCTTGCTGAAATCAACACGACCCAGCCCAACATGTCCCAGCATCTGAGTACGCTTTATCAGGCGGGTGTTCTGGGCAAACGTCGTGAGGGCGTACAGATCTATTACCGAATCGTTAATGAAAGCGTTGTATCCCTTTGTCGAGCGGTTTGTGTGCAGATTGCGAGTGAAAGCCCCGCGTCAGTTTGAAGCCGGGTTTTTACTGGCTGTGTCCTACCCGGGTCTTGCTTAAGATCCAATGTATATCGTTCTATAAGGAGAAATAAATATGAAGGCTGTACTCCTTGCGTTCGCTGCGCTGTTCTCTTCTGCGTTTGCGTTCGCGGACATCAAGGTGGTCTACCACCTCAGCGAAGGCATTCCACAGGCCTCTCGCGCTGTCAACAACATCCGCAACCACCTGGCGGCTGATCCCAAAGCAAAAATAGTTGTCGTCACCCATGGGCTTGGGATCGACTTCCTGCTTGATGGGGCAACCAACCAGATGGAGCAAGCTTTTTCAGGCGCTGTCAGTGACCTCGTTGGCAAGGGGGTCGAGTTTCGCGTTTGCAACAACACGCTTGTTTCCCGGAAGATTTCTGCAGACAAAGTCCTGATGGAGGCCAAAGTTGTACCCTCGGGTGTTGCAGAAGTAGCCAGGCTGCAAGCCCGAGAAGGCTATGTCTACTTGCGCCCTTGACGGCAACATTTTTTCGAAGGAGACCTCATGAAGACTGCACATGGATTTATGGCAGTGGCCTTGCTTGCTGCGGCTGGCTTCAGTCATGCCCAGTCGCCCGACGCTGCTCAGGTGCGCAGTTGGGCGGCTTCATGCGCCAATTGCCACGGTACCGATGGCCGGGCGCAACCCGGCATGGAGTCGCTGGCTGGCGCGAACAAGGACGACATGGTCAAGAAGATGCTGGACTTCAAGGCCGGCCGCAAGCCTGCCACCATCATGCATCAGCTGGCCAAAGGCTACAGTGATGAGCAGATTGTCGCGATTGCCGGCTATTTTGCCGCCCAAAAGAAATAATGGAGAAGCCATGATGCAACGTCGACATTTCCTGCAGACCGGCACCGCCCTCGGTGCCGCTGGCCTGATGTCCGGCTGCGCCACCGTGGTTGGCGGCAGCGGACCCAAGGTGGTCGTGATTGGTGGCGGCTATGCTGGTGCGACCGCGGCCAAGTACATCCGCATGTGGTCCGAGCAAAAAATCCAGGTCACCCTGGTTGAGCCCAACCCGGCCTTCATTTCCTGCCCTATCTCAAATCTGGTGATCGGCGGCAGCAAAACCATCGCCGACATCACCACGCCGTATGACAACCTGGTCAAGCGCCACGGCGTGCAGATGGTCAAGGACCGTGTGGTCAGCATCGACGCGGCCAAGCGCTTGGTCAAGCTGGCCGGCGGCACCGAGCTGACCTACGACCGCTTGATCGTTTCGCCTGGCGTTGACTTCATGTGGGAGACACTGCCTGGTATGAACAAGCCCGGCGCTAAGGATCAGGTCATGCATGCCTGGAAGGCTGGCGAACAAACGTTGACTCTTCGCAAACAACTTGAATCCATGCGCGATGGCGGCGTGTTTGCCATGTCGATCCCGTTGGCGCCGTACCGCTGCCCGCCTGGTCCCTACGAGCGCGCCTGCCAGGTTGCGGAATACTTCAGCAAGCACAAGCCGAAGAGCAAGGTGTTGATCCTTGACGCCAACGATGACGTGACGTCCAAAGGGCCGCTGTTCAAGAAGGCTTGGGCTGATCGCTACAAGGGCATCGTGGAGTACCGTGGCAAACATAATGTGACCGATATCGATTTGGCCAACAAGACGCTCAAGTTCGAGTTCAACGATGACCTCAAGGCCGATGTACTCAATATCATCCCCGCCATGCGTGCCGGGGATATTGCCGTCAATGCTGGCTTGGCCACTGCCAACAAGCGCTGGTGCGATGTGGACTTCCTGACCTTCGAGTCCAAGGCCGCACCCAATGTGCACGTGTTGGGCGACGCCATACAGATCGCGCCGGCCATGCCCAAGTCGGGCCACATGGCCAACCAGCACGGTAAGACCTGCGCGGCCGCCGTGGTAGCACTGCTGACCGGCAAGCAAGTCAATCCGCTGCCGATCTACAACAACACCTGCTACAGCTTCGTGTCCAGCGAAGACGTGGTCCATGTGGCCAGCGTGCACCGCTATGACGCCGAGAAGAAGACCATGCTGACTGTGCCAGGTTCAGGTGGTGTTTCCTCAGCTGCCAACGAACTAGAAGGGCGTTATGCACTCGCCTGGGCTCGCAACATCTGGGCAGATACTCTGGCTTGAAGCAAAGCATGAATCAACGCCGCCGTCGCTAGACGTGCGGCGTTTTTTCGGAAGTTCCGTTTAGACATCATCATGAAAAAAATCCATCGCTTCGCTCAGATTGCCCTGATCTTGTCGGCTGGCTGGCTTTCATCAGGAGTCTGGGCGCAAGCTGATGAGGCGCGGGCCAAAAAAATCGTGGGGGGGGTGTGCTTTGTCTGTCACGGCGCGGAAGGGGAGTCTTCGAGCGAGGTGTTTCCTCGTCTGGCTGGCCAGCACTGGGAATACACCGCCAAGCAGCTGGAGAACTTCAAGAATGGAAAGCGTAAGAGCACGGCCATGGCCGACATGGTGGCCAAGCTCACGCCCGATGAAATGGTGGCGCTGGGCAAGTTCTTCGAAAAGCAGGCAGTGTCCAGTGAGCCGCCCAAGGATAGGGCCCTGTCCGCAGTGGGCCAGTACATCTACCACCAGGGCAACAAGTTCAGCGGTCTGGCAGCCTGTGCCGGCTGTCACGGGGCCGAGGCCAAGGGCACGTCCAGCCTGCCGCGTCTGGCAGGCCAGTTTGCGGCTTACACTGAGACACAGCTCAAACAGTTTAACAAACGTGAGCGCACCAATGACAACGCCGTCATGCATGTGATTGCGAGCAAGATGACACCGCTGGAGATGGCTGCGGTAGCGGAATACCTCAGCGGCAAGTGAACACTCCCGTGCGTTCAGACCAAGCTGGGCAATTCTGGTTTGGCCACTGGCAGGCCGGCTGCCACCCAGGCGTGGTAGCCGCCTGTGATCGACTCTATGTTCAGCTAGCCCTCGGGCGTGGGGTCAAGGTGCCAGTGCCGGGCTGTATTTTTTCGCAATTCGAACGGGTGCCGAGCCATCGATCCAGCGGTCCGTGAGTCCCGCACCTGTCCACATCCCGAGCAGCGTGAGCCAGCTGTCAGGGCAAAAAGGGCGCCTCCTGTGACACCCGCGCCAACGGCACAGCCGCCAGCCAACTTCGAACCAAAACCCATGAAGATGGCGCCCACGTTGTAGCGGCCGTCCTTCAAGCCTTCGAGCTTTCAGTCGCCACCGATCAGACCGCCGGCAAACGAGCCTAAAAAAACACCCCTGGCATCAGACGGAATTCACAGCCGATTGGAGGTGATGGCCACTGCAGCACCCACATCAGCCATTCAGCCGAAGGTCAAGCCCTCGATCTGTATTGGGTCAAAGCTTTCGCGCGCCATCCAGTGGCTGAAGACCCAGGCGGCCTCCATCAGGCCCGTGCCGATGCCGCCCACCCACATCCAGAAGGTACGCACCGGACTGCGCCAAATGAAGAGGAGGGCTACGGCTAACCAAGCCAGGCCGCCGAGCAAGGCACCAGAGAGGCTGCCGCGGGCGGCGATCTGGCGTGCACCATTGCTTTCTAGCCATCCGCCCAGCACAAGCAGTTGGACCGGGATGACTGCTGCCGCAAAAGTCAGCAGCCAGATGCTGAATTTTCCCCCAAAGCGGCGGTGCCAGAACTCGATCTCCGCAGCCCGCAGACAAAAGCGCGAGCGCTGTGCCAGAAAACCGAAGCCCAGGCCGATGACGGCACCGCCAGCGGCCAGTGCATGCCATGCGCCGTATGTTTCCACCCATTGCACCACGGCCACGGCTGACCCCGATCTGTATCCGATGCCACTGATATAGATCGTAAGGGCAAAGGATGCGCGCGGATTTGATGAGGCTCAGTTCGAGGGGCCGCTCAAACGGCCCAGCCTTTGGCCCGGTGCAGCCGCAGGGTCAGACCAGCACCGACCCATATCCCGATCAGTGTCAGCCAGGCGGTCAGGGCAAAAATGGCACCCCCAGTCATGCCGGCACCTACTGTGCACCCACCTGCCAGTACAGCGCCAAAGCCCATCAGGATGGCGCCAGTCAGGTAGTGGCCCAGCTTGTTTTCGGTCTTGAATCCCTCGAATTTGAAATCGCCTCCAATCAGTGCACCGATCAAGGAGCCCAAGAAAGTAGCAGGCAGCAGTCCGGCATCAAAGCCGAAGCTGGGGACCGAAGCACTGGAAAGTACCCTCATGAGCCATTCGGCCGAAGGTCCGCTGAAACTTAGGCTCGTGATGGCAACAGCCTCAAAGGACTGGTTGGCAACCGCCTGAGTGAAGCCCCAGCCGGCAGCAATCATCAGGCCGGTGCAGATGGCGCCCAGAGCCAGCCAGAGCCGACCGTTGTGCTGGCGCCAGTAAAAGTACAGCCCGGTGGCCAGGGCAAGCGAGGCCAGCAGCAAGCCACCCCAAGGCGCGGTGCCGGAGAGTTGCACCAGATCTCTACCGCCCCCCCCATCCATTGGCCACAGGCTGGCCAGATATTGCCGTGCAGGGGCCAGCCAGCCAGCAATGGTGGCCTGCACCGTGACAGCAAACACCAGGCCCGAGAGCAAAGCGCGTAGATTGCCATTGGCCGAGAGGATGAGCAGTCGGCTGGCACAGCCACGCGTGAGGATCATGCCGGCACCAAAAAGAAGGCCGCCCAGCACGGCGCCAGAAATACTGCCAGGGTTGGCGATGAAACGGGACTTGGCGGGCTGCAGTTCCCCGCCTACCACCAGCAGCTGGGTCCCCATCAGCGCCGCGCCAAAGGCCAGCCACCAGACACTGAAGCGGTCGCCTGTCTGGCCGCTGCAGCATTCAAGCACTGCGGCACGCGCGCAAAAGCGGCTGCGTTGGGCCACGAAGCCGAACACCAGTCCGATCAGGGCGCCACCCGTGGCCAGCACCTGGGCATCACCCCAGGTTTCCAAAATGTGCGCGAGGTTCAAGGGTCACTCCGAAAGTTCATTGTTTTCTTATATAAATACAAGCACACGAAACACGCCAAATCGCGTATTTTCCCGGATTTCCGTAATTCCCCCCGCTGCCTGCTATGCCATGACCATTTCAAGTCACCGCCGTGCCCTGGGCCTGTCACTGCTGTCGGCCTGTGTCTTGCCCTTGCACGCTCAAACGCCGCCGGCCGTGCTTCCCCCTGCCCGCTCGCTGCCCGATGAGCTGGCGGCCGCGCTGCGTCGGGGTCAGCCGCTCGTTGTCATGGTCAGTCTGGAGGGCTGCATCTTCTGCAGGATCGCCCGTCAAAGCCATCTGGCGCCCATGCACCGGCAGGGCCAGCCGATCGTACAGGTTGACCTGCGCAGCGCCCAGGCAGTTGTCGACTTAGAAGGGCATCAGACCACCCATGACGAGCTGGGGCGCCGCTGGAAGGTTTCGATCACGCCCACGCTGCTGTTTTTCGGGCTGCATGGTCGGGAAGTGGCCGAGCGCATGGAGGGGGCATACCAGCCCGATTTTTACGGCGCATACCTAGAGGACCGCCTGAGCCGATCGCGAGCGGCTCTGAAGGACTGACACATGATCCCCATCAAGATCGAATCTGCCTGGCAAGGCACGTCCGATTGCCGCAGCTGTGGCATCCGCGACATGGTGCTGTTTGCCGACCTCAATGAGCAGGACTTCTCACAGATTCACACGCCCATCGACGACATGGTCTATGCGCCGCAGGCTCCGCTCTTTGGCGAGGGTGGGGCAGCCAAAGGCGTCTTCACCATCCGAAAGGGCATGGTCAAGCTGGTGCGCTCGACCATCGACGGCCGCGAGCGCATCGTGCGTGTGTTGCGCCCGGGTGATGTATGTGGCATCGAGGCTACAGCCACGGCCCGTTACGACACCGAAGCGGTGGCGTTGGTCGAGACGAGTGTTTGCCGGATTCCCCTTGCCGTGATCCATCACCTGGCCGCGAATTCACCCCGGATTCACCTGCGGCTCATGCAGAAATGGCAACAGGCGCTCAAGGAGGCCGATGACTGGCTGGCCGAACTGAATTTCGGTTCGGCCCGTCAGCGTGTGGCGGGCCTCGCGTTGAAAATGCGCGATCCCGAGAAACCGCAAGAGACGCAGTTTTTTGCGCGTGAAGACATGGGAGCCATGCTGGATCTCAAGCTCGAGACCGTCAGCCGGGAGATCAGTGGCCTAGTGCGCGAAGGAACGCTCAAGCCGCTAGACCGCCAGGGGCGTCGATACGAAATCTGCGATGAAAGGCGATTGATAGCCATTTAAGTCCGGTGCCGTTTGGTGGGAGTGGTTTCGGCAGCTCGCCTCTACAGGTTTTAGTGGCGTCTTGGAGGATTTGCTCCTGCTCTCGCATTGGCATCCAGTCCCCCTTTGGCTTTCCACTCTGCCAGGCCACCTTGCAGTATGCGCACATTGTCCCAACCTGCGACCCTCAAAGCAAAACCCGCTTGCGCCGAAAGACTCCCACTGTTGCAGTAGATCAGAACAGTCCTGTCTTTTGGGATGCGATTGCTGTGTGCAAGCACCTTGCGCCATTCGATGTTGATGGCGCCGGGGATATGTTCCTGTTCAAACTGAGCCGCGTCCCGAGCATCAATGACCATCAGTTTGCTGTACTCGCTACGTGGAATCTGTTCAGCAAACAGAACGCCGCCGCCGTAATCCACAAACTCCATGTACCCAGCCATCTCGTCAACGAGCCGCGCGTTGTCGTTGGCCAGAGCGTGAGTGCTGGCAGTCAGAATCAGCATGAAGAGTACAAGGGCGTGGGGCATGATATTTATATAAGTTATTGATGATATTTTAGCGGGTTCGCATGACGAGCCTGGGTGCAAAACGCACCTCCTACGTGTAATCCCTTAACTTTTGATTGTGTGTCCATCAGCAAAATCGAAAACACTTCGATTAGATTAGTGTCTGGTGATATTTATCCGTTTTCAACTTGAAGGAGCACTCATGAAAGCCCTGTCGATCGTAATCGCCGTGACGGCCGCGTTTTCGACCCCCGCCTTTGCCAACATGGCTTTGGCGCAGAAAAACGCCTGTATGGCTTGCCATGCACTGGATAAAAAGTTGGTCGGCCCGTCCTACCAAGACGTCGCTAAAAAATACGCAGGCAAGGATGGCACCGAGCTGGCAAAAAGCATCAAGGCCGGCGGTTCTGGCAAGTGGGGCCCCGTGCCTATGCCAGCACAAGCTGCCCTCAGCGACGCAGATGCATTGACGTTGGCGAAATGGATTTTGGCAGGAGCCAAATGACAGCAGTCTGATTTTTCGTGTTTTGAAAGCTCGACTGGTACACGAAATTTCGCTGGCCGCTCTCTGGTCGCCTGGAGAGCGGTTTTTGTAGCTAGAGGAGAGCCAAGCATGCGCAAACCCATCCTGTTTCTGGTGCTGTTTGCAGCGGGAATTGTCCACGCCCAGCCTGACATTTTCAGAGGCGTCGATCTGGCCTTGGGTGCCAAACTGATCGCTGAGAACAAATGCGCTGAATGCCATATGAAGAGAGTTGGCGGTGATGGCAGTGCGATCTACCGGCCACAGGGTCGAATCAGCTCAGCAGGTTTTTTGCGTGGCATGGTTGAGCAGTGCAACTCTGAGTTGAACCTGGGCTTTTTTCCAGAGGAGGTCAGTGCCGTGGCGGCTGTCCTCAACCGAGACCACTATAAATTCAAATAAAGTAGTGAATTTATAAAAAACAGCCAATGCATTGGTCATGAAAATCTGAATGGTCACGCGCCAGGGTGAGCATGGCGCGGTATGGGGTTTGTCCTGATGGTCCCAGGAAGCCCTTGTAAGCTTCGGTTCAAGAATCACACGTATCTTATATCAGAACATTTGAATATAAGAACATAAGGTTGTATGAAGCCACGCCAAGACGAAATGCAGGCCGTGTTCGAACGAGCTGCCGAGTGGTTTGGCGTGCTGTCGACGCCGCAGCGCTTGCGAATCATCAGTACGTTGTGTCAGGGGGAAAAGAACGTCGGGGAACTGATCGAAGTGATGAGGGTGTCGCAGCCAAACATGTCTCAGCACCTGAACATCATGTACAGGGCCGGGCTGGTCGGAAAACGACGTCAGGGTACGCAAATTTTTTACCACATTGCCGACGAGTCGGCTGTGATGGTGTGCAGGGCGGTCTGCACGCAGGTGGCCATCGACTCGTCGATGGCCTGAAAAGATCAACACAAGGAGTTCGAGGTGGAACAACACAAACCGTCGGGAAGGGTGCAGAAAGCACCGGAAAACTTCCTTGACCAGGCCGGCATCCGAACCGTCTTTGCCGAGGGCAAGAAGGGACGCCGTGACTTCATACGCAGCGCATTTGCTGCAGCGGCTGCAGGCGCCGCCGCACCCGTGGCACTGGCACAGAGTAATCCGGTGCCCAGTGAAGGTGGCGATTCCAATATCCTGAATCTGCCCGAGCACAGCACGGGTCTGGGTCAGGGCGTGGCGGTCGACGGGTATGGCAAGCCGTCCAAATACGAGGCCAATCTGCAACGTCGTCAGAGTCCAGGTCTGACGCAGACCACGCAGGCCTCGGTGTCGTTCGCGCCGCTTCAGTCTCTGTTCGGCATCATCACGCCCAGCGGCCTGCATTTCGAGCGGCATCACCAAGGCTGGTGGGACATCGATCCCTCCAAGCACCGCCTGATGGTCAACGGCCTAGTCAAGACGCCCAAGGTTTTCACCATCGACGAAATCATGCGTCTGCCCTCGGTCTCTCGTTTCCACTTCATCGAGTGTGGCGCCAATACCGCGGTGGATTGGGGCAATGTGGCCGTGCCCACCGTGCAGTACACCCACGGCATGTTGTCCTGTAGCGAGTTCACCGGTGTGCCGCTGATCACCTTGCTGGAAATGGCAGGCGCCGACCTCAAGAAGGGGAAGTTCATCCTGGCCGAAGGGGCTGATGGTTCGTCGATGACGCGTACCATCCCGATGGGTCTGATCACCTCGGGCGAAGTGCTGGTGGCCTTTGGCCAGAACGGCGAAATGCTGCGTCCCGAAAATGGCTATCCGCTGCGCCTGGTGGTGCCGGGTGTGCAGGGTGTGAGCTGGGTCAAGTACCTGCGTCGTATCGAAGTGGGTGATATGCCTTACGCGGCCAAGGACGAGGCCATCCATTACATCGACCTGATGCCGGATGGCACACACCGCCAGTACACCAACATCCAGGAGTGCAAGAGCGTGGTGACCACCCCATCTGGCGGACAGGTCTTGCTCGACAAGGGCTTCTACAACATCACGGGCCTGGCCTGGTCGGGCAAAGGCAAGGTCAAGCGCGTGGACGTCTCGGTGGACGGTGGCCGTAACTGGCGCACTGCCCGCCTGGAGACCCCGGTGCTCTCGAAGGCGCTGACCCGATTCAATATCGACTGGGTTTGGGACGGCAAGCCCGCCATCATCCAGAGCCGCGCACAGGACGACACTGGCTTTGTGCAGCCGACCTACCAGCAGCTGCGCAAGGTGCGCGGCACGCGTTCGATTTATCACAACAATGCGATCCAGTCCTGGCTGGTGCAGGAGAACGGTGAGGTGAAAAATGTCCAGCTTTCGTAAGGCGATCCTGACGCTGGCACTGCTGGCGACGGCTGGTGTGGCGATGGCCCAGTCCGGCAAGTACCCTGGTATCGGCCGCGCTGCCACCGACAAGGAAGTCAAGGCCTGGGACATCGATGTGCGTCCCGATTTCAAGGGCTTGCCTCAAGGTTCCGGCTCGGTTGCCAAGGGGCAAGATGTGTGGGAAGCCAAATGCGCCCACTGTCACGGTGTCTTCGGCGAGTCCAACGAAGTCTTCAGCCCGTTGGTGGGTGGCACCACGGCCGAGGATGTCAAGAAAGGTCGTGTGGCCAATCTCTCGCGTTCAGACTATCCCGGTCGTACCACCCTGATGAAAGTGGCCACTGTTTCCACGCTGTGGGACTACATCAACCGAGCCATGCCCTGGACCAACCCGAAGACGCTGACCACAGAAGAGGTGTATGCGGTCACGGCTTTTCTGCTCAATTTGGGCAATATCGTGCCCGAGAATTTTGTCCTGTCGGACAAGAACATTGCCGAGGTGCAGGCCCGCATGCCCAATCGGAATGGCATGACCACCAAGCATGCCATGTGGCCCGGCAACGAGTTTGGAGGAAACGCCAAGCCCGACACGGCCAACACGATCTGCATGAAGGACTGCGCGCCCGAGCCCAAGCTGGCCTCTTTTCTGCCGGACTTCGCGCGCAACGCCCACGGCAACCTTGCTGAGCAGAACCGCATCGTCGGTCCGCAGCGTGGCGCCGACACCACCAAGCCAGAGGGCAAAGCTGGTGCGCCGGTGTCAGCTGCTCCTGCCGCCGCACCAGCTGCAGCCACAGCTGGCAACGACAGCAAGGCAGCCATCACCCTGCTGAACAAACACAGTTGCACGGCCTGCCACGGTATGGACAAGAAAATCGTCGGTCCTGGCTTCAACGAAATTGCCAAAAAGCATGCTGGAAAGGCGGAGTACCTGGCCGATAAAGTCAAAAAAGGTGGCGTTGGTGTGTGGGGGCAGATTCCAATGCCAGCCCAATCTCTTCCCGATACCGATGCCAAGACCATCGCTGAATGGATTTCCAAGGGGGCCGGCAAGTGATCAGGGGTATTCCCTGGCACCGCTGAACCTGTTTCAATAGCATCACTGATCACTAAAGGAGATTTCAGATGCAAACCCGTCGCGAGACACTCAAGCAAAGCGCTGTGGTGGCCGGTCTGCTGGCCACGGCTGGTTTCCCCCAGTTCGCCCATGCTGCTTTCAACAAAGCAGCCTTCGATGCCAAGAGCGTGCAGGACGCCGTCAAGGCCGCTGGTGGCACCACCTTGGCTGAGAGCAAAGATGTGACCGTCATTGGTCCTGACATCGCCGAAAACGGCGCTGTGGTGCCGTTGGGCGCTTCAACCAGTTTGTCTGGCGTCAAGCAGCTGTTGATTCTGGTGGAAAAAAATCCATCCGCTCTGGTTGCCATGTTCTACGTCAGCGATGCTGTCGATGCCAACTTTTCCACGCGTGCCAAGATGGGGCAGTCTTCGGATGTTTATGCGGTGGCCATCATGAATGATGGCAAGGCCCTTTGGGCCAAGAAGGAAGTCAAGGTCACTCTAGGCGGCTGCGGCGGTTGAGTTTTCAGCGGCGCTAAACCCTTTACAGATTCACCCAATATTTAGGAGAAGAAAATGTCAGATCCAATGCGCATTCGTGCACAAGCTGCCGGGGACAAAGCTACCGTGCGCGTGCTGATGAGTCATGAAATGGAAACCGGTCAGCGCAAAGACGCAGCTGGCAACACTGTCCCTGCCTGGTATATCCAGGAGGTGACTGCAACCCATAACGGCAAGCGCGTCCTGGCCGCTGAATGGGGCCCTGCTGTATCCAAGAACCCCTTCCTGCAATTCGTGGTCAAAGGTGCGAAAGCCGGTGACAAGATTGCAGTCACCTGGAAAGACAACAAAGGGGCTACGCGAACCGACGAAGCCACCGTGTCCTGATCGGACCTGTGGTTGCAAGAGGGTGAACGCCGCGCAAGCTGCTTCACCCTTTTTTACATTGATAACAATGAGGTGACAATGAATAAAGCAAGCAAGGTGACGCTGGCCCTCGCGATGGCGCTCGGTCTGGGATCGGCCTGGGCACAGAAATCAGCCAGCGAAGGCATTGACGAATACAGGGCCATGTTACAGGACGGCAACCCGGCAGAACTCTTTGAAGCGAAAGGCGAAGATCTCTGGAAGCAAAAGCGTGGCCCAAAGAATGCCTCGCTCGAAAAGTGCGATCTGGGCAAGGGCCCTGGCGTGTTCAAGGGCGCTTTTGTTGAACTGCCACGCTACTTTGCAGACACCAACCGCGTACAAGATCTGGAATCGCGCCTGGTGACCTGCATGGAGACGCTGCAGGGTTTCAACGGCGCAGAGATCGCCAAGACCCCGTTTGGCCGTGGCGAGATGGCCAATGTGACGGCGCTGGCCACCTGGATTGCGGCCGAATCCAAGGGCCTGAAATTCAATCTGCCCTACAACACGATCCAGGAAAAAACCTTTTACGAAGTGGGCAAGCGCCTGTTCTTTCAGCGTGGCGGTCCACATGATTTTTCATGCGCATCCTGCCACGGAGAAGAAGGCAAGCGTATCCGCCTGCAGGACTTGCCTATCCTGACGAAGAACCCCGGTGACGGTGTCGGCTTTGCCGCCTGGCCGGCCTACCGTGTCTCCAACGGACAGATGTGGGGCATGCAGCTCCGATTGAATGACTGCTACCGCCAGCAGCGCTTTCCTTATCCGGGGTTCGGCAGCGACGCCACGATTGCGTTGGCCACTTACCTGGGTGTGAACGCCAAGGGTGCGAAGTCGGTGGCCCCGGCCATCAAGCGTTGAACGGAGACATGGCATGAAAAAACAAACTCAACTTGTGTGCGCAGGCCTGGTGTCTGCTTTGGTGGTGGCTGGTTGCGCCAGCGGTCCTTCTGTGGCCGAGCTCAACACCCTGACCGACCAGATCGTCAAGGCTTCTTTCCGTGACCAGGGCATCGCCAAGGTGGACCGCGTGATGGCAACCGACGAAACCAACCGCTTGTGCAGCGAAGCCGATGTGGCCGGCAAGCCACTGGACGAGAAGACCGCCAAGCGCATCGAAGAGGCCAACCTCAAGGCCATCAAGTGGCCCTCGGACGGCAAGTTCCTGGGCGACTGGAAGCAGGGTGAAGCGATCGCGCAGAGTGGTCGAGGACTGACCTGGACGGACGAGGCCAAGACCGTCAACGGTGGTAATTGCTACAACTGTCACCAGATCGACAAGAAGGAAATCTCCTTCGGCACCCTCGGTCCGAGTCTTTACAACTACGGCAAGATCCGCGGTGTGACCGATCCCCACAGCGAAGCGGCCAAACCCATCGTGGAATACACCTGGGGCAAGATCTGGAACTCCAAGGCCTACAACGCCTGCTCCAACATGCCGCGTGCGGGTCATGCCGGCATCCTCAACGAGGCCCAGGTACGCCACATCGTGGCCCTTTTGCTGGACCCGAACTCCCCGGTCAACAAATGACCGTCTCCTGAACCCGGCATGGCCGGGTTTTTCAGCTATCAAATATCAGTGGTTGCAAATTCATGAATCTCTCCAAACGTGATTTCCTCCAGGTGATGGGTGCCGGCACGATGGCCGGCATGAGTCTGGGCACCTATGCCGAAGCCAGCGCGGCCACAGCGGCCAACGGCTTGTATGACATTCCGCGCTTCGGCAATGTGTCTTTCCTGCACATGACCGACTGTCATGCGCAGCTCAAACCCATTTACTTCCGCGAGCCCAACATCAACCTGGGCATTGGCTCCATGAAGGGCAACCTGCCGCACCTGGTAGGCGAGCACCTGCTCAAGGTTGCCAAGGTCCGCCCTGGTACGGCACAGGCCCATGCACTGACTTATCTGGATTTCGAGAAAGCCGCCAAGCGCTTCGGCAAGGTCGGTGGTTTCGCGCACCTGGCCACGCTGGTCAAACGCATGAAGGCCAGCCGCCCTGGTGCATTGCTCCTCGACGGTGGTGACACCTGGCAAGGCTCGGGGACCTGCCTGTGGACCAACGGCCAAGACATGGTCGACGCCTGCAAGCTGCTGGGTGTTGACGTCATGACCGGCCACTGGGAATTCACACTGGGAATGGAACGCGTGAAGGAAATCGTCGAGAAGGATTTCGCCGGCAAGGTGGACTTTGTTGCGCAGAACATCAAGACAGCCGATTTTGGTGACCCGGTGTTTAAGCCCTATGTGATTCGAGAAATCAATGGTGTGCCCTGCGCCATCATCGGCCAGGCCTTCCCCTACACGCCGATTGCAAACCCGCGCTACATGGTCGCCGACTGGGAGTTCGGCATCCAGGACCAGAACATGCAGAAGATGGTCGACGAGGCCCGCGGCAAAGGCGCGCAGGTCGTGGTGGTCATCAGCCACAACGGCATGGACGTGGACCTCAAGATGGCCAGTCGTGTGAGCGGAATCGACGCCATCATGGGTGGCCACACCCATGATGGCATGCCGGTGGCCACTCTGGTGTCCAACAAGGGCGGCAAGACCATCGTGACCAACGCCGGCTCGAACGGCAAGTTCCTCGGTGTCCTTGACTTTGAAGTCAAGGACAAGAAGGTCGCTGACTTTCGCTACAAGTTGCTGCCGGTGTTCTCCAACATGCTGCCAGCCGACAAGGACATGGATGCGCTGATCGCCAAGATCCGCGCGCCTTACGAGAAGCAGTTGACCGAAGTGCTGGCCGTGAGTGAAGGCCTACTGTACCGTCGTGGCAACTTCAATGGCACTGGCGACCAGCTGCTGGTCGATGCCCTGATGGACGTACAGGGTGCCGACCTGGCGTTTTCCCCAGGCTTCCGCTGGGGGACCACGCTGCTGCCGGGCCAGGCCATCACCCGCGAATGGCTGCTGGACATGACTGCCACCACCTATTCGTATGCCACCGTGACCGAGATGTCGGGCGAGATGATCAAGACGGTGATGGAAGATGTCTGCGATAACCTTTTTAACCCCGACCCTTATTACCAGCAGGGTGGCGACATGGTGCGCGTGGGGGGCATGAGCTACGCGGTGGATCCGACCAACAAGATGGGCAGCCGCATCAGCGACATGCGCATCAAGGGCAAGCTGATCGAAGCCGGCAAGAAATACAAAGTGGCCGGCTGGGCGCCTGTGGCCGAAGAAGCGCGCAGTGCCGGCAACAAAATGGTCTGGGAAGTGGTCGAGCAGTGGCTCAAGTCGCAAGGCGGCAAAGTGGGCGCACGCACGCTCAATGCACCCAAGGTGACTGGTGTCGTGCCCAACCTAGGCTACGTTGTCTGATATCCCAGAGGGAGTTCGATCATATGAAACGTCGTCATTTCTTGAGCGCCACTGCCGCTGTCGGAGCCGCTGCCATCTGGCCAGAAGCACGTTTACTGGCGCAGCAGGTGCAGGATTTCGTGGAGGGCCCACCGATGAAAGATCTGCCGGCACAGCAGCTCTCTCGGCGTGCCTGGATGATCTTCTCCCCCGACGGATTCCCAACCCCCGAGAACCGCGGGATGATGTCGAACGTCAGCTTTGTAGTGACCTCCGTGGGTGTGGTGGTCTTGGACTCGGGCAGTTCTTTGCAGATTGGCGAGATGGCTATCCGCATGATTCGCAGAGTCACTGATAAACCTGTGGTGGCGGTCTTCAATAGCCACTACCACGGGGACCACTGGTTGGGTAACCACGCCTTCGTCAAGACCTATGGCGAAAAACTGCCGATCTATGCCTTGCCGGACACCATCGAGAAGGTCAAGGGCGCAGAAGGCAATCTCTGGCGCAGCTTGATGGAGCGATGGACGAATCAGTCCACGGCCGGAACGAAAGTCGTACCGCCCAACACGGCGGTGCACAGCGGCCAGACTCTGCGCTTTGGCGATACGACACTGCTGATGCACCATTACGGCAAGGCGCACACGCCTTCCGACCTTTGCGTGCAAGTACTCGAAGACAAGGTCACCATGGTGGGTGATATCGCCATGAGCAACCGCATCGCCAACATCGATGACGGTTCCTACGCCGGGACCTTCAAGTACTACGAGGCGCTGCAAAAGGCCACTGGCGAGCAACTTTGGGTTCCTGGCCATGGCGAGGCTCGCAAGGACCTTCTGCAGAGCTATGGCGACTTCATGGCCGGCATCTGGGACAACTGCCTGCAGGCTGTGAAAAACGACAAGAGCGAAACCGAAGCCAAGGCCATGGTGCTCAGGGATCCACGGGTGGCTTCCCGTGCGAAGACCATGCAGGGTTTTGACGGCAACATCGGCAAATACATCAGTCTGGCCTACTTGGAAGCTGAAAAAGAGGCGTTCTGAGGTCGCCCTTCTTTAGCGAGTTATCGAAGCCGATTACAGTGCGGACCATTCCACGACGCGATTTCTTCACGGCAGCCTTGGCGGCGGCAACCCTGCCAGTATTGGCGTACGGTCGGCGCACTGCGCGGCTGGTGATTGTGGGTGGAGCTGAGGACCGTCTGCAGGACCGTGTAATCCTGCGCAAGTTCATTGAATATGCTGGCGGACCCAAGGCGAGCCTGCGTCTGATCACGGCAGCAAGTGGTTTCCCCGAAGTTGTAGCCGAGAGCTACACCCGCGCTTTTGCCGAGATGGGAGCGCAAAATTTTGCTGTGCTGCCCCTGAGTGACCGCGAAAGTGCATTCTCTTCGCAACTGCATGACGACATTCTGCGAGCCGATGGCATTTTCATGAGCGGTGGCGATCAGTCCCGCCTGATGGCAACGATCTGGGAAACCCCTGTACTGAGTGCCTTGCACCAAGCCTTCCATTTCATGGGGTGCTGCATTGGGGGCACCAGTGCTGGCGCGGCTGTGATGTCCCGCCATATGATCTCGCAAGGCCCGGCCCTTTTGCGACCGCGCAAGGATGCGATCGACACCGACATCGGCTTGGGCCTGTTGCCTGATGCTGTGGTGGATCAGCATTTTTCAGAGCGCAGGCGCTTGGCCAGGCTGCTATCGGCATTGGCGCAGCGTCCTGATCTGCTGGGCGTGGGCATTGACGAAGACACTGCTCTGGTGGTCGAACGAGGACAGGCCATCGAGGTGATCGGCCGGGGCGTGGTCACCCTGGTCGATCCCTCACAGGCCCACACCAATGTGGAGTCATTGGAGAGCGATGAGCAAATCGAGATGCTGGGGCTGCAATTGCACACCCTGCCTTCGGGACACCGCTATGCGGTCAGCCGCAGTGCGCCAGCGCATTGGCCGACCCATTTACAACAGGCGATCGAGCGCCTGGTTCGGCCGGGACCCGTGCGCTGGTGAAGGGGCGGTGCTTCCTGATTGCATTGCCTCGTACTCGCAACTAGTATGAAGGTGTGTTCAACAGGCTTTTGGAGGCACGCATGAAAACCATCGCACAGATCCTCGAGGGCACGTCCCGCGAAATCATCAGCGTCCGTCCGGCGGACTCCGTTCTGGTGGCGCTCGAAGTCATGGCGGCCTACAACATCGGCGCCCTGCCGGTGCTTGAAGGCGCTCAGCTGGTGGGCATCTTCTCCGAGCGCGATTACGCCCGCAAGGTCGCCCTCAGGGGGCTGACATCTGCGATCACCGAGGTGCGCGAGATCATGACCGGGCAGGTCATCTGTGCGTCGCTCGAGCACAGCGTGATGGACTGCATGTCGCTCATGACCGACAAGCACATCCGTCACCTGCCGGTGATGGCACAGCAGCAGCTGGTGGGCATGCTCTCGATCGGCGATCTGGTCAAGACCATCATCGAAGACCAGCAGTTCCAGATCGAGCAGCTCGAGTCCTACATCAATCCGGCCCTGTCGCTGCACTGAGGCCAATCGCCCGGTCCCCGCTCCCCATGAAAAAGCCCCGCAGGCTTGTGGCCTGCGGGGCTCAAAGTGCTCCCGGGACCGGAGTCCCGGGATGGCGACCCGTGGGTTAGACGAAGTCGAAGTTGG
>JACCED012300854.1_pt1 | contig 29024 bp, 18 predicted proteins | sample 7455021 | NCBI WGS metagenome assembly JACCED01 (sample SAMN15323456, study PRJNA562643) | freshwater metagenome | isolation source: river surface water | place: USA:Blue River Watershed | collected 2017-08-19 | reverse complement strand
CGGCAGCGTCAGGGGACAATGATGTTCGTCTATATACCATGGCTCCCGGCGGCTGTCTCGAGCTTATCGAAACGGAACATGAAAACACCAATGGTAATCAAACCTTGTTGAGCGATCAATTGACCGTTGGTCAAACGTATTACGTGGCGGTGCACAACATCAGCGGCCCAATGAACGCTAGTGCCAAGATCTGTTTCAATCACTTGACGGGTTCTTCTTGTGATCATTACTACAGCAACAACACGGGAATCTACTCTTCCGTTTGCAACAGCTTTAAGGCCCAATACCGCGCCAATGCAGTGGCCTATACTTTTGACATTTTATCGGCCACACAAAACAACGTGAACCAAAACATCACGCCGTGGTCTTATACGACAACCAGCGCGAGCACAGTGGTGGCTCGTTTGGGTGCTTTGTTACCCGCCAACCAAGGAACAGCACCGGTGGTGTACACCTTGAGAGTTCCGGTATTGTACTCCCTATTTGATGCTGCAGGAAACTTTGAGAATCTTTTCGCCCAAGCAACCACAAATTGTACCGTCACGCTGAATGCAGAACCGACCATCGCACTCAGAAGCTCTGACCGCTGTCCCACCAACAAATCACTTACCTCCACCATTGCTCCGGATAGAACGGTCTGCGGTGCCATGCGATACGATTGGGAGTTCACAGAGGTATTGCCCAATCCAGGCACGGCGCAGGTCGTCCAAGGAGGCAATTACACAACCGTATTTTTCTTGAGCAACATACCCGGCATCACAGCCGGCAAGACGTACAGTGTGCGAGTCAGACCGGTTCACAGCAGCGGGATTGCAGGACAGTGGGGAACAGCGTATTGTTTGAGAGTAGGGTCTTCAGGAATGGTTATGCAGAGCGAGAGTGAGAGCGAAAACGTCTTTGCCACTAATGATTCACGGATGAACGGATTTACTGATTCACCGATCCACCGATTCACCGATTCACCTTTGAGTTTGTACCCCAACCCAACGTCAACAGGCAGTTTTGTTCTACAGTACAACGAGCAAGAGACGGGTAATGAGGAGACGAGTGATGAAGAGAGAATGGAATTGGTGATGATGGACATTACGGGGAAGGTTGTGTTTAAAACCAATGTGGTTTTGAATGGCAACATTGCTGAAATCCATTTCGGAGATTTGGAAGCAGGGTTGTATTTGGTTGATTTTGGTGGGGAAAGGAGTAGGTTGCAGGTGGTGAAGTAGTGCGGGAAGAGGGAAGTGGGAAGAGGGAAGTGGAAAGAGGGATATGGAAAGCGGAATAGCGTCCATTGCAAGCGAATAGTGATTTAAAGAAATTGCTTTCCGAGATCTTTGCCAGAGGTGCGGAAATGGGAAACCGCTTGTGCGCCATTTTTTTGGAGTTGCGCATTGGCTTCTCCTAAAGTCATGTTTTTATAAGGCGTATTGTCAAGTGCCTGCCACGAATAATCTCCCTTGAACAAACCAAATAGCCCTTTTTCTTGTATCCTGCAATTGATGTGACATCGGATACCAAATTGCTTTTCAATTTCAGCTTGCAAGGTGGAAATAAGCGTATCTGGCGTAATGTCAATTTCAGCTCCCTGAGTAGGTGAATATCCTATAATATCCTGACGCATCGATCGGGCCCTTGCGTTGGCGATGGTGGAGGTGGTATCTACTTCCCCACCACCGATGGCAGTAGGATAGAAAAGAGCAGGATTCAAGAAGGGATACATCGCTTCAAATTTCTTGTAGAAATTATCAACGATGATCCTTCCATTGAGTCGAATAACGTCCATGTGCCTCTACAATACAATCTCTTCTGCACCATCCGCTTTCAAGGCAGCGTTGGCTTCATTCAAGGACATGGCATTGTACTTGGCACCTGTTGGATACCATTTCCCCGCTTTTTTGAAATGAATTTCACACTTGATAGAGAATACCTCCTCGAATCTTTTCTCAAAAGTGCCGACGCCTAAATTGCCATGAACAGAGATTTCTCCTTCTCCTGTAGCACTGTAATTGCCATCGATAGATTTGCCTCGTGCATTGGCGATGGTGTTATCCGCGTCCACCGCTTTTCCATCAGGATATCGTAAACTGGCATGCAAGTATGGATATGCTTCAATGAATGCGTTGTAAAATGATTTGACTTTTATTCGTCCGTTTACTTCAATGTTGGCCATAATTTTTTTTGAGCCAAATTAGCTTTGAGCCAGAATACTTTTTTTGGTCAAGTTTGTTCAAGTATTGCGGTGGGCGCTTTGGAATTGCTTTTGCAATTAACTTGCGTCATGCCCAAGCCGCTGCATTCTATTTCGGATTTTGCTCTTCAGCAACTCAAAATTGACCTGCAAGAACAGTATGGGATCTTGGTCAAATCCAGGGCCCATTGTGAAGACATGTCCACAAGCATAGATCGAAGTAAGAATATTAAAATTTCATCCTCTACCTTGGGTAGACTTTTTTTGTCTGATAACAAGAGTCACCACTTCTACCTCAGTACGTTGGATGAATTGGTCAAAGCCATTGGGCAGGGCGCATCATGGGAATGTTATCAAAATGACCAAGAGAATTTATTGTTTCAAAAGTCAACATTGGGTTGGCATGGAAACGACTTAAATAATTCTCTGTTTGCCAAGAATATTGCGCATCGCACATGGAAGCCTATTACAGATTGGATGAGTGACTTCTCCGCTTTTTCTGACCAGTCGGAATACTTGAGATTTAAGCATGCCTTTGGTTTTGGATTGTATGGCTTTTTGGTGCAGCATCCACAATATCAGCGCGAAGTGCTAAAACGTTTTTCTGTATTCCCTTTTTTCCAAGAGTCGTTTTTGGAATTGAACAATGATCCTGATTATCAACTTGAGGCCACGGCAGTAGGATATGAACTGTATCTAAAGGACATGGTTGCTCATAATAAGGATGATTTGAATAAGCGAATTTTTGCAGCTTCCAATATCTGCTTGGGTTTGTTTAAAAACGGCAATTCATTATTTCGGCGCAAAGCCACCAAAATGATTGCGGATTATTCAGGTTGTGAAGAGGAATTGTTGGCCATTCATCCATTTAATTTTGCTCGATACCATTTGATCCATTTGCTACTGCAATGGGATAAGGAGCAAAAGATTTCTACGCAGTATGAAGATTCTTTTTTTTCTTTTTTGCAGATCATAAATCGTGAGAGAAGCGATTGGGAAGTGCGGATTGTATATTTTGTCCTTTTGGACAACTTGTTGTTGTTGGATATGGATGATGGATTTATTCAACGATTGATAGCGGTCTCGCCATGGGGTTCAATTTTGTCAGGAAGGACAAGAAAAGACCAGTGGAGAAGCATCAGACAGTATGATGTGAATAGCTTACGATGGCGAAAGTATTGGGAATCCATTAATGGTAAATAATGGGGTAATGACATAATCGAGTTAATACTATTTTTAGAACATATGGCTACAATTTCAATCAAGGACAAGCCGATTTTGGCTTCACAGGAGGATTTATTGAACATCAATAAATATGCGCAGGCCCTGGTGCATTTTATTTTGAATAGTGACACCCCAATTACCATTGGTTTACAGGGTGAGTGGGGTACGGGAAAGACATCGATGATGTATCTGTTGAAAGAGGAGTTACAAGCCAAATCTGTGGCTACGTCATGGGTGAATACTTGGGAGTACAGCATGTTTAGGGGAGTGAAGGAGACCACACCGGCTATACTGAATGGATTGTTAACCTCACTGAAAGAGTCATGCGGAAGTCAATGGACGTTGGGGAACGACTCGGAGAAGAAGATGAAGAAAATAGGTAAATTTTTTGGGAACCTTATCAACCAAGTCGCTGTGAACCAAGTGGGATTGGACGTTAAGGATGCCTTGAATGCTACGGTGGAGGAGAGCGCGGTTTTGCGCGCGGAGATTGCCGAGATCAAAAAGGATATTGCTGATGTGATTGATCAATTGGTGAATGATAGTAAAAATCCTTTTCAGCGGGTTGTTTTTTTTGTTGATGATTTAGATAGGATTCAGCCCTCAGATGCAGTGGAGGTGTTGGAATCATTGAAGAATATTTTTGACATGAATCACTGCATTTTCATTTTGGCCATCGATTATGAAGTAGTGGTGAAAGGATTAGAAGGAAAGTTTGGTCCCAAGACCGATGCCAATGAAAGGGAGTTCAGATCATTTTTTGATAAGATCATACAAGTTCCTTTCAGCATGCCAACAGGCGCATATGACATCGAGAAATTCTTAGACGAAAAATTCAAGGAGTTGGGTGTCAGTGTGGATGCAGAGTTAAGTAAATTGTACTTGGATGTAGTGAAGCACAGTGTGGGATTTAACCCTAGAAGTTTGAAGCGTTTCCTGAATTCGTTTAGTTTGTTGAATACCATCAAGCAAATGCAGGCTGAGGATGTACAGGAGAATGACCAGCAAGTGACATTGATGTTGTTTGCTTTGTTAGGAATACAGATCACCTATCCAAAAATATTTAGGTTATTGGTGATCAACAGTGATTACAAAAGTTGGGACATTGCTTTTGCTACCAAAATGGGATTGAACTTTGCACAAGTAACCGAGCAATTGCAGACATATGGGGAGAATGAATTGATAGATGAGGAGTGGGAGCAAGTGGCTTGGGGATTTTGTCAAAACGATACCTATTTGAAAAGTAGGGCGTTTAATATATTGGAATTGCTCAATAATTTGGCGGTGCATTTCGGCGACGACCAATTGGTAGATTTGACCAATGATGCATTGGTATTTGCCTCGATTACTTCTGTGGATGATCATCAAGAAAGCAGACAAGCGGTGCGCAAGGTGGGCAATAAAACATTGTTTGATGGTATTGATGCCAAGTACACTGATATTCAAAAGGGAGGGGGGCATGCCAAAGGTTTAGAGATATGGAAGCGCATCTGGACAGATATCAACGGCATAGCACCGCAATGGAACGCCCAAATTAATTTTGCAGGAACGGCGTCAACGCTGAAAATAGCCAATAAAAAAGATTCGCATTGGATATATTGGAAGAACCCAGCCAAGAAATCCCACGGAATGAAAATATGGATCAAATGGGGTGAGCAGACTTGGAATGAAATCCAAACCATTTGTAATGACTTTGCTATAAATGCCAATGATGAAATTACGCAACAAGAAGGTGGAGGATTGGTATTGGAATTGAAATTGGCCTCTATTTTAGATGCTAAGAAATACGAGGAGTTTTTGATTCGCGTTGTGGATTGCTTCAAGAAGAGCTTGTCTTAACAGTGATTGTAAGCTTTCAAAGAGAAGACTTAACAACGTAGCGATGCTTCGCTAATTGCGAGAGCCCTGCGTCCATAGCGTTAAATGAGAATTCATAAAACGCAATGATCGCTCAGGCCCTGTGCTCAATCAACCTTCAGAGTTGTGCTGTGATGTCAAATCTTTTAATTCTTTTTCAATGAACGCTTGTAATTTATCTTTCTCAGGAAGTTCAAGCAGGTATTTGGATACAAAGAGTTGATTATCCATACCTGCGGTAGCAAACTCAACCAAAGCTTGATTTTTATCTGTCACCAATAATATACCTACAGGTAGTTGGTCATCCTCTTGCCTTACTTTCTGCTTATAGTAATTAAGGTAGGTATTTAACTGGGCAGTCTGAAAATGTTCAAAGTTCCCCACTTTCAACTCAACCAATACATGGCATTTTAGAATGCGGTGATAGAAAACAAGATCGACAAAAAAGTATTCATCTCCAATTAATAATTTTTGTTGCCTAGATTCAAAACAAAATCCATGTCCCATTTCTAGCAGGAAATGTTGAATATGATCGAGAAGCGATGAAATCAATTCATTTTCTTCTATGGCACCTTTGGGATCCATATTTAGGAATTCAAAGGCATAGACGGATTTAATCAAGTTTTCAGGCTTCTCAGTTGGAATTTTAGCATTTGTGATTTCTTGCAGTGATTCTGGATTTCGACTCATTCCCATTCTTTCAAAATACAAGCTGTGAATTTGTCTTCTCAGCGTCCGGACACTCCATGTTCCCTGTATGCATTGCAGCTCGTAGAAGGTTCTTTTAAGTGGATCTTCAATTTTAATGAGTTCGACAAAGTGATTGAAGGACAATTGCTCTGTAAGTATTTGGGATTGCAATGTATACTTTTTGTGATCTGTATCAAGATGTTGACTTTGCAATATGGATTTACCTTTTTTTCTTGGTTCCGCTAAATGAAAGTGTCCAATTTTCGCGTGTGGCAATTCTTGGGACACTGTCCCAAGAATTTGCGGATAGCAATGATAAAATTGACGACAACGCGAGAGTTCAGCGCTGATAAGGCCTTTTATTGCTAGGTGTTTAGCCAAATGATGCAATAGCCTTTGACCGTATTGCGCCCTATTTTCTCCGCGTTGCTCAAATTCCACAATGTACCAACCTATAATCCAGTTGCGGAGGGTTAGTGAACGATTGATGGCTTTGAAGGCTTGATGCTGAAAATGCTGATGGGTCGAGGTAATGTTTTCCACTAATGCATGAAAGTTCATTGCCCTAGGTGTTTTCGATGTTGACTTCATATTAAATTTTTTCGGAAAGTTCAAATGAAATCTGCAGGGTGCTGACGCATAATTTATGTGTCAATCTGAACGCTGAAATTACAGGTCGTTTTTTTTATGAATAACAACCACTGCGAGATTCTTGTTTGGCGATGCTTTACTACTTGAGTTACATTAAAATACAAAAAATCAATTCTTGCCAAGTTGGCGCAGGGCGCGCAAAGAGGATACGGTGCAGGAGCAAATGGATATTCGCCCAAGGTAAGGCGGGAGACGGGAAGCGGGATATGGGAAAAGGTGATGAAGAAAAGAAGTGATGAGTTAGCGAAAAGCGTTACTCGTATGGACGAATTGATATTCGACCGTGATAATAATGGAAAGGGAAATGGGAAAACGTCCTTTGCGATCTTTGCGAGAACTTTGCGTCCATAGCGTTAAATTAAAAATACAAAAACGCAATGCTCGCCAAGATGACGCAGGGCGCGCAAAGCGATCAGTGAATGGCACAAAACGTTTAACTCATCTATCTTATCCCTCAATCCCTTCATCACCCCATCCCTTCATTACTTCACCCCATCTCAAATCCATTACAATCTCCTACCTTTACTTTGCAATTATGTGCGGCAGATATATCGTTGTTACCAAAGTAAAGGAGATTGAGAAAAAGTTTGGTGTTACCATGCCCAAAGGGTTTGACTTTGCACCTACCACCAATCTGGCGCCCGGGGCGCAGGGGCTGGTCATTACCAATGATCAACCCAAATCTTTGCAGACTTTTCGTTTTGGTTTTACGCCTTCCTGGTCCAAGGATGGGAAGCTCTTTATCAATGCGCGATCTGAGGGGGATCACAATCCAGAGAATAGAAAGGACTACCGAGGCGCCAAAGGCATCATCGATAAGCCCACGTTCAGACGTGCCATCCGCAGCCAACGTTGTTTGGTCCTTGCCGATGGTTTTATCGAAGGACCGCAAGGTGTAGGGTTGCAACAGCCCTATTGTGTTTATCCCACCACAGGTAATGGCCCAATGGCCTTGGCGGGTATCTGGGACACTTGGCAAAAGGGAAATGAAACCATTTATTCCTTTGCTATTTTAACCACAGGACCCAATGCGGTGCTCGAGAAAATTGGACACCACCGTTGTCCTTTAATACTACCAGAGGCATATCACGCTACATGGCTCAATGCCAGTGCTGCCTTAGCGGACATAACGGCCATGATGCAACCTTGTCCCGACGGTTGGCTCAACGCCTATCCCATTTCCAATGAAATAAAAAGTCCAGCTGCCAATGGTAAAGAGTTGCTGAAGCCAATAGGGGAGCGTGTTTTGAAAGAATATGATTACGAGGTATACCAGGACATTGAGATGTTTGGAATGGGCGAGACCCGAGGAAGGAAGCGCCGGGATGATCAAATGTCATTGTTTGATTGATTATGGTATTGTTGCATTCTTATTACTCTTTGCGCTACGGAACGGTACCACCGTTAGAGGCTGTTCAAGCGGCACGCGATGCGGGTTGGGAAACTTTTTTGTTTGCGGATGTCAACAATACTTCTGCCACTTGGGATATTAAACGATGGTTGAAAAAAGAGCGTTTTCCTGGTGTTATCGGTGTTGACTTTAAAAACAATATTAAGACTGTTTTTTTTGCCCTTCCATTTAATGAAGAAGGTTTCAAGGAGGTCAACGAGTGGTTGTCTTTTCATCTACATGAGAAGAAAGATTTTCCGGAACGCGCTCCAGCATGGCAACATGTCGGTGTGATTTATCCGTTGGATCAGGTTCGAGATTGGCCCATGGATATTATGCGAGACAACGAGTGGGTGAGTATTGCACCGCATGAGATCAACCGTTGGCGCATTTCTCGTTGGAAGGATTTTGATCGATGCCTTGCTTTGCCTGTTTTTAGTTTTAGGAACAAAAGAGAATTCAATGCGCACCGCCTACTGCGCGCGGTGGAGAACAATGTGCTGCTCAGTAAATTGAGTGTGTTAGATCATGCAACAGAAAAAGAGATTTGGAAAACCAAGGAAGAGGTAGAGGCTGTTTACGCTGATTTTGATTTGTATCAAAAGACAAAAGATATTTTTCGCTATTGGTCAAGCTTGTGGCCGATGGAAGAAGAGGTGAGCATGAAGAATCAATTGATTTATGGTTTGAATGCTGCACAGGATGAGGAATTGCTGGAGCAACTGTGTTGGGAGGGTTTGCATTATCGGTATCCGTCAGTGAACAAAGAGGACGATGAGAGTCCTATCATTGTTCGCATTCGTAAGGAGTTGGACATGATCAAGGAGAAATCCTTTGTGGCCTATTTTCTAATCAATTGGGACATCACGAGTTATGCCCAAAGCAACGGATATTTTTATGTAGGTCGAGGAAGTGGTGCCAATAGTATTGTGGCGTATCTGCTGCGTATCACGGATGTGGACCCCATAGAATTGGATTTGTATTTTGAGCGATTCATCAATTTGTACCGTCAGAATCCCCCTGATTTTGACATAGATTTTTCATGGACGGATCGGGAGGATATGACGCAGTACATATTTTCTCGTTTTCCCAATGTGTCATTATTGGGTGCCTACAATACTTTCCAGTATCGCGCTGCAGTAAGGGAGTTGGGAAAGGTGTTTGGTTTGCCCAAGGAGGAGATTGATTTATTGGGCGATGGTAAGTTTAAAATGGAGCAGTTGGATGAGATGCAGCGATTGACATTGCGCTATGCGCAGGTTATTCAAGATTTCCCCAATGCATTGGCCATTCATGCCGCAGGAATATTGATTACCCAAAAACCAATATGGTATTATACAGCAACTTTTTTACCACCCAAAGGATTTGCGACTACACATTTTGACATGTTGGTAGCGGAGGATATTGGTATTTACAAGTTTGATATTTTATCACAACGGGGATTGGGAAAAATCAAGGAGTGCATGGAAATCATTGCCTACAACCAACCAGAGAAGGCCAACTTTGATATTCATGATCTGGCTAGATTTAAGAAAGACGAGGCTGTAAAAAGTTTGATTCGGTCAGCAGATGCCATTGGATGTTTTTATGTGGAGTCGCCTGCGATGCGTATGCTGTTGGGCAAATTGCAAGTGGATGATTATTTGGGATTGGTTGCGGCGAGTTCTGTGATACGACCTGGTGTTTCCAAGAGTGGAATGATGCGGGAGTTTATCCTACGGCAGCGCATACCAGAGCGCAGGAAGCAGGCCAATCCTGTGTTGCTTGAGTTGATGCCAGAGACCTATGGCGTAATGGTGTACCAGGAAGATGTCATCAAGGTGGCGCATTATTACGGAGGTTTGACTTTGGGAGAGGCAGATGCGTTGCGACGAGGAATGAGTGGAAAGTTCAGGGGCAGAGAGGAGTTTGATCGCGCCCGGGATGCCTTCATAGAAAAGGCCATGGCCAAGGGAAGACCATTGGAAGAAGTGGTTGAAATTTGGAGGCAGATTGAAAGTTTTGCGGGTTATGCTTTTGCAAAAGGGCACTCCGCTTCCTATGCCGTAGAAAGCTTTCAAAGTTTGTTTCTCAAAGCTTATTTCCCATTGGAATACATGGTGGCGACACTGAACAATGGTGGTGGATTTTATTCTGTAGAATTTTATGTTCACGAAGCACGGCGCAAAGGCGCAGTGGTGCATCCCCCGTGTGTGCAACAAAGCAGTGCTGTAACCATCATCGATGGAAAGGATATTTATCTCGGATTGGGTATGGTCAAAGATTTGGAGCATCCACTCATTGAGCGCTTGCTATTGGCCAAACAAAATGGTGGACCATTTCAAAATTTCGAGGATTTTTTGGATCGGGTGCGCATTGGAATAGAGCAGTGTATTTTATTGATTCGCGTGGGAGCCTTTCGTTTTTTGGGTCAAACCAAGAAGCATTTGTTGTGGAAGGCGCAGTTGTATTTCACCCAGCGATGGGACGTGCAAGAGCATTCACTGTTTGGTGTGGAGCGCAAACAGTTTGATTTTCCCACGTTAGAGGATTTGCCTTTGGAGGATGCTTATGATCAAATGGAGTTGTTGGGATTTCCACTGTGCAGTCCTTTTGAATTGCTTCCCAATACTTATACAAATTTCGGTACAAAGGCCAAAATGCTTCCGTCATTGTTGGGTCAGCATGTCGAGGTTTTGGCGTATTACATTACCTGTAAGCCCACCAGAACCAGCAAAGGAGATAGAATGTATTTCGGAAACTTTATAGATGCGGAGGGAGAGTTTGTGGATACAGCACATTTTCCCGTTGTAGGAAAAGACAACATGGGATGGCGGGGTCAAGGGATTTATCACCTACAGGGTCGTGTAATCGAAGAGATGGGAGTCTATAATATTGAGGTGGATGGGATGAAAAAAATAGCTTATCAGGACGATCCCCGCTATGCTGATTTGAGAACAGGTGAGAAGAACAGAAAGGAAAAAAAGCGTTAAATTGCTCTTCAAAATTTAACGATTGAGAGTATTTTTCCTTGTGCTGATTATCCTGTGCTGTTCTATGCTTCATGCACAGCAAGATTTTTCGTTGTTTGTAATGGATGATGAGACAGAGCGACCTATCCCAGGGGCTTTGGTTTTTGTTTCACAAAAAAGTGTTGGAATAACCCATTGGAACGGTACGCTGACGGTACGTGCGGCGTGCAAAGAAAATGTTACGGTGAAGATGATGGGATATGCAGATGGGTTCATCTCATTGCAATGCAATGAACCATCGCCGGTTGTGTTGCGAATGAAATCAGTAGCCAAAGAATCAGCTACTCTATTGGTGAGTGAGTCATTGTACGGGCAATCCAAGAGTCAAGCCACGCAAACGTTGTTGTCCATTGACAAGGGAGATATAATGCGCAAACGCACACCAGATATTTCAGCTGCCTTGGAACGTATTCCCGGCATTACGGTGTTGGATGGTCAAGCCAATATTAGGGGTGGAAGTGGTTATGCCTATGGTGCCGGAACACGGGTGCTCATGGTTTTAGATGACGTCCCCTTAATTACAGCAGATCGCAACGATGTCAAGTGGAATTATATTCCCATTGAGCTGTTGGATCAAATGGAGATTGTAAAGGGCGCTTCATCTGTACAATATGGATCGGCTGCGTTGAATGGCGTTGTGCATGTTAAAACGATGATGCCAAAGGAGAGCGCGCAAGGGATGATTCAAACCTATTACACCGGTTATAGCGCGCCCAGTGTAAAGGGATCTCAATGGTGGGGAAAAACTTCTGCTTCTAATGAGCAAGCTCCTCATCAAATTGGCTATTTGTTCAGAGTAGGTGAGGGCAATAAAAATTTTAAATGGTTAATCGGTGGAGCCGTACACAGCGCCATTGGATTTATTCAACGTGAGCGAGAGCAACGACAGCGGTTGTCTTTTAAGACCATTTGGAATTTAGGAAATGGAAATAGAACAAGGATGGGCATCAATGGTGTCGCCATGAATCAGCGCCAAGATCAGACCTTGTTTTGGATGAATGATACAACGGGCGCTTTTACAGCATCAACGGCAATGGCTGGTTACAATGATTTATGGCTGAACATTGATCCTTGGTTGGAACATTTTGACAGGAAGGAGGGAATGCACCAATTGAAAACGAGGTATTATGGATCGTATATCCCGCGAACGGGTGGATACAATAAGGGTTTGCAGTTGCGACAATTGCAGTACCGGTATTCCATTAAAAGTCAATGGGGATTATCACTGTTGTCAGGGGTCAATATCAGCAGATTTACATTCACAGATGGTGCACTGGGAGGAACCCAGGTGGGTGGATTTGGAGGGGCTTTTTCACAATTGGCATGGACCAGAGGAAAGTGGCATTTGACTGGAGGGGTGAGAGCAGAAATGTATGGATTGGATTCGTTGCGTGTAGGACCCATCCCTGTGGGCAGATTGGGAGCTTCATTTGTCATGAATGACAACAATATACTGCGAGCCTCCTATGCCCAAGGGCATCGTTTTCCTTCTCCAGCGGAGCGTTTGGTGCGCTATTCTATTGACATTATCAATATTTATCCCAATCCGGATATTGCACCAGAGGAAGGTTGGGGAAGTGAAGTGGGTTACCAACATGTTTGGCAGGGAGAATCCGTTCAAGCTTCAATGGATGTTGCCATTTTCTTGACCCGTTATCGCAATTTAATTGAATTTACTTTTGGACGTTGGGGTACCGTTGAGGATACATTGTTTGGTTTGGGATATAAGAGCACGAATGTCGCCGATGCGCAAATCGGTGGTTGGGAATGGACAGGTGAGTTGAACGGGAATTGGAAGGACATGGAGTGGCACGGGTTGGCGGGGTATACCTACATCCTTCCAGTTGACTTATCGCTGTACAATGCGCAAACCAATGTTTTTCGTTATTTTCAAGATGTTGCACAATCATGGACGTCATCCGATACTGCCAATTACATTTTGCGTTATCGATTTAAGCATATGGCCAAATGTAATTTGGATGTTCAGCGCAATCAATGGGGATTGGGCATAGGATGGCGTTACTACAGCTTTATGGAGCGCATTGATCCCGTTCTTGAGTTCTTTATTCCTGGATTGAATCATTATCGAGAGGTCAATCGAAAGGGAACACACATTTGGGATTTTAGATTGAATTATCAGCCTGCTGAAAATTGGGGCTGTAGTCTTCAAGTACAAAATGCATGGAATGCTTTTTACGCAACAAGGCCGGCCAAACCGGATGCTCCACGCAATGTGTCGATACAGCTTACTTGGAAGTGGTGATTAAGAGGCGTTGACAATGTTCATGGCCCTTTCCAAACCCATCTGAACAAAATGAATGCATCCTTCCGCGGCCTTTTCAATTCGCATCTCAAGTGTTTTTAGCTCTTCTTCATTCCAAACTCCCAATACGTAATCCACTTGTTTTCCTTTTGAAAATTCAGCTCCTACACCAAATCGCAATCGTGGATATTGATCGGTGTTGAGAATGGCTTGAATGTGTTTAAGTCCATTATGTCCCCCATCACTTCCCTTGGGACGCATTCTCAATTTCCCAAAAGGCAAAGCCAAATCATCAGTAATGACAAGGCATTGGGCCGGAGTTAGTTTTTCTTCCTGCAGCCAATAGCGCACGGCATTCCCAGAAAGATTCATATAAGTAGAAGGCTTGATGAGAACGAGTGTTTTTCCCTTTACTTTGATTTCAGCGACATCGGCATAGCGTGAAGTCTTCCATTGTCCTCCATGCTTTTCGGCCAGAAAATTCACCACATCAAAACCGATATTGTGTCGGGTATTGTTGTATTCAAAACCAATATTGCCAAGGCCAGCGATGAGAAACTTCATGGGTGTAAAAATAAAAAAGGGTAGCGCAGCAGGCTACCCTTTCGTCATATAAATATTTTTTAGGGCAATACTACTTTTTGAACCATTACCTGACCATTCTCGTTGGTGGCTTGCACTAGATAAACACCTTTGGCAAAACCATCTACATCCCATTCCCATTGAGCGGTTGACCCGTTCCAGGATTGAATATTTTTTCCCAAAGCATCCATGACCATTACCTGTGTCAAGGTTTGTCCTGCATTGCGCACCACCATTTGCTGACGACTGAGGAGTACCTCCAATTGAGAGGCATCGCCGGTCAACTCGGAAGGATTGATGCAACCACCTTGAGGACAATAGGTCAAACTTCCTATTTGTCCATGCATTTCAGTTTGAATGGGAACACTCAATTGGGTGGTTTCGAAAAATTGTACAACATCGCCTGAGTGAATTGTATTCCATGATTGTCCATCTTGGCTGTATTGCATGGTGGGCAAGGCAACGGTAAAATACCATTCGCCTTCAACAAATCGATTCACACTTAAAATAGCTTGATCTGCACCATCTGCCATCACATCCAATTGCACACTCATCTCCACGTTTTTATCAGGATGAATAGAGTTGGCAACCAATACATGATTGTCATTTGTAACAAAAGAGATATTGGCATGAGCGCGATCGGCGTCAAACATATCGGGAATGTCTAAACCTTCGTCATAACCTTCTTGTGCTTCTGGATTTAGGATGATATTGGATTGATCTTTAAAACGATTATCTGAGGTGCTGATTTCCATTGCGAAAACAGGGAAACCACCTTCACTTCTTTCAAATGCTTTTGGAGAACATCTGCTCACCTTGGCCGACTCAGGGAAATTCACGATTTGACCTCCTGAGGTGGCAATCACAAAAAAGCTTTGGCTGTGCGGTATGTATTTTCCAATGCCATCAGGATAAGCAGCGGATGTATTGAAAGTGCCGTCATTGTTGTTGTAATAAAGGTAATTAGAACTTTGGTAATCGTATACAAAGTAGGCGCCAATATTAGAGCTATTGTTCTCTACTACGCTCCAATCAATTTCGGACGGAAAGGGATTGGAGATAAGATTTCTTCCATAGGATTCAACTGCGCCACTGGCTGTGTAGGTGAGTGATGCCGTTCTTGTTCCTTTACCAAAGTATCCTGTGGGATTGATGGTTTTGGCGGATGAGTTGGTGAATACGTTGTAGCCCAACATGGGGTTCAATTGTCCAGAAGTAGGGTTTACGACAGTGAATCCAAAATTAGAAACCCCGGAAAGCGTCTCATTGTACCACTTGACGGTATTGGAAGTCATGGACAAGGCAGGATAAGAAACACCATTGACTGTCTTTGCTCCCCAAGCTACTGAAGGAGAAAGTCGGCTGCTCAATGCGCTATTGGAATACAATGGGCAAGACAAGAATAGCCAGTTGCTGGCAGAGTTTGAGGGAATGTAGCGCTGTAAGGTTACGGGCCCTGACACATCTGCACCGCTTGCGATGGTTTGTATGGAGCCGGAGCAAGTTGTACTAGATAACAATGACAAACTACCACCTGAACCGTCAGTAGTGAGCGTTCCTGCGTCAGGATAGACAGCATTGGACACAAATACTGGGGCATTCAAAGTAACTCCAGCGGCATTGTTGATGGTAAGGTCCATGAATTGGGTTCCTACAGTTCCTCCGATCGTTTGAGCCGAAGAACCTGCCATGATAACCGCACAACCTTCAGAGCAACAACTGCTGCTGTATTTAGGAGCAAAAGAGTTGGTTGCGTTGTTATTGGTCCAATTTCCGCTTAAGGTAAGGCTTTGAGCTGTTCCACCAGCGGTTAAGCTACCACCAGTGGAAATGGTGACGTCTGATAAATTGTAAGATCCATCGATGGTAACGGCATGTTTGACAATAATATCTGTATTGATATTGAATGATGGGGTAACGGCTGCGCCACCATCCGTCAATGACCAAACAGAACCACTGCTCATGTTACCAGAGGCAATGCTGTAGTAGGTAGCTGCAGTAGAAGTTTGCGAAATACTCAAATCATCAAATGAAAAATTATTGTAGACAGAGTTGGCCACGGGAGTCCCAGAAGAAGTGGTATATAAAGTAGTTAAACCAACATAGCTCATGTCAGAGTAGGTTAGATCAGTCAAAGCTGTACTGCTCGCGTCAGTGGCTCCGTTGCCATCAAAGTCAACATCAACAGTCCATGAACCCGCTGCATCACGCACCACTGTAATACCCACTGCATTGGGTATACTTTGTGCGCCGTAACCCCAAGCAGACGTTGATGTCCAAGAGATGGTGGTGGGGCCTGTGGTAGAGTTAATGCCACCCGTGATTTCTGTTAAACGCGTAGCAACTCCAGCATCTACTCGCATCAATTGTAATTTTCTGGTATTGTTGGGGGTGGTTCCGTATGGATTGATTCCAATGGCATAACCAGAAAATTTTTCTGAAGGAGTGCCATAGGCCACGTTACTGGTTGAACTTACAAAAGGTGTAGGCACGTCAGAGGCCAAAACCACCCAGAACTTAGACCCTGCACCAACGCTTTTTGCAAAGGTGTTGACCTTAAAACTCCAAGTGGTATTAACGCCGGAGATATTGCTCATGCTGCCATCAACGGCTGCTGATGCGCATGTGTATACGGAACTACCAGAAGTGTATCCATTGTTATTGTGACGGATAGAGCCTGCACCATTGATGGGAGTGCTGGTATCATGGGCCCATTGGCTATTGGTGGTCCACCCTGCTGGAATACCACTATTGAAATCAGCTGTCATTTGTGCAGTGACTTCCAATGTGATTGTGATCATGAAGGTGGAAATGATCAAATGCAACAAAGGTAAATTTCTAGTCATCCTAAAATCTTTTGCCCGAATTTACGAATAAATAAACGAAAGGTTGCAATTTTTGGTGTTACTGATTTCTGAATAAGCGTTTTATGCTTTCATTTGTAAGGTGAATACAGCAAAGAGATGGGCCGTGATTGTTGCCGCAGGCAGGGGCAATAGGTTTGGTGGAGATTTACCTAAGCAATTTGTGTTATTGCGTGATAAGCCTGTTATCGCATATAGCATGAATCTTTTTTCCAACTTGGGATATGAATTGTTGGTGGTGATTCATCCAGATGATGCGAGCTATTTTCAGGGTATAGCCAGTGAGTATAATTTACCGAATCATCAGACGGTTTTTGGAGGTGCGGAGCGTTTTCATTCAGTTCAAAATGCATTGAAGGTTATTCCCGATGAGGCTGAGATTGTAATGGTACATGATGCCGCGCGCCCAAATATTGATGGGGCGTTTATAGAAATGCTGGCGTCAGAGTCACTTCAAGTAGGTAACGCTATTCCTGCATTGCCCCTCAGCGATAGCATCAGAATGCGGCATGGCAGAGACTGGGTGGCCGTCCCTAGGGATGATTATAGGGCAATTCAAACGCCTCAATGTTTTACTGCAACTGAGCTTAAAAAAGCCTATGAGCAACCATACAGGACGACCTTTACAGATGATGCATCTGTTTTGGAATTCGCCGGAAAAACCATTCATGTGGTTCCAGGTAAAGTTGGAAATATCAAAATCACCCATGCTGACGATTTGAATTGGATGTCCTATTTGATCACCAAGAGTCATGAAGAATAAAATTAAACCAATCGGTATCGTCGTCATTTGGTCAATTTGGGCGATTTTAGCGCCTAACAATTTACTGAGTCAAAAAAATAGAAATATGAGTGCACCCAAGCCTACCAAAAAAGATGTTGTATTGGAATACAAAGTTGGAAATGAAGTGAAGGACACCCGAATCGATTCTTATTACTGGATGCGTCTAACGGATGAGCAAAAGGAGGCCGCACAGCCTGATGATCAAACCCAAGAAGTGCTGGATTATTTGCATGCAGAAAACGCTTACACAAAATCTGTAATGGCTCCAACTGAGGCTTTGCAAGATAAATTGTTTGCAGAAATGAAAGGAAGGGTCAAAGAGACCGATCAAAGTGTACCTACCAAGGACAACGGATATTGGTATTATACCCGGTTTGAACAAGGTAAGGACTATGCGTTCTATTGTAGAAAAAAAGAAAGCATGGAATTGGGATTGGAAGAGGTGTTGATAGATGGCCCGGCTTTAGCCGAGGGTAAGTCATATTGGGCTTTGGGTGGCATGACCATCAGCGATGACAACCAATGGATGGCTTATGGTGTAGATGAAATTAGCAGACGTGTGTATCAAGTGTATTTTAAAAACTTGAATACAGGAGAGGTGATTGCTGACAAGTTGGAAGGTACTACGGGTCGCGCTACTTGGTCAGCCGACAACAAAACGGTGTTTTATTCCAAGAGAGATCCGCAAACTTTGCGGGAGTTTCAAATATGGAGACACGTCGTTGGTACAGCGCAGTCTGAAGATGTTTTGGTTTTTGAAGAGAAGGATGAGACGTATTCCTGTTTTGTATTTAAAACCAAAAGTGAGCAATACCTCATCATCGGAAGTAGTCAAACCCTGTCAACGGAATACAGGGTTTTGGAGGCCAATAATCCAACGGGTGATTTTAGAATCATTCACTCCCGAGAGAAGGATTTGGAATACGCAGTAGATCATTTTGAAGATTCATTTTACATCACCACGAATTGGAATGCAAAGAATTTCAGATTGATGAAGTGCCCATTGGACAAGACATCCAAGGAGAATTGGACAGAGGTGATTCCGCATCGCGTTGATGTGCTCTTAGAGGGAGTGGAGATGTTCAAGGAATACATGGTCATTGATGAACGTCAAAATGGACTGACCCAATTGCGGATCAAGCGTTGGGATGGAACTGTGGAATATTACATGCCCTTTCAGGATGCCGCATATTCTGCTGGAGTAGGAGCCAATCCGGATTTTAATACGGAGATTCTTCGCTATGGATATTCATCTATGGTTACCCCTTCTAGTACCTATGATTTTAATATGCGCACCAGGGAACAAGTATTGTTGAAGCAACAAGAAGTGGTGGGTGGATACAATGCTGCAGATTATCATTGTGAGAGATTAATGGTTCCGGTTACTGACGGTACATTGGTTCCAGTTTCCTTGGTGTACAAGAAGGGTTTTGAAAAAAATGGACAGGCTCCCCTGTTGTTATACGCATACGGAAGTTATGGATACAGCTTAGACGCCGGATTTAGCTCAGGGCGTTTGTCTCTCTTGGACAGAGGATTCGTTTATGCCATTGCGCACATTCGTGGAGGTCAAGAAATGGGACGCGAGTGGTATGAGAATGGTAAACTATTGAAAAAGAAAAATACGTTCACCGACTTTATTGATTGCGGTAAGCATTTGGTCAATCTTAAATACACCAGCGCGGATAAATTGTTTGCCATGGGCGGAAGTGCGGGCGGTTTGTTGATGGGTGCAATAACAAATATGGCCCCTGATTTATTCAAGGGAATTGTCTCAGCTGTTCCGTTTGTTGACGTTGTGACTACCATGTTGGATGAGACGATTCCATTGACCACTTTCGAGTATGATGAGTGGGGAAATCCAAATGACCCTATTTATTACGATTACATGAAGTCTTATTCGCCGATTGATAACATCGAGCGCAAGAACTATCCCAATATTTTAGTTACCACAGGTTACTGGGATAGCCAGGTTCAATACTGGGAGCCGGCCAAATATGTAGCTAAAATGCGGGAATTGAAAACCGATAACAACCAGCTTTTGTTTCATATCAACATGGATGCTGGACATGGAGGTAAATCAGGTCGTTTTGAAGCCTTGAAAGAGGTGGCTTTGGAATATGCCTTTATGATGCAATTGGTGGGAATCAAAGATTGATTTAAAAGTCAATCTTTCTTTTTTTCAATTCGTCCAACAAGTTCAACTCCCCTGTGAGATGAAGGGTTTGCAGTCCAGCTCTTTCGGCTCCTTTGACGTGTTGAATAGAATCATCAATGAACAACGTTTCCGCTCCATTGAGTTGGTGTAATGTTAAGAGGTGTGTAAAGGTTTCAGGATGCGGTTTTCTTTTTCCAAGCTCTTGACTGTAATGGATGGTTTCAAATCCTGCGATAAAGTAATCGTAATCTCCACTATCCTTCATCATTTGTTCAAAAGCAGGAACGTGAATCGCGTTGGTATTGCTGAGTAAAAATGTCCGATAACCAGCTTTTTTGATCAAAGGGATTGCTTTTAATCGATCGGAAATGGGGTGCAATAAAATACTGTTCCAAGCCTCCATCACTTCTTCTTTAGAAGCGTTGGGCATTTGCTGATACAAATGTTGCATGAACACATCGGGCTCGATGGCGCCTATTTCTAATTGATCGTAAATGGGATTTTGATTGGCCTGAGAATATTCAGCAGTGAACCCATCCCATCCTAGTTGAGAAAAACCGACTGCCGGTGCGTTGTAATCTATATCAAAAAGAACCCCACCGAAATCGAAAATAATATTCTTGATGTTCATTATCTCTTGGTCCAAGCACGCGGGTCAACGGTTAAAACTTTGGCGCGCAGTTTTGCCTCATCTTTTTCGTTGTTGGTTGTACCATAAACAGCGTAGAAAAAATCTTGGAAAGGGATAACCTTGGCATTAGAAAAACCTTGGCCTTTCATCGTGTTCACTTGGTCTTGTGCGTTGCTTTTGGATTTGAAAACCCCACCAACTACCCATGACTTTCCCCATTCAGAGTGGTTTTGTTTGGTGTCAACATTTGTTATCTTAGAAACGATGGTTTGGTCTTGCTTTCGTTCCTTTTCAACACGCTCTGACTTTTGAACCGTCATCTTGTTAACGACAATGGGTTCAGCATTCCAAAGGTCAATGAATTCTTGTTGGAAATTATTTCCAGGAATTGGATTGACGATGTTTGGGACTGACGATCTATTGGATTTTTGCTCAGATGGGGCAGTTAGCCCTGGGTTCCATCCTGCAGTATCCGTTTGGGTTGAATGGTTATTGAAGACAAATAATCCTGAGGCAAGGAGTACAGCGATTGAAGCTGCAGCTGCTATTTTCTTCCATGAACCTGTTGTTTGGACCACCCCGGTTGGTGTTTGTTTATTGGCCGTCAATTGGATATTGGCTAGACCAAATGCTGTGAAATCAGCAACAAACTTTTCACTAGGAATAAATTGTATCTGACCTTGTGCATCAGACCACAAAGTACCAATTCCATTCAAATGTGACTTTTGACCATTGGCCAGTTGATTTTGAATTTGCTTGGTCCATTGATCCAATTGGGCTTGGGCATTTTGCAAAGTTTCCCCTGTGCTCTTCACAAAGTTGTTCAACAACAAACCATCATTTGCCGTCAAATGACGATTAAATCCCAATTGCTTACTGGGGGGTTGAATGGAGTGATTAATTGGGTGAATAACCGCACTTTTATAAAAAGTAACAAAGCCGCCCAATTGCGGAACAATCACACAATCATGTTTGAGCAGGAGTTGGGATATGATAACTTCAAACTTCACCTTTCAAAAATACAAAAAATGATCAAAGGAAAAGACTTAAAATGTGCTGCAAATCTTCTGGTGTATCCACTGAAGGCGTTTCTACTTGAGTTTCAATAGTTAAGATTTTGTATCCATTGTCCAGCCATCTCAATTGTTCCAATGATTCTGCTTTTTCGAGTTTGGAAGGGTTTAATTGATGGAGGTTTCTTAAAAAGTCAGTGGAATAGGCATACATGCCAAGGTGTTTGAAAAAACCTGTGAAATGCTCTTCATGCTGAAAGTGCGGAATGGGACTTCGAGAAAAATACAACGCGTGACCATCGAGGTTGCGCACGCATTTCACACGATTGAAGTTCCGGTAATCTTCGATGTTGTTGTTCCACATGACCAGAGTGGCAATGTCTGACGTGTTTTGTTGCATGGCTTTAGCAAGCGCGTCAATCTGAGAAATATCCACCAGAGGTTCATCTCCCTGAACATTGATTACGGCATCAAATGGATTGTCCAGCGATTGAATCACCTCTGCGCAGCGGTCTGTGCCGCTTTGCGCTTGGTCACTGGTCATCACCACTTTACCCCCAAATGACAATACCGTTTCCTCAATACGATGATCATCCGTAGCCACAACCCATTCTGTAACTTGTTGTGATAAAACACAACGATCCCAAACGTGTTGAATCATGGTTTTTTCATTAATCAGGACCAAAGGTTTTCCGGGATAACGTGAACTGGCATATCGCGCAGGAATTACGCCTAAAATTTTCATAAGTCGATGCTGTATTGCAGGTTGATGAGACGAGTGGATTCAATGGCCAATGGACGAATGGCATATATTCTGTTCAAGATGTTGTTTACGCTGAGGGTCACCTGTTGTTGGTTCCACTTGAGTCCTGCACGGGCATCAAAAATCCAATCACCGGATTGGTGTGATTCACGCCATTGAATAATACCGGGGTTAAAGTCATCAGGGAAATAAAACTCCAATAGTTCAAATGCGTTGTCGATATTTTGCATGTGACTGTTGTATCTGGCGCTTACACCCACGTGCCAAGCCTTTGCATGCAAAGAGACGTCACCACGAAGGAGGTGTTGCATTCTGTACTTTAAAATATTGTTGGCAGGGTCAGATGAGGTGCTGGAGTAATTGGTTGACGCAAATAATGGAAGTACAAATGGATTGTTCATCGGGCGGGTGGCGTAATTGTAGGATGGGGAAGTTGAAGTAGGAAGGGTATAGGTGTATCCCATCAAGACGTCCACATGCATGTCTTTTTTGATCTCACCTGTGCCCATGATGCTGAGTTCAGCACCTTGCACTTTAGCCGATCCAGTATTGAGACTTTTAAAACCCAATCCGAGCATGTTGTTCAATCCTGGATTTTCCGCCCATTGCCCAAAAGTAAATTCGATGAATTGGTCAAACGTTTGTTGAAATACAGCAGCGTCCAAGTACCCATTGAATTGACCCAATTTAAACCCTTGTTTGATTCCCAATTCAATATTTTCTGATGACTCAGGTTTTAATTCAGGATTGGCATACACCTTAACCGCTCCTAGAGAGGTTATAATGAATTTCTCAGCAATGCTCGGAAAGCGAAAGCCTTGTCCAAAAGAAGCTCTCAAATGAGTGTGCTCCAACAATTTATAATTGATACCGGCCCTAAAAACAGGTTTTTGTGATTGTTCTTGGTTAATGGTAAATTGTTCTAAACGACAACCAGCAGATATGAATAATCTTTTTCGCCATTGGCCATCTGCTTGAAAAAATGCCGCGCGATTACTTGCGCTATTGATTCCATCGGGGTTACCACCAATATACAACTCACCCTTAGCTTTGGTTATGCTATTCACTGCCCCTATCGTTGTTCTAATTCCAGGAATTCCCCAGCTTTCCCAATCTTGCTGGTATTGGTATTCTGTGTAATAAACATCACTGTAATTTCCCTGCGCATTGTCGTTGTAATTGTCCAGTGATTGCCAGCGTGATTTGAGAGAATGTTTACTTCCTTTCTTGTTGTAATATTCCACAAAGGGATCAATGGCCGATACCAATTGGTAGGTGTAGGTATTTGAACCGCTGTATGCACCAAAAAGGCCATCACTGCTATTTTCCCAAATTAAAGTAGAAAGGCTTTGACTTTGGGCTACAATGCCATTGATGCCGTAGGAAAGACCTTGGATTTTTGGGTTGCGGTGTCTTAATTGAAAATTGATTCGGCTTCTGTTTTCACTGCTGTACCGATCTACAGTAAAGGGATTTTGATCGTAGGCCAAAACATTTCCCAAACTGTCTTTATTGGGGCCCATGTGTCCATCATCGGCTTGAAGAGTGGCGGCCAAAAGCCATTCCCAATTTCCATTTTTCTGACTGTGATTAAAAAAATATCCCGCTTTTTTGTTGAGTCCTTGCCAATAGTGTTTCGGGCCTGTGGGAGCACTGTATATTCCCGACCATATTTGTAATTTGGTTTTGGGTGTTGCAGTAGGGTAGGCGGTTCTGAAATGGATAACCCCGGACAAGGCAGAACTTCCGTAAAGCACGCTGCTTGCTCCTTTGATGATTTCCAATTGCGCAATGTTTTCCATTGGCATAAATGCCCATGAAGCTTTACCGGCATCGCCACTCAGAATGGGAATGTCATCAATGAGGACCTGAACCCTTGATCCAGCTCCAAAACTATAACCACTTCCGCTTCTGATTTGCGGCTCATCATCGACAATGATTACACCGGGAACTTGCTGCAAGCCATCCTCCAATGAGGTTACATTTTTATCCTGTAAAAGTCGAGGTTGAATGACTTCCATGCTCATGGTGACATTAGCAATGTCTTGCTGAAACTTGCCTGCTGAAATAACCAATTGCTTGAAGTCCATTGATTTTTCTGTGAGAAAAATTACCCCAATGTTTCTGTTCTCTTTTAGATTTTGGATGGTCAAAAATTTGTCATGATACCCAATACATTTAATCGTCAACTGATGATTTCCCTCGGGAAGACCAAATTGAAAATTTCCATTTAAATCAGATCGCACTCCTTCTTCACCATTGGAAATCGTTACTCCCGGTATAGATTCTTGTAAATGGCTACTGTCCCTGAAAGAGCCTTGGATTATAAAAACAGCCTTTTTCGAGGCGTTTTGGGCTGAGACGTTGAGGTAAATCCCCAATAGAAATAAGGAGGTGATAAAAATTCGAATCAGTAAGTTTCTCTTCATAATGGTTTTGGGTAGTGTTAGAGAATTCAACATTGGAAAGATAATAATTAGTGATAAGAAAAGCGGTAACATGCCTTTTTTTTCTTTAATTATGCAACTACTACGTGTATCCGAACGTAGAATTTAAAAACCATAGCCATGAAAAGAAGTTTATTCTTGTTCGCCACCTTATTGACTACCGTGCTTAATGCCTTTTCTTATGACATGAAGCAAGGATTTATTTTGAATAAAGGTCAGTGGAAGGGCGGTGATCGGACGGTGTATTTTGAAAACAAGGACATGCAGCAGGCCATTCGTTTAACCAACAAAGGAATGGAATATGAGTGGATGCAATTGGAAGGAAGTGAAATGAAATTGCAACGCGCCTTGTTGCGTCCAGTCAAAGGCAACCTAACCCATTTTGAGTCAAAGGAATCCATGGGGGAGGTAAACTTTTACACGGTAGATGGGGAATTTAATACTGCCGGATATGGTGAGGTTTGTTTTAAAAATGTTTATCCTCAAGTAGATTGGAAGATTTACCAGACAGAAAAGGGATTGAAATACGATTGGATTGTTCATCCAGGTGGAAAAGTAGAAGACATCCAAATGGAATGGACAGGACTGGAAGAAATGGGGGTGAAGAAAAATGGAGGTTTGTTTTTTAAGTCAACACTTGGCGCTTTATCTGAAGAAAGCCCTGTTAGCTTTCAGAACGGTTCAGAGATTGCCACGCGTTTTGTAGTAAAAGACAATGTTGTTTCTTTTCAGCTAGGGTCATTTGATGGTCGCAAGGATTTAATCATCGATCCTGAGGTTATTTGGTCATCCTATTATGGAGGTGAGTCATACGATGAGGTCAATGGAATTGCAGCGGATATTTCTGGAAACGTCTACATCACAGGTACTACCACCAGTACGACAAATATTTCAGGCAATGCGGCTGGCGCTTTGATTCATCAGACCAACATGAATGGTACACGAGATGCTTTCTTGGCTAAGTTCAACGCCAATGGCCAACGATTGTGGGCAACTTACTACGGCGGAGAGGGTCAAGACGAGGGAAATGCTATCGCCATTGATGAGTTTGGATTTGTTTATTTGGCAGGAACCACTACCAGCACGTTTGCGGTAGCTTCCTTTGGTTTTCAAACTTCTCTGATGGGTATTCGCGATGGATACATGGTTAAATTCAGCAATAATGGTCAGCGTGTTTGGGGCAGTTATTTGGGAGGTTCTGGAACAGAGAATGTGTTGGGCATGACAGTGGACAATGATGGTCGATTGATTTTGTTAGGAGAAACCACGTCGAATGATTTCTTGATTTCTGGAACAGGAGATCAAGTATACAGCGGACAAGGCGATGTATTTGTTACTTGTGTTGCTGGTATGGGAGCTATTTATTGGAGCGTATATTTTGGAGGAGAGAATTTAGAAAATGCTGGGGGTATAGGTTATGATGCTGTTAGCGATCGTGTTTTTATCACGGGAACCACCGCTTCCGTTACTGGAATTTCATCAGGAAATGGTCAGCAAATGAATTTTGGGGGAGGTTTAAAGGATGGGTTTTTGGGCGCTCTAGATGAGCAGGGTAATTTGGTTTGGTCTACTTATGTTGGAGGCTCTGGCATTGATGAAGTGCGCAACAGCAGCTCAGATATTTATGGCAACATTTACATTGTTGGAACTACTTCCTCTACGGGTATGGCGACAGTAGGGGCGCACCAACCCAATTTTGGGGGTGGGGCGACAGATGCTTTTATGTCTCAGTACAATGTGAATGGAGGGATGATTTGGAGAAGCTACTTTGGAGGACCCGGAACAGATGAAGGTTCTGCGATGGTCGCCGATAAATTGGGAAACATTTATTTCGGAGGTCAAACCAATTCACAAGGTCTATCGCTGAATAACCCCTTTCAAAATAATGTGGCAGGAGGTACAGATGCCTTTTTTAGCAAGTTTACCGTGGAGGGTTTTCCTCAGTGGACCAGCTATTACGGGGGTACGGGCAACGAGGAGTTGAATTTTTTGAATGTAGATTTTACTCAAAAATTATTGTTTGCCGGATCCGCAGCTTCAGCCAACTTATCGGATAACGGATGGCAATCAGCCTTGAATGGAGGACAAGATGGTTGGTTTGGTAAACTAGAGGATTGCCCCAATCCCTACATCACCATTGCTTATGATGGAGATTTGGAGTTTTGTGAAGGAGAATCTATCATGCTGGGCGCAGGGGGTGCAGATTGGTATGTTTGGAGCACTGGAGATACCATTCCCTTTATCAATATTGAAGAAACATCTGACATCACACTTCGTGGCGTGTTGAATGGCTGTCAAGGGATTTCTTTACCCTTGCACATAGAAGTAAAGCCCGTTCCTGTTGTAGAGATTTTGGCATCTGGTCCTACGCTTTATTGCACCGGTGAAACCATCAGCTTGGAGTTGTATCCTTCAATCTCCCCGGATTCATTGGTGGCGTATTGGGAGTGGAATGATGGTACTCAAAATGATGTGCAATATGTAGAGGGAGAAAGTGAATGGACCATCGAGGTAACGGCCATCAATGGTTGTGACCAAGATGCGGGAATGAATATTGCTTATGCGGAAATGGAGGAAATTGTGATGGCTATTCCCAATGAAGCGTTGTGTATATCTGATGAACCTATGCAAATGATTGGTTATCCTTTCGGTGGGGAATTCATCAGCAGCACAGGAATGGGAATTGATGGAACTTATTTTGATCCAGCGCAAGCAGGTGGAGGGTTGCATGATGTACATTATGAAATCATGGACAATGCATCTGGTTGTGCCTCCATGACTGATCCCGTCACCATCGAAGTATTGTATGCCCCTACAGAACTTTTTATTCCCAATGACACGATTTGTGTAGATGCTGAGCCCATGATCATGATGGGGTTACCCATTGGGGGTTTTTATACTGGACTAGGCGTTTCAGGCTCTAACTTCTATCCCAATTTAGCAGGGCCAGGATGGCATGAAGTTTCCTATAACTACATTGACCCTCAAGGTTGCGACAACCGCGCATTCCAGAGTATTTATGTAGATCCTTGTGGGTTTGTATCCCAACTGGAGAATTTGAACATTCAACTTTTCCCTAACCCAGCTCATCAAACTTTGAATATAAAATCGAACGGATTGTTGTCCGCTCCATTCCATGTTGTGGACATGCAAGGTAAGGTTGTAATGCAAGGCGTCGTTCAAGGTTCAGAAATATTGGATATAACGAAACTTGAGTCAGGATTGTATCGTATCAACCTATATTCGCAAGAAGAAACAATCTCATTGCCTTTTGTTAAAGAATAAATTCAATACCGCTTGTTACCTGTTTTTGATGACCTTTTTCATGGTGTCATGGTCGGGTTGTGATCCAAAAACAGGTGGCCCCGACGAAGGGGATACCAATACGGAGGATCCAACTGAACCCGCCCCAACCTCTAACCAAGCGCAGTTGAATTTTATTTGGATGTCCACAACAGATCCTGCACTCAATACAATGGTCGGTGCCATATTGGAGATTTATGACCAAGATGGAAATCTGATGAGCATGGGAGTAGATGTGCGATCTAATACAGATGTTGTTTTTGATTGGAATCCCGGAGTGGTCTTCGACGTAGGGAAAACTTATGTTTTCAAGTTGAAAGATCCGGTGGGTAATTTGGTAGATTCGGGCACGTTTGACCCATCGGTGGCCATTGATCAGGATGAGTTTGCGTTGGTTACCACCAAATGCATTTTCTTTCTTCAACTTTCTTGGCAAATTGCCTAATATTTCTGCGAACAATCCGTTTACCTTTGTGTTATTGGTAAATACAACCATTCTGAAATGACCGAATACAAAGCTGGACCCTTATTATCTCAAATCCTTGAACCCAAAGACCTCAAAGAGAAGGTAAAAGAAAAGGATTTGCCACAATTGTGTCAAGAACTGCGTCAATACATCGTTGACATCGTTTCAGAAAAAGGAGGGCACTTTGGTGCCAGTTTGGGTGTTGTGGAAATGACGGTAGCCTTACATTATGTGTATGATACACCTTATGATCAGTTGATTTGGGATGTAGGTCATCAAGCCTATGGGCACAAAATCTTAACGGGCAGGAGAGATCGTTTTCATACGAATCGTAAATACAAAGGAATATCTGGCTTCCCAAAGCGATCTGAGAGTCCGTTTGATACCTTCGGTGTGGGGCATAGTTCAACCTCCATTTCCGCGGCCGTGGGTATGGCCGTGGCGGCCAAAATAAAGGAAGAGAAGGATAGGCACGTTGTCGCTGTTATTGGTGATGGAGCCATGACCGCGGGCCTGGCGTTTGAGGGATTGAATCATGGCGGTATAACGGATTCAAATATTCTGGTTGTGTTAAATGACAACTGCATGAGTATTGATCCCAATGTTGGAGCATTGAAGGAATATCTCACGGATATCACCACCAGTCATACCTATAACAAGGTTAAAGATGACATCTGGCAACTATTGGGTAAGGTCAGTAAGTTTGGTCCGAATGCCCAAGCTGTGGCACACAAGATTTCAGAAT
>JACCED012308907.1_pt1 | contig 29033 bp, 30 predicted proteins | sample 7455021 | NCBI WGS metagenome assembly JACCED01 (sample SAMN15323456, study PRJNA562643) | freshwater metagenome | isolation source: river surface water | place: USA:Blue River Watershed | collected 2017-08-19 | reverse complement strand
GGCCGAAGCCGAAGCCCAAGCCAAAGCTAAGGCAAAAGCCGAAATCAATAAAAATAAAGAAGCCGAAGCACGAGCCGTACACTTAGCTAGGATAGAAGGCATACATAATACAGGAACTAATATCCAACAAAATGATTCATCTGTAACTCAAGAATCTCTAGAAAAGTCTATTGAAATGTGGAAAAAGGAAAAAGAAAAATATAGAAATGTGAATCTAAAAGAAATGAAAGAACTTATTAAAACTTACTTAACAAACAATTTATTAATATTATATATTCATGATATCGGTTATACTTACGATAGAAACATGAGTGGGTCAGTTAGTGTTTTTGAAGAAATAAATAATAAAAAATATTATCTTATAATCGGTGAATTAAAAGAAACAATTATAAATATAATAGCAACATTTTTAATAGAATTAGTAAAAAATAATCAATTGGATTATGTGAATGGAATATTAAATTATAGAACTTTTTTGCGCAAAGATAATAACAAAGAATATAGATATATAAATGTAACAAAAGATTTATATAAAAAATTAATTGACACATTATATTAAATAAACATTTAAATCAATCTTGAATAAAATATATTATTAACCTTATATTTCAATATTTCATTAATATAAGTATAATCTGTACATTTAGATTCATTTAATCTTTCATAAACTGTTTTAATCAGAATATCTACACTATTTTCAAAAGATCTAAATATTCCATCATTTTCTATTTGTAGAAATATCTCATCTGATTTAATGCGTTCAATTACATTATCAATATAATCACCCAATTCTTCATGATTTTTTTTTATTTCTTCTAGTTTTATTTTTAATTTATTAAGATTTTTTTTATCTTTTGCTAATAAAATACATATATCGATTTCAAAATCTGATAATTCTTTTTTGTAAAGAATATCATTAATAGATTTTAATTCAAAACAATTCAATAAAATACTAATATCTGATGGTAAAAATTTATCAAATGGGTCATACCGATTTCTTAATTTAATCTGATTATAATTCATTTCAATTATAATAAATCCTTTATGACTTTCGAATTTTAATTTTGAATTAGAATATTTTGTATAAACATAAAAATAATCTATATCTGATTTTATTTGCAATGAAAATATATTAGCACTATCAAGCTCGGTTAATTTATCTATCTTAAGGTTTTCATCCTTTTCATCAATATAAACTGTACCAGTGACAAAGAATGAATTTCTAATATAATTTAATATAGTTAAAAAATCATATTGGGTGCTTAAATAAAATCGATGTGTATTATAATATACTTTATTTTTAGATTCGAAATATTCCAATAATAATTTTAATTCTGATTCTTTTTTAACTTTATACCATCCTTTTAATGGACTATTTTGATATCCTAATAAAATAATATCATGATCTATCTCGTGAAATACATACAAATTACAATTTAATCTGAAAAAACCTAATAATTTTATATTATCTGGTATTTTCACATTTGTTATTAAAGAATACATATTATTTTCTAATGATAAATTTGAGAATAATTTATGCTCCTTAATTTTATTTAATAATTCATTTATGTCAAATTCTTCAGAATCTGGTGTTAATATATCCATATATTTAATATATATAGGTATTATTTAAATAATTTAAAGTAATTTAAAATAATTTACTTATCATATATTGGTAATTCTGTTTCACTATTTTCTGTTTCTGTTTTAGTTTTTTCTTTTTTAGTTTTTTCTTTTTTAGATTTTACCTTTTCTGATTCAGATGATTCAGTTGATTCTGTATCTGTTTTCTTACTCTTTTTTTTCTCTACTTTTTCAGATTTTTCAGATTTTACTGATTTCTCTTCATTCTTTGATGCTTTTTGTTCTAATGCTTTCTGTTCTAGTGCTTTTTGTTCTAATGCTTTTTGTTCTAATGCTTTTTGTTGGAGCATTCTTCTTTGATGTTCTTCTAAAAATAATCTACGTTGTTCTTCTAATTCTTTACTAAGTTTTTGTGGATTATTTATATTTTTTTGATTCTCATTCTCAGTCTCATCCTCGTCTTCATTTTCTTCTTCATCGGGTGTTTTTGTTTTAATGTATTTTAATAATACACATGCAATGGCATAATCAATACCCATTACATAATAAATATATTTTCTTACTTTTTCAATCATTCCATTTCTTAATTCTTTGTTAAGATAATAATGTAATAAAATATAAAATATTGCACCAGATACAAAGAGTTTAAAATATTTTCTATTAGTTTTATCGGAAGATATTATTGGAATTCTGCTAGATATTATATAAAACATTTTAATATATATTATTAAAATATTTTTATAAACGAATTTATACACATTCAATTTTAATCAGAATTTTAGTCAGAATCCGAATCTGATCCAATGAATTTATCTACACTTTCAGGATTATTTTTTATATCATCTAATTTTAATACTTTTGAAGGTATTTTATATTCACCATCAAATGAGCCATATTCTTTAGTTCTCTTTTTAGCTCTAGCTTCGAGTGCAAATTTAATTAATCCATCAATATGAGGATTTTTAAATAATGGAAATAAATATTCTTCTGTCATTTTTTTTATATTTTTTTTATATTTTACTTCTTTTCCTTCTAATAATTCTTTATAAAATTCTTTCTTCTCTTTCATATCCTTCTCAATCAATTCATTTAATTCTTCTTCTGTATATTCTTTATTTTCCATTCTTGATGCAACATCTTCTAAAGAATATTTTTCAATATCTTCATCTTTAATATTTTTTAATGCATCGAGAAATTCTTGATCACCATCAAGAACCATCATATATTTTCCATATACACGCGCATTTACATAATCTTTGGCAGATTTTAAAAAGAAATTTTTAGATGTATCAAGACAAAAACATATGAATACATTAAATAAATAACCAACAACTATGCTCTTCGCATACATAAATTGCAAAGAACATACAGGAAGATTTCTATTTTTTATAAGGAAATTACCAATAATATTATTTCTATATGCATTTACAGTAATATCATATCCATTAATCTTATCTAGTAATAATGTATTTTTACTAAAAACTTTAATTTCATTTCTGGTTGTTTCAATTTCTATAGGTTCATCACCTAATTTATCAGTAGGTGACACATATCCAGCTAATTTTATTTCACATTCCCCCATATCTGTTTCAGTTCTATTAGGTTTTAATCTAAAAACAGCCTCTAAATTAACATGTGGTTTATTTGACATTATATACATTATTATAATAAATAAAATCTTATATAATTTACACACTATTTTAAAATGAATTTAAAAAAAATGAAAATTAAACATTTTATTAAGTTATGATATTATATGAATAAAAAAATGTTTACTTCTCTCACTCAAAATGTATTTCTATGTCTAGCAAAGGACAATAAATTTGAATGCAAACAATTTAAAGATTTTATTGAAGCAGATACATATTTTACAGATAAATGTGTTTATGATGTTAAAAGTACTATGATTGATAGATGTAAATTTTATCCTGATTCATTTAGAGAAAAAACTCTAAAGAATAATCTCGATTATTTATTCGGAATGAAATCAGAAGTTAAAATTGTTAAAGATTTTAATCAAGGATATCTATCTAAAAAGGAATGAAAAAAAATAAACATTATTTTAATAAAACAATTTTATTCTGTCGATATAATTTATTTAATTCATTTTCTACATAATTTAAATAATTCTTTCTTGTATAAAACATTTTACGAAAAATACTTACATCAATCATTGTCCAATTTTTTAATTTTAATTTTTCGGCATTTTCCATTGCTTCTATAAATGTAGAAAATTCCTGACATTCATAATATTGTTTCTTATTTTCACATAAAAAGACATTTGAGAAGGTATTCATTTTATTTATTCATTTGATATGTATAATAACTTTTAAAGTATATCCTTCAATTTTTTTGGTATTGTTGAACATATATTAAGATTTAGATTACGGCCAGATATAAATAATTCATTATATATTATATTACATTCACAATTATACAATGTTGAATCTTTTCCAATTGTTACATTATCTGTATACAATGTTCTATAATTTTTTCCATTATAAAAAGCCTTATTTAATTTGTAGCCATAGGCTAATGAGAATATTATTTTATAATCTGGATCCATTTCTTTAACAGAATCAATATTTTTTATTTTAAAATCATTAGAGTCTTCTGATTCAATAAAATTTTTTACATATCCTTTAATTCTATATTTGACCTTATTATAAGAATCTTCAATTTTATTTAGAATATTATATTTAATAAAATGTGTATAACAAAAATCTCTACGTTCATCATCTGTTTTTATTTTTTCAAACTTTTTAAATATTTTTAATATAGTTAAATGGTCTCCATATTTATGAATTATTTTTTCTCTAGCTTCCATAAATTTTTTATTTAATCTATCATATTCAGCTTTATATACATCTTGACTTGATATTTTTGCTTTCAACATATCAGCAGGTGTGAAAAATAATTCATTAAAATTATTCTTTATTATTTCAGAAGCTATTAAAATTAAAATAACATCATCTGCACAATATAAATTATATGCACAATAAATAGATAAGGCTTGGGATGGTTCTAAATTTGAATTTGAACAAAAAATACCAAGATTATTTATTTTGTTATCTGTAATTAAATCCAAATCATATAATGTTTTTAACCCATCTTTAATATATATTTCACGTGGTGGCTCTATTAATTGTGTTAATACACTCAATACATTTGGAACAGTATTAATATTATCTAATGATAATAATTTTAACATTTCATTTGTTATATTTGATGTTCTTATAGTTGGTTCTGGATATTTTTTCATAAAATTTTCAAAATCATCTTTAGAATATAAATGATAACATATACCAGGTGCTGTTCTTCCTGCTCTACCCATTCTTTGGGTTGCTTGTGACTTGGTGATAAGACCTTTTTCTAATACTTTTCCTTTTTTAGCTGGGTCATAATAACTTAATAATTCATACCCCGAATCAATTACATATTTAATTCCATCAACGGTTAATGATGATTCGGCTACATTTGTAGAAACCAGCACACGTTGAGTTTCTGATTTTTTTTTGCCTATTTTTTCTTGAGTTTCAGAAGAAATTCCAGAATATACTTCAATAAATTCAACATCTGTATATATTAAACGTAATTTTTTACAAATTTCAATAGTTTCATTTATAGAAGTTACAAAAAATAATATATCTGAAATTTTTCCTGTTTCTTTTTTTTTTAAAAGTTCTTTTATAATTTGAATACCTTCTTCTACGTATTTTTCAGTTGAAATTGTTTCATTTACAAATATTGATTCGATTTGAAAATTGGTTTTGCTCCCAATATCAAGTTCACCAAAATTAAATTCAGCAAAATATGATTTAAATATTTCAGAATTTACAGTAGCACTCATAATAATTAATTTAAATTCTGGTCTATTTTTAACGACATTTTTTAATAAATATAACATAAAATCTATTTGTACTTTTCTTTCATGCGCTTCATCAATAATAACAGCATCAATACCTGTTAAAAGTGGGTCTGATAATAGTTTCGCAACAATTGTACCATCAGTTGCATATAATAAATTTGGATTTTTTCCCATATATTTTGAATCAGAACCCTTATATTTATACCCAATTTGTTCACCCAATTCTACATCCATAGTTAATGCAGCAAATTCAGCAGCTGATTGTGCTACGAGTTGTTTGGGTAAACTTATTAAAATGTTTCCTTTATAATCAAATGTATGTAGTGTATATTTGGGTATTAATACAGTTTTTCCAGAACCAGTTCCAGATGTTATTAATAAAACTTGTTTAGATTTTATAAGGTTTATAGTTTTTTCTGCATTTTCGTATGCTGGATATTTCGACCATAATTCGGCTAGTTCTTTATATTTAGAAGAATAAGGTTTTGAGTTTAAAGGATTTAAATTCAAACCCGATGGATCTAATATTCCATTCATTATAAAATAAAATAATAAAATAAAATTTATATGTTATTATAAATATAAAAAGTCACACCCAAATAAATAGATAATACTTGGTGATAAGTTAAATCAGGATATAATTGTATATATTTTTCTATTATATTTTCTGAATTTTTAATATACATTTTAAGCAGTTCGTTGTCTAAAAAATTATCGATATTATTATATATGTTATTTACAAGTTCTATATATTTATTGTCCATATATAATAATTAAATATAAAAATATTCAATATTATTCCGAATTTATATTTTCATTTTGAATAGATTTATTATCAAGTAAATTTATTAAATTGTTATTAATATTTTTTGAAATTAACAACAATTCATCAGTTTGAATATCATTTTTAATATATGTTTTTGTTTTTCCTAATCTTAATAATGCATTTAATTGTGAATAATCAAAATTATCTTTATTAATATTTTTATTAATATATGTATCAATTTCATTTCTAGTTTCAAAATTATTTAATATTTTTAATATATTTGCAATACTTCTAAAATCTGTAATTTTTTCATAATGTTTTCCATAAATCATACTGATTATTAAAGGTTTGTATTCTGGATTACTTTTTATATAATATTGTGCAAAAAATAATGCATCATATATTGTTCTACATCCCGATAAGACTTTATTAAATTTTATATATATATCTGAAAAAGTATTTGACATATATTTTATTTATACATTTAAATATTAAATATGTTTCGCATAAATTTTAAAATTTATGAATAATATTTATGATAATTAATATTTCGCATAAATTTTATAATTTCATTTTATAAGGTTGTAAATTTATAATTAATATTTCTCATAAAAAAATAAATAATAAATAAATAAATAATAATATTAAATTAAGCTGAATTTGGAGTTGGATTATTATTTGGAGCATTTTTCATAAGATTTGCCATTTGATTAATTAGTTGTTGTTGTAATTTTCTCGGATCTAATTTTTTCTTCTTTTTGTTTTGATTTTGATTAAGCATATCAGATAGTTCTGGATTTTGAGAAAGTTGTTCTTGTAATTGTTCATACATTTTTTGTGAATTCTTATTTGAATTTCCATTATGGAGTTTATTACGTAGTTTTGCTCTTAATTCTTCCCGTGTAAGGGATTCTTCGGTGACTGTTTTTAATTCTGATGAATCTGTAAATACAACATATTTATTTTTTTGATTTATAAATTTTGTTATAACTTCAATAAGCATTTTTTTAGAATTACCTGAATACATTTTTGCAATATTATGACGCATTTGAATTTTTTCAACATCACTTCCAGGTGTATTTAGCATAACTAATTCAGTTACATAATCTAAAAGTTCTTTATTTGATTTATTCTTAATCATTTCGTTTAATTTTTTAAGTTCTTCATTTGAAAGTGGAGATGGATTCTCAATAAGAAATTCTTCATCGATCTCGTCATCTGGTTTATTATTTTGCATATCAGTTGAATTCATTTTATTTATAACATATTTATAATAGTTATATGATTAAATAATATAATATTCAATTTTTATATTCGTTATAAACAGAATCTATTGATATACTATAAATTTTATAATCATCGATAAAAAATTTATAGAACATTTTCTTAAACAAATCTAAATTAAATGTTTTTAATGTTTTTATAATAATTTTTTTATAATCATATTGATAAGAATAATCCAAAATATGTCTTAGTAAATATGTATTTAATTCTGATAAATTATAGAAATCATTAGATAATTCAGATATCTCTCCATCAATATAATCTTTAAAATCTGATTCTGTAATATTATCAATAAAAATTTTCAATTCATCTTTTATAAATTCAAGTGTCCGTTTAAATATGTAATCCGAATCCTTTTTATATGATTGAACAGAAAATTTAATTCCATACAATCCATAATTATATCTTCCAATATTTACAATGTTTGTATGTACCAAATAACCGATTTGTTCTTTTGTTCTAAGATTATTAAAATATAAAGTACTAGCAATAGAATTCAATATATTTGAAAAAGCAATATAAATATTCCAGTTACCTTTTCCTTTTTCTAAATATGTAAGTCTATAGATTATAGTAAATACATTATTTTTTTCACTATTGTTTTTATTTTTATATTTTCTAATATAATTTGATTTGATTTTATTTAAAAATTTTTTGTCAATCTCTATATTTTCTTTAATATTTAAATATGTATATAATTTTTCTACAGATTTAATAGCCTTATCTTTTTCTATATTACCAGATATAAATATCTGAACATTTGCTGAATTAAATGTATTTTTAAATGTGTCCATACATTCTTTAAAACTAAATTTTTTTTTTAAAGATTCAAATAATTCATATGGTGTGTAATAATTTTTTATAAATTTTTTACTTATAAGTTTTTCTACTTTTATAATTGGTTTTTCATTAACAAAACTTTCTAAATTTCTATATATTGATTGATATACACTATTAAAATTTCTTTCAGAACTATCAGAATATATCTTATTAAATAAATCATATAATAGATCAATATTATTATTATCTGAATTAATATATATAAGTAGACCAGTTACATTAAATGTAAATATTATATTATATGATGCTGCTTCCAATTCACTTAAAATATTATCATTATTTGTATAAATAGTATCTAAAAATAATAAAGATTTAATATATGTATCTATGTCTAATTTTCTATTTAATGTTACATATGTATGTACTTCTGGATCTTTATATGATGAACTAAAATTATATATTAAATTATAATTTTTATTATTAATATGTAATGGTTGTGTATTTGGAAAATAATCTACACCATCTATAATATTTATTTTATCTGTTATAAAATTATTTGGCTTGATTATGGGATATTTAACAGAATCAAGATTTGTTGGTTTTATTGCATTAATAGTATATTTTGTTTCAAATCTTTTAACTTTTTCATAATTTTTTAAATTAAATTTTTTTGAGCTATAGACAACAGATGTTGACGATATATTAATTTGATCTAATATGTCGAAAAAATCCTTTTCAATTGATTTAAATTCTTGTTTTTGTGTAAAACAATCAAGTAAATTTTCTGGTTTTATTTTTCTTAATAACATATCATTTAAAGTCATCATAGTGTATATTTGACCTGAATTATTTGGAATAATAAAATTTCTTCTATCAATTGTTTTTAATTTTTCATATAACTCTTCGAGACAATCACAACGTTTTATTGATTTTATATAATCAAAAAATATTTTTAATATATCTGTGATTTCTTCATCTGTATAATAACTTTCATCGTTTTTTTCTTTTAAATTCAACTCAAATACATAAACAGAGTAATCATCATATGAATATATTTCATTAAAGCTGATATTTAATACGATATTTTTTTCTTCATATATTTTAAATAAACTTAAATCTACTTTTGAAGATAATATATATGATATTAAATGCATTGGTGAATTAGCATAATCTTCGAAAGTTGGAAGTTGAATACAAATATTAATAGATTCTAATGTTTTTATTGGTATATATTTTATTATTTTACCAGGTTCAATAATATCTCCATAAGTTTTATTAAGATTTACATTTTTATTAACAATTTTTCCAAATGTATTTTTAATCTGTTCTACCAATACATCTGTATTAATATTTTTATTTTTAAATATTATTAGATTCATTAGATTAGATGAGTAATATGTATCAAAAAATCTTTTTACTCTATTTCTTAAGCTAATTTCTTCTGTATCTATTAATGTATCTTTATCTCCACATGTATAATGATTTATCTTATGGTCTATTGGCATAATTTTTTTAATAATTTCATGAAATATCCATCCATCATCTTGTAAATTTTTATTTGATTCTGAATCAACAGCGTTTACTTCTCTATCAATACAGTCTTCTTTTAGAAGGGGATTTATAAAAAACCATGAAAACATATCAAGAATATTTAAAAATTTATCACAATTTATTGTGAAATAATATGTAGTATCTTGATCTCCAGTCATTGCATTTGTCATCCCGCCATTTTTTCTAACAAAATCCATGAAATTACTTTCATTTGGATATTTTTCACTTCCCATAAAAACCATATGTTCTAAAAAATGTGCAAGACCTTCCATTTCTTCCTGAATTGAACCAACATTTATATTTAATAAAGCCCCACACATTGATTCTTTTTTTTCATCAACAATTATTACTTTCATTTTATTATCTAATTCAAACCAAAAATAATCTCTAGAATCATTTTCTGATTTATTTATTTTATTCATTATATTCATTATATTTAATATATTAAATATTTAGGAAAAAAAATTGAATTACTTTATATATGTTTTATAATCTATATTTAATTGTAAAATAAAATGGAAGGTTATAATGAATTAGGTATACCCATTCCAATCAAAGATGAACCAATATATAAATTTTTTGTGCGTATGGAAAAACATATATATGGTGAACATTGTAAAAAAAGAGACACAATATTAAAATTTATAAATTTATGGATGCATTATAGATATTCAGAGAAAAACTATTTTGAAAAAATATGGTATATAAAAAAAATTCCTCTTTATAGATTTCCATCTAATTCAAAATCTAAAGCATTTATGATAAAATATTTTAATGAATATAATGAATATTTTAATCTTGACTTGGAATATGAAGAAGAAAAATTTACCACTTATAATGTATTATATATGATAAGATTAATGTTAAAAACAATAAAAGGAAATCTTAAAAGAGAAATAGAAGAAAATGAAAAAGGTAAATGTAAATTTTATACAGTTAAAGTGAAGTAGATTTATTTATTTTTGATTTTTTGCAACCACACATATTGTTTTATTATCTTTTTTGTTTGTATATAATTTACAACTAACTTGTTCAATCTTATTATTATTTTTTCTAAATCCTTTATCACATTCTTTTTTTGTTGCTTTTAATTCATTACATCCGAGTTTATGAATACATTTATTATTTTCCCAACCACATATTTTATTACCCGTATTTTTATTACAATCAGATTCGTCTTTTGAATTTCCACATTTTTGATGGAATAAACATACCTTACCTAATAATCCACCCATTTCACAATTTCCATATTTTAAGTATTCGTGATTGGTTGTACATTTATTATTCTCATATGTACATTCCCCCCCCCCTACCAATTTGTGCTTTTAATTCTAAATATTTTGCTTTGTATTTAAGATATTTTTTATAATAATCAACCATTTTATATTACTATATTAATAAAAAAATATCTAAATAAATTTATTTTATTTTACTAAGTACTAATATCTTGTACATAATAAAGAACATCCTCGAGGTCATAATCACTCTTATAATAAATATTATCATTAACAGAACAAATTAAATTACATCGAAGTATAACATTTCTGTCACAACTATCACACTTCTTATGGTAACCAAAGATAAAATTACCACATTCATCATATGGACATGTGTCTCCAACAAAAATTCCAAGGTCAAGAATGTATTCAATTTGAGTCTCGGTATAATGATTTAGAACAAACTTAAAAAACTTATTAAGCTCATCAAGAAAGTTTCTCAGATACTCCTCATTCTTAATTGTTGAATCATATGTATAAATAGAATCAACAATATCTGATGAATACAAAGAATTCAAGAGACGAATCTGATTAAAATCAAAATCATCATAATCCAGCTTGTATCGATAACAATACTGGATACATCTCAAATAGTAATCCTCGTTTGACAGAATTTCCTTTGTCAAAATAAGAATTCGATCATGACAGATTGTATTCATATAATCATACTCATTAATTTGAATATCAAAAATATTCATAGAAGAAATATCAGTAGAAGACATTATGTTTTTATTGTATTATTATAAAAATATATATAGATAAATTTTAATTTCAATTTTTTTATTCCTTTTAAAATGAATTATTTCTTACTTTCTTTGCTAATTCTAATTTTTCCACAATTTTATAAAATTTATTATATTCTGTAAAAGTAGTCATATTTCTAGTACATCCATCAAATGTAATTGTTAAACATTTATTTACTTCTTTATCAATATTATTAATACTATTTACAAGTTCTTTATAAAATTTTTTTGTTAAATCCCATCTTTTATTATCATTTGGATTAAGATAAGAATATGTTACAAATTTTTTTTGATTTAATATTAATATTTCAATCTCTTCAATAGATGTACCATTTTTAAAAGCATTTTCACACTCTACAGATGCATCATTTAATTTAATAAGATAATCGATTGCTTCAAATGGACTAGGAAATGTTTCATTTTGTAATAATAAATCTCTTTCATTAAGAGTATCTTCTAATAATCGATTTAAATTTTCTTTATATTCAATTATATTATCATTACTTATACTTTTTAATAAATTTATAATTTGATTACTACTTGAAATTGGATTTAAAGGATTATAAAAGTATCCAAAACTAACAATAGACATTTCTTTTTATCTGTTTATAAATTAATTTTTCCTTATAAACTTATATTCAATTTTTTTAAATATGAATCATAATATTTATTAAGAAAATATTTCATTGATATTTTTTGTTTTTTTAACAATTCATTATTCTTATCTACTTTTTGAAAAACCCATAAAGGATTAATATAATCTCGTTTATTGTATCTAAAACCGATTGTGCCTTTATATAAACAACCTTCAAAATATGTACCCAAAATTAAATTTAATAATTCAGTATAAATAATTTTATTTTTATTTTTATCACGTGTATCATTTAATCCAATTATCATATATCCGTCTTTTACAAGATATTGATAAGAATTTTTTATAGCAGGTATCATAAAATTATTTAACCATGATATAATATCTGAATTATATTTATTTCTGTTTTCTTCTTTATCTGAATATATTTCTGATGAAAAATATGGAGGAGAAGTAAATATTAAATCATAATTTGATTTTGGTATATTAGCAGATTCAGCTGGAGAATTTATCATAATATATTTATTATCATTATTTTTTGCTAGAGTTTTAATTATATTACCATAACCTATAAATAAATCAGTATTTATATCGATACCTGTATATTTTATATCACATGATATTGCACCAATTAATCTGTCCCCCCATCCTGCACAAAAATCTAAAACATTTTTAGATTTAAAATATAAATAAATATATCTAGCAATTGTTACATCAAAATTATCACATACATCTAATGCCATTATATTTCCCTGGAAAACAATATTACATAAACTTTTTTCTAAATTTTTTTTATCAAGTTCTTCTTCTATTTCTTTCTTATTAAGTTTTATAAATTCTTCAATCGACATTCCATTTTTTCTTTTACATTTTTTTCGAATGTTATATTGAAAAAAATCAGAAAAATATCTCAATTTTATATTATTTACCCCATTTATTATAAAATCGTAATTTGATTTAAATATATTTGTTTTTTTATATGTACCAAATGTTATAAGATTTTCTCTTTTTTCAATTATAGTTTTATAATTAATAATTTTATTTAAGATTTCATGTGGGTCATCTTTACAATTTAAATCATTCATATATTATATAAATTATATTTAATTAAAAAAAGATGATTTTTAATAAGATTATAAATATATTCATTTAAAAAAGGAAAAATGTTATCAGAGGAAGCAATATCTAAAAAATTATTATCATTTCAAGTAGCACATGTCTATCAACTTATGGAATGTCTTAGGCTTAGAAATAGAGTAATTGATGCATCAGATACAGGAACAGGAAAAACTTATTGCGCGATCGCTGTGTGTTGTTTGCTAAAGTTGACTCCATTTATATTATGTCCAAAATCAGTAATTGCAAACTGGAAGAATGTATGTGACGAATTTGGAATAAAATATTTGGGAATATCAAATTATGAATCACTAAAATCTGGAAATTATTATACTGAGAATTATGAAAAAGTAAAGTGTCCATATATGGATTTAATTCCTGTTAAATATACACAAAAGGTAATGCAGAAGGAAGCAGAAGACGAACAAAAAATTGATGGACAAGATTTAAAAGAATCACTAAAACTTAAAAAGTCAGCAGAAATCGAAAAATATGTAGAAAAAATAAAACACGATTATAATTTCTATTTGCCTTCTGACTGTATTGTTATATTTGATGAAGCACATCGTTGTAAAAATTGGTCAAGTCAAACTTCAAATCTTTTAATTGCGATGAACAAGTGTGATTGTAAGATTATGATGTTGTCTGCCACTTTAACTGATAAGATAGATTGTTTTAAACCATTTGGAATTGTATTAAATTTCTATAAACAATTAGACGGATATAGGGCTTGGATAAAGTCAAAAGAAATAATAAATAAAATAAAATATGAAGGATGGAGTGAAGAAAAAAAAAGACTTCATATCATTCACAATTCTATATTTCCACAATATGGTTCGAGAATGAAAATTGCTGAACTTGGTGATTTATTTCCATCAAATACAATTAGCGCGAATGCATATTTTTTAGATGATCATCTAAAAGTAGAAGCACTTTATAAGGAAATTAATGCGGAATTAGAAAATCTTAAAAAACTAGAAGATAAATCAAAGGCATTAGCATTAATTATACGGAATAGACAAAGAATCGAAATGTTAAAGGTTACACTTTTTATGGACTTGGTAGAAGAAGCAAGAGAATCTGGTTATTCTGTGGCAGTATTTGTAAATTATATTAATACTTTAGAATACCTTTGCTATCATTTAAAGGTAGATTGTATTATTAAAGGTGGACAAGGTATTGAAGAAAGACAACAAATGATAGATGATTTTCAATCAAATAAAAAAAAAGTCATTATAATAATGCAACAAGCAGGTGGTGTTGGTATATCTTTACATGATATTCACGGTGGTCATCCTCGTATGTCGATAATTTCTCCTTCTTGGGCAGGTTATGAGATGAGACAAACTCTTGGAAGAATTCATAGAGCAGGTTCAAAAAGTCCAGCAATACAAAAAATTGTATATGTCGCAAAGACATATGAAGAACAATTATGTAATATTATAAAGACAAAATTAAGAAATATCGATGCATTGAATGATGGAGAACTTGATGAACACCACTTAGAAGTAAATGAAATGGAAGAGGATAAAAATAAAAAAGAAATTATACCGGTGGAAAATAATGAAGGTCAAGTTGAATTAAAACCAAAAAAGAAATATAAAAAGAAAGACAAATAAAATTTAATTATTCGGATTAAAATAATATGTTTTTATTGAATTTGGATCTGGTTCTTGTAATAATTCTCTTGCTAAAGATTTAACAAATGGTGAAAAGTAAAATGATACACCTCCTATAATTGGACCTATTGTAGATACAATAGAATCAAATACATCTTTATTTATTATAACTTTTTTTACATTAATACGTAATAACATAATAAATCCAACAATAATAAATATATGTAATATAAATAATATATATTTATTAATATATTTTTTTAATACATTAGAAAAAGCATTTGCAATAGTTACAGATAACAATACACCAAATATTATTAAAAATATTCCAATAAATATTTCTTTTGCTATATTTAAATAATTCATATATAATAAATATTGAAAATTTAATTATTTATATTTTATCTTTTTATTTGTCTATTAAATTAATAATGAGTGTATTCGAATATGATTCAAATGGTAATATTCTTATCAAAAAAAATAATGAATATTACATGTTAGGAATAGATAGAGAAGATGATATCTGCTTTGAAAAAATTCACAACTTAATATATAATGAAAATCAGAAAAAAACAAAATCTATACATACTGATATAGGTAATAAACTTCATATAAAGAGCATGGAGGAAGCAGTAAATGAAATAGACCACAATATAGATTTACAAGATTATGGAGAAGATCAGATTCAAGAAATAGCAGACACATATAATGAAATAAAAATAAATCCAGAATATCAATATTATAAAAATGAATCTTATGAATTAGATAATGAATGTTACAATGATGATGAACCCAATGAATTTGAAATATATACAAACTCAATCATAAATTCTAATCTACAGTATGAACCTCCATCATTTGAGACTATTATTTATAAACAAAACAAGGTAGAATTAAGAACACAACTCCTAAACAACCAACCCTTCTATCGTATTAATATTCATTTAGAAGGAAAAATACAATTAAATATCATAGGGACAAAAATTAAATCATATGATTTTGATATGAATACACTTGACATAAAGAAAGTTGATGAAAATTCTATCAATTTAATGTAATTTAATATGAATTTAATATGAATTTAATATGAATTTAATATGAATAACTTTTTATTTATTAAATAAAATAAAACATAATCATTATTATGAAAAGAAACATTAGAATTTGAAAAATCAGTTCAAAGAATGTAGGTTGAAGATGCTTAATCATATAAGTATAGTAGTCATCGTATCCATTCTTTCTATAATATTCCTTTACACCAACTCCTGAAATTACCACAATCTTATCGAATCCATTTTCATAAGCGATTTCCTCTGCCTTATGTAGAAGCATTCGTCCAAGTCCCTTGTGCTGGGTCTTTTCGGTGGAACTATCTCCAATACCAGAATGAATTCCATATACATGGAGCTCTCTGATGAGCGCGCATCCATAAAGTTCATTCATCATGTGTTCCATAGAAAGATTTAGTCTGAGTCGAACCATTCCATAAAGTACCTTCTTTTCGACGTCCTCATAGGAAATAAAATATTCTGTTCCACCAGATGACTCATATTTTTCAACATGAAGAACTGGCTCATTCTTATTATATGTTTCTGCCTTTACTTCTCTGCATCTGATACATCTGCAAACCTTCTGAAGATTTTCCATCTCTTTCATAATATTGTTTCTCATCTCTGGACAACTGATTCCACCATAAATCGATTCTGGGGGGATGTCACGAACAACACGATTGATTCTGATATAATCATGAACAAGAGTCTTCAGATACACAATCACTGCTTCTAAAAGCTTTCCATTTGCAAACTCTGCATATGGTACATACTTTCCAGATTGATACCATTCAAGAATCTTTGTGAATGGTGTGGTTTCGGTTGGATAAACCTTCCATTGATCAGCTTGATAATCTGGATCAGTAATAATCTCATGGATCATCTTCATATCTCTGAGTGCATTCATCTTGAAAGTTTGTGGAATTTCCATCTCAATATACTTTTCCACTCTTTCAATTACCTCAAGATGTTCCTTTGAAGAATCAATATGGTATATTTCTGGCATTGGCAAATCAAGCATAAGATGAATATCGGTCTTAAATCCATTTTGCTTCAAAATTGCAATACCTTCCTTGTTTTGAGCATTCGTACAATTCCGATTCACATACTTCAAAATAGAATCATCTGTGTGTTGAACACCGATCTGAACACGAGTGACTCCAAGACGTCTGAAAAACTTTACAACAGAGAAAGGATCATCCTTTTCAGTAAGACGATCTGGTCTTGTCTCGATTGTCAATCCGATCATTCTAAGAGAAGCGGTCTCATTAATCTTTTGTTCTTCCTCAAGTGACTTCATCTCGCGTAATTCACCGGTTGCCTTATATTCATAATAAACATTCAATGCATAATATGTGCATGTGACATACCATTCAACATAATCATGAGGGAAAAAGTTAAATGTTCCACCAGAAATAATGATTTCAATTTTAGAAGAGACATCTGGAAATGGTGAAATATGTCCCATCTTTTCAAGTTGATCTGCTCTGTCAAAAGTTTGACCAATAGGATGATGCTTATTTTGTGTTGCTCTCTTATTTCCTGGTTCAGTAGAAAGATAAGAGCGTGGTTGAGTAGGATTTCCTTCATCATCCTTTTCAAATGGACAATAATGACAATTCTCTGGACATCCACCTCTCTTAATATTTTTGGAATCACCAAATTGAGTGCCCGACATAAATGTAGTAATAACTACAACACCGGAATTTCCTCTAGCTACCTTCAATCTCATAAACTTTTCAAGATTCTGATTACGTTCAATTTTCTTATCAGCAATAAGCATGCGGTATCCTTGAATCAACTTTGCCTTATTGAATTTTATAAGCTTTTCATTACGAACAAACTTTTCATAATCCTTATTATTTTGAAAATTATAAGAATGTGATTCAATAAATGCTTTCTTCATTGTTTCCATATCGTCGTCTGTGAATGTGATTCGAAAGATTTCCTTATTGAAAATATTCTCAATATCTTCAATAGAGTAGTTGTTTGCATAGTCCTTGCTAAAAATGGGAGCCATTTGTATTATATTTAATTATAGATATATTGAATGTATCTATATAATTTATATTTTCAATTTTTTTTATTGATTAATTGTTCAATTCATCAAATTTTTTCTTAATATTATCATAATTATCATCCATAGAATTATCTTGAATCTTATACTTTTTAATTTTAGTTATGATATCGGAAATTTTTTTTATAATATTAGAAATTTCTTCATTATATGATAAAATATATTTATGTTGAATTTCATCAATATTTGTATTTAATAATGATTCCAAATTCTTATATATTTTTTCAAATTTTCTATTTAAATAATCAAAAATATTTTTAGTTTCATTGAATATATTATTTACCCTAGTTGAATAATTTTTTTCGCCTATTAACTGAATCAATTCAAATATGATATTTAATTTATCTTTTAATATGTCTCCTTTATTTATTGATGACTTTTTATTTATTAAATTTATAATTTTTTTAACTTCAACTGGTTGAAGACATGATTTAAAATCTTGAATTCTGTCTGTAATATCAAATCTTAATAATCCAAATGAATCTGACTGTAAATATCTTCCTTTATCTGTATTTGTGCTTAATGTTAATACTTTAAAAAAATTATTATTATTAAATGTATTAATATCTAGTCTCGCAATTGCACCAATATATCTATTTTCTAAATAAGATTGATTTTCTAAATAAAATTGATCTTCATTTCTATTTGGTAATAAATTATATTTATTTTTATTATATATTAAACCATTCTTATTTGAAATATTATCACGTTCTCCGATTATATATATTCCATTATTTATTTCAGATTTTAAATAAAATAATATAGAATTACCATATCTGTCTTGATGAGCTCTTATAATAAAATCAATATTATTATTTTGTAAAAAATTATTTGTCCCATTGTTTGAATAAGTAATAGTATCACCACCTCTTCCAATATCACTATATTCCTCATCAGAAATCAAACCAAAATCACTCCATCTTATGTCAGTTGTATCATTATTATCGAATAATATAACATCTTTAGTTTTGTCAAGACCGCCTTTTAAAAGGGTTCTGGGAAATCCACCATGAGAACACCATATAAATTTATTTTTAGTTTCATTTTTAATTGATAATAATATAGCAGATGATAATATGTTTAATAATCTAATATATCCTATTAGAAATTGATTATATTTTTCGTTATTTTGAAATTTTTTTTTAAATTCTTCTGTCCCTCCATAATCATCGAAAGTTCTAAACGTTTCATGATTTCCTCTATTATAAATTATATTAAGTTCGTTTTGATTGTTTATTATAATTAATCTTACAATAACATTAATTATATCAAGACCATAATCACCTCTATCTAAAACATCACCAAGAAATATTATTTTATATCCCTTATTTAATGTAAATGTTTCTAGATCTAATATATCATATCTATGTAATCTGCATAAAATTCTAAAGAATGTATGAAAACTACCATGCAAATCTCCAATTATTATTATTTTATCAGTTATTTTAAGCTCTACTTTAAAAAGTAATGATTTTGTTTCATTTAATTCTATTAAAGTGTTAAGATAATTATTTTCATTTTCTTTAAGATAATTATTAATTGTAATTTTATTTTGTAAATTTTCTATTATATTTTTTTGTACATTATAAGCCATATTAATATTATCAACAATACTTTTAGTTGATTTATCATCAAGTATGTCTTGTGCTGAATATTTTACTAAAAATTTTTTGTAATTATCATACAAATTATCAATATCATATAAATTAATTTTAACTTTGCCACCTGATAAAGTATTTGTACTTATTGGATCACAAGAAGATATACTATGAGTAAAATTATTTAAATTACCTTCAATTCCAACTACTCCACACTCTTCTACAGCAGAATCTCTAAAATCGCCAAATTTATAATATCTGTCTAAATATTTTTCTTGAGTTTTATTAAAACTATTAATATGATATTCATAAAATTCAATTATAGGATTAATCTGATTATTCGATTTATTCATTTATTATATTATAATAATACTTTATAATTTAATTCTAAGTACAGAATTTTTTTCAGGAATAGTCAGATAAAATCTATTTAAATTTTTTAATTTATGAGCCATTTTTTGTCTTATTACAGATTTCAAGTGATAAATACTATCATCATAAAAATGATTTATTTGAAGTTTATCTAATAATTCTGTCTTATCACCTTTATAAGTATCTCCTGTAAAATATATATTTTTTTCATTAAATATATCTAATAAATTAAAATTTTCAAGTGTTTTTATCACATATTCTTTGCTCTTCTCATTTCTTGATGTGATTATATAGATGTTATAATCATATTTTTTATAAAATTTTATTAATTTAATAATTTTTCGAAATGGATTTTGTTGGACACAATATAATCCATTTGTAGGATGTCTTTGACCAAATTCATCAGTTGGTGTTACATTTATATGAATAACCCCATCAAAATCAAATGCGACATTTTTCATATATATAGTAATATTACATATAGAAATTTAAAATAAAAATAAAATAAATTTTCTATATCTAATAGTAATATTCATTATGTCGAGTAAAAGTTCTGGTTTATTAAACAGAATAAAAAGTAAATCAATTGATAGACTATTTAGTCAGTCAAATCAAATCACTACGAGTTATCAATATATAGAAAATTTTGAAAATGTATCAGAAGAAGATTGTATTAAATTGGATAATATTAATAGAGAGATATATAAAAAAAATATGGAATTATATGATACAATAAACAAAAAAATAGAAAACCACAATGCTATGTTTAAAATAGACATCCCGCCACAACCACCATCGGAGCCCAATAATCATGAAAAATTCATTTCATATAAAATAAGAAATGTTTCATTAAATGTTAGACATCAAAGTATGGCTATAACATATTTGATTAAAAAAGGATATAAATTACATTTTGATAAAATAGAAAATAAAACAGAATATGATTTTGAACCCTATGAGGCAATAGAATTATTTCAAAAATTAGAAAATATAACTGTAGAAAATGCATTAAAAAATAAATTATATGAATATAATAATAAATTACCACATTATACTGAATATACCCCATACAATGAAAATTCATACATTTATCCAAGACTATCATCATCTGCGCCATCATCAATCCCATCAATCTCATCTATAATCCCATCTGCACCACCCATGAGTCATATTAGTGGCCCGCCAGCCATGCATTATATTAATAATAAATAAAAATATTAATAATAAATAAAAATATTATAAGATTATATAATATAATATATGGACTATTATAAAAAATATTTAAAATATAAAAGTAAATATTTAGAATTAAAGCAAAAAGGTGGTTTTGGCCCTAAATGTAAAGATGACGAAATTAAAAAAAAAATTGGATTTATGAGACATGAATGTGAAAAATGTGGTGAAAATAAAATTAAACGGGGTAATGAATGTGTTGAATGTGGTGAAAATAAAATTAAACGGGGTAATGAATGTGTTGATTGTAAAGAAAATCAAATTAAACGGGGTAATGAATGTGTTGATTGTGGTGAAAATAAAATTAAACGGGGTAATGAATGTGTTGATTGTGAAGACAGCGAGTATTATAATACTCAAAACCAAATATGTCAAAATAAATTAAATTTTGAAAATACTGGGGGTATACGTATTGACAATGCAATGAATAAAAAATATATAAGTGACCCAAATGATAAAAATGAAGTAATAAAATATATAAATGAAAATAAATGCAAAGATAATAATGAATTGATTTATAATAAATTCAAAGAAAAATATGAATGTATGGATGAAACTTCTAAAAATAAATATCTTACAAATTTTTGTAAAAAGCCAAAAGAACCAGTTTTTAATAATGTGATTAATGATTATTTTTGTGATGATCCCAATAATGCTAATTTTTATACATTATTTTGATTTGAATACAAATCAAAATGAAAATAAATCTTTAGAATAAAATAAATAAATTTACTTCAAAACCAAAAAACAACTAAATAAATATACAAGTTGTAAATATTCATTTGTTTTTTCCATAAGTTTTGTATTTACATTTAATAATTCTATAATAAGTTTACTTTTATTTGAATCATTTATCTTACTTTTTATTATTTTATTTTTTAAATATTTTAATAGATCATTTAAATTTATTCCATCATATAATACATTATTTGCTAATTTATCTATTTCATATATATTAGAATCCATTAATTTAATCCATATGTTTTCTAATGTTTCAAGTGATGTAGTTCCTGTTAATTCCTCACAATCCTTTATGTTTATACTTTTTTTAATTTTTAATATATATTTACAATTTTGTAATATCATAATTGCTTTTCTACAATCTCCCTCGCTAATCTCGCTAATTCTATTTATACATTCAGAATTTATTTTAATTTTTTCAAATTCTGATATCTTGGTGAGTCTTTCATTCAATATATCGATTGATAGGGGTTTAAATCTAAATTTTACACATCTAGATATAATCGGTTGAATCATTTTTTCTATATAATTACAAGTAAAACAAAAACGAGTAATTTTTGATGCTGATTCTATAACCTTTCTTAACGCAGCTTGTGCATCTAATGTGATTGCATCTGCTTCATCTAATATAATTATTTTATATGGTGGTGAAGGATAATTTGGATCTGGATCAGATATTGATTCCTTGGCATATTTTATAATTTTATCACGAACAACATTAATACCTCTCTGGTCGGATGCATTTAATTCCAATACACGTTCCTTTATTAATTCTGGTCCAAATAATTCATATGCTAATGCAAGAATAGCACTAGTTTTTCCAGTACCGGGAGGACCATAAAATATAAAATTTGGCAAATCTCCAGTTTCTAATGTTTTTAACAGAACTTTTTTAACCTCATCCTGATGTGCCAAACTAGTTATATGTCTTGGCCTATATTTATCAACCCATGGTATTGACATAGTTACTATTTATTATGTATTAATCTTTAAATTAATAAAATAATAAATTAAAATTTCATTTTTATTATAAATTTCATTTTTTTTTCATACGTCCAAATATATTATAAATATTATAAATCATTTAATATATAATGTCTGATATATTAGATTCTGCTACTTCCGACGGAGATTTAAATATAATGCAAAATATGGGTAATTTTACATTTCTTAATGATAATTCTGATATAGATTCACCATTACCACCATTACCTCAAATCTCTCAGAATGTAAAAACTAAACCAGTATTAGCTCCCGTAATTCAACCTCAACCTATGAAAATGCAAACTATGCCTATGCCTGTTCAAATGCCAATAAAAATGCAAGTTCAACCCATGCCTGTTCAAACTCAGCCTATGCCTGTTCAAACTCAGCCTATGCCAATTGTAACTCAGCCTATGCCAATTGTAACTCAGCCTATTCAGATGCCAACTCAGCCTGTGTCTGTACAAGTGGCTAATCAAATTCAAACTCAGCCTAAATCAATATTAAAACAAGAACAAAATGTTAAATTTGCAGATGATACTAAACAACCAGAATTAAATACAAATACAAATACAATTAATACTCCCTCAGAAATCAAAATGATGAAAGTTGGAAAATTAAATGTACCAAATGTAACAGTGTACTTTACAGCCGCGATTGTATTAATCGCTGTTGGATTATTTTATGGAACAGCTCCTAAAAAAAATAAAAAAGATAAAAGGGATAAATAAATTTATTTTATTTAATTTAAATAAATTTATTGAGGTGTACAACCATTAGGATTATTATCTCCATCGTCGTTTGTGTTACGTTTTCTATATCTATTTTTCATTGATTCTTTTTTATCTTCATTAATCATTTCAGTTTTATAATCATCATAGTTAATAAGATTTTGTGTTTTCTTTTTAACTTCTGTATAAGGTTCGGTTGAGAGTAATTTCCATAATTTATGTTTTATTTCTTGACTGATTTCTGTTTTTTCAACAGAAACCTTTATAATAAGATCACCTTTTTTATTTTCATTATAATAAGGCATGCCCATTCCCTTTAATACAAATATATCTCCTTGACGAACTGTTTCATTCATAGAAAATGTGAAATGTTTACCATCAAGATGTGTAAATTTCTTTTCAAATCCACACAATGATTCCTCAAGTGTTAGTTTAACTTCAATCATAAGATTGCTTTCATTTACCTTTCCTATTTCTTTAATTACAGTACCTCTATTATATTTATTATGTTGAGATTCAGAAATAACAACAACAACAGATGAACGAGTATTTTCATCTTGACGTTCATTTTCTGGAATCTCATTTCCTTCATTATCAATCATAATTGGATGTTTTTCAGATGAACCAGGCGGTATAGTTATATTTAATGTGTGTTGTTCTTTAAAGCATCCTAATCCATTACATGGTTTACATTTTGGTGCTTTTTGATTTACACCTTTACCTCCACATTCTCTGCATGTACTTTGCATCATTCCGAGTTGTGTACGTTGAATAGTCATACCTTTACCATCACATTTCTTACAATCGACATCAGCACCAGTTCTTCCTTTGGAATTACATTCTTTACAAAGTGTGTATCTATCAAATTTAACTTTCTTTTTACAACCTGTATATAATTCTTCTAATGTAACATTTACTGTTACTTGAACCTCTGGTACATCATTTTCTTTTTGAAAGAATGATTTAAACATAGAAAATGGATCGAAACCAAATGGTCCACCTGGTCCACCAGCTCCTTCACCTCCATCAGTTTCATCAATTCCAGCAAAACCAAAATTATCATATGCTTTACGTTTTTGTGGATCACTTAAAACACCATATGCTTCTGATATCTCTCTAAATTTTTTAGTAGCTTCTTCGACATTATCTTGATTTTTATCAGGATGCCATTTCTTTACTAGTTTTCTATAGGATGATTTAATTTGTTCATCTGTAGCATTCTTTTCAAGTTCTAGAACTTTATATAGATCCTGTTTACCGCTCATTATATTTTATAATATAGTATTATATCCTTAATATAAATAATTTAATTATCAATTTTTTTATGATAAAAAAAACAAAAATTAATAAACTTCAATATATTTTTTTTTTCCGACAATAGTCCATTCATCGGTATTTTTTAATTCAGTTTTAACATTAATAATTGCATTTGAAAAATAATAATATAGATTGTTTAAAGATTCAGAAATATTAATAATAACATCATTTCTAAAATTAAATTTTTCTAAAAATGATCTAATAGTTCTAAAATCTGGTTTTTTCATTTTAATATCAAACATATCTGGATTAATAATTTCGATATTATTATATATTTTTCTAACTTCTGTCCATTTTTCAATAAAATTTTCTGGTATAATAAATACTACTTTTTTTTCATTAAATATTTTTAACATCTCAACAAAAATTTTGACGTCAAAATTAGATAACACGAATAATTCAAAAAGTTTATTTCTATTATTAATACCAGTATATCTAATACCATTGCAATAGTCATTACCCATAATTATGGAAAAATCAATAAAATTTTGATTAGATATTATTTTTCTATTTAATTTATGTTGAATGCATATGTAGTCTGTTTTTTCCTGAAGAAAATTTAAAATATCGTCTTTATTAATAATAGATACGCAATTTTTTCTCATATCAAAATCTTTCATAATACAAGGAGCACCGTATAAAATAATATCAGAATCTTCGGAAAATACACCAGAATGAATATTTTTATAATAGTGTGCTAAACCAGCACATTGAGGATCTGCTTCTCCAATTGCATTAATATATGATATACCTGTAGAACGTAAATATTCTCTACATTCGTTTAGCATTTCATTTGTTATACTAAAACTTCTTTTAAAATATTTAATATATTCTTCTGTATCACAATCACTAGATTTTAGCATTTCTTCACATTTTTCTTTAGAATTTTCAATTAATTCTCTGCGTTTTTCAATTGATTCAGCCTTTAATAATGGGCTCTTCCCATCAAAAACACAAATCGGAAGTATATTCGAATCTGTAAAATTTTTAATAATTTTTGTTAAAGCATAAAGATGAATAATATTTTTACCATCTTTACTTTTAATATCATTCCCACCCTTACGTATACCAATAACATATTTATGAATGTATAAGATAATATCAACAAATGCTACTCTACCTTTAATTTGATTAATAGGAATAGTCTTAATCAGACTAGAATAAAAAGACCAAAAGCCGGAGATACCCATAGATTATATAATATCTTTATCTTATTGATATATATTGTATAATAGAATTTCAATTTTTTATTACATTTTAAAGGTTATAAAAATTTTTCGAGTCAAAAAGAGGTCAATTTTATTATGATTTTTGCCACGATGTAATGCATATACTACATTCATATGGATCAGTTCTAAGATGATTTTTATAATTACACACTTTATCAATACTACCATCCATATCATAATGTATATATTCTCCATCTAATTTATCATCGATATAATTACATATGCCACAAATTATATCATTGTGTCCAATTCCATAATTAAATTCTGGATCATCTTTTAATAAATATATATATAAATAATAAATTGAATTTCCATTTTTTTTACCATTAATATAATTAATTTTTTGTAAAAGTTGTCCATCAAAATGATATTCTGTATATATCCCTTCATTTTTATTATTATTTTGAAAATATATTGCCTTTATATTATTTCCATTTATTTCATTACATTCACAATGATAATCATCGCAATCATTTTTATGATAAGTTTTAATAATTCCACAAGACATACTTATTGATATATATGTTAAATAAAATAAATATAAAATAAAATCAATATAAAATAAAATCAAATTTTTTAATTACTATAATGTAAACATCCTATTCCATTATTCATGTTTAAAATATTTTCTTCAATACTAATGGATCTAAATTTTTGAAGCTGTTTATCGTATTTTATTAATGTTGTTTTATTAATTTCATTCTTAAAAAATTTGCCATTTATATTTTTTAATAAATCTATAAAATCTTCAGATGGCAATATATTATGAGCTTCAATATAATGAAGAAACCCTTCTGGAAATATATACATATTATTTTTATCTATAATATAATATTCTTTACTACCATTGTTAATATTACATATTCTACATCTTGAAAATCCCATATATTGTTCACAATGTGCATTTTCATATGAAGTATTGTCTAACCGATACATAATCATTCTTAATTTTGTTATTAAATTTTCATTCATTTTTAAATTTTGAGGGATTGGCATTTGATTTAAATAATAAAAACCCTCTTTTATTTCATTCATCTTGATCTATTAAATATAATTTAATATATATGTTAAATAAAAATTATTATTGATTTCAATTATCAATTTTTTATCTGTTAATACAATTTCTTTATCTAATTCTATTATATCATTCTGAATTAAAATAGTTTGTTTATAATAATTATTACCATTATAAATTCTACATTGATATTTTCCTGCTAAATCAAATGAATCTGTTAGTTTCAATACTTTAATAGATTCATTAATTTTATCTGTGATATATGTATTTTTATTTATTTTTATACGATTTTGAATAAAATCAAAACATATGCATCCAGATTCATTCATATCTATAGATTTAAAATTAATATTTTTTTTATGTATTGATTTTACTATTATTTTTGATATTTCAGTATTATTAATAATATATAATTCATCTCCAACATTACATTTACTGTTAAGTTGTAAACCTGATACAATATTATTTCTTTCCGGTATATCATATGATTCTAATATTCTAAATAATGAATTAATTTTGATTGAGTCTGTAATCGGACATATAAATAAGTTCAAAAATAAATTTAAAAATAAATTCTTATTATAAATTATTAATTCATTTGAATAGAATAGCCTATAATGAATATTATAATACTCACAATATTCTTTATAAAATTTTACTTCTTTTGATAAATTTTCTGTTTTTGAAACAATTATAAAATAATGTGTATTTATCGATAACATATAACTAATTGTATTTTTCATATTGATAACAGGTATATCAAATAAATTTATTAATTCATCGGAATTATTATATATATCTTCCCATCCATCATAATCAACATAATTTATTATTTTATTATTTTTAATCCCAATAATTTCCTTCTTAATAGAGCTAGTTATCCCTGTAATTTTTTCATGTGAATGTTTTAATATATTATTTTTAATATCTGTATCATAACATATATTTGAAATAAGAGTTGTTTTTCCAGATTGTGGATCACCAACAATAATAATATTTTTTTCTTTGATTGATTTATTTTTATTAAATTTTACAATATGAGCCATGTATATATATGACTTATTAATTTGTTTTTTTAATGTATCAATTATTTCGATTTTTAAATCATCTAATGCCTTTTTAAACAGATTTATTGATTTATCTAATTCCTCTTCAGATAAATTCCCAAGAGTGCCATCATCATAAACCCCCAATAAATAATACGAATTTTCTATTCCGGTTTCCTCACATCCCTCTGTCATTCTCCATGTAATTTGACTTTTTAATTTTTTAAGACTTGTCTCATTTTTCATATCAAGTCTTAATTTATATTCTATATTACCTTCATCATTTTCCTCAATAAATTTATCATTAATATAAATTTTATTAAACACATTACCAATATGTTCCATTATTTATAATTATTTATAATTATATTTAAATATAAATAAATCTTAATTAAATTACTGAATAAATTTCAATTTTTTCATATTTTTTACATTATGCGACTAGCTTACTAAGTTTTGTC